>WNGH01005258.1_pt1 | contig 12343 bp, 16 predicted proteins | sample 5400631 | NCBI WGS metagenome assembly WNGH01 (sample SAMN13153373, study PRJNA577476) | soil metagenome | isolation source: 115 cm soil or saprolite under Garry oak tree replicate 1 | place: USA:California | collected 2016-06-15 | reverse complement strand
CAAGCCCTGCCGCAATGCCCATCATGTTAGCCTCGGCGATCCCGACATTGAAGAACCGCTCAGGGTATCGATCTCCAAACAAGCTGGTCTTAATGGATACCGACGTGTCTGCGCCTAGAACAACGACCCTAGAGTCTTCTTCACCGAGCTCCAATAGAACCTCAGCGTACGCATCACGCATCGAAGCTAGCTGGACGAGCATTATGCTGGAACCTCTCTCCTAGTCCTTTGAGTGACGTCCCTCATGTTCTGGAGAGCGGATTTAACATCACCTTTCCGAAAGATTGAGGCTCCCGCGACCAATACGGTGGCTCCTGCTTCGACTATTGTCGACGCGTTCTCCTGGTCCACTCCCCCGTCAACTTCGACGTCGAATCCTCCTGAGTCAGCGAGCCTTGCGACCTTCCTTACTTTGGGCAGAACGCTCGGCAAGAACGTTTGACCTGGAAACCCGGGGTTGACAGAAAGGACCAGAACAACGTCAAAGGGATTCGTTTCTCTCCTTAGCCAAGATGGAATGGAGGTGGACGGTTTCAGGGCAAGGCCCAATTTCTTATCCTTCTCGTGAATCTCCTTTGACAACTTGTGGAGAAGCGAGCGGCCGGCGGCCTCTGCATGCACCGTTATGATGTCGCCACCTGCAGAGAGAAAGGGCTCGTAGAATTTCTCCGGGTTCGTTATCATTAAGTGAATGTCAAGTGGGAGTCTCGTCACTTTGCGAATTGCCCTGACAGTGTCGGGTCCCAGACTTATGTTGGGAGCAAAGTGTCCATCTGTAACGTCTACGTGAATCATGTCTGCACCCGCTTCCTCCACTCTCCCGATCTCGCCCTTCAGGTCTGCATGGTCAGCCGCAAGAATCGAGGGCGCGATCTTGACTCCTCTCATTCTTCCAACATCGTCTTTACGAGCTTACGGACGGTATCTTTGTCCGGTGCTTTGCCATGGTACGCGGGATCCCATTCCATGAAGGACACGCCTTTCCCTTTGACGGTATGGGCGATGATCACAGTCGGTCTGTTTCTCATGCTCTCCGCCTTTTCCAAGGCGTCGATTACTTGACGAAAGTCGAAACCGTCGACTTCCAAGACATGCCAATTGAACGCCTTCCACTTGTAGCCCACTGGTTCCATGGGCATGATCTGCTCCGTCAGACCGTCTTGCTGGATCCCGTTTCTGTCGACGATTGCGGTTAGATTGTCAAGTTTGAATTTCGGTGCGGCCATCGCTGCCTCCCAGGTTTCTCCTTCATCGAGCTCGCCGTCACCCAGGAGGGCGTACACTCGGTAGTCTTTCTTGTCTACCTTACCAGCGAGGGCCATGCCTATTGCAGCCGAAAGACCAATTCCCAGTGAACCTCCAGGAAACTCTACACCTGGGACCCTATGGTCGGGGTGGCCTTGCAGACGACTGTTAATCTTCCGTAGCGTCTTGAGCTCACTTGTTGGAAGATAACCAGCCTCTGCAAGAGTCGAAAACAGGACTGGCGCCGCGTGCCCTTTAGACAGAACGAACCGGTCACGATCCGGCCAATCTGGACGCTTAGGGTCATGCCGCATCTTGTAGAAGAACAGAGAGACGAGAATCTCGACGGCCGAAAGGCTTCCACCAGGATGACCTGACTTTGCCTCGGCCACCATTTCAAGAATATGGGCTCGGATCTTAGCCGCTTTCTGGAGAAGCATACCGATGGGAATCGATTGCTCTTCCATGATCAGTGGACCGGAACCTGAACTATCTGCTCTGCAAGCTCAAGTGTTGTGCTAGCTTGAGATCGAAGATCGTTCAGGTCTACAACGACAGTGCCAAGATTGTCTGCATGCTGTGACGCTGCGAGTCCGGCGAGCAAGACAGCCTCTCCTATCGGTGCCTCACTGACGATGGACATGGCTAGAACTGCTGTCATGCAGTCTCTTACACCGACGGCGTTGAACCCAGGCTTGGGACCCTTGAAAGGTGGAAAGCTCGTGATATTCTTCTTCTCAAAGAGAATCATTCCCTGTTCGCTTCGAGTGAGGAGGAGGCCTTCGCATTCCAACCTTGTCATGAGGTTGTGGCCCATATTCCTCAGCGAGGTATCATTGACCATGGAAACACCAGTTGCGATCGTTGCCTCGCGGACATTGGACTTCACCATCGAAACCCCTACGTAGTCCAAGTAGTGCCGGACCTTTGGCTGAGCCACGACTTTCTTCTCTTGAACTCGACACTCTTCGACAACATTGCTTATGAGTTCAGGAGTGATGACCCCTTTGTCGTAGTCAGAGAAGACTATCCCGTCAGCGTCCTCCAGAAGGTCGTCCAGAGAGTAGAGGAACTGCTTTGTAACGTGCGCTTCCACATCAGTCCGGGATTCCTTGTCAATCCTCAGGTATTGCCGATGATTCAAGATGAAGCGGGTCTTCAGGCTCGTGGGACGGCTGTTCACGACAGCCCCTGAGATGTCCACCCCCTTCTTCTCCAACTCCTCTTGGATCCACTTTCCCGGCTCGTCATTTCCTACGACTCCTAATACGCGGACCTTTGCTCCTAGGGCGACTAGGTTATTGGCAAGGTTAGCGGCCCCTCCGAGCACGAGCTCTTCAGAGATGAAATCCGCGACGGGAACCGGGGCTTCTCTTGAGAGTTTTCGGCCCTGAGAACGAACGTATCGGTCGACCATCAGGTCGCCTATGACCAAGACTGTCTTATCCTGAAAGCCGTCGATTATTCTCGCGGGATCGGAGACGGCCAGGGTCAACTAGGGTTCTAAGATGAGCGGAGCCTAGCGATGTTATTTAAGATTGTCAAAAATAGGAATCCACACATAGGCCCACGCGGGCTCCGTTGCTGTGTTACTTGACGTCTTCGGCCCGCTTTACGAGACGTACTCTGCACATGACATGGTCTCCATCTTTCACTCCGAAGATTTTCCGAATCTCTTCAGGGATCGTTATCCTTCCTCCGGCTATGACCTCAGCAAAGAATGGAATGTCCTCCTCATCCACCTGTATTGGCAAAGCGATCGCCGCGCGAACGGATGCATTCGGCCGGTGATATAACGTTTGACAAAACTCACATTAAGTACAAGAGCAACGAGAGATTGTTTCGATTGAAAACCATTGTAGACTCAGGTAGCGAAGACCTCTCTAAGATGAATTTTGACGTTTCAGACGAACAGAAGCTTGTCCTAGACGAGGTTGACCGGGCTTGCCGAGAACTACGCCCGTTAGAGGACCAAGCTTACTTGGCGGGAAAGTTTAACGATCATCTTATACCCATTTTCAAAAAAGCCCAACTCCTCGGGCTTCCGATATCGAGAAGGTATGGGGAGGGCCAGGGCGCGGACATTCTAACATATGCGCTCGCCTTGGAAAGGATCGGCCGAGAAGGAACTGGAGTCCGAACATTTCTCTCAGGCCACGTTTCACTTGGCCAGATGACCGTGCAAAAATGGGGGAACGATGAACAGAAACAGCGGTATCTTCCTCAAGCGACGAGAGGAGAGAGAGTAATGTGCTTTGGGCTCACAGAGCCAACCGCGGGCAGCGACCCTGCCTCGCTGCGAACATCCTTTGAGGACAAGGGAACCTATTACCTCCTGAATGGAAGCAAAGCCTGGATATCTAACGGAAGCATATCCGACATCTCTGTCATATTTGCATATCCAAAAGGCAAACATGATGGAATGTGCGCCTTCATCGTCGAGAAAAGTTTCGAGGGCTACTCAGCCCAGCAACAGAAACACAAACTAGGGATGCCGACCTCAGACACTGGATCGATCTTCCTCGACAACTGCAGAGTCCCAAAGGAGAATCTGCTCGGTTCCCCTGGAAAGGGGCTTAGTGTCGCATATTCGGGATTGATGAGCGGCAGACTCAGTGTCGCCGCGGGATGTTTGGGAGTCATTGAAGATTGCATTACCGAGGCGGTTAACTATTCAAAGCAGAGAATTCAGCATGGGAAACCGATCGGAAAACACCAACTCGTCCAGCGTCATTTAGGAATAATGTCAACGAATCTGGAGGCTGCGAAGAACCTCGTATACAAGGCGGCACTTCTCAAACAACGCAGCGATGAACAACCAGAGGACAAGGAAATCCGTGAGCGAGCAGACATACTCATCGCCCAAGCGAAATATTTCGCATCAAACGCTTCCTTTGACGCCGCTGACAGAACAGTTCAGATTTTCGGGTCAAGCGGCTACAGCTTCGAAACGAGAGCGCCCAGACACTTAGTGGACACAAGGGTGTGTCGTATCTACGAAGGAACTGACGAGATCATGGTGCAGAAAATCGCAGTGAACCTTCTCGGGCAAGACTTCGAAGCATATCGATAGCTCCGTCTCGTCTGTGGAGCGGAGTTTAGATCCAACGCTAGTTCCGTGTGGATACTCCACTTTTGGGTAGCCTTATTTTCGAGAACGCCTAGTCTAGCTCTTGGATTCGTTAGAGAATCTGTTTCTTCTGGGGACTTGCTACCATGAACCAAATATCTCGAAAAACGCTGACGATAGGAGTTCAGTCAATTCTCAACATTTTCCTAGCTGCTTGGCTCTACAACGAATACCTCCACAACAGGTTCATGCAAGACTACCTGGCCAACACATTTTCTTCGGTTAGCATCGCCGTCCCGATTGGACTACTGGCTTCCGCGGCCATTGCCGGAGGCTCTTTCACGGCCTACTCAAGAAGACACCAAGTGAGTATTGGCAAGGGATCACACCATCTGAAGGCAGAGATGTTAGAGGGATCGGAAGCCACATTATCAGTCCTGGACACTTGTCCATTCTGCAACGTGCCACTCAAGAACATCTCGGAGAACCGTTTCCAATGCAGGAAATGCCGAAGATACTTCAAGAAATAGCGGAACTCCATTCAAAGAGACGGATCCACTGGCAAGGTTTCTTAGGAGGCCTAGAACAGCCAAAGAGAAAGAGCACTGAACATGCAGAGACCTACAGTTCTCCTAGACGAACAGCTATTTGGCCTAGATGAATACCTTAGAGATCTCGGCTGGATAACAACTAAAGTGAGACCTGGAGTCACTGACGACGAGGTCGTCAATCTTGCCAAGGAGAACAAATACATCGTCGTAAGTCTTGACAGAAAGCTTCTCAGCAGATGCCGAGTAATGGGTATCCCAGCTGTAGACTTGGGGCTTGAGGTGCAGGCCAAGATCGTTCACGAGTCGTTAGAGAAGATCATAACTAGCCACGAGCGCCCCTGACAGCCCTACGAGTTCTTGGAGAACATCCCCCTTGAATGTTGAGGAAGAGGACGACGATTCTTCTCAGTATCTGCAGGAAGCATGTTACTATTTGCTGAAGAAGGGTCTGACCCTCGAACAGGTATCCAAGGCCCTCGAGGTTTCAGAGCAGGAAGCAACTAGGCTTTATCGCGAATTCGAATCAAAGATAGCCTCTGGGAAAAGGGAGGAGAATGATGTCGACAGGAACCTCTGGGAGGATGTCTACAATGACTCTGTCGGCAATGAGAAGATAACCTTCGTGAGGGACAACGGGTTCTATCATTGCAGACGCGATGACCTTGACAAGATGGACTCTTCCGCCCTCATGGCTATCTTTGAGACGAGCAAGAAATTCCTTGATTTTGACATGTACAGACGATACTTGGACAGCAAGCCGCCGGTCGGCTATGATCCGATGGCAATGCAGAGGCAGATCAAACGGGCCGTGGACTTGATTGAGCAGATATTGAAGAAGAGATGGGAAAGTGGGGATACGAAGGAAAATGATAGCCTGTCGCGCTAATCTCCTTCTGCGCACGGATGGGCCTAGAGCTAAACCCGATAAACCCCGAGACCGGTCCCAAGAGAGACTGAGTTGTCACTAGAAGGATTCGAAGTCGCAGTAGTCGGAGCCGGCCCGGCCGGAAGCGCAGCCGCACTCACCCTCGCCCGAGAAGGGGTTCAAGTTCTACTCGTTGAACGCGGGACATTTCCCGGTTCAAAGAACGTCTTTGGCGGACGCATATACAGCTACGCCCTGAAACGTATCCTTGGAGACCGGTGGAAAGATGCGCCGGTAGAGCGTTTCATAAGAAAGGAGGGAATCACCTTCATGACAGCGGAAAGTTCGTTTAGCATCGAATACGAAGCGAGAGACCCGAAAGGAAGCTTCACAGCCGTCCGAGCAAAGTTCGACAAATGGTTGGCGGAGCAAGCTGAGAAAGCCGGAGCATCTCTAATAACAGATTCAAGAGTAGACGACCTCATAATCGAAGGCGGACATGTCAAGGGAATAATCGCGGGACAGGATAAGATTCCAACCGACGCCGTGATCGCGTGTGATGGAACCACAACAAGCCTCGCCCGCAAAGCTGGACTCGCAACCATGCTAGAGCCTGAAGAAGTATCGATGGGTATGAAGGACGTCATTGAACTGCCGGCTGAAAAGATTGAGGAGCGCTTTGGGCTTGAACCCGAAGAGGGAGCTGCCCACGTCTTCGTTGGAGAGTGCTCGGGCGGACTTCGAGGTGGAGGCTTCCTCTACACCAACAAAGACAGTCTGGCTTTAGGAATGGTCGTTGGCGCGGACGATGCATCAATGAAAGCGATCCCTTCCCACACGGTGATGGATAGACTACGAAACCACCGGAAAGTCCGGCGGTTCATAAGGGGCGGGAAGACGATCGAGTACGACGCTCACATGATCCCCGAAGCTGGGCCTAAGATGTTGACGAGACCCTACACAGGAGGTATGCTCGTGGCGGGGGACGCAGCTGGGCACCTGCTCAATAATGGTTACACTTTCAGAGGCGTCGATATGGCAATCGTCTCCGGCGTTGCCGCGGCTCAAACAATACTAGAGGCCCGCAAGAGTAAGGACTATTCAGCTCAGTCGCTCCAAGCCTACGAGCGGAAGCTGAGAGGGGAGCCGGCTCTCAAAGACATGTATACTTTCAGCAAAGTGCCAAGATACCTACGCAACAACAGGCTCTATGGCGTCTATCCCGAACTGATTTGCAATGCTGCGGAGGCGGTCTATCGCGTTGATGGAAATGGAAAGCGAAAAATCTACAAGGAGCTGAGAGCTCAGACGAAAGGTAAGATCTCCACAATCAGTCTGTTACGCGACCTTCTTGCGGGAGCGAGGACATTCTAGACATGTCTGAGAGACGGGAAGAAATGAGCCTCGACAAACGCTTGGCCCTGGTGAGCTTCAGCAAAGACCCCGATCCGTTCATAGTCGTCGATACGAAGCTCTGTCAGACATGCGAAAAGAAACCCTGCCTCTACATTTGTCCAGCTCAGGTGTACTCTTGGCAAGACCAGCTGAACTACAACACTGAGGGCTGCATGGAAACAGGTGCCTGCCTCATCGTTTGTCACAAGCTCGGAGCCAAAGCTATCAGTTGGAAGTACCCCTCCGGCGGAAAAGGCGTAAGCTTCAAGCTAGGTTGAACTTGGAAACCCTCTGAAACCGGCACTTCTTTACTGGAATCGGTTAAAGACTTCATGGAGAGAAATAGGGGGGGCTCCAATCTAATGGGTGAGACCCCACCTCTTTGACGCCCGTAGCATGAATAGCGAGGAGGAAAAGTCCAGAAGGAGCGAGGAAGGTAGGGTTCTTGTCGGACTCGGTCTCATAGCGGTAGCAGTCGCTTATCGCGCTGAGCTACCACAAACCTTCCCGTTTCCCCTTCCGTATCCTACACCGCATCTTCAAGTGTTCACGATTTCAGTATTTGATTCAACCGTCTTCATCTTCAGCGTCTACGCTGCCCTAATGGGGATCTACTTCTCAGAGGATGTTGGCTGGCTTGCCTATTTTTGGAGGAAGCTGTCCCAGCGAACAGGACACGCTTTCTTAGCGGGCTACGCTTTCATGCTGTTTTGGTATCTCGTATCTGGACTTGGGTGGTTGCTGGTTCCAGACCCGCTGTTGCCTCTGTTCGCAACCGTGTATTACTCGTCCTTGATCTACATCCTTTTGTTGATTCGCGATATTGTCTCAGATAATTGGGGTCGGACTAACAGAATAATATTCCGGAGGGTGGGAAGCATCTTTGGAGCCTTCAAGCCATATCTCATCGCGGAGATAACAAAGTCCTGGGAAAGACACCGCGGCAACCTTCCGAAGACCCTTCAGAGAACTGTCATACGCTTAGGTAGTTACTCTGGATCGGGTCGTACATTCGATAGGAACCTGCGCCGCGCTTACATCGGCCTCCTCCCAATCCTCGTTGTCAGCTTCTTCGCCTTCAGGCAGGTTCGGCTTAGTCAAGGAGAAACCCCTCAATTCGCTCTCATTGAGGCTGTACTCATTATCTTGCTCCAAATGGGGGTAACGATACGTTTCATAACTCTGGCTTCCCAAAGTGGGGAGCTGTCGGGAACAAGATAATTTTGGGGGTACAGTACCCTATCAGTACAGTAGGTTGCCTCGATGCGTTCTCACTTGAACATGCATTTATGCTCAAGGTAGTGTCGTTCACAGAATCGTTGCAGGCATCCTCGACACCGTGAGAGAACTCCCCACGACTGACAACCTTTGACGTAACAGCGGGATTCCATAGGCCTGGGTGAGGAGAGGGACTTAATTGGTGATAGAGATCAAGAGCTGGATGAGTGAACGTAACCAGTTGTCTGAGTCTAAAGACGAAAGCCGTGCCTCAATCCCTGCCGTCATTACAACTGCGATTTCACTCGCTGGTTTCGCCATATTCTTTGCTACCCAGAGTTCTCAACTGCCGGTTCTGGCGCAGTTCGCTGTAGCCTCTATCATCATAGCTTTGGGGGTCCTCTTTGGCGTCTGGATTTGGTATAGACCGCTCTCAAACTGGAATAAGCGTTGGCGTAGAAACCGGATTGCCCGTAGACACTTTTCCCAACTTATCATTTTCTCGGAGCGACTTGGTGAGTTCATCAGGGGCAGTAGTAGCATGTCAAACGCACAATATTTCCTGCTGCAACTCAAGGGTCGTGCCAAGGAGTTCGGTGCGATACAAATTCCCTCTCCATCCTATCCCCAACAACTCTCCATGGACTTAGAAAAGGGCTTGAAGATGCAGAAAAGGAACCTCCGGACCTTCGTATGGGGCGCAGACTCCCTTGACTCTCTGATTCGGTTCTTTGACGAGGCTTACCTTTTGGGACCGGTAAAGGAAGTTCATGCGATCGTAAACAAACTCAAAGAGACCGAGGCTTCTGACGATGTGCCAGATGTCCCCGCAGACATTCGAGACGGTTTTAACAGCATGAGAGGTATGATTGTGCGCTTTCTCCAAGACTACGAGCTATTCGTCACGCAGGTAAGTAAAGAACTGGGAAAGTATCGCATCAAAGTTATGGGAGATTGGCAAAGCTGGGATTATCTACGGGGGACTCACTTTGAGCCGCCTCCGGAACTGCCCGGACCTTTGCCAACGTTCTAAATTGTTCGCGTCTTCGCTATCTGAGACGCTATCGGGAAGATGTCTTGGCGGGTCAGGGCTTCAATTTTCCAGTGAAAAATGGGGGGAGGATTTGTCTACTTGGCGTTGATTGTGCCGAGAAGCAATGCCCCTGTGTCGACTAGCACGAGGAGCCCGAAGTTTGAAGGTGACTCTATGGGGTCGGCCGATGTCAGCATCTGCCCGTTTACTGTCTTAGCAAAGGGTAAGATTCCCTGGGGCGTTGAGGTGAACGTAGGCACGCAGCCTCCGCTGGAGATACCCTCTGCACTACAAAAGACTAGGAAGCCGTGGTAAACAACGCTGAAGTCGCCATGGTTCTGTGATGGCGCGTCACCTACGACGTGGTCGTGGAAGAAGGGCACCGGGCCACCTTGTGGGGTGCCGGTTTGTGGCGCGATTACATAGAAGGGGTCAATTGTGGTATTGGGTGTCGCGAGGAATGGGGCGTGGGCAAACGTCATCGTGACCTGGACCCCGTTCACCCAGACCATCTCGAAGCAGGGCGTCGACCCGGACTCATTGCAATTCGGGAGGCCTGTGGCGTGGGCAAGGGGAGCGGACGCCAAGACTAGTGTCAAGGCGGCGACGGTTATTGCGGCGACGCAGACGCGAGTAGTATTTTGGAAATGGATATTCGTCAATACTCTTTGCGCCGGATACTTGGATCAAGTATATTAATTTTAACGAATATCATTTTGCGAATAATCGTCCAGCGTGGGTCCGGTCCATCCAGAGTAGTCTTCTTGTAAGCTTCCCGTCTGTCGCGAGTATCTCAGTTCGCAAGCAACACAACTTCGTTATTTGAGCGGCTATCTCTGAGGAGTCTTCGCTATCTTCGATGCGACTGAGAAAATGTCTTGGCGAGTCAGATTGGAGAAGTCCGGCTTACGGTAGAGCCAAAGGCGAGAGCCCATATCTTTGGGCTTATCGTCGGTCTTTGTTGAAATCTTAGCCCTCAGCGCTGGGTTCTCCATGATCTTCCGCTCAAGTAGTTGTCTCATCTCGTGGATGTCCTTGTCTTTCATCAGTGCGAGGAGCTGGACGATTTCTTCGAAGTGAGACTGCTCCTCTCCATTTCCCCCTCAGCGGGTCAGAATGTTCAGTGTCGAACGCAGCTTGTCAAAGAACCGAGCGATCCTCGCTTCCCCTTCCTTCGTCCACGGGCTCTTGTCATACCCGAGCTTGTCCACCTTGCGACCGAGTAAGAACTCTGAATATTCTTAAGGAATACCGCAGTTACTGCAGAGGGTCTTGAAGAAGTGCCGAAAGGCATGGAACCGGACACGATAGACGTGTCCTCCTTCAATTGAATCCCGCCCTATCTGCCAGCCAATGTATCGGATGCTGGATCTCATCTATGCCAACAGGGGTGCCGAGGGTTGTCGCGAAGAGCGGGTCCTGCGCAGCAGAGCCTTACTACCATTCCAAGACCCGCGGGTTGGAAGCGACCCAACTTGTCAAGGCTGAAGGTTTCTGCCAGCTCGAATATTTGGGTAAGCTGATACCATGAATTTCTACCGCATAACCCTCTTAACCAGCAACATAACGCCTTCGCAGTCAGGAGATCAGGAATGAGCAGCCAAATGGTCGAAATAGCCCACGAACCGCTGAAACGGATCGTCGTCCGAGAGCTCGTCAAGTACGATAATCCACAACAACTCGTGAGTGCGTTGTCGTTCATCATGAAGATGGGACAACCCGTTTTACTAACGTGGGCAGAGAATATGGTGTTTGTATCACAGCCAATCCCGCCCTCCGACATGCCAGAGGAATATGCCCGCGGGGAACTCTACATAGCGTCCATAAGCTACGCGCCCATGGCAGAATTTGTCCACAATGTGAGATCAGGAAACATTGAGATGCCTGTAATCGATGTGTCTCGAAGCCCACTCAGCCAAGAGCTTGCAAAATTCCTAAAAGCGAAGCTCGAGAACACGTAACAAACCCAGCTCAGCTCTTACCGTAATACTTTCGCATCTCCTGAGTGAGAGCCGGGACGACCTCGAAAACATCCCCCACGATCCCATAGTCTGCGAATCCGAAAATGGGCGCCTCGGGGTCCTTGTTTATCGCGACTATCACCTTCGAGTTTATCATGCCAACTCTGTGTTGAATGGCCCCAGAGATGCCGCACGCGATGTAAAGCGTCGGAGAGACCGTTCTACCCGTCTGTCCAACCTGGTCTGAGTGCGGCCTCCAACCGGCATCGACCGAAGCTCTCGAAGCTCCGACAACACCGCCCATGACACTCGCAAGTTCCTCCAAAATCTTGTAGTTCTCGGGACCACCCATTCCCCTTCCCCCTGACACGATAACTCCTGCCTCAGTGAGGTCTTGTTTCTTCGCCCCATGGGTGACGAACTCCTTGACAGTCATCTTAGTCGTTGGCTTCTCGAATGAAAGAGATTCGACAGACGGACTGATTGCAGGAACTCTCTCCTTCGCGGTGAATACATTTGGGCGAAGAGTTGCAACCTTGGGATTCCCCCTCATTTTGACTTTCACCAACACCTTGCCTGCATAAGCAGGGCGGGTTGCAATGAACTGATCGTCACTGATTTCCAGCTCAGTGCAGTCTGCTGCTACGACGGTGTTGAGATGGATTGCGAGACGGGGCGCTAAATCCTTGCCGGTCGAAGTGGCTGGGAGGAGGATGACGCTCGGGTTGATCTTCTTCCCCAATTCGAGGGCGATTTGTCGATAAAAGTCTGGGTGAAAGAGCTTCAACGTTTCGTCGTCGGCGACCGAAACCTTGTCCGCGCCGAACTTGCCGAGAGAATTTGCCTGGTCTCTTATTTTGTGACCTATGGACAATGCGTGTACCTCTGTCTTTGTCTTTGACAAGTCGGCTAGCCGTCGGGCCTCTGTTACTGCTTCGAAGGCTGACTTTCGGAACTCGCTTCCCGAGGACTCTGCGAAGACGAGTATCGGGCCTTGCATTTGCT
>WNGH01017725.1_pt1 | contig 12346 bp, 13 predicted proteins | sample 5400631 | NCBI WGS metagenome assembly WNGH01 (sample SAMN13153373, study PRJNA577476) | soil metagenome | isolation source: 115 cm soil or saprolite under Garry oak tree replicate 1 | place: USA:California | collected 2016-06-15 | reverse complement strand
GGCCTCTGATGCACTCTAAGCCATTTGCCGCTGAGAAAACTTTCAGCCAAGAGCAAGATTTGAGCACAAAAACGCGATTCAAGAAACAGCCAGAACGCGATATCCTGGCCGAAGCGGCCAATTTACGCCGTGAGTGACAGAGATTGCTGGTATTTCAGAGAGGTATGTACGTGAGCGATTGGAAGCTGCCCGCCAACGCGAGAGCAGCATAAATCAACAGACGACCGAAACTGTTAAGTATCATCGGGAAGCTCTCCTTAGTGGTCTTATGAGTAAAGAAGAATTCTTGGAGCATTGGAGAGCAATTCTAGCAGTGTACCAACAGAGGCTGGATGTGCTCGATGCACGCATTAGAGAACTTGAAGCAGTTCAAACCAGGTGAGACGCAGCAAGATGAGATTTGAATCCTATCTTGATTAACCTGATTAAGCGGCCATCCGGCAATAACTTGACCATACTTCAGTCAGGAACATACGTAAACAAAACGTTTAGCCTCTTGCAGTTGGTCAACTTATTTGCGGAAGACCCACATAATTGCAAAATTTACACCGAGTAAGCCACACAAGTGAAAGAGAAGTTGAAGGGAATCAAAGAATAATTTGTTAGGAAATGAGCATCTAGGCGAAGAAACTTCTTCATGTTACACGGCTGATAACAGCTCAACTGTGGAGACGATGCAGAAGATACAAGCAAGGACGGAACAAGATGATACTTGAAGTGATTATCCAAAGCATTTTCTCAGGAGTTGGAAGCACACTTCTGAAAGAATGGATGCGTCAAGCGAAGAAGAAGGATGACGCAGAACTTCAGCGTCTAATCGAGAAGGAAATTAAGGAGTATGTACATCGATCAGCCTCGGGTTCCATCGTGATCAACGAGGCAGTCATCACTGAAATTGTCCGTCGATTAAAGGCAGGAGAGGTCACACTCCAATTTGGAAGAGAGATCGTCGAGGAGCAACTGAAGCGAGCTAGGCGACGGAAAAAAGAGATACAAGATTTCATTGCGGAGGCAGAGCACATGCAGGGCAATCTCTTACAAAATAGTAAAAGATTGCTGAATGCTATGTCTCACCTCAATGGGGCGAGAGATGATGAATTCACTGTAACCGAGAAGAATGAGAATGCAAGTGTTGGGAATCCAGCTTTGCAGTCTCAACTTGAGCAACTCCGATGGCAGGAAAAACTCCATCATGAGAGGACTCGTGACAATATGACACGACCCCATACTGACCCTATCAAATCCGCCACATCTATGAGTGACGATCAACTTCTGGATCATTGGAAGACAATTCTCGCTGCCTATAGAGAGAGGCTTGGTGTCATCGAAACACGTATCAGGATGTATTTGTCAATGATATTGGGGACCAATTTCTCATCAGAATCGGGGCCAAAGATTCCTTTGAGCGTGTCACTGCTAATCAGATTTGGGGGCCATGTGACAACGAAAAAGGGAACCACCTGGCTTTTTGATAACGAAAAAGGGAGCCACCTGTGGCATATCTCCACTCATCCTTGCGCCAACGGAGTCGCCCAAACGGTTCCCGAAGCGTTCCTTCCCCCGACAATGCAAAGGCTCTCCACCTGTCCTGCTGCCTGCCCAACGTCTGCCGCAGCCCGCCACCGCGTTCCCGACTCCCGGTGCGGGTTGCTGCTTCAAAGCCACGCCAAGTCAAGGCCGCGCAGGAGGCGCAGGGGAGGGTGCGGGCGCGCTCGTCTTGGCCTTGACTGGTGTGGCACACTTGAGCAGCCGCACGGGAGGCTCCTACCCGCTGCTCGGTGCAGGGGAGGCTTGTGCCATCGTAGGATCAGAGACCTCGCTCTGGTGGCCCTGTCGTTCCGCCTGCTGCAGCCGCTGGCGAAAGCGGAACGACTCGCCAAGGAATTCGAGAATGTGCGCGCGGTGCGTCAATCTGTCGAGCAGGGCGGCCGTCAGATGCTCCTCTCCCATCACGTTCTTCCACTCTCCAAATTTGAGGTTGGAGGTGATGATCACAGCGACCCGCTCGTCGAGGGCTGAGCAGAGCTGGAAGAGAAGATGGGCTCCCTCCCGGCTGAAGGGAACAAAGCCGAACTCATCCAGGACCAACAGATCCTGCTTGCCCAGGGCGGCCATGAAGCGCGAGAGCTTCAAGTCATGTTGCGCGGTGATCAGGTCATTGACCAGGGTGGCCACGTTGTAGAAGCGCACCCGCTTGCCTTGTCGGCAGGCCGCTAGAGCCAATCCTGTCGCGACGTGCGTTTTCCCGAGGCCCGGATTCCCAATCATGAGAAGGGGCTCGGCGTGGATGAGATAGCCGCCTTGGGCCAACTCGAACACGCGCGTCTTGGAGACGCCTTGCACGCAACTCCAGTCGAACTGCGACAGCTCTTTGAGCACCGGGAGCTTGGCTTGGGCAACGCAGCGCTCGACCCGATTGGCATCGCGCTGGGACAGTTCTGTTTCGCAGAGCGCTAACAGGTAGCGCTCGCAAGACAGGCCGGTGCGAGCGGCATCGGAAGCGATGGCCGCATAGTTCTGGGCAAAGGTTGGCAGCTTGAGCTGGCGCAGATAGCTTTCCAGCAGGGCATTCTGTTGCATGATCCCCTCCTTATCCCGATAACAAGTGGTCGTACTGATGCAGGTCAAGAGGCTGGTTCCCCACCGTTTGCAAGAGGGCATGGTCGTCGAGCAAGAGACTGGGCAGAACCGGAGCATTGTCGCTGAGCTGATGTAAGCAATGCAGCACCCCATCGAGGTGCGGGCAGCCAAAGGCGAGGGCTTGCTCAATCGCTTGTTGCACCAGGTGAGCAGGGTACTGCTCATGTAAGCGCAGCACCCGGACCACCTCTTGAACTCCCCGTCCGCCCTCCGGCCACTTCTCGCGCAGCACCCGGACCATCTGATGGTAGCTCTCTGGCCAGTCTTTGCGCCATTGTCGCATGGGTTTGGCGTAGTCGAAGGCGCCTGGTCGCTGTTCGAGCAGGGGCAGGTAATGCAGCGGCTCGAAGAGATCCTGTTCGCGCTGGTAACTGCGAGGGTGACGTGCCAACAGGGTCGTCCCATCGAGAATCTCGAGGTGAAAAGGATAGGCTTTGACAATCACCTCGCGTTTGGCTCGATTGACCGGCGCCGAATAGCGGTTCGTCTCGTAGACAATCATGCTATAGCCGTTGAGGCGGGCACTCGTCGTCACACAACACTCGTACACATACGGGGGAAGGCTGCGCAACACCGGGTGCTCTCGTTCCCACATCTGCCCAATGCTTTCGCTCTGCCGACTGACCCGCCGCTGATCGTCCTTCAGGCAGGATTGCAACAGGCTCAGGTTCAGTTCCTCAAAGGAGGCCACATGGGGAATGGGCACGAGAAAATTTCTGCGACTAAACCCAACCGATGCCTCAACACCCCCTTTCTCCCATCCCGCTGCCGGTTGGCAGAAATGGCTCTCAAACAAGTAGTACGAGCGGAAGGCCACGAACTGTCGCTGCTCGCGGCGCACTTTGCCTTCCACCATCAGGCGCACGGCCGTTGAGAGATTATCATAGCTGATACGCCAGGGCACGCCTCCGAAATGTTCAAAGGCACAGACATGCCCATAGAAGAAGCTCTCTTGCTTCTGACTGGGAAAGGCCATCACAAAGCGCCGACGGCTGTAGGACAACCACATGACAAAGACCTGCACCGTTTGCTTGACCCCGCCAATGACGGCAATGGCCTCTCCCCAATCCACTTGCGCATCGCGGCCTGGCTCAAACTCCAAGGGCAGAAAGAGGGCCGGGGCTTTCTGGGTCTTGTTCCACTGGGTCATGTGCAGGCGGACCCGTGCCTCACTGCCTTGATAGCCCTCCGCCTGGAGCAGCTCATAGATCTTGTGCCCGGTATACTGCTGCTTGGGTGGCAGATGCACATTTTCGGCCAACAACTCATCTGCTCGCGCACGAAAGGCGCCAAACACCGGCGACGGCTTCGCTTTGGTGAGCCGGTAGGGCTGCGGCGGCTGCGTGTCGACCGCCTTATCGACGGTTTTACGAGAATGCTTGTGTTCGCGGGCGATCTGCCTCTTACTCTTGCCTTCCAGGTAGTAGGCCCGCCGAATGGCTTCGCGTTCTTCCACGGGTATCATCTCCAGTTCTCCTATCGCTAAAGTGGATATACAGCTCACCTTAACGATAGCAGAAATCAACGGCAAGTGGCCCCCTTTTGAATTATCACCCCCACTTGTGGCCCCCAAATATCATTCGCGCCACTTTTAGCACTGGCCCCCAAATTTGGTTCTCAAAGAGGGTCATCCTGGCCCCCTATTAGAGTAGCATAAACATCCTCGGCGTATCGATAGCTGTAGGCTCGCTTTCTTCCCGTAAGCAAGGCCAATCCATCACCAGTATAGCTGCGCAGGTCCCATGTGCGGCGCAACTCTACTGCACCAAGAAAGAGCAGGGTCAACAACAACCTGTGACCGGTGGAAAGGCCATCGGGGTGGCGTAATGAACGAGGTTGGATCATCTCTGGAGGGAGAGCCTGGGAAAACTGAGCGAATAAGCCCGTCTCGGCCACAGCCGCTAAGAGCAACAAACTTCCCGCACCCTCTTGCCACTCTGACTCAGTTGGTGTGACCTCCGATGACTTTTTTTTCTCGTTGTATGCACCGACTGCTCAGTCCAAGGGAGGCGCGCACACGATTGAGCTGACTGACACTGATAGTGAGGCGAAACCGTTCGTGCAAGGCTGCTTGCACGACAGAACTAGGAGTGGAGGGCGCTTGCTGACAGAGCTCGATGAGAAATGTTCGGACCTCGCCTCGCAGCTTGATTGGGTGACCGTGTCGTCCATCAGAAAAAGCCGTTTCACCCTCTGTACGCACACGCTTGAGAAGTTGATACACGGTTGCTCGATGCATCGGGATGTCTATGGTCGCCCTTGCTTGTTGCACCGAAGCTCCCTGTTCGATCTGAGCGATGATGCAGCGCTTCGCCGCTTGGCGTTGCTCTTGTGCCATCGTCGTTGCCATGAGGATCATCCTTGATAAAGTGTCAGTAAGATTGCTACGTTATCAGCAGTATAGCGCAAAGAGTTGTCGGGATCTAGATGCGCTGTTCCGTTTTACCGTGAATCCCTGATCACCTGTTATCCAACCACCACTTAACCGCTCCATGACATACACCATTTTAGAATAGTCAGATACATACGTCCGAGCTTCAACCTGGAATACCCAGGATTTTCCCTCTTCAGGGCTTCGTAACTTTGCTGTTACCTGTTGCTCTGCCGATTTGCGTGCAATAAATTCATCGGCTGTTTCGTGAAGATTGTGCATAGAAAACTCCTTTACTGTTCGGTTTATTTCCATTGCAACTAATACAGATTAGTTGCAATACTCATTCATTCTAACGTGCTATCCCACAACCGGCAATACGATGAGACGATCCTGGGACTTCTGCGGGATGCTCATGAAACGCTGATCTCCAGGTGAGCAATAATTTGGTGGACATTTGACTCGATTCGAGCAGATAAGCTGAGATTTGCAATCCGGACCTGCAGCCAATTGACATTTAAGATAAAAAGGGGGTTGCAGAAAGGTTACGGCCTGATAGACGGGCCTCTCGTCCAGACCTACGTTCAATTGTGAGCAAACGTAGGAAGCGATCTGGAAAGATATTCGCCTTAGTATTGGAAAGGAAAAACTGACCTTCAGCCATCGTCCTGTGCTTGCATTCTATACTTGTCACAACTTTGGTCGGTGGAGCCAGCTGTAAATTTTGGAATTCCATGAGCGGAATCTGTACAATTATGTGAGCGAGGACGGACGCATCCTTTCTGTGAAGAAAAGCATTGCTATGGCTTTGTGAGCGCTTCAAGAGAAATGTGAAGGGAGAGAACGAGAGCGAAAAGCGCTCATCTAATTGTACAGATTCCGCTCATGGAATTCCAAAATTTACACTACTGAATGGTTACATAGAGTTTGATAAATTGCAATGAGTCACATACTTGTAGCTCGACGATGACTTCGTACTCCCGTGTATAGCCATCTTTGGTCTGCAGCCTGTCCTGTATCGGTTGCACCCAGGGGCTGAGGTTAACTCGGTAGAGGGTATCTCCATCTTTCGCTCTCAATGCCCGAAAACGTTGCTTCATCTGAGCGACCTGCTGCACCAGACTGGAAAGGATCGAGCCAAGATAGACATCTCCTCGAAAGAGTTCCAGACTAAAGCCATCCTCGAAGCTGACTGTTTGGCCAAAAATGCGCGAGAAGCTATGGGTGGTATCAGTCTGAACCAATCTGAGCGCGTCGGTTATGGGGTTTTCCACGTTTGACATCATCAACCTCTTTTCAGCTCACCATCCTAATCTTCATGCAGATTAGAGAGACATGTAGTTCTCTCGGTTCTATATTCCTGCCCGGCTAATGGCAGCCCGTACATCGTCCTCACTAGGGGTGAGATAGATGCCTGTGGTCGAGAGCCGGGTATGGCCCAGCACTCGCTGTACTTCTGGAAGCTGTGCGCCATTGTTGAGCATGCGTTTCGCCAAGCTGTGACGCAACATATGCGGCGAAACCACATCAAGCTGCTACGAGAAAAGGTTCACGCTCCTGTTCGCTCCCGATAGGTGGTATACCCAATGGGCAGCGCACTTCGCTCAGGTATCGCTGCAAGAGATGCTGCGCATCGGGATGCAAAGGCAGCCGACGAGCCTTTCCCCCTTTGCCACTGCGAACGATTACAGTTCCTCCTGCCAGATCAACATCGCGTACCTGGACGTCACAGACTTCCTGAACACGGAGGCCAGCATAGATAAGGAGTGCTAGCAGCTTGTCGGAGAGAAGCAAACGCCAACTCGTCAGTAATGGTAGACTATGTGCATGAAAAGAACCTTCAAAACCGTGGACTATGATCAGGCGTTGGATCTGACAGTCCGCTTGGGTGACTGTCTGCCGCCTGACCATCTGGTCCGTTTCGTGGTGGATAGTGTGGCCCTGCTTGACCTTTCGGCTCTGTATGCCCGCTATGGGCCACGCGGTGGGGAACCCTACGCACCAGAAGTGTTGTTGGGCCTGCTGCTCTATGGCTATGCGACAGGAGTGTTCAGCTCGCGCAAGATTGAGCGTGCCACCTATGAGGCCGTGCCCTTTCGCTTCATCGCAGGCAATCTGCATCCTGACCACGATACGCTCGCCACGTTTCGGCGCACCTTCCTGCAAGAACTGAAGGATCTCTTCGTACAGGTCCTCTTGCTGGCTCAGGAGGCGGGTGTGCTGAAACTTGGCACGATCAGCCTGGACGGGACGAAGGTGCATGCCGATGCTTCAAAGCGTAAAGCCGTCAGTTACAAGCGTCTGCTGGAGGTGGAGATCCAGCTTCGAGCCGAAGTCGAAGAACTCTTCACCAGAGCCGAGCAGAGCGAGCAGCCGGAGGTGACCGATGGGCTGGTGGTAGGCTTCATCGCGCAAGCGGAGCTGGAGATCATGTTCATTCCTTGCTGCTCGAAGCAAAGCGTCAACCGCCTGATCGGGAAGGGAGCGAGGTGCTAACGGAGTAGAGGGAATATCCTCAATGCCTATCGTTGAATTCTCGGCGACGAGTTTCTGTTCGACGGCCCAGGTGCAAAACTGGCGCAAGGTAGAAAGCCCCCGATTGATGGTCGCAGGAGCTGCCCCATCAACTTGCTGGCGTTGGTGCTTCCAGTCACGCAGGTCACGATCAACCACATGCGCCACATCAAAGGGCTGTTGATGTCTGGTTTCCCACCACCTACAGAACTGCATGAGGTCTGATCGAGACGCTCGTTGTGTGGCAAGAGAGGTACCCCGCGTGACAAGGGTTGCAAGATACTCACTTATCAGATCATTCGACATAACCCCTCCCGATATTCTTCTGAATGACGACGACGATTGGAAAGAGACGCATGACGATACAGCTTATCGGCAGTGTTAGTGTAGCAGAGAAAAGCTCATGCGTCAACAGCTTATCGGCACTGTTGCGGCATTTTATGAACGAGACGCTGCCGATAAGGGAAGCTATCAGCGCTGTGAATACACTTTAGTTCTGCATGGTACTAAAGTGGAAAGCTCCCTGGCTCCTTTACGTTGCACATTGCTCGCGCCGACTTCATCGTCCATGAAACAGGAGAGGTTCTCCCCACAATCCGTAAAAGCTCTTACATTCATCAAAGAGAAGCCTATTTCGAGAGGCTTGAGCAGTAATCTCTCTCGAGACAGATCTTCTTCCACCTTTTTGCTTCACGCGATGTGAAGGAGAGCCATATCATTGCGTGATGGACACGAAGAGAGAAAGGGTGTCACAAACGCCAAGCGTATTTCGTCTCGTGTACGAAGCGGGAACAGCAAGCTTCTCCCTACTGGGGAGAAAGGAAACGTCCCTGGTGGGAAGAAGCGACTGATTGCTTCTCCCCAACATGCACCCATCACCGCGATACCCTGGGATTCACCACAGGCGAGCGGAAGGAGAAAACGATGACCATCGAAGAACACAAGAACAACGATGAAGCCGCAATCAAAAGGGCCATAGAGGGGTACGTCGAGGCGCTGCGCGCGAAGGACCTCGATGGGGTGATGTCCATCTACGCGCCGGAGATCGTGACGTTCGACGTAGTGCCCCCGCTGCACTACGTGGGAGCCGATGCCATGAGGAAGCGTTGGGAAGAGGTCTTCTCGTCGGTGCCGGGTCCGGTCGGCTATGAAGTTGCTGACCTGTCCATCACGGTGGGCGATGACGTGGCCTTCACCCATAGCTTCAACCGGACGAGCGCAACCCTGCCCACTGGGCAGCAGATCGGTACCTGGGTGCGTTGGACCGCTTGCTGGCGCAAGATCGGAGGCCAGTGGCTGCTCATGCACGATCAGATTTCGGTGCCGGTCGATTTGCAAACCGGCAAAGCGGTGCTCGACCTCAAGCCCTAGCTATGTGCATGGCCTGTGGGCAGAAGCAAGCTTCTGTGGGGAAGCTCGCTCCTGCCGGAGTACGAATGGGGCAAGCGGAGAGTGTGCATAACCACGCCACTTTGCGGGCTTGGCGCAGATCGACTCATCTGAGGTGGAGTACATGCAGATGATAAAAGCAGAACATCTTGAGAAGGAGAGAACGATGAGAAACGTTGTGTTCCATGCATGGACAAAGGAGGGAGACGATGCTTCATGCAGTCAGGTTTGATCGATATGGGGGGATCGACGTGTTGCAGGTGGTACAGGTCGAGCGCCCAGTGCCGGGTCCGGGGCAGGTTTTGGTCAAGGTCAAGGCGGCCGGCGTTAATCCAGGGGAAGCAGCCATTCGTCAGGGGGCCATGGCCCAGCGCTGGCCTGCGACGTTCCCTTCCGGGCAGGGCAGCGATCTCGCTGGCGTCGTCGCCGAGATGGGTGCTGGTGTGGAAAGTTTCGTCGTCGGCGAGGAGGTCGTTGGCTTCACGAATAACCGGGTCAGTCAGGCCGAGTTCGTCGTCATCGAAGCTGCTCATCTCATCTATCGCCCTCCCAACGTCTCCTGGGAAGCCGCTGGCTCCCTGTTTGTGGCAGGAACGACGGCTTATGCAGCGGTTCGCGCCGTCTTGCTCAGGGAAGGGGATACCGTCGCCGTCTCCGGTGCCGCCGGTGGAGTAGGCTCGATTGCCGTTCAGTTGGCGCGCCAGAAAGGGGCAAAGGTGTTGGGCTTGGCGAGTGCCGCCCATCACCAGTGGCTCTCCGACCACGGTGTGATCCCGCTGGCCTATGGCGAAGGAGTCTCAGAGCGCATACGAGAAGTTTCTGATGGGCGTCTGAATGCCTTCATCGATACATTCGGGGCCGACTATGTGGAACGCGCGCTCACTCTCGGCGTGCAGCCAGAACGCATCAACACCATCTTCAACTTCGTGGCGGTCGAAAAGTACGGCGTCAAGGCGGCCGGGAATGCTCAGGGCGCGAGCGCCGCGGTGCTCGCTGAGCTTGCCAGACTGATCGACCGGGGGGATCTCGAAATCCCCATTGCCCATGTCTACTCCCTCGCCGAAGTGCGCGTAGCCTATCGCGAGGTGGAGAAGCGCCATACCCTTGGCAAGATCGTACTCGTACCCTGAATCCCAGTGAAGCGGAGAGTGTGGGGCAAACAGAGTTGTGGATGGTGAATTTCACGTGACGCTGAACCGGCTCCACCTCCATACAGTTCGAATGAAACAAGCGTCTGGCCGCAGGGTCAGACAGAACACACCAAGAAAGGAACAAATTGATGATGGCACATTCACGTACTCAACCTCCAGTGATCATTGTTGGCGGCGGCCTCTCGGGCCTTTCAGCCGCCGCCTATCTTGCGCGAGCCGGTCAGGCCGTGCTGCTTTTTGAGAAGGCCAGGACTCCTGGCGGACGTGCGAGAACCCGCGAGCGCAACGGGTTCTTTTTCAATCAGGGAGCGCATGCGTTCCGTTTGCATGGACCAGGTGAACGCGTGCTCTCGGAACTTGGCGTCTCCTATAGCGGTTCGCTGCCACAGAGTTCCGGGTCTTTCGCACTTGCGGATGGGAAGGTCTATCCCTTGCCACCTGGAGCAACATCTCTCCTGGAGATCCCTTTCTTGACAGAGGCCGCCAAAGCAGAATTGATTCGCGTGTTTGGTCGTGTCAACCACCTCAACGCTGAAGATCTCCAGCAGAGAAACCTGCAGGAATGGCTCGAACAGGAGGTCCAGCATCCGCAGGTCCGCCAGGTTCTTCTCGCAAGAGCACGCATCACCACCTATACTCATGCGCCTGATCTGCTCTCCGCCGGTCTGGCTCTTTCTCTGCTGACGAGCCAGGTCCTCTATCTGGATGGTGGCTGGCAAACCCTGGTGGATGGTCTGCGACGACAAGCACAGGGAGCGGGAGCCCGTCTCATCACGCAGGCCAGGGTCAAGGCAATTGAAGTGGCTGGAGAAGGATATCGCGTGCGCCTGGCGGATGGTTCAGACTACGAAGCTAGCGCGGTGTTGCTTGCCACCGATCCAGAGACGGCTTCTACTCTGGTGCTAGATGGTACACACGAGGCTCTGCGCCGGTGGGCTGCACAGGCGGCTCCGGCTCGTGTTGCCTGCTTGGATATCGCTTTGCGCCGTCTTCCCAGAGCAGGGAATCTCGTCATCCTGGACATGGATCGCCCGCTCTACGCTTCGGTACATTCCGTCTCGGCGCACCTGGCGCCGGAAGGGAGCGCCCTGGTCCATCTCATGAAATATCTGCGACCTGGTGAAGCGGCGGAGCCAGAGACGAGCAGGCAAGAGCTGGAAGCGCTGATGGATCTCTTGCAGCCTGGCTGGCGCGCTGAAGTCGTCGAACAGTCCTTCTTGCCGCAGATGATTGCCTCCAATGCGATTATCCAGGCGAGATCTGGCGGTCTATCCGGGCGTCCCGGTCCGGCGGTTCCAGGACTCCCCAATCTGTATGCCGCCGGCGATTGGGTCGGCCCGGAAGGGGAAAAGGCTGACGCTTGCTTTGCCAGCGCCAGGAGTGCGGCCATGCTGATGATGGCTCAGCTCAGCTCCAGGCAGAGCACATCCCTGGTCGGCTCATCGGATGTCCTCTGCTGAACTGAAAGGGGCTGCATCTCTTGTGCTGGTGCGCCTGCACGAGGCCAAAGCCGTGGGAGTGCCCGTCCTCCTGCTGCTGCTGGCCCTGTTTATCGCGGTGGGCTACTTCGTGTTCGTTCCGGTCGGTTGAACAGGCTCGCGCGCTCAGATGAGCTAGGACGACACGCTATTGACCGCTTCCACTTTCCACGCGATGCGCAATCATGGCGACAAGGGTCTCGAAGTCTGAGGAAGATGTCGTGTGGGAAACCAGGTGGGAGCTCTCACGGGAGCAAGATCATGCAGCAGGAAGACATTTTTCAAACATATAAACCATTACTCTTTTCCATTGCGTATCACATGCTCGGGAGTGTGATGGATGCCGAGGACTGCGTGCAGGAGGCCTTTGTGCGCTGGTATCAAGCCAAAAACCTCGGCGAGACCGAGGCCGTGCGCTCTCCCAAATCTTACCTCAGCACGATGGTGACGCGTCTGTCGATTGACCACCTGCGCTCAGCACGAGTGCGGCGCGAACAGTATGTCGGCGTCTGGCTCCCCGAGCCGCTGATCAGCACCGATGAGAGCAGTGTGACCGGGATGGCAGAACTCGCGGAGGCGCTCTCGATGGCGTTTTTGCATCTGTTGGAGCAGTTGTCTCCTCTGGAGCGCGCTGTCTTCCTGCTGCGCCAGGTCTTTGACTATGACTATGGAGAAATCGCTGTGATGGTGCAGAAAAGCCAGGACCATTGTCGCCAGATCGTGCGCCGGGCGCGTCAGCACCTGGGAGCGCGTCACGCTCGGTATCCTGCTTCCAAAGAGCAGCAGGAGGCCATCCTGCACCA
>WNGH01017435.1_pt1 | contig 12348 bp, 10 predicted proteins | sample 5400631 | NCBI WGS metagenome assembly WNGH01 (sample SAMN13153373, study PRJNA577476) | soil metagenome | isolation source: 115 cm soil or saprolite under Garry oak tree replicate 1 | place: USA:California | collected 2016-06-15 | reverse complement strand
GTGAGTTTGGGCGGTCTGACCGAAGCTCCCGGGGTGGCGTCTTTCCGCTGGATAACGCGCTCGGCCTTTTGATTCGCGTCTACCCGCTCTACCAAGCGCCAGCCAGTTCCGCTGCACAAAGGACATTGCGATTGGGCCATGATTCGAGAGCATAGGCTTACCGCCGCGCAGGGCGCAAGTGAGTACGGACGTGGAAAAAAAGGAAATGTGAAAAACGAAACGACCGGGATCGAAACGTATGAGCGGCTACTTGTGAACCCGGATCACGCGCGGAGGCGGAACACGCACCAGGGCATCTCGCGAGGGCTTGCGTTGCACGGAATGCAAACCGCGCGAAAGCTCATTTTGAACGAATTCTGTAAAAGCCGTCATCTGCCGCTGCATCTCGCTCATCTTCTCGCGCATGTTCAATATGATTTCTATACCGGCAAGGTTGACGCCCATCTCGCGGGTGAGGGTGAGAATCACTTCCAGGCGTTCGAGGTCCGCATCCGTGTAAAGGCGGGTATTGCCTTCCGATCGCGACGGCTTGAGAAGGCCTACCCGTTCGTAAAGCCTCAAGGTCTGAGGATGCAGATGGTAAAGCTCGGCCACCGCGCTGATCATATATCCCGCGCGGCCTCTTTTTTTCGGCGTTCGCATCGGCATGGACTTCTCCTCCCGCTACGTTCCAGCACGCGCGAAAAGATCTTGTCGCGGGTTTTCCGGTTCCAAACGCGCCAATTCGCGGAGTAAATTGCGCACGCGCTCATCGATGGGCTTGGGCACAACGACCTGTAGCTCGACGTACAGGTCTCCCCGCTTTCCTGGTTGACGAACCGAAGGCACACCTTTTTCCCGCAGTCGAAGCTTCTGGCCGCTGCTGGTCCCCGGCGGGACGCGCAGAAGTGAACGCCCATCGAGGGTAGGCACCTCGATCTTGGCCCCGAGAGCCGCCTCGGAAACCGTAATCGGCACCACGGTGTAAAGATCATCGCCGCGCCGCTCGAAGTAGGGATGCGGCTTCACCTCGGTGATGAAGTAAAGATCGCCGGGCGGTGCGCCGTGGGTGCCTGCATTACCATGTCCGGGCACGCGTACCCGCGAACCGCTCTGCACGCCGGCGGGAATCCGAACGTCGATCGTCTCGGCCCGGCGCACGCGGCCTTCGCCGCCGCAAACGCGGCACATGGAGCGAATTCGGCCCGTGCCTCCGCAACGCGTGCAGGCGACATTGAAACGCATGCGTCCGCTGACCTGCGAAACATGCCCTGTTCCTCCGCAGACTTCGCAAGTCTGCGGCGAGCCCACCGCCCCTGAACCACCACACGTGGCACAGGTCTCCAGGCGCGAAATCGTCACCTTCTTTACCGTACCGCGCACGGCTTCCCAAAAATCAATTTCGATTCCGTACTCAAGGTCCGAACCGGCTTCCTCTTCGGGAACTGCCGCTCCGGCTCCGCCGCGAAAGAATTGGCTGAATAGATCGCGGAAGTTCGTGCCGCTTCCGCCGCCGAAATCAAAGCCGCTAAAGTCGAAATGCGCGCCTGGGTCTTGTTCCGGCGGAACGGCGGTTCTCCGCTCGGCATCGAAGCCGAACTGATCGTACATTTGCCGTTTTTTGCTATCGGAAAGGACATCGTAGGCTTCCTGTACCTGCTTGAACTTTTCTTCCGCGGATTTGTCGCCGGGATTCAGGTCTGGATGATACCTGCGGGCAAGTTTTCGGTAGGCTTGGCGAATCTCTTTCTGGCTGGCCTTGCGGCCCACGCCCAGCAGTTCGTAATAATCCTGTTTGGTTGTGGTCGGCATAATTGTCACTCGCTCGCGAAAACGAAGCGGCCCTGCGCTCTAAAGCTTAGCCCAGCGGGTATTGAGGTCCGCTAATTCAGCTTGTTCACGCGACAGCTCTTCGCGGCGCCGGCGTCGCTCTTCATCAAGGCGTCCGCCCATGGACGCCTCTTTCTGATTGGCCCGCTCGATCCAACGATCAATCCAGGCCACCTTCTGCTCCACGGTGCCGGCATCAGAACGAAAGCGAAGCAGATGGCCGCTGATTTCGACCGCTCGCGGTGGAAATTCCGGCGGGGGCGACTGCTGCGCATCATAGAAGAGGCGCTTCCAATCAGCTGAGGGGGTCTCGGCCAGCTGCACTTGCACGAGATAAAAATTCTCTCGCAGCTTCTGCAGCGCGAGCGGAGGTCCCGTTCGCCGCATGCCGTCGGTCATTCACTGCTCCTGGTACGCTGCTAAGTGCGCCGGGGAGACCGCTTGAAAGAGACGGCCTCCCCACTCGACTGTTTGTCACGTTCAGTTGGGCTTCTTCGACTCATCGACGTCAACGTATTCGGCATCGATGACCTCACCCTCGCCACGCTTCTGCCCTGCCGGGCCTTCGCCCTGGGGACCGCCGGGTTTTGTCCCTGGTGTCCCTTGGCCTCCGGCAGCACCTGCGGCGGCGCTTGCCCGATATAGCACTTCAGCGAGTTTGTGCGACGCGCTCTCCAGATCCTTGGTGGCCGATTGAATGGCTTCGAGGTTGTTCCCGGCAAGAGCGCTCTTGGCGCTCTCGATCGCCGCTTCCACGGGTTTGACATCGCCCTCCGAGAGTTTCTCGCGATTCTCCCGAATGAGCTTCTCCATTTGGTAAACACGCGAATCGAGGGTGTTGCGAGCCTCGACTTCCGCCAACTTGCGCCGGTCCTCGTCCGCGTGGGATTCCGCTTCCCTGCGCATTTTTTCGGCCTCTTCCTTATTCAAGCCGGTCGAGGCGGTAATGGTGATCTTCTGCTCTTTATTGGTTGCCAGGTCTTTCGCCGAGACGTTCAAGATGCCGTTGGCATCGATATCAAACGTCACCTCGACCTGCGGCATGCCTCGCGGCGCCGGAGGGATGCCCATCAGGTGGAATTTTCCGAGGGTGCGGTTGTCGGGCGCCATTTTGCGCTCTCCCTGCAGGACGTGAATCTCCACGGAGGGCTGATTATCCGAAGCGGTTGAAAAGACCTCCGACTTGCGCGTCGGTATGGTCGTATTCCGCGGAATGAGAACCGTCATCACGCCGCCGAGAGTTTCCACACCGAGCGACAGCGGCGTCACGTCGAGCAGAAGGATGTCCTTCACTTCTCCTCCCAGCACGCCTCCCTGAATCGCGGCTCCTACCGCAACCACTTCGTCCGGGTTAACGCCTTTGTGCGGCTCCTTGCCTCCAAACAGATCCTTTACAATCTGCACCACGCGCGGAATTCGGGTCGAGCCGCCCACGAGCACGACTTCGTCAATCTTGTCCGGCGTCAAGGCCGCATCCGAGAGCGCTTGCTTCACAGGACCGACCGTGCGCTGCAGCAGATCTTCCATCAATTGCTCCAGCTTCGACCGCGTTAGCTTGAGCTGCAGGTGTTTTGGACCGGAAGCATCAGCCGTAATGAAGGGAAGATTGATCTCTGTCTCCATCACTTGTGACAACTCGATCTTGGCCTTCTCCGCGGCTTCCTTTAAACGCTGCAGCGCCATGCGGTCCTTGCCGAGATCAATTCCCTGATCGCGCTTGAATTCGCCAACGATCCACTCCATGACGCGATGATCTACGTCATCGCCCCCCAGGTGCGTGTCTCCCGCGGTGGCCTTGACTTCGACAACGCCCTCGCCTACCTCCAGGATGGAAATATCAAAAGTGCCGCCGCCCAGGTCGTAGACCGCGATGGTTTCGTCCTTTTTCTTGTCCAAGCCATAGGCAAGAGCCGCAGCGGTCGGCTCATTGATGATTCTCAAGACCTCCAGCCCAGCAATTTCGCCCGCCTGTTTGGTCGCTTGCCGCTGGCCATCGTTGAAGTATGCGGGCACCGTGATGACGGCCTTGCTGACCTTCTCGCCCAGGAAATCCTCGGCGGCGGTCTTCAATTTCTGCAGGATCATCGCAGAAATCTCTGGAGGACTGTAAGTCTTGCCGAAAATATCCACCCGAGCATCATCGTGCGGTCCGCGAACAATCTTGTAGGGCAGCCGCTTCATCTCTTCGCCGACCTCGTCGTAGCGATGCCCCATGAAGCGCTTGATTGAATAGACGGTATTCTCGGGATTGGTCACCGCCTGGCGCTTGGCTACCTGCCCCACGAGGCGTTCGCCGATCTTGGTTATGCCTACCACCGATGGTGTTGTGCGTGCCCCTTCCTGGTTGGGAATGACCACGGGTTCTCCGCCCTGCATCACGGCAACCACCGAATTGGTGGTGCCCAAATCAATGCCGATAATCTTGCTCATCTCTTCCTCCGTCGTTTCCCCGTGGGTGGCAGCACAGCTCGGGGCACGATTCGGGGCAATTCTATACCTTGAGTGTGATTATGTCAAGTTACTTGATAATGCTACTCCCCTCCGCGCTCCATACCTCAATTTTTTGGAGCCAAACACTTCTAACTGAGCTCGCATCCTATTACAATACCGTTTCCCATCGGATCAGCTGCCATCTTTGGGGAGGGCATGTGAACCGTTTTTGCGTGAAGGTGCTTGCATTGATTGCGCTCGGTGGGTGGCTGCTGCCGGCGCTCGTGAGCGCGGGGTCAGGGCAGAGCAGCCTCGGGACCAAGTCCGCTGCTCCCGCGCAAGATCTGACGGCACTCAAGTCCGCAGGGTCGCGCGAGGCCCCCATTACCATCGAGGTCTTCAGTGATTATCAATGTCCGCAGTGCCGGGTTTTTTACCTGGATACGGCGCGTCAATTGATGCAGACGTACATACCGGCCGGAAAGGTTTATTACGTTCATCGCGACTTCCCTCTTTCCATGCATTCCCATTCTCGTGAAGCCGCTCGCTGGGCCAATGCGGCGGCTATTGCGGGCGTATTTCAAAGCACCGAGGAGACGCTTTACAGCAAACAGGATCAATGGGGCTCAACGGGCAAAATCGAAGATACGCTTGCGAGCGCCCTTTCTCCCGCCGACATGAAGAAAGTGCGCACCATCGAAGCCACCCAGGGCGCTCAAATTGATGCGGCCATTGCACGTGATATGGCTCTCGGCGAATCGCGCGGCGTTAATGGCACGCCTTCGATCTATGTTTTTCACAAGGGCCAGATGACTCCGCTGCCCCCGGGCGGCGTCAATTATTCGCTGCTGAAGCAATACATTGATTATCTCTTGCAACAGCGCTGAATTATGAGCCAAGCCAGCTCGATCGCCATGGAGCGGCCGCGCACGCGGAGCAAAGTGGGATTCTTTCTGATCGCGGCGCGAGTACTCCTCGGCTTGGTTTTTGTGTATGCAGCGTATGCAAAACTGCACTTTAATGGCGCTTGGCACCTGCGGGATTACTATTTCTTATTCGCCATGGGAATCGATTCTTATCGGATGCTGCCGCTGGTGATCGTAGAGTGGATGGCGCGGATTTTGCCTTGGCTGGAGCTCGGTCTGGGCGCATTGTTGGTCATTGGGGCAGGCGTGCGTTGGGTAGGCCTCGTCGTCAGTGCGCTACTCGTCGTCTTCATGGTTGCGTTGGCGCACGCCGCGCTCGGAGGCCTGGAGATCAATTGCGGCTGCTTCGGCAATAGCAGCGTAAAACCGAGCAGGGAGTTGATGCTTGACGCGGGCCTGCTTGCGCTGGCCCTCGCCGTCAGCGTGGGAGGATTTCTCTCGCATCGCGCCCGGAAGTCCCAGGCTTAAGTTCGTTATAGAATCGGGTCGCCTTCACATGCCGGTTTCTCTCCCTGCTAAACCCGTTGGGATTAGAATCGACTAAATACAATGTTCCCATTGCCTTCGATTACTCTGCAGGTCCGAGGGCGCACGCTCGCGGGACGCCTGGCATTCACGATTGTTTTTGTGGCTGTGGTCCTGCTTGGGGCCGCAGCCGGCCTGATTTTTGTTTACTCCACGGATTTGCCGGAAATCCGCGCTCTCGAGGACTATCGCCCGAACGTCGTGACCGAGCTCTATTCCGATGATGGCCAGCAGATAGGGAATTTCGCGCTGCAGCGTCGCATTCTGCTCACCTGGGAACAGATTCCTCCGGTGCTGAAAGACGCCATCACTTCGACCGAAGACCAGCATTTCTTTGAGCACTGGGGCGTTGATCTGCCGCGCGTTGTGGAAGCAGCGTGGCGCAACGTAATCCGCGGCCGCATTCGGGAAGGGGCGAGCACGCTCACCATGCAGCTCGCCGGCGGGCTTTTTCTAGACCGTTCGGACCGCAGCTTTCGCAGAAAGATTCAGGAAACCCTTCTGGCGATCCAGATCGAACGCAACTATACCAAGCAGCAGATCTTCAGCATGTATGCCAATCAGGTCTATCTGGCGCATGGCAATTACGGATTTGAGGCCGCCTCGGAGTTTTATTTTGGCAGGCCCGTGGCCAAGCTGACTTTGCCCGAAGCCGCGCTGCTTGCCGCGCTCATTCGTGGTCCAGCCTATTCGCCGATCATGTATCCAAACCGCGCTCTGGAGCGGCGCAACCTGGTGCTCGATCTGATGCAGCGGGATGGCAAGATCACCGCGCAGCAGGAACGCGAGGCGCGGCTGCAACCCATCAATCTCAACGTGCAATCAGCGCGGAATGAATTGGCGTCCTATTTCGTGGAAGAGATTCGCAAGTATCTGGAATCGACCTATGGAACCGAAGCGGTGCACGAGCGCGGCCTGCGGGTCTATACGACCCTCAACGTGGCCATGCAACGCGCCGCCAATGCCGCAGTGCGAGACGGTCTGCACGCCTATGAGCGGCGCCACGGCTGGCGCGGCAATCTGCCCAACGTCATCCGCGACCAGCACGCCTCGCTGCAGAATTATGATGAGGACGACTGGCACCAACCCATTTCCAAAGCCGGTTACGTCAACGGCTTGGTCATGGCCGTTGATGACAAAGCAGCGGTGATCAAGATCGGCCCCTACCGCGCCGTTCTCACTCAGCCGGATTTCGCCTGGACCGGACGCCGCCTCCCCAGCCAATTACTCCACGTGGGGGACATCGCGCAGTTTTACATCCGAGACCTTGGCGGCAACACAGCGCACGCGACGCTGGAACAAGATCCCGGCCCCCAATCTGCCCTGGTGGCCATTGATAACGGCTCGGGCGAAGTGAAGGCCATGGTTGGCGGCTATAATTTTGAGGACTCGAAATTCAATCGCGCCACGCAAGCGCAGCGTCAGGTAGGCAGCTCTTTCAAGGTGTACCTCTACGCAGCAGCATTGGAGAAGGGCTTCACTCCCTTCGACACCATCCTTGATGCTCCATTCACGGTCATGAGTGGCGGCCAGCCCTACTCTCCCCACAACTATGACGAACGATACGAAGGCATGATCACCTTGCGCCGGGCCTTAGCGGGTTCCCGCAATGTCCCAGCCGTGAAGCTCGCAGACAAGATCGGCATCAATGACGTCATCGACGTAGCTCGGCGCTTCGGCATCAATAGCCCCCTGCCCCCCTATTTGCCCATTACGTTGGGTGCCGCGGATTTGAATCTGATGGAGCACGCCTCGGCTTTTACCGTTTTCCCCGACGACGGGATTCGCATCGATGCGCATCTGATTCGCCGCGTCACGACGTACGACGGAGCCCTGCTAGAGGAGGCGCGTCCCCCCGTGCATGATGTCATTTCACCTGAGGTTGCGCGCACCATGGTGGCCATGCTCGAAGACGTGGTCAACTTCGGGACGGGAGTCGGCGCCAAGGCACTCGGCCGGCCATCCGCGGGCAAAACGGGGACTACGAACGATTTCAGCGATGCCTGGTACATGGGATTCACGCCGCAGCTTACCGCCGGGGTATGGGTCGGATTTGATGACAAGCAAAAATCACTGGGACGCAGCGAGACCGGAGCGCGCGCCGCTTTGCCGATCTGGCTGGAGTTCATGCAAAATGCCCTGGCGGGCATGCCGGTCGAGAATTTCCCCAATGTTGAGCCGCTCGAGAAGATTGCGCTGACCAAAGAAGTCCACGTGGATACGCCGGATACTGCTCCGACGGAGGGATCGGAAGAGGGCAACGGCCACAACGCAGTGATGCCGCAGCCCGGCTTGACTCCGCAACCGGCAGCGGTTCCGCAGCCGCAACCTCCTACGAACCCACCGGACCCGCCGTCCACCGGAGCGCCAGGCCCACCGGATCCCCGCGGTCAATAGAGTCACTCCTGAGGCGGAGCCAGCTTCAAATTCGGATGGCGAGCGGTCATCCAGCGGCGCAGCGCGTCGGCCATTTCATCAAGATGCCCTGTGAAGAAATGATCGGCAGCTGGAATAAAAACGACGCGCGTCGCCTTCGCAGCTTCAGGATTAAATGTCTGGACGAAGCTCTCGAAATGAGATCTTGCGGCGTACTGATCGCTTTCTCCCTGAATCAGTAGTTTGGGTTTCGTGCAGGTGCTTAAGTAATCGAATCCCAATTTGCGATCGTCTATGGGCAGGCCGAGTCCAATCAATTCGATGACTCGGGAATCCGGGCAACCTGCTCGCAGGCCGACCCACGCGCCGAAGCTAAAGCCGGCAGCAAGCAAGGGAATGCCGGAAAATTGCGCTTGGAGATAATCCAGGGCGGTGCGGACGTCATCTTCTTCGCCGCGCCCATGATCATAGCTCCCTTCGCTTGCGCCCACGCCGCGAAAATTGAAGCGCAACACCGGAATGCCCAAAGAATCGAGCGCCTTGGCAGCCTGGTAGACCACCTTGTTGTGCATGGTCCCCTGATAAAGCGGGTGCGGATGAGACACCACCGCGGCCAACTGGATCTCTTGTGGTGGCTTCGGTACCCACAGCAGGCCTTCGAGGCGGCCGGCGGGGCCGCGTATGGTCACCTCCTTGTGGGTTGTGTGCATTTCCTGGTTAGCCCCCATTAGATAAAGCCGCAGCTGCGAAACAGTTCGCCTGCCTTTCTCGCGCGGCTAAGAAAATTCTGATGGCCCGGTCAGGAAGCGCCTCAGCGTTTCGCGAAGTGGTCCCATCCGCTTGGTATGAGCGATGAAACTTCTCCGCCCGCTGCAACGATCTTCACTCCCGAACCACGCACAATCTCGCCAATCCGTGTGATACGCGTGCGGCCAAAAATGCTCGGAATTCGTGAAACCCTCCGCTTAGGAGCGGTAAAGAGCAAACCATAATCTTCGCCGCCATGAAGCGCGAGAGTAAGAGGATCGAGTTCGGGTATTCCTTGCAGCGACCCGGGAACAGCTACCAGCGGTATCTGATCTGCATAGATTCGAGCTCCGACGCCACTCGCTCCGCAGAGCCGCGTGAGATCTGTAGAGAGGCCGTCCGAAATATCCATCATCGCTGAGGGTAAGTGGTGGCGGCCTAACCAGAGAGCAAAATCGAGGCTCAAAGTCGGATAATAGTGTGGAGCGAGCAATTTCCGATAACTACGCTGTCCGCCCATTTCCCTCAGGATTAGTTCGAGCCCGAGTTGCGCCCTTCCCAAAATCCCCGTCACATAGATTCCGTCGCCAGGCCTTGCGCCTGCGCGGCCGATGCCGTATCCGCGGCGGGCCTCCCCGAGCACCATCACATTGAGTGCTATCCTTGCCCCCTCGCCGGGACCGCGGGCCGTATCGCCGCCGGCGAGCCTCACGCCGAGAGGTTTGCTCGCTCGAGCCATGCCGGAGAGCATCTGGTTGAGCCAGGCTCCGGTTCGTTCGGCAGGCAAAGTAAGGCTCAAGAGAAAAAAACGCGGCCGCGCGGCCATGGCCACGACATCGCTTGCGGCTCGAATGAGGGCTTTGTAGCCCACCGATTGAGGCGGGTGTTTGTCTGCGAGGAAATGCGCGCCCTCGAGGAACTGATCGCAGGTAACGACCCAATCCCAGCCCTGCGCATGAATCAAGGCGGCATCGTGGCCGATCCCAAGCCGCAGCGCGCCGCCCTCCGACGATGGGATCCGGCGGCGTATGCGTTCAATCAATTCATCTTCGAGAATTCGCAAGGACGGGATCGCTACCGGCGGCCGAATTATACCTGCAGCCGAAGATTCGATTGTAGAGATGTTAGGCGGGCCATTGCTATGATTTTTGGAAGGTACTTGCGGACAGCTGGCCCAAATTCGAACTTTCGAACAGGTTATATGAAATGCGCTTCCCGTTAGAATTTGGTTGACGCGGGAGACTGTCCTTTTCTAGACTGGCGTCGCTTTCGGACCAAGGCTCGCGGTCCAAAGCTTTCGTATTGCATTCGCCGGCCCAGCGGCAAGCGCTTCGGCGTTTTTTTTGTTCGGCGTTAAGCAACTCGGGATTTCATAGCTCTTTATGAAGCGGCAAACCTATACATTATTCGTGGCTTCAAACCACCGGGGAAGAGTCCGTCGCATCACCATCCCCCTCTATGTCTTACATCTGCTGATCGTTTTGTCTTTGGTTGGCGGAATCACCATCGCAGTGGCAGTTGCCTCCTACACACGCATGTTATGGAAGGTTGGCGATTACAATGCGCTATTGCGCAAACAAGACCACCTGCAGCAGCAATATCAGCAGCTGCAGGATACGGTTAAGAACACCGATCAGCGCCTTTCCTCTCTGCAATCCCTTGCCACTGAAGTTGCCATGACTTACGGCTTCATGTATCTGCGCACGAGTCCGTTTGGATTGAGCGAATCGGCTGTCGCCCAGGAACCTGCGCTTGATCACACGCTCGAGGAGTTCGACTTTTTGGCCAAGAACGCGACGACCGCGGCTCTAACCAGCCGCGGCCCGCGATTAATGCCTGCCCTCAGCCTAGGCGAGCTGACTTTCACGCCGACGCTCTGGCCCGTGGTCGGCCGCATCACGGCAGCTTTCGGCGAGCGCCTGGATCCCTTTAGCGGTGAAGGTGCGTTTCACACGGGCGTGGACATTTCCGCCGAATACGGCGAAGGCGTGCGTGCGGCCGCCGATGGTGTGGTAATTCAAGCCGCGATGCACTCGGGCTATGGCCGCCTCGTTATCGTCGATCACGGCTTTGGCGTGACGACTTGGTATGGCCATTTATCCACCTTTACGGTGCCGCCTGGTATTCATGTGAAGCGCGGCGATATCATCGCGGCGATATCATCGGCTATGTGGGGGTTAGCGGCCGTACCACCGGACCTCACGTCCATTATGAGGTTCGCATCAACGATGCGCCGGTGAACCCCATGCGTTATCTCCGATTTACCTCCTCAGCAGAAGCCGACTGATTCCTGGCTCGTCGGAAACAGCATCAGGACTCGGCTCTACCGAGCGCCCCCCCGCAAAGCTCACGTGACGGCGATCCCGGCTTGCACTAAGAACAATCCGAAGTCCTACTGAGGAACAAGCTGAGTATCCGAAGGGGCGGCGGCTTGTTAGATTGCCGAATTTTAAGTTGCCTTAGCCCACCTCCAGTGTTGTACAATGTGCTCTCCAATAATTCGTTAGGGCATCTGAATTGCTGACGGCGGCGAAGCCCTTGCAATTGAGGTGCCGTTTTGGTATCTTCTTTTGGTTTGAGCTGCGCTGGCGTAGCTCAGTGGTAGAGCATCTGATTTGTAATCAGAGGGTCGGGGGTTCAAATCCCTCCGCCAGCTGATTTTGGAATCGTAGCGGTGTTGGGGCGGCGGATCTCCGATAACAAGCAAGAAGGACAGACTGTTTCCTGCGTGAATAACACAGACGAGCGGGTGTCTCTCCGCGGATGGAGACGGCGCGTTCGATCTCGATAGCGATTTTCCCGTGCGGACGGGTGGGTGAGTGGCTAAAACCAGCAGACTGTAAATCTGCCGCTCCTTGCGGGCTACGGAGGTTCGAATCCTCCCCCGTCCACCATTCGCCGCAGCGTCGGTCGCCAAAAGAATCCGGAGAATTTTCCGGACCAAGTGTCACAGCACACGACAAAAAGCAACGCAAGTGCAGCACAACTCAAGACGAGAGGTAGTTTAGAGAATCTGAGTAGATTAAGGGCACCCGGTTCGGCCTGGGTAGCTCAGTTGGTAGAGCGCGTCCTTGGTAAGGACGAGGTCACCGGTTCAATCCCGGTCCCAGGCTCCAGAGTTGGCCGAAGGCCGGCGGGGGTAACTCAGCGGAAGAGTCTCGGCCTTCCAAGCCGATGGTCGCGGGTTCGAATCCCGTCCCCCGCTCCAGTCACTCGAGAGAGGTTCAGAGAAGCATGGCGAAGGAAAAATTCGAGCGCAGCAAGCCGCACGTGAACATTGGCACGATCGGGCACATCGATCACGGCAAGACCACCTTGACCGCAGCGATCACCAAGGTGCTATCGAAGAACAATCCCAAGGTGCAGTTTCGCGCCTTCGATTCGATCGACAACGCGCCGGAGGAGCGCGAGCGGGGCATCACCATCGCGGTGGCGCACGTGGAGTATGAGACGGCCAACCGGCACTACGCGCACATTGATTGTCCGGGGCACGCCGATTACATCAAGAACATGATCACCGGGGCGGCGCAGATGG
>WNGH01009574.1_pt1 | contig 12352 bp, 14 predicted proteins | sample 5400631 | NCBI WGS metagenome assembly WNGH01 (sample SAMN13153373, study PRJNA577476) | soil metagenome | isolation source: 115 cm soil or saprolite under Garry oak tree replicate 1 | place: USA:California | collected 2016-06-15 | reverse complement strand
GATCCGATTCTGTAGCAGCCCGAGCCCAAGACGACCACCTTGTCTCCAGCCACGTATGGGACATCGTCCACCTCACCACCGTATGTTAGATAGAGATAGTTTGTCGCAGCTGGCCACTCGGCAGCCATCGTGTCTATCTGTTTCGTGACCGGCAGTATGTCGTGGGCTTTTCTATAGTCACGGATTTGAGCTTCAGTCTTCCCTAGAAGCTTTCCTAGCTTCTTGTCGGAGAAGCCGAATTCCTTCGCACTTCTGACAATCCCCGGGTTGATTTTCTCCTTTGCGATCCGTTTTTCCATCTCAAGGATATTGTTGATCTTGTCTAGAAACCATCGATCGATTCCGCTCAGCCTAGTTACCTCGTTCATGCTCATCCCAGATTTCAGAGCTTTCGTTACGTAGAAGATTCTCTCATCAGTAGGTTCTCGAAGTTCTCTTCGGATCCTCTCGACACTTCGTCCCGCAATTCCGTTATCCGTCAACTCCCTTCCAATGTCGAGCATCCTGATCGCCTTTTGCAACGCTTCTTCGAAGCATCTACCGATCGCCATTACTTCCCCTACGGATTTCATCTGGGTCCCAATTCCCTTGCTGACCTTACGGAACTTTTGGAAATCCCAGCGAGGAGCCTTGACTACAACATAGTCAAGCGCGGGTTCGAAGCACGCCGAAGTCACCCCAGTTATTTTATTCGACAATTCTGGGAGAACGTAGCCGAGGGAGAGTTTTGCCGCAATGTATGCTATCGGATACCCTGTGGCTTTCGACGCTAGCGCGGAACTTCTAGATAATCTCGAATTCACCTCTATTACTCTGAATTCTTCGCTCTTCGGGTCCAGCGCGAACTGGATGTTGCATTCTCCAACTATGCCGAGCGTGCGTATGACTTTCTGGGCTGTTTCTCTTAGGAGGTTGTACTCGCGATTCGTGAGGGTCTGGGAGGGAGCGACGACGATGCTGTCGCCAGTATGGATCCCCATCGGGTCCATGTTTTCCATGTTGCAGATTATGATGCAATTGTCATCGCGATCCCGCATGACTTCGTATTCGACCTCCTTCCACTTCTCGAGGTATTCCTCGATCAGGACCTGTTTGATTCTACTGTAGGCAAGTCCTCGGAGGGCAATCTCTGCAAGCGTGCGTTCGTCGAAGGCGACGCCTGATCCTTGACCTCCCAGCGTGTAGGCGACCCTGACCATGACGGGAAAGCCTATTTCGCGCGCCCCCTCCAAGGCCGTTTCTAAGTCAACTGCTTTCCGGCTTTTTGGAACCGATATACCATGTTCGATCATGGTTTTCTTGAACAGTTCCCGGTTGTCTGCAATCTCTATGCTCTCGATTCCGGTACCGAGGACTTTCACGTTGTATTTCGAGAGAATGCCGCGTTCTGCAAGTTCGACACCACAGTTGAGGGCAGTCTGTCCCCCAAAGCCTAGTAGAATGCCGTCCGGTTGTTCTTTGGCGATAATTTCCTCGAGAAAGTCCGTCCTTATGGGAACCGAATACACCTTGTCCGCGAACTTCTCATCCGTGTGAATAGTTGCAATATTTGGATTCACAACGATTGTTCTTATTCCCTCTTCTCTAAGAGCCTTAATCGCCTGGGACGTTGAGTAGTCAAACTCTCCAGCTTCTCCAATCTTGATAGCACCACTTCCTACGATGACGACCGATTTGATCCCGTCTATCTTCAAGCCTTCAAAGCCTCCTCAAAGAACCTATCAAAGAGGAATCTAGTATCGTATGGACCAGGCGAACTTTCTGGGTGCCACTGAACACCGAGGAAGGGCTTCTTCCTGTGTCTGATGCCTTCTACAGTCTTATCGTTGATGTTAACGAAGCTCGCCAAGAAGTCGGTATCTTCTAGGGAGTTCCGATCGATCGTGTACCCGTGGTTTTGAGTTGTAATGAAACACCTACCTGTCTCAAGGTCCACGCAGGGGTGGTTGACGGCTCTATGGCCGAACTTCAGCTTGTAGGTTTCCGCTCCAGCCGCCAACCCAAGGATCTGGGCGCCTAAGCATATTCCCATTATTGGAAGCTCTGTCTCCATCAGACGCCTGGTCGTCTCTATCGTACTGAGGTCGATTTTGGGGTCTCCAGGTCCATTGCTGATAACGACGCCCCGGGGAATCAGTTCTAGGATCTTGTTGGGAGGAAAGTCATAGGGGACCCGGACAACTCTTGCTCCTTTGGCGAGGAGACTTCGCAGTATGCCATACTTGGCGCCGCAGTCCACGATTACAATAGTCGATTGCTCTTTCCCATCATAGTAGATTGGCTCTTTTGGGCTCACTTTCTGTACAAGGTCCTGCTTGTTTGGGTCTTGAAGTTGGGAGACCTGGTCATTTACGACCTTGGGATTGAATGGCGAACTCGAGACTTTCAAAACCCCCAGCATTGTTCCCTTGTTTCGCAGGCGCTGCGTCAGGACTCTTGTATCAACTCCAAATATCCCCGGTACTCCTTGTTCGGTCAGCCATTCATCGAGCGTTTTCTGGTTAGACCAGTGGCTGGGTCGGGAGAGGGAGTGGACGACAAATCCTTTGACCTTTACTGAATCGGATTCGAAGTGGAGAGGGACTCCTCCATCGCCCCGAATAGAGCTAGGCGGTACACCGTATGACCCGAGTATCGGGTAGGTCATTACTACAATCTGTTCTTGGTAAGATGGGTCGGTTAGCAGCTCTGGGTATCCCATCATGGAAGTGTTGAAGACAACCTCGCCGGAAATTTCGGTCTCGGCACCAAAACCAACTCCTTGAATGACGGTGCCGTCCTCGAGGACCAGTGCGCCTTTCTTACTTGGTTCCGCCAGCTCCATGTGGTGTTATGGACCCAGAGGAGGGGGATTATACGCGGCCCTTTTCAAAGTTTTACTTTGAGTTCTTCCTTCACGGTTCGGAGCACAATCACGGTCTCGGTCCCGGCGACCCCTTCGATCTGTCCGATTTCGTCTATGATCTTGCTGAGCTGCTCTGTCCCACTGGTCCGAATCTTGAGGATTGAATAGTACTGGCCGGTTACGTCGTAGATTTCGTAGATATCATCGAGCTTCTTCAACGCGTCCAGCAATCTTGGTAGGCCTTTTGGTTGGGCTTTGACCAGCATGATGGCGGTGAGAGGCTTTCCGATGGTTGTTGGGTCAACGACGGCCATGAAGCTCTTGATTACTCCTCGCTCTTGCATTTTCTTGACACGGACGAAAATCGTCGCCTCGCTTACCGCGGTTTCTTCTGCGATTTTCTTGAAAGAAATGCGAGCGTCCTTTTGAAGACCACTCAGAATCTTCCGGTCAATCTCGTCCAGCTCAATCAATTTCGTGTGCCGGGCCATCTGTTCGTCCTGTTATATTTCCGAGTAGGCAACGGTTCCTCAACCGTGAGGCAATATTTATTAATGATTCCCTAATGTTCGACTGAAATCTCTGAGGTATCAACAAAGGAACATCGATCTGAATGAACGACAAAATAGTTCTAGCATACTCCGGAGGCCTAGACACTTCTGTCATGATTCGTTGGCTCCAGGACAAATACGACCTGAGGGTCGTGACCATGACCATCGACCTAGGACAACAAGAGAACTTACGCGACATCGAGAAGAAATCAAAGCTGATTGGTGCCATCAATCACTACGCTATAGACGCAAGAAGAGAGTTCGTGGAAGACTACGTCTTCCCCGCAATCAAGGCCAACGCTCTATACGAGAACAAGTACCCTGTCAGTACGGCGCTCGCTCGACCCTTGATCGCCAAGAAGCTCGTCGAGATCGCCCACAAGGAAAACGCGGTTGGCGTGGCCCATGGATGCACTGGCAAGGGAAACGACCAAGTCAGGTTCGAAGTAGCAATCAAAGCCTTCGATTCCAACCTCAAAGTAATAGCGCCAGTAAGAGAATGGAACCTCTCACGAGACGAAGAGATCAGATACGCAGAAAAGAACTCTATTCCAGTTCCAACCGACCTCGCGAACCCGTACAGCGTGGACCAGAACCTTTGGGGGCGATCGGTTGAATGCGGAACGCTTGAAGACCCATCAGCCGAGCCACCTGCCGAAGCATACGAATGGACCGCCTCACCGGAGAATGCTCCCGCCGAACCCGAGTATCTGACAATAGAATTCGATAGCGGCATTCCAGTTGCAATCAACGGCAAAAGACCGACCCCCGTCGAAGTGATCAAACAGCTCAACCTCATCGGCGGAAAACACGGAATCGGCAGAATCGATCACCTAGAGGACAGATTAGTAGGGATAAAGTCACGCGAGGTCTACGAATGTCCCGCCGCGCTGCTTCTGATCGAAGCACACCGGGAACTCGAAAAGACCGTGCTAACTCGCCACGAAGTCTGGTTCAAGCAACATATTGACAACGAGTGGGCTAATCTGGTCTATACCGGGCTATGGAACGATCCACTGAGGGACGACATTGAGGGTTTCATTGAGAGATCCCAGGAAAGGGTCTCTGGCACGATCAGGCTGAAACTCTACAAGGGTTCCGTCAACGTTGTCGGACGATCATCAACTATGTCACTATACGACCAAGACCTCGCGACGTACAACGGTGAATCCACGTTCAACCAAGCGTGGTCCAGCGGCTTCATCCAGATTTGGGGAATGCCAACAGTCGTTGCCAACGCCCGTAAGCGACAGCAACAGGCAAAGCTTCTGCGCCAACAAGTCCCCGATAGGGAATCGGAGATCCTGAACGAGCCGCAATAGGGGGTGAGCGTCTGCCAAGTGAGAAATGTCCTGATTGCGATGCATCAATTACCGTCCCAGAAGACGCCTTGCAGGGAGAAATCGTCAGCTGTCCCGACTGCGGCCTCGACCTCGAAGTCGTAGTCTCCGGCCAGACACTCATGATCAAACCATTGATGCTCGAGAAAGAAGATTGGGGCGAGTAATACACGGTCAGCATCGGCCTGGCCTACGACGAATTTAGGCCAGACGAACGAATGATAATCGACGCAGCAAAGCAAAACCAGATCGACGTGAAACTCTTTGACACCAACAGCACTCCGATAGAAGTCACATCAGATCATAGCAACGGGTTTCCTGACGTCATGCTTCAGCGATGCATGTCCTACTTCCGCACCCTTCACGTAACCGCCGCTCTAGAATCTCTCGGAGTGCGAGTTGTAAATTCGTTCAAGGCTACCTCGATCTGCGGCAACAAGCTCCTAGCATCGATGAGGTTCAGAGAGGAAAAGCTCCCGACTCCGCGAACTTTCGTCGCTTTTACTGAGAAGTCAGCCTTGGAAGCCCTAGAGAAGCTCGGGTACCCGGCTGTCCTGAAGCCGGTTGTCGGAAGCTGGGGTAGGCTCGTAGCCCTCATCAAAGACGAAGACTCGGCGAAGTCGATCATAGAATCACGGGAATACTTGCACCCAATCCAGCAAATCTACTATCTACAGGAGAAAGTCAAACGCCCGGAACGAGACATTCGATGCTACGTTATCGGAGACCAAGTAGTCGCTGCAATCTACCGTTATTCACCCGTTGGGGATTGGCGGACGAACACAGCTCTCGGAGGTCAAGCAGCGAAATGCCCAGTCACCCCTGAACTAGAAGAACTCAGCGTCCGTGCAGCTGAAGCAATGGGAGGCGGAGCATTCGGCGTGGACCTCATGGAGACCCAAGAGGGCCTAATGGTACACGAAGTCAACCACACCACCGAATTCAAGAACACAGTAAGAGTAACAGGAGTCAACATCCCCAAGCTCCTGCTCGACTATACATCTCAACAGGCCAAGAAATGAAGGTCTCGATAGTAGGGGGATCGGGGTATGTCGGGGGCGAACTTCTACGCCTCCTGATAAACCACCCGAAGTCAGAGATCGGAGTGATAACCTCCGAGCATCACGCGGGCGAGCCGATCTACAGGGCCCATCCGAACCTCAGAGGCACGTCTCTCAAATTTGAGACAAACGATGTCGAGAAGCTCATCAACAGTGACGTTGTCTTCACAGCTCTTCCACACGGAAAATCACGCGACGTTGTCCCTCAACTGCTTGAGAGAGGAGTAAAGGTCGTCGACCTTGGAGCAGACTTTCGTCTGAAAGACCCCGGCGCATACGAGCATTACTACGGCTTCGAACACAACAACCCCGACCTGCTTCAAAAATCCCAATATGGCCTTCCCGAACTTCATCGTGACGAGATCAGAAACACACATTTCGTCTCAGTGCCCGGATGCATGGCCACCGCAGCAATTCTCAGTCTCGCTCCAATTGTGAAAAGCAAGGTCATCGACCCCGAGAGAATCGTAGTTGACGCGAAGATTGGGTCTTCAGGCTCGGGCTCAGGTCCATCGGAGGCTAGCAACCACCCTGAACGATCTGGTGGAGTTCGAGTCTACAAGGCAACTGGGCACAGGCACATTCCCGAGATAGAGCAGGAACTGACGAGAGTCGGAGGATTTGCAGTGACGATCGGTTTCACCCCGCATGCCGTAGGAATGGTGAGAGGAATACTGTCAACGTCCCACACGTTTACTGTCACAGACGTTGACGAGAAGGATGTCTGGAAAATATATCGTGGTAGCTATGGGAACGAGCCCTTCGTGAGAATGGTTTCGGACAAGAAGGGTCCGTACGGTCTTCCCAATCCGAAAGTCGTCGTGGGTACGAACTTTTGCGATATCGGATTCGAAATGGACAGCCATTGTAAGAGGCTCGTAGTATTCAGCGCAATTGACAACCTGACCAAGGGCGCAGCTGGACAAGCAGTGCAATGCTACAATCTGATGACAGGACTAGACGAGAAAACCGGCCTCGTCTCATTCGGACTCCACCCGTAGTGTTCCACCATGGTCCTAGTTGTAAAGGTGGGAGATAGAGTCCTGAGCAAGGTTCTTTCCGAGGCAGGACTAGATGACCTCGTCCGAGTATCCCAAGAGACTCCTACTGTGCTTGTGCACGGCGGGGGGGATACGGTCACTTCAGTCGCGCGAGCGCTAGGCCTTCCACAGAGGTTTGTCGTCTCGCCAGGAGGATTCAGAAGCAGATACACCGATGAAGAGACCATTCAAGTCTTTACGATGGTGATGGCCGGTAAGATAAACAAGGAAATCGTGCGCCAACTGCAGAGAAGAGGCATTCCTGCAGTCGGTCTGTCAGGTCTCGACGGCGGCCTTCTGCGAGCGTCGAGAAAAGAGAGGATCGTCGTCAAGGATGATCGGGGGCGGCGACGAGTCATAGACGGCGGGTACACTGGCAGAATAATCGGAGTCGCAGCCTCGCTGATTCAATCTCTACTGGCTTCTGAGTATCTGCCCGTGATCGCTCCAGTCGCACTGGGAGAACAATTCGAGTCACTAAACGTCGACGGCGACCGAGCTGCCTCAAGCATTGCAGCGTCGATTCATGCTGACACCCTCTTGCTTCTGACGGACGTCGAAGGAGTATCGATTGGCGGGAGCGTTTCACGGGAACTAAGCCTCCTGGATGCGAAGAGCTCGATTACAAAACTAGGCGGCGGTATGATTACGAAAGTGCATGCTGGCGTTGATGCTCTGGAGAAGGGAGTCAGGAGAGTGATCATCGCCTCAGGATCCGCGAATGCGCCACTCACTTCCGCACTAGAGTTGTCACAGGGAACACTGATCACAGCATGAGCTCAGAGATCAAGAGCGTCGAAGACGCTCATCTTGCCAAGTTCTTTGCTAGGAAAACAATTGAGATCGTCCGGGGCAAAGGCGCATGCGTATACGACAGTGCAGGAAGAGAGTTCATCGATTGTACGGGCTCTTATGGAACATGCACTGTCGGACACGCTCACCCGAAAGTTGCCAGAGCAATTTGCGAGCAAGCATCCAAACTGATCTCCTGCCATGCCTCCACGTACAACGACGCCAGAGCCAAGTTTCTTCTCAGCATCAACTCGATATCACCACTCGGCCTTGACCGGGTTTTTCCAAGCAATAGCGGCGCCGAAGCTGTAGAATGCGCGATCAAGCTTGCGCGGAAAAAAACTGGCAGAAGAAAGATAGTTGCGATGAAGGGCGGGTTTCACGGAAAAACCCACGGTGCGCTCTCAGCCACGTGGGATGGCAAGTATAGGAAGAGCTTCGAACCACTTGTCCCGGATTTCGTCCACATTTCCTTCGGCGACCCCGAGGCCGCCAAATTAGCGGTCGACCGGGATACGGCAGCCGTTCTCCTCGAACCCATCCAGGGAGAAGGCGGTGTCAGAGTACCTCCTCCAGATTGGCTTGCCTCCCTAAGGGACCTCACGGAGGAACATGGAGCATTGCTCATTGCCGATGAAATCCAGACGGGTTTCGGCCGGACGGGCAAGATGTTTGCTTGCGACCACTATGGTGTCGTTCCGGACATTCTCTGTCTAGGCAAGGGAATCGCCAGCGGTCTCCCAATTGGGTTGACAATTGCCAGCGATGATGTAATGAGCTCTCTTTCTGTTGGAGAGCACACGAGCACGTTCAGCGGCAACCCAATCGTATGCGCCGCGACATCCGCGACCATTGAGGTGCTAACAGAGGAGCACCTTGCGGACAAAGCTCAGAAAAACGGAGAATATCTCAAGTCCAAATTACGACATATCGCCGAGCAGAATCGAATTGTCAGGGAGGTGAGAGGCTTAGGATTGATGTTAGGAGTAGAAACGCGGTTTGAGGTGCACCAGATTCTGACAAACGCGCTCGGAAGAGGCGTTCTTCTACTGGATGCTGGGAGAAATATCATTCGATTCTTGACGCCACTCTGCATTGAGACAGGTCAGATCGACCAAGTCGTATCCATCCTAGGTGATTGTTTGGAGAGAGAAGGGTTTGAGAAGATACGCGCTTAGACTGCTAAAGCGGATGCTCGAGATCTACAGCCCCAGCGGTTTCGAAACCCCTCTCGCCAATTTTCTCTCCCAAGAAATGGCGGCAAACGGCTTTGCAACAAGAGACAGGCGCAGGAATGAAAGCTCTACCGATCAACCAGGACCAATATGCGCTAGCGGTATTCGGCGAGCCCAGTGGTGTTTCAAACATCACCATAGGTTACAAGGGAAGCCTCAAGCTACGGATAACATGCCGGACGCCGGGAGGGCATTCCTCATCTCCTTGGCTATCGCCAAACAGCATAGAGGAAGGAATTGAGTTCTGGAAGACAATTCGCAGCTCCGTCCTGACAGATAGCTCGAGCTCAAGGTTTTCAGCAATAACCGGCTCCTTAACATCGATTAGAGCGGGAAACCGCTCCAACACGATTCCATCGGAGTGTGAGATGGAAGTCGACATACGAGTCCCCCCTGGCACGTCACCACTCAAGATCACTAAAAGCATAGACAATTTGAGAGAATCGTACCAACAAAAACGAAAATGCGTGGAGATTCGGACCGTGGTCACAAGTCAAACACAACCCCATCTTGAAGACGCTAGCTCATTGGGAGTCAGAGTGTTCAGAAGCGCGATCCGTAACGCGCTTGGCTCTGACGTAGTTCTCGTGAAGAAAACTGGAACCAGCGACATGAACTCCCTAGCTGCAACTCATAAAATCCCGATGGTAGCTTACGGTCCAGGAGATTCTAGCCTAGACCACACAGAAGAAGAACACGTCTCATTCGATGAATACCTCGCAAGCATTGACGTATACTCTAGGGCGGTTCAAAGGTTTGCGTCTATCATGCAACGAACACAGACTCGCTAAGGACGCCCATCGATGTCTTCCATGCTCAAAGGCGGCAGGCTATCCGCAAGCCGAGCCGACGTCGTAGCCTTCACCTCGTCTCTCGACGCTGACAAGAGAATAGCCCGATCGACTATCCTTGTCAATGAGGCCCATGTCATGGCACTTGCACGAGGCAAAATCATCGACCAAAGCGATGCAAAGAAACTGCTAAGAGCGCTTCAAAGCCTCGAACATGGGATCCGATTCGGGAAAAGAGTCGAGGACATCCATGTTCTTATCGAAGAATCCGTAACACACACCGTCGGCGATAGGATCGGCGGGAAGCTTCACACCGCCAAGAGTCGCAACGATCAAGTGGTCACAGCTATTCGAATGGCTATGCGAAGCGTCGTCGTGGAGTTGTCAACTATGATGCTTTCGGTGGAGACACGACTACTTCTTCTGGCTCAAAAACACATGATGTCAATTTTTCCCGGATACACTCATCTTCAGCCCGCTCAACCCATCACATTTTCACACTATCTCCTATCCGTGCTCGACTCCTTTCTGCGCAACAACGAGAGATTGACTCAATACTATGCCCGCCTCAACATGTCCCCGATGGGGGCCGGAGCCCTCGCCGGCTCCAGCTTCAACATTGATCGCCGATATGTGGCGAGGCTACTTGGTTTTGATGGCTTGGTCGAGAACTCGTTGGATGCGGTGGCGGGCCGAGATTTTATCCTCGAATTCATAGGACTCTCGTCGATCATTGCTCTTGACCTCTCAAGGCTTGCTCAGGATCTGATTTTCTATTCTTGTGCAGACGTTGGACTTCTCGAACTTCCCGACGTCTTTACCTCCACCAGCAGTATCATGCCCCAAAAAAAGAACCCCGACCCCCTTGAGCTCATAAGAGCTCGGATGGCTAGGCTCACAGGAGACGCGATGGCGGCCTCAACTCTGATTCACGCTCTCCCAACTGGGTACAACCTTGATTTTCAGGAACTAACCCCAATTGTCTGGTCATCGGGGCACACGCTAGTCTCCTCTCTCAAGATCTTGGAAGATCTTATTCCGAGACTTCGACTCATTCCTGGTGCCACCGGAAAAGCCAACTTTCTGCTAACTTCGGCGACAGAAATCGCCAACGCCCTGGTCCGGGATTTCGGGTTTTCGTTCCGAGATGCTCACAGATCCGTCGGCAAAGCCGTCCGGAGAGCCGCGCAGAAGAAGCAAACTCTTTCGGAGCTCGAAGTAGAGGACTGGAATAATGCGCTCCATGTTACACTTGATGACCGGGATTTAGTCAGGATCCAAAAGGCAACGGATCTAGAGCACGTCGTCGGAAGCTACCGTACCCTTGGCAGTCCGAAACCGGGGGAAACCAGACGAATGATACGTCAGAGATCGCGGAAACTAACAATTCTCAAAAGAGAGAACGACTTTCTTCAACGCGGGCTTGAAAGAGTAGAACCGAAACTTCATGAGGCTTGCAGAACCCTTTAGAGACCAAACAAGCATAATTGCGCATACCAAAAGTCAATACTCCTAACTGGTTCGCCCCTACAAAACACGCGCGGCGTTTTTACAATCTGGGCAGTACTGGTATAGTGCCAGGAGATCTTTGTATTCTTGCTCCTCTCCAAGACTGTGTGACGTATACACTAACACGTTCACCAGTGATTTCGAGCAAGCATAGTGGCGCCCATCCTCAGAGGTGGACACCTCAATTCTGGCGTTAGGAATCTTGGCTCTCTTTAGTTCTGCTATCAGTTGTTCCAAGCTGTTGGCTGTAAACTCTTGGAAGGGCATGTGTGGGATGCTCCCACCGATCTTACTCTTCACCCTAGAAGGATGCGCCATCTCGCAGACCTGAGCCGATTGTTATCGCTTTCTAAGATACTTGGAGCACTACTGCCTCGCATAAGTGCCAAGTATCGTGCAAGGGCGAGTAGAAGTGTCAGAAGGCTTAACACGTTCATTTCGCTGAACGATTCGAGTTATCATATCCGCCGAGCAGTGGCTTAGTCCCCGCTTAGTATGAACACGGAAGCTAGCTCTCCAGTCACGGGCTGTGAAAGGTTTCAAATATTCTAACGCTGCACACCTGTTCAACAGTTAGCCAGTATTTCGACTATACGAGGTGGCTAGTAGCGTCAGGCAATATGCGGAGGTGATAGACTACGATTTTCATCAGCCTAGCAAAATGGAGGCAGAAACCTACCCCAGAAACCGTACGGGAGGCTGACAAGCTCTGGGATCAGTTGAGAAAAGAAGGAGGCAAAGTGATCAGCGCTTACTGGACGATTGGCAGATACGACGCGATAGTCACTCTAGAAGCGCCTAGTGAAAGAGCTGCCCTGAAAGCCTTGATGCGTTGGGGAGACTATCTCAACACCGAGACATTAGTCGCGGTTCCTAGAGAAGAGGCCGTAAAACTCCTGGGATGACTCGCTGGTTTTCCTCGAGCATCCCGGCCCCATTTTTTCTCTTTCTTTTCAGAAGTTCTCATTGAGGAGGGATTCGTAGCCTCGATGTCGCGGATAACTCCGATTCATGCTGATTCCAAAAAAGTGGGTTGGTCGATGGAGTAAACTGGTGCATCCTCGCATCAGACCTCCTGATGACGCTGGAATGGTTAGTACTGTTGTGTCGGTGATTGCCAGTCTTGGCCTGTCTGTCGCGTCGAAGAGCCCGTCGATGATGTGTCTTTTTCCTTCCAGGCTTTGACTG
>WNGH01005614.1_pt1 | contig 12352 bp, 11 predicted proteins | sample 5400631 | NCBI WGS metagenome assembly WNGH01 (sample SAMN13153373, study PRJNA577476) | soil metagenome | isolation source: 115 cm soil or saprolite under Garry oak tree replicate 1 | place: USA:California | collected 2016-06-15 | reverse complement strand
CGCCGAACCATTCGGCGTCGGGGCCCAGCAGCGGTCGCACGCGCTCTTCGAAGTAGCGCTTCTCGGGGGGCTCGTTGCACTTGGCGGCGACCACGATCGGGTAGCCGGCCTCGCGCGCCGCCTTGATCGCCAGGTCAGGAGATTTCTCGGGGCTGATCCGCCCGAGGAACAGGCAGAAGTCCTCCTTCTTCTCCTGGAACGGGTACTCGTCCACCGGGATGGCGTTGTAGACGCGGCCCTCCCAGGCCAGGTCGGGTCCCTTGGCGCGCTGCCCGTCGGAAATGGCCACCAGGCCGGTGTAGCGCGAGAGCACGCGGTAGCAGATGGCCATTTCGCCGGCGATCGGGCCGTGCGCCGTGACCACCGTGGGCTGGATCCTCCAGCCCGAGGTCAGGGGGCCGGCCAGCGAGTGGTCGTGCACCACGTCGACGTCGAGGTCTGCCAGGTGGTCCGCTGCCGCCAGCGCGTGGACCACTTCGGGGAACGCCTCGCCCATGCGCTCGAGCGGAGGCTCGTCATAGGTTTGCAGGAACTTCGCACTGCGGTGGGGCTTCCCGGCTCCTACCAGGACGATCTCGTGGCCGCGAGTGGCGAGGCCTTCGACCAGGGTGTGCACCATTGACTCGATCCCGCCGTATCCGCCTGGAGGAATCGGGAACCACGGGGGCGCGACGATCGCGATCCTGAGCGGCGGATGGCTGAGATTTTCGAGCACAGGGCCTCCTCCCTACGGGGGCAATGCCGCCGACCAGGGTGGGCAGGCTTCGCCTTCAGCCGGCTGCTAGCATCCACAGCAATGAGCAGCCATCTCAGTCCAGTCCGAACCCGGTTTGCGCCCAGCCCGACCGGCTACTTGCACGTCGGCACAGCGCGGACCGCTCTTTACAGCTACCTCTTCGCGCGCCGCCACGGGGGCTCCTTTGTGCTGCGTATCGAGGACACCGACGTCGCTCGCAACGTCGAGGGCGGGGCCGACGAAATCGCCGAGACGCTCGCCTGGCTCGGCCTCCACTGGGACGAGGGCTACGGGGTCGGCGGGCCGCACGGCCCCTACCGCCAGTCCGAGCGCCTCGATCGCTATCACACCGCGGTCAACGCGCTGATCGCCCACGGCCAGGCCTACCCCTGCTACTGCACGGCGGAGGAGGTCCAGCGCCGGAAGGAGGCCGCCGCCAGGGACCTGCCGCCGGGCTATGACGGCTTCTGCCGCAACCTGACGTCGCCCCAGCTCAAGGCGTATGAGGCCGAGGGCCGCAAGGCGGCTGTTCGGTTCCGCATGCCCGACGAGGGCGAGACCGTCGTCCACGACCTGATCCGCGGCGAGATCGTCTTCCAGAACTCGACGCTCACCGATTTCGTGCTGATGCGTCCGGGCGGGATGCCCACGTACATGTTCGCGGTGGTCTACGACGACCTCGACATGGGCATCTCGCACGTCATCCGCGGTGAGGACCTGCTGCCCGCGACCCCGAGGCAGGTGCACGTCTTCGAGGCACTCGGGCGCGCCGAACCGCCGGTGTTCGCCCACTTGCCGCTGCTGGTCGGCGAGGACCGGAAGAAGCTCTCCAAGCGGCGACACCAGGTCGCGATCGAGGACTACCGTGCCCAGGGGTACCTGCCCGAGGCGATGGTGAACTACCTCGCCCTGCTCGGCTGGGGCTACGACGAGACCACCGAGCACTTCACCCTGGGGGAGCTGGAGCAGGTCTTTTCCCTGGAGCGCGTCTCGCGCAATCCCGCGATGTTCGACGACGCCAAGCTCGCTGCGATGAACGGCTGGTACATCCGCAGGCTGGAGCCGGCCGACCTGGCCGACAGGCTGGTGCCGTTCATGATCGCGGCCGGGCACGCCGAGCCCGACGTCGCGCTGCTCACGCGGGCGGCGCCGCTGATCGCCGAGCGCATCACCCGGCTGGACCAGGCGCCGGACATGCTCGGTTTCCTGCTCACCGAGCGCGTCGAGCCCGATCCGCAGGAGGCGGCCCAGGTCCTGACCGAGGAGGCGCGGAGCTTCCTGGACGCCGCCGTCAAGGTCCTGCGGCCGCTCGAGCCGTGGACCGCCGAGGCGATCGAGCGGGTGCTCCGCGAGCTCGCCGACGAGCAGGAGCTGAAGCCCCGCAAGGCGTTCCAGCCGATCCGGCTCGCCATCACCGGCCGGCTGGTCAGCCCGCCGCTGTTCGAATCCATGGAGCTGCTTGGGCGCGAGCGCTCGCTGGCGCGCCTGGAGCGGGCGAGCGCCTTGGGCCGGTAGACATTGCGGGCACCATGGTGGCACGCTGGTTGAGCCACCGGGCCTTCAACCGCTATCATGCGCGAGCCCAAGGGCGGCCAGACGATCAGGCATCCAGCCAGGTCCCGATGGTTGCGGCCCCGAGGGTCCAGTGGGGTGTGGGGTAATTGGCAGCCCGACGGGTTCTGGCCCCGTTAGTCTAGGTTCGAGTCCTGGCACCCCAGCGAGTCGCCTGGCCCCGTCGTCTAGCGGCCCAGGACGCCGCCCTCTCAAGGCGGTAGCGCCGGTTCGAATCCGGTCGGGGCTACTCGAACACCAGTTCGAACTTAGGGTAGGAGGGTTCGGCCTGGATGGTGGGCAAGCCACTGTCTGCGCCGGATGCTGTCGCCTACGACTGGCCAACCTCGATCGTCACACCTCGTGGTTCCTTTCCTCCAGTGCCTGTCTATTGCGCTCCTCGGTGCGGTCTCTTCCTGCTGACCCTGCGGCGTGCCCTGCGATAAGTCCGACAAGCGTGCCCACGGCAGCGGTTACCCTGCCAAACAACGTCCCCAGGGTTGTCCTGTCGTAGCTGAGCCGGAAGAGGACCACGATGAAGGCAACGAAGACGGTCACGATGCCTGCCAGGACAATCCAGAGGGCGTGCTGCAGGCGGAGAACGTCAAGGTCCTTCCTCTGCTCTGCCCGGTCCCCGTGGCGCGGTTGCATCGTCGCGTCGTGATGGGGCTGGATCCGGCTGCTCCCGCAATGCACGACCGCCCTCCTCGTCGAATAGACGAGGAGCAGCGAGCCGATTGCGACGATGAGCGACAAGCCCGCAACGACAAGCGTGAGGACTTGCAAGGACTGCATGTGCTCACCTCCCTTCGCCTAACTCGCTCGGAGCGTGCTGCGCGCATCCTCGATGCGGCGCCTTGGAGGCCTATGCTTCGAGTTGATGCCGGCCTGCGATCCTCCCCTTCGTCAATCGCTGTGCTCTGATTCCATCAGGGACTGGAGCCATTCGCGGACGATTGCCAGGATCTGGTCGACGGTCGCCGCAGTCATCTCGATTTGCTGTCCACCAGTGACGTCGCGGGATTGGGTGATGCGCGCGCGCAGGCCACTCGGGCCGGCGCCCTCGATCCAGGCGCGCACCACGAGCACCCCGCTCCGCTCCACGATCCGGGACATGCCGCGAGGACTATGAGCCGCGCGCGTCACCGCGCCGTGATGGCGCCGTTGCGCTGGCCGAGCGATCTGCGCTCCGAGACCTCACACCGCAGCCAGCAGGTCGCCGACGAGCGCCGTGATCTGGGCGGAGGGCGCAAGGCTGAGCTCGTCGTGAAGGATCCGCTCGTACCAGCGGAACTGGCGTAGGGCCTCGTTGTAGTTGCCCTCAGCAAGATGGACCGCGATGAGCATGCGGTGGGCGCTCTCGCGAAGCGGTTCGCTGCGCACCGCGGCAAGGCCGGCCTCGACCGCCTCACAGTATCGGTGAAGGGCCAGGAGACGCGTGCAGATGGCGTCGAGCCCGTGGAGGCTGAGCTGCCGCAACCGCTCGCGTTCGACCAGGATCCAGTCGTCCGCGTTCCAGTCGGGCAGGAGTTCCCCTGTCAGCGGGGCGGGATCCAGGTCCTCCGCAAGGCAGGAGGCCGACTCGTCCATGAGCCGGCGGACTCTGGAGGCGATCTCCCGCGTGTCGACCGCTACCCCATCCGCGAGGCGCAGGTGGTTGCTGCTCGCATGCACCAGCAGGACTCCCGGGCAGCGCAGGCGCCAGAGGGCTGACCGCAGGCAGGCGGACGAGCGGGCTTCGCTGCTGTCGGGCCAGAGGCTCCCGGCCACGTACGAGCGCCGCAGCGGGTGCGAGTGCAGCGCGAGGAATGTGAGCAGCCGCTGGGCGCCGAGGGGTAGCGTGACGACCTGCGCACGGCAGGTCAGCATGAACCCGCCGATGAGGGTGAGCCGGAACGTCTCCGGTCCGCCGGCCGTCGCGGCTGGCTCCGTCTGGGGACGCACCAGAACGCGGCGATCCATTCCGTCCCCCCCGCAGCCGCAATCCGGGCCATTTGGCGCCCGAACCTCCTCCGCGTGTGACCGTAGCAGAGCGCATGCTTCGTGAATACCCTCAATCCTCCTGTCGCACGTATCCCGTCCATAACGGTATGGGTCTGGTGACACGGCGGTGACACCGGCGCCATGGCCGCGTCACGCCCGGGTGATGCCCTGGGCTCATGCTCGGCCGGAAGCAGGTTCTGGCTCGAGCGAAGAGGATCGGTGTGGCGGACTTCGGTGTCGTCGGCGACGTCTCGGCAGCCCTGGTCGCGGTGCTCGACGGGGAGCTCAGCCGGCTCGTGCCGCCCGCGCGGACGGAGCTGAACGACCTGGCGGGTGCGGACCCCAGCGGGCTGGTGCTCACCGTCACGCTCTACGAGATCCTCGAGGATCCGACCTCACGCAACCGCCCCCCCGTGCGGGAGTCGAACGGGGAGACGATCGTCACCCGCAAGCCTCCGATGGCCCTGCTGCTGCGCTACCTGCTGACGCCATGGGGTGGCGACCAGGCCACCGTGCAGCGCATGGTCGGGCGCGCGATGCAGGTGCTCTACGACGACGCGATCCTCGACGGGCTCCAGCTCCTCGGTGGGCTTCGCGGCAGCCGTGACACCCTCAAGCTGACTCTGGCCCAGCTGACGCTGGAGGAGCGGACCAGAGTGTGGTGGGCGTTCCAAAAGCCCTATCGGTTGTCGCTCAACTACGAGGTCAGGGTCGTCAACCTGGACGCGCTGACGCGTCATCGCACCGAGCCGGTTCGGGCCCGCACGCTCGACGCGGCGATCCCCGACCCCGGGCCGACGCCGCCATGAGATGGCGGATCCTGCCCGAGGAGCGGTCGGTGACGTACAGCCCGGCCTGGTTCCGGCCGGTCGACGTCTTCAGCGGCGGCCCGCCGGTCGAGCGGTTGCGGGTCACTCTCGACCTGGCGGACGGCGGCAGCTGGACGGCCACCGGGATCGAGGCCGTGGTGACGCCGAGCGGTGCGGTCGCCTACCCGGGGCTCGGCCGCAGCCGCCAGCCGCTCGCCGCGCCTGCGCGGCGCTACCGCGCGCGCTTCGAGGCTGACACCTACATCCCGTTGTACCTGGTGGAGCGCGACGGCGAGGAGTTCGACGCCTTTCCGTACGACAACACTCACCCGCCCGCCCAGCGCGCCACGCTGGCAGTGGTCGAGCTGGCGCCGTCGCTGGGCCACCGCCTCCCCGGCGACGTTCCGACGCTGTACGGGACGGTGGTCTCGCCGGCGGGCGTCCCGGTCGCCAACGCGCTGGTGCGATCGCCGAGCACGCCCCCGGCGTCGCCGCTGCCGCTCGAGCGGACGGTGACCGACGGGTCGGGCGCGTTCGCGCTGCCGCTGCGGTGGGCCGCCCTTGACGCCGACACGGTCGTGGGCGCGACTGACCGGCGCAGCCAGCCACCCCGCAGCGGCACGATCAGCGTCCGCCTGCCCGCCGCGCTGGACCAGAGCCACCGCATCCAGATCGGGTGACCAAGGAGCTGCCATGCCCGAGTACCTGAGCCCAGGCGTCTATGTCGAGGAACTCGACGCCGGCCCGCACCCCATCCAGGCGGTGAGCACGAGCACGACCGGGATGGTGGGGGTCACGGCCCGCGGGCCGACCACCGGGAAGCCGACGCTCATCACCAGCTTCGGGGAGTTCCAGCGCACCTTCGGGGGGTTTCTTCCCGAGCCCCTGGCGGGCTCGGTCCTGCTCACCAGATGGGCCGACGACCCGGACGAGGGCGGCCGCTGGTGGCTGTTCCCGTACGCCGTGCAGGGGTTCTTCGACAACGGTGGGCAGCGGCTCTATGTGAAGCGGGTCGCCGCCCATGACGCCGGCGCTTCGAGCGGCGACTTCCAGGGAGGCCTGGTCAGCGCCGTCACGAGCAACGCCAAGCAGGGCGACACCGAGATCGCGCTGGAGCACCTGGTCGGCATCCAGAACGGCTCGCAGGTCACGATCCTGTACCGCGACCCCGCCAGCCAGGCCACGCAGCCGGTCGGCGTCGACGCCTACGACGCCCTCACGGGCAGGATCACGTTGAACAACCCGCTGGCGCACCCGCTCCGGGCCGGGCGCGACCTGGTCCAGGTGAAGGCCCCGGCCGCGCCGCTCACCCTGCAGGTCATCGCCTCCGCGCCCGGCGCGTGGGGGGACGCGATCCGGGTGCTGGTGCGGCCGGTCGTGAGCACGCTGAGCCTCCTCGCCGACCCGAACGAGGGCGACCCGTTCCGGACGCAGGTCGCCGCGCATGCGGCCCAAGACAGCGCCACGGTCAACGTCCTCGCGGTCCCGGGGCTCGCGGTCGGGCCGCCGGCGGTGCCTCCCGGCGGGTTCTTCGTCCAGATCGGCCCGCGAACCTTCCAGGTGGACAGCATCGGGCCGGTGGCCGGCCACAACGACCAGGTCGAGCTCACGCTGCACGCCCCTCACACGCACCGGCCGTGGGATCCGCCGCTGGCGGTCCAACGGGTGCGGAGGGCCACCACCGCCCCGGGCACGACACTGCGGGTCGGCGGGGCCGCGCGGCTGTACCCCGGCGCGATCGTCGAGCTCGACACCGGCACCACCAAGCAGACGCTGCGGGTGCAGAGCGTCGTGGGCGACGTGGTCACCTTCACCACCAACGCGAACGCGGACTACTTCGAGACGCACAAGCTCCGGCTGGTCGAGTTGCAGGTGTCGGTCAGCTACACCGACGAGCGTGGCAGGACGACCGACGAGCAGTTCACCAACCTGCGGCTGACCCAGGACGACCAGACCGGCCTGACGAGGATCAACGGGCGGTCGCAGCTGGTCGCCGTCGCGCAGCCGTCCGATCTGGCCGACCCGGGCAACCTGCTGCTGCCGACCTCGCCGAGCGTCGTGGGCACCGGCGTCTGGCTGACCCTCGGTGGTGGCGCCGACAACTACGACTCGCTGCACACCGGCGACTTCGTCGGCGTGGACGGTGGCAGCGGGAACCGCACCGGGATCCAGGCGCTCGAGGACATCGACGAGGTGGCGATCTGCGCCGTCCCCGGCGTGTGGTCGGGCACGGTCCAGTCCAGCCTGATCCAGCACTGCGAGTTCCTGAAGGACCGCTTCGCCATCCTCGACCCTCGGGACCGCCTCGGCATCGAGGACGTCCGGACGTTCCGCGACAGGTTCGACACCAAGTACGCCGCCCTGTACCAGCCGTGGCTCGTCGTCAGGGACGTCGCCGCCGACAGGGACGTGCAGGTGCCACCCTCCGGGCACATGGCCGGCGTCTACGCGCGGGTGGACGTGGAGCGGGGCGTGCACAAGGCGCCCGCCAACGTGGTGATCCGCGGGATCCGGCCCCGGACCGGCCAGACCGGCGGCCTCGCCCAGGACATCACCAAGCGCGAGCAGGACCTGCTGAACCCAAGGGGCATCAACGCGCTGCGCTTCTTCCCAGAGTTCGGCCAGAGGGTATGGGGCGCGCGGACGCTGTCGTCGGACACGACCTGGAAGTACGTCAACGTCCGGCGACTGTTCATCCAGGTCGAGGAGTCTCTCGACGAGGGCCTGCAGTGGGTGGTCTTCGAGCCGAACGACGAGCCGCTGTGGGCGCTGGTGCGGCAGACGATCACCAACTTCCTGACGACCATCTGGCGCACGGGCGCACTCGCCGGCACCACCGCCGACGAGGCGTTCTTCGTCCACTGCGACCACACCACCATGAGCCGGGACGACATCGCCAACGGGCGTCTCATCTGCGTGGTCGGGATCGCCCCGGTGTTCCCGGCAGAGTTCGTGATCATCCGGGTCGAGCAGAAGACGCTGACCGACCAGCAGACCTGAGCGCGCGCACGCCGAGGAGGACTCACAGATGCCGACCGTCGTCAGGGACGACCCGTATGCCGGCTACAACTTCCGAGTGATCATCACCACCGTCAGCGACGACGGCGTGGCGGTGAGCGGATCCTTCAGCGAGGTCTCCGGATTGGAGGTCGAGGTCCCGCCGATCCTGTACCGCAACGGGAGCGAGGACATCACCCAGCGCAAGATCCCCGGCCTGAAGAAGTTCACCGACATCACCCTCAAGCGCGGCGTCACCGGCCATGTCGGCTTCTGGAACTGGATCGTCGAGGCGCTGAACGGCAAGGTGCGGCGCACCGCCGGGTCGATCATGCTGCTGGACGAGAACCGCAACGAGGTGATGCGCTGGAACTTCAGCCGTGCCTGGCCGTGCAAGTACACCGGGCCGGCGCTGCACGCCGGGAACAACGAGATCGCCATCGAGACGCTCGTGATCTGCTGCGAGCTCAACCTGATCGACGCCTGACCGGTGTCCGCGCCCACCACGCTGCCAGGGCTGACCGTCGAGGTCGTCCCGCGCCCCACCGCGCCGACGCCGCTGCGCTCCGACATCGCCGGGTTCATCGGCCGCACCCGGCGCGGCGCGGTCGGCGAGGCGCTGCGCGTCGACGGCCTGCCGGACCTGCAGCGACGCTTCGGCGGGCTGGACCCGGGCTCCAGCACCGGCTACGCCGTGCGTGGGTATTTCGAGAACGGCGGCCAGGTCGCCTGGGTGGTCAGGGTCAGCGGGCCGGCCGCGACCACCGCCGATGCGCTGTGGACGGTGGGCGACCTCGCCGGGTTCGCGGCGCCGGCCTTCCGGGTGACGGCGACCAGCCTGGCCGGGGCGCCAGAGGTCGACGTGCGGGTCTCGGTTCCCGGCGAGCCAGTGGAGGCGTTCCGCGGCCTGCCGGCGGCAGCGCTCGCGGGGCGGCTCGAGGTGTCGCAGCTCGTCCGCTTCCAGGCGGCGGCCGCGCCGCTCCAGGGCGGCGCGGCGCCGGCGGGGCCCGGCCCGGTCGGTGCCAGGCGGACGATCACGCTCGGCGGCGACGGCGACGGCCCGCCCGGCGTGGACGCCTACCTGGAGGGGGTCGAGCGCCTCGGCGACCAGCCGGAGATCGCCATCGTCGCCGCCCCCGACCTCAACGGCGACCTGCCGGCCGGGCAGGGGGAGCCGGTCGTGACCGCCCTGCTCGAGGTCGCCGCCGCGGCGCTCGACCGCCTCGTCGTGCTCGACGTGCCGCCCGAGCGGCTGGCGGCCGACCAGGCGGTCGACTGGGCCAACGCGTTCCGTCCGGGTGACCCGACCCGGCTGCGCGCGGCGGCGGCCTACCACCCGCCGCTGCGTGTCCGGGACCCGCTCGGCACGGCCGCGACGCCCTTGCGCACCGTCCCGGCCTGCGGGCACGTCGCCGGGGTGATCAGCCGGCTGGACCGCGAACGCGGCGCGCACCACACGCCGGCGAACGCCGTGGTGCTCGACGCGGTCGACCTGGAGCAGACTTTCGACGAGGCCGAGGAGCTGGCCGTCTACCAGGCGGGCGTGAACCTGCTGCGCTGCGCGCCAGGACGGGGCCTGCAGGTGTGGGGCGGGCGCACCCTGGACCTCGGCGCCACTGGTCGGTTCGTTGCGCACCGCCGGCTCGTCCACCGGCTGGTGAGGGCGGCCCGCGCCGTCGCCGCGCCGCTGGTCTTCGACCTCAACGGCCCCGAGCTGCGCCTGACCCTGGTGCGGGCGGTGACCTCGGTGCTGCTGGAGGCGTTCCGGGCGGGTGCCCTCAAGGGCGACCGCCCGGCCGAGGCGTTCACCGTCCGCTGCGACGACACCAACAACCCGCCAGAGCAGGACCCGGGCCTGGTGGTCTGCGAGATCGGGGTCGCCCCGGCGGTCCCGATGGAGTTCATCCGGCTGCGGCTGCTGCTCGGCCAAGAGGGCCGGCTGGAGGTGATCGAGGCATGACCATGTTCGAGGACCCGCTGCCCGCCTACCGCTTCGTCATCACCCTCGACCCCGGCGACGCCTACCTGCCGCCCGCGCAGGCCCAGCTGGTCCCGCTGCTGGCGGCCGGCGCCTTCCAGGAGGTGACCGGGCTCGGCGCCGAGCTGGAGGTCACCCCCTACCCGGAAGGGGGCGTCAACGACCACGTCCACCAGCTGCCGCTGCGGCACTCCTGGGGACGGATCACGCTGCGGCGCGGGGTGGTCCGCGACGCCGGACTGTGGACCTGGTACGAGGCCGGCCTGACGCAGTCGCTCGGCGCCAGGCGCGACGGCGTCGTGATGCTGCTCACCCCGCTGGGGACGCCGGCGGTGGCGTGGGGCTTCAAGGCCGGGCTAGCGGCAATGCCGGTCAGTTAGGCCTCGTTGGTGTGGTATCGTCCGCATCCTTATGTTTTGGTGGAGGGTGCGGAGGAGGCGTGGTGCCACGGGCAGGTCAGACCAAGCCGCCGGTCCCGGAGCGGCTCGGGGATCGGGTCGCGATCGGCGCGTTGACCAGTGCGTTCCCACCAGAGCTGGTCGATCGGGTGCTGGCCGAGTGCGGCCGGACCGAGCGCCGCCGCCGGCTGCTGCCCGCCCGCATGGTCGTCTACTACGTGCTGGCGTTGGCGCTGTTCGCCGATGTCGCCTACCTGGAGGTGCTGCGGCTACTGGTGGAGGCGCTGCGCCGGCCGGGCCGGCGCCGCCACGCCGCCCCGCTGGGGCTGCCGGTGAAGTCCGCGCTGGTCCAGGCCCGCGCCCGGCTGGGGCCGGAGCCGCTGCGGGCGCTGTTCGCCGAGGCTGCTCTGCCGCTTGCCACCCCCGACACCCAGGGCGCGTGGTATCGGGGCTGGCGGCTGGTGGCGGTGGATGGGGCCACCCTGGACGTGGCCGACACCCCCGCTAACGAGGCTGCGTTCGGGCGGGCCAAGAGCGGGCGGGGGGAAGGCACCGGCGCGTTCCCGCAGGTGCGGGTGGTGGGGCTGGTGGAGTGCGGCACCCACGCCACCATCAAGGCGGCGATGGGGCCCTATGCCACCGGGGAACAGACGCTGGCGGGGCGGCTGTTGGGCGAGGTGGGCGAGGGGGCCTTGGCGGGGGTGCTGCTGCTGGCCGACCGGTTGTTTGTCGGCTTTGAGTTGTGGCGGACCGCGGGCGCGACCGGTGCGGAGTTGGTGTGGCGCGCCAAGTGTGGCAAGACCGCCCCCAAGCTGCCGGTGGACCAGGTCCTTTCCGACGGGTCCTGGCGGTCGCGGCTGTATGCGGCCAGCGACCGGCGCAAGCGCGACCCGATCGTGGTCCGGGTGATCGAGTACACCATCTGTGACCCCGGCCGGCCGCAGGCCAAGGGGGTGACCTACCGGCTGGTCACCACCATCCTTGACCCCGACCAGGCACCCGCGGCGGAGCTGGCCGCGCTGTACCACCAGCGCTGGGAGGTCGAGGGCGCGCTGGATGAGTTGAAGACCCACCAGCGCGGCGCGCAGGTGGTGCTGCGCTCCAAGCATCCCGAGGGTGTGGAGCAGGAGGTCTGGGCGCACCTGCTGGTCCACTACGCGATCCGCAAGCTGATGCACCAGGCCGCCCTGGACGAGGGCGTGGACCCCGACCGGCTGTCGTTTGTGGGCAGCTTGCGGATCGTGCGCCGTCACCTGGCGAGCCACGCGGCGTTTTCCCCCTGACCAGGTCGCCAGAGCCACCCGGTGGGCGATCGCCGAGATCCTCACCGAGGCCTACCCACGCGCGGTGAAACGCAAGATGAGCGGCTACAAGCTCAAACGCGCCCACCATCGCACCTGGTCCCAGCCGACCATGCCGGTCGCTGACGCGGTCGTCGTCCTCAGCAAAGCAGGCTAACTGACCGGCATTGCCCCTAGCGTGAGTTTCCGGCCTTCGTTGATTGTTGAGGGTGTTTCTGCTGGTAGGACAGGGCGGTGGCCGGGGCCTGGATGTACCCGGGGACGTCTTCGCTGAGGTTGAGGTTGTAGATGGGCACCCAGCCGGCGTTGACGACGTCGATGAGCATCAGGGTGTCGTGGCCGGGGAAGTGGATGAAGATGTTGTCCGGCGAGTGGTTGGGGCCATGCCAGACCAGCTCGGCGCGCTCACCCGCAACCTCCAGGGTGTAACGGTCGGCGAAGGTCACCTCCGGTGCCGGCCGGGCCGGGTCATTGTCCCGCAGCAGCAGCCGCCGCGTCTCCTCGTGCCCGACGCGGACGACGTTGCGGTCGAACAGCGAGGCCGCGCCGGCGTGGTCGTCGTGGTGATGGGAGTAGACGAGGTGCGTCACCTGGTTGCT
>WNGH01005246.1_pt1 | contig 12358 bp, 9 predicted proteins | sample 5400631 | NCBI WGS metagenome assembly WNGH01 (sample SAMN13153373, study PRJNA577476) | soil metagenome | isolation source: 115 cm soil or saprolite under Garry oak tree replicate 1 | place: USA:California | collected 2016-06-15 | reverse complement strand
GTCGCGCACGACCGCCTCGTTCACGGCGTCGAGATGCGACGTCGCCTCGTCGAGGATCAAGACCGGCGCGTCCTTCAGGAACGCGCGCGCGATGGCCACGCGCTGGCGCTGGCCGCCCGAGAGCTGCAGGCCACGCTCGCCCACCACGGTGTGGGCGCCCTCCGGCAGCGACTCGATCAGGTCACCGAGCGACGCGCGGTCGAGCGCCGCGCGCAGCTCGGCATCGGATGCCGTCGGGCGCGCCAGCAGCACGTTGGCGCGCAGCGTGTCGTTGAAGAGGTAGGTGTCCTGCGCGACGAGCGCGATCTCGCGCCGGAGATCGTCGAGCTGCCACGCCCGCACGTCGTGACCGGCCAGCCGGATCTCGCCCGCGTCGCAATCCCAGAAGCGCAGGCAGAGATGCGCGATCGTCGTCTTGCCCGCGCCCGAGGAGCCGACGAGTGCGACGGTGCTGCCGCTGGGCACGCTGAGTGACACGCCGGCCAGTGCCGGCCGACGCCGGCCGGGATAGGTGAAGGTGACGTCGCGCAGCGTGAGCATGGTGTCGGTCGGGCGCGGCGCCGGTACGCCGGGGCCATCGCGCACGGGCACCGGCTCCGAGTCGATCGCGTGCGTGCGACGCGTGGCGCCGAGCGTGTCCGCGAGCTGCCGGCCCACCTGCCCGACTTCCCACAGCGGGATGAAGGCGGACAGGGCCAGCAGCGTCAGCAACGGCAGCATCGCTCCATCGAGCCGGCCCGCGGCCACCATCCATGCGCCGGCCGCGATGATCGCGAGGCCACCGAGGCCGGTCACCGCCTCGTGCAGCGCGTGCTCGCGCGTGAGGTCGGCGAGGAACGGCATCCGCGCCGCGAGATAGGCGCGGGCGCGCGCCGTCAGCTCCTCGCCCCTCGCGCGCTCGCGTTGGAACGCGACGATCTCCGCCATCCCCTGGATCGAGTCCACCGTGTGGGCACTGAGATCCCCCGAGACTTCCCGTGCGCGCGAGCCGAGCTGGTCGATGTGAGCCCGGCGCAGCAGGGGGCTCAGCGCGGCATAGAGAAGGAAGGGCAGGAGCGCGACGGCCAGCGGCCAGCCGAACATCGCCAGCGTGCCAAGCACGGCCAGCGGCACGATGATGGCGACCAGCACCGGCGTGACCGTGTGGGCGAAGAAGTACTCGATCAGCTCGACGTCGTGGGTGGCCACGGCGACGAGATCGCCGCTCCGGCGTCGCGTCAGGTACGCGGGAGCGAGCGCGTCGAGCTTCCTGAAGAGCGCGAGCCGCATGTCGTTGAGCAGCCGGTAGGCCATGTCGTGGGCGAGCCACGACTCGAGCCAGTGGAGCAGCCCGGCCAGCGGCGCCGCCATCGCGAGAGCGACCAGCAGCGCGCCGAACGGCGCGTCGTGCTTCACGGCGCGCACGACCAGCGCGCTCAGCACGCCGACCGCGATGATCGCGGCCACTCGCGCGATGCCCAGTCCGAACGTGGCGACGAGCCGCGCGCGATAGCCGCGGATCATCCGGATGAGGATCGGCAGCGCCTCCAGCCAGCCCATCGTCTTCGAGCTGACGGCGCCGTCTTCGGCGACCGCTGCTCCCGCGCGCTCACCCTCCGCGGCGCTCGCCGCCGAGCTCGTGCCGTCGATGGCGATCAGGTGTTCCGAGCGCGCCGCCGACACCTGAGGGTTCATGAGCCGCCAGTACGGACCGCGTCGCGTCATCAGCTCAGCGTGCGTCCCCGACTCGGCGAGCCGGCCGCCGTCGAGCACCATGATCCGGTCGGCGCCGATCACGCTCGAGAGGCGATGGGCGAAGATCAGCGTGGTGCGGCCTTCCATCAGACGATCGAGCGCCTGCTGGATGAGCGCCTCGCTCTCGGCGTCCACCGAGGAGAGCGCCTCGTCGAGCACGAGGATCGGCGCGTCGCGCAGGAGCGCGCGCGCGATCGCGATACGCTGGCGCTGGCCGCCCGAGAGGCGGATCCCCCGCTCGCCGACGACGGTGGCGTAGCCCTGGGGCAACCCCGTGATGAACTCGTGGGCGTCGGCGGCGCGCGCGGCGGCCTCGAGCTCGGCCGCCGTCGCGTCGGCCTTGCCCATCCTCAAGTTCTCCTCGACGGTGCCGTGGAAGAGGTAGGTGTCCTGGCTCACCACGGCGATGCGCCGGCGCAGGTCGTGGAGCGTCAGCTCGCGGATGTCGTGCCCGCCGACGAGCACGCGGCCGGCATCGGGATCGTAGAAGCGGAGGAGCAGGCGGACGACGGTGGACTTGCCGCTGCCGCTCGGGCCGACGAAGGCGACCCGCTCGCCCGCGCTCACGTGGAAGTCGATGCCGTCGTGCGCGATGCGACGCCCGCCCGGATACGCGAACGTCACGCCCTCGAAGGCGACGGTCGGCGTGGGTGACGTACCGTTCGTCGGCTGCCCGTGATCGGCGACGGCCGGCCGGGCGGCGAGGATGTCGAGGATGCCGCGCGCCGCGGCGGTCCCGAGCATCCCCGCGTGCAGCAGCATGCGCAGCTCGCGCAGCGGCCGGAACACCTCGACGCCGAGCATCAGGATGACGAGCAGCGCGGCGAGGTCCATCTGGCCGGCGTGGACGCGCCACGCGCCGACCGCGAGCGCCGCGGCCGCGCCGATGGCCATGCCGGCGTCGGTGATGCCGCGGCCCATCGTGTTGGCGCCGAGGAGCCACATCGTGCTCCGGAACAGCTCCTGGCTCTTCTGCTCGAGCAGCCGCGCGCGCTCGCCACTCTGGCCGAACGCCTTCAACGTCGCCAGGCCCTGCAGCGCGTCGAGCAGCTCGGCGCCGAACGCCGAGTAGGCGCGGTTGCGTCCGTAGCTGGCGGCGCGATCGCGACGGTGCCAGAGCGCCGGTGCGATCAGCGTGACGAGCGCGGCGCCCACCAGCACCGCGGCCACCGGCAGGTCGACGAAGGCAACGAAGGCGAAGATGAGCACCGGCGTGGCGACGGCGACGACGAGCTGAGGCAGGAACTGGCCGAAATAGACCTCGAGCTGCTGGACCCCTTCCACCATCGACGTGGCCACGGGCCCGGTCCGGGCGTGCGTGAGGTACGCGGGCCCCAGGCCCAGCAGGTGGTCGTAGAGCCGCTGGCGGAGCCGGGCCTGGACGCGGAAGGCGGTGTGGTGCGCGACCATCGTGCGCGCGTACTCGACGATCGATCGCGCCGCGATCACGGCCGCGACGGTGGCGATCGGCAGCGCGAGGTCGGAGAGGTCGGCGCCGGCGAACACGCGAGCGAGGAGCCAGCCGAGCAGCGCGAGCCGCCCGATGCCCAGCGCGACACCCAGGAGGCCGAGCGCCGCCGAGGCAACGATGCGCGAGCGCAGCCCGGCCGTGAAGCCGAGGAGCGTGCGATCGAGGTACACGTCAGCGCGTCGCGCCCATCACGACTTCAGGAAGTCCGCCACCATCCGGGCCACCGCCGCGGGCTGCTCCAGGTGCGGAGCGTGCCCGGCGCCGTCGACGACCTGCACGCGCGCGCTCGGAATGCGCTGCGTGAACTCGTCGGCGTAGACCGGCGGCACCAGGCGGTCCTCCTTGCCCCACACGATCAGCGTGGGCGCCGTGATGCGGTGGACGCGCTTCTTCAGTCCCTTGTCGGGGATCGGCCAGATGAACTTGCCCGTGGTGCCCATGGCCCACATGAGACGCACGCGGGCGTCCGGGTCGTCGGCGCTGCCGAACATGCGCCTGGCGGCTTCGCCCTCGGGATCGCGGAAGACCTGGGCGCGCATGCGGGCCGGCTCCAGCATCATCCAGTTGACGACGCGCTCGGAGTCGCGCCAGAAACCGAGCGGAGCGATCAGGGCCAGACGGCGCGCGCGATCGGGATAGGCCGCGGCGAGCTCGCTCGCCACCATCCCACCGAACGAGTGGCCCAGGAACGCCGCGCTCTCGAGCCCGAGGGCCGTGAGCAGCTCGTCGTAGCAGAGGACAAGGTCCCAGAGGCCGTCGAGGTGGTAGACATCGTCGGGCGCATCCGGCGTCGTGCCCGGATGCTCGGGCGCGTACACGGTGAAGGTCCGCGCCAGCTCGTCGAGGAACGGGTCCCAGTGGAGGCCCCAGGGGCCGTGAAAGAACACGAGCGCCGGGCCGCTGCCCTTCGAGAACACCCGGATGCGGACCTTGCCCTGCCAGACGGCGATCGTGCGTTCGCTCATGCGCGCGCCGCCGCCATGCCGGGGCCGCTCGACGCCGCCCTCGGCGCACGCAGCCGCTCCGGCCACCAGTGGTTCACCCAGCCCTCGTCCTCCCAGATCGGACGGAGATCGGGCAACACCTCGCGGGCGAAGCAATCGATGTTCTCGAGTGCGATCTCGTGCGGCATGGAGCCGATCTGGAGCAGCACCATGAGATTGCCGACGTGCAGGTTCTTGATGACTTCCTGCTTGATCCGATCGCGCACGGTGGCGGGGCTGCCCGCGATCACGTAGCCCTTCTCCACGAAGTCGCGATAGCGCAAATCTTTGGGGTTCTCGGGCCGGCGCACGGGATTCTTGCTGCTCGCCACGAGGCTCCGGTAGTCCTGGTTGCCGGGCGGCGAGAACCAGATGCCGGGCACGTGCAGGCACTTGTGATAGAAGTACTCGACGTGCCGCGCGAACTTCTCCTCGGCGCGCGCGTCACTCTCGGCGACGGCCACGAGCTGCAGGAACCCCGCGCGGTATGGATTGGGCTCGCGGCCCTTCTTGGCCACGACGTCCCAGTAGCTCTGCATCATCGTGGTTGCCGACTTCGCACCCGAGTAGGAGAGGAAGCAGTAGCAGACCTCGTTGTCGACGGCGAAGTCGAACGTCGTGACGCTGCCCGAGCCCGGCACCCACACGGGCGGATGCGGCTGCTGGATCGGCCGCGGCCACAGGTTCACGTTGGCGAGCTGGTAGTAGTGACCGTTCCACGCGAAGATCTCGCGCGCCTGCCAGGCCTTGAGCGTCAGCGCGAAGGCCTCGCGATACCGCTCGCGGTGCTCCATCGGCGTGATGCCGTAGCAGAGATTCACGTCCATGGGGCTGCCCAGCGGAAGCCCGGCCACGAGCCGGCCGCCGCTGATGCAGTCGAGCATCGCGTATTCCTCGGCCACGCGGATCGGCGGATTCGACGTGGGGAGCGTCGCGCCCATCTGGACGATCGCGACGTCCATCCCGTTCGTGAGCTTGGCCAGCACGCCGCCCATCAAGTTGGGGCTCGGCATGAAGCCGTACGCGTTCTGGTGGTGCTCGTTGGTGCACACGCCGTCGAAGCCAGCGCGCGCGGCGTAGAGCAGCTCGTCGAGCGTCCAGTTGTAGTACTGCCCGACCCGGCTGGCATCGGCCAGCTCCCACCACGGCGGCGTCACCCACACGGATTCGTAGCGTTTCTCGAAATCGTCGGGCAGCTCACGATGGGGCATCAGATGGAACGCGCTGATCTTCATGGGGTCCCTCGCCGAGGCGATAACGTCATGGAGCCGTATTGTAGGCCGGGTTCGGTACGAGAGCACGGGGCGCCGCGGATCGTCCCGCGGCGCTCCGCTCCAGCAGAGGCTAGTCGAGGCCCCAGGTGAAGACGTGCGTGGGCGTCACCTCGATGACGACCGAGTCCGACGGCGCGATCGCCGCCTCTTTGCGGTACTGCGGATACTTCTGGTAGAGGCGGTCGCGCGCCTGCTTGAAGCGCGGCCCCCGCTCGATCAGCTTCGCGGTGCCCTGGACCATGACGCCGCGGATCTGCGCCCAGTCGTCCGAGTAGAGATCGACGGTCATGGCGATTCGGGGGTTTTCGCGAAGGTTCTTCACCTTTCGGCCGTCGTCGCCGGAGCCGAAGTAGATCTTGTCGCCGGCCAGCACGTGGCAGACGGGGACGAGGTGCGTCGTGCCGTCGCTGCCGGCCGTGGCCACCCGGCACACCCGCTCCTGGGCGATGAGCTTCGCGATTTTCTTGTTCAGTCTCACGCTGGCTCCTGGGCTCGACGGTGACGCCTACGCGGCAAGGAAGCCGCCGTCGACGACCAGCTCGGCCCCGGTGATGTACGAGGCCTCGTCCGACGCGAGGAAGAGCACGGCGTAGGCGACCTCTTCCACCCGGCCCTCCCGATTCATCGGGATGCCTCTCAGCAGCTTCGCCCGGGTCTCGGGATTCTGGTTGGACGTGAGCATCGGCGGCATCACGCCGGGATGCACGGAGTTGGCGCGAATGCCCTGCGTCGCGTACTGCACGGCCGCCGACTTGGTCATGACCCGCACGGCGCCCTTCGAGGCGTTGTAGCCCATGTGGACGACGGTCTGGCCCGCGATGCCGGAGATGGACGAGATGTTGACGATGGAGCCGCCGCCGGCCTTCTGCATCGCCGGGATCGCGTGCTTCATGCCGAGGAACACGCCCTTGGCGTTGATCTCCATCAGCTTGTCGTAGGCCGTCGTGCTCATGAGGTCGGCGTCGATCCCGCCGCTGATGCCGGCGTTGTTGACCAGGACGTCGAGCTTGCCGAAGGTGCTGACCGCGAACGCCACGGCCTGCTGCCACTCCGCCTCACGCGTGACGTCGAGGTGGACGAAGCGCGCCTGGCCGCCGGCGCTCGTGATCTGATCGATGACGGCCTTGCCATCGCCGTCACGAACGTCGGCGACGACGACCCTGGCGCCTTCCTTGGCGAAGAGCTTGGCCTCGGCCGCGCCCATGCCGTGAGCGCCACCGGTGACGAGCGCGACTTTTTCCTTCAGTCTCATGGCTGCCTCCTCACGCCGCTACGCGTTGATCCCGAGCAGCTTCGCCGCCGTGCCACCGAGCATCGCGGCGCGCTCGGCGTCGCTCAGCCCCGGGGTGGCGAGGACGAGATCCACGGCCGTCTTCGTCCACGGGTACGGAAAGTCCGTGCCGACGACGATCTGGCCCGCGCCCACCTCGGCGACGAGGTGGCGCATCGCTTCGGGCGTGAACATGATGTTGTCGTAGTAGAGCTGTTTGAGATATTCGGTCGGCTTCTTCTTGAGCGGCCCGTCCTTCGGCCCGGGGCATCGATTGGGAAACGTCAGGCACCCCTGGTCCGAGCGGCCCGCGTACGACGGCAGATAGCCACCGCCGTGCGCCGCGCAGATCTTCAACCCCGGGAAGCGATCGAGCGTGCCCTCGAAGATCAGGTGCGAGAGCGCGATCGTCGTCTCGAGCGGGTTACCGATGACGTTCGCCAGCAGGCCGTTGCCCTTGAACCGTCCGGGGATCTCCGCCGCCACGCCGGAGCCCTGCGGGTGAATGAAGACCAGCACGCCGAGCTGCTCAGCCTTGGCCCAGAACGGGTGGAACTTCGGATCGCTCAGCTCCTCGCCGTTGACGCTGCCGCCGATGGCGGCGCCGCGCAGTCCGTACTTCTTCACGCCGTCCTCGAGCTGCTGGGCGGCGAGGTCCGGGTACTGCAGCGCCACCGAGGCGAACGCGACGAAGCGATCGGGGTTGGCCGCGCAGGCGGCGGCCAGCTTCTCGTTCTGGATCTTGATGAGCTGGCTCGCGAGGTCGCGCTCCGCCTTGTACCAGTACGCATTGATGCTGAGCGCTTCGACATCGATCCCCTGCTCGTCCATCGCGCGGATCCGGTCCGACGCCTGCGCCGCCATGTCCAGGATCGGCGGCAACGTCGATCCTGGCGTGGCCAGCTTCATCCCCATCAGGGCCATCGCCTCCGGCACCTGGCAGTGGGCGTGAACGTCCACCACCTTCACGCGCCGGCCGCTCACCACCACCTCGCGGCGGCGCGCCTGCGCCCGCGCGGGCGCTGCGGCCAGGAGATCGCAGCCGACGAAGGCGAGGCCGGCCAGCGCGCCGGCGGCGTTCTCGAGAAATTCCCGGCGAGTGTTCATCGTGTCGCCTCCCGTGGCATCGCCTTCACGGCGTCGTAGACGCCCCCTCCGGGGCCTGGTCGAGGGCGTGCGCGCCACCCTTGTCGGTCGCTGCCACCGCAACTTCCGCCTGCCGGGACGAGAATGCGCAGACCGATGCAGCAGCAGCGATGGCGTCCTCCTTCACTACATCTCGGCGACTGTCTAGCGTCGACATATGCCTGATCCTCCCGGTGCGGCCCACTCCGTCTGACGGCGCGGCGCACTCCGTCTGGTGGCGGGAGAATCGCGCTTCCCGGCGACCAAAGTCAATTGCGTTGCGGCGCGAGCTCTGTTTCAGTAGTGCCCCACGCGGGCAGTGCCCCGCGCCGGCTCGGCACATGGAGGGTTCGATCATGGCGAAAGGCACGTTGATCGCGGCGATGAACATGGCGCGGGCCGCCGAGGACGAGTTCCACGACTGGTACGACACCGAGCACCTGCCCGAGCGCGTGCGCGTGCCGGGCTTCCTCGTGTGCCAGCGCTGGATCGGCACCCAGGACCGCAAGATCTCCGTCGCGACGTACGATCTCGACAGCGTCGCCGTGCTGACGAGCCCGGCCTACCAGGCCATCGGCGGTCAGAACCTGTCACCGTGGTCGAAGCGCGTGACCGCTCAAGTGGAGCGCCTGATGCGCTTCGAGGGCGATCAGATCCTGCCGGGCGATCAGCTCCCGCCCGACAAGGCCGAGGGGCTCCTGCTGAACGCGATGAACATCGCACCGGAGCTCGAGGCCGAGTTCAACGAGTGGTACGACAAGGAGCACATCCCGGCGCTCAGCGCCGTCCCGGGTGTCCTCTGCGCCCGGCGCTTCCGCGGCACCAGCGGCAACCGCAAGTACGTGGCGCTCTACCACCTGGCCACACCCGAGGTTCAGGAGTCGGCCGAGTGGAAGCAGGCGCGGCAGAGCGACTGGACAAGCCGCCTGCAGCCGCACTTCCGCGATCACCTGCGTCTCGTCCTGCGCCGGTACGTTCGCGGCCGCTGACGCGGCGGCGGATCACGCGTTCCGCCGGCGAGGGCGAGCCAGCCAGAAGCACGCCGACCCTACCACGCAGAAGCTGACCGCGATCAGGAACGCGGTCCGATAGCTGCCGGTCACGTCGTGCACGACGCCGCCGAACCACGGCGCGATGCCGCCGCCGATGCCGTTGCCCACGCTCAGCGCGCCGTAGATTGCGCCGAAGCGCCGGCCCGGGAAGAGCTGAGACGCCATCGCGGTGATGATGGGGCCGCGGGCGCCGAAGCCGAGGCCGAAGAAGATCGCGTAGGCGTAGAGGCCCGCTGCCTGCGGCCACACGTCGAGCGACAGCAAGCAGAGCGTCCCCACCGCCGTGCAGCCGTAGGAAATGGTCGCCGAGGTGGCGCGGCCGATCCAGTCCGCCACGAAGCCGAACACGATCCTGCCGACGGTCGAGAGCAGGCCGGTGAGCCCGAAGATGCCCGCGACGAACAGCGCTGGAAACCCGTGGTCGACCGCGAACGCGACCTGATGGGTGACGACCGAGAAGACCGCGAGCGGCGTGCAGAGGTATGCGAAGAAGAGCGCCCAGAACGCTCGCGTTCTCACGGCGTCGCCGACGTTCCAGCCCGCGCTCGCGCGCTCCGCGTCGGGCGCCGACAGGTCGCCTCGCAGCGGAGGCGCCGCCACGGTCGGCTCTCGCACACCGAGCGAGATGAGCGGAACGAGCACGATCAGCGTGCCAAGCCCGAGGACGAGGTAGGCAACGCGCCAGCCATATCCAGCGATCAACCACTGGGCGAGCGGGCCGATCACCAGCAGGCCCACGCCCATGCCCGAGAACGCGAGCCCCATCATGCTGCCTCGCCGCTCGGTGAACCACCGTGCGATCAGCGCCCCGCTCGGGATCCAGCTCACCGCGCACACGCCGGCCGCGGCCAGCACTCCCGTCACCAGGTAGAGCGCCCACAGCGAGCCGATCTGGCCCGACAGGACACAGGCGCCTCCGAGCAGGCAAGCGCCGCCGAGCATGACCCGGCGTGGCCCGAAGCGGTCCACGAGCATCCCGACGACGGGTGAGAGCACCCCCTGCACGACGGACGAGATCGAGAACGCCGCCGCGGTGGCCCCGCGCGACCAGCCGAACTCCGCCAGCAGCGCCACGTAGAAGATCGGGAACGAGAAGTAGAGGCCGGAGGCGATCGCCAGCGTGACCCACAGCGCGGCGACCACGCGCCACGGGAGGACACCGTCGCGGCCCGAGCGGAGCGAGGTCGGCATCGCGCAATCATATCGCCCGCGCCACGCTGCTCTCGCGCCATACTGATATAGGCGAGCGCCATGGCCATTCGATCGATTTTCTACGGCTGGTGGGTCGTCGCCGCGTTTTCGTTCATGACGTGCATCTCGACGGGAATTCGCCACGCGGTGGGACCGTTCCTCAAGCCGATCGTGGCCGACCTCGGCCTCGACCGCGCGAGCTTCTCTCTCGTGATCGCGCTGAGCCTCTTCCTCTATGGCGTGTTCGGCCCGCTCGTCGGCCTGGCCCTCGACCGGTTCGGCGCGCGCCTGACCGCATCGGTCGGAACGCTGGTGCTCGTGCTGTCCCTCGTGCTGACGGCGTTCGTCCGGAACTATTGGGACTTCGCCGTCGTGTACGGCGTGCTCCTGCCCCTCGGGCTCGCCGTCACAGGGCCGGTGATGGCCTCGGGCGTGGTGGCCCGCTGGTTCAGCGCGCGACGCGGCACCGCGCTCTCGTTGCTCGGCAGCGCGTCGATGACCGGGATGAGCCTGCTCGTGCCGCTAGTGACGTGGCTGATCCTCACCACCGGCTGGCGGACGACCTACGTGCTCATCGCCGTCGGCGTGCTCGTCGGGATGCTGCCGATCTCGCTCTGGGTGATCCGCGAATCGCCGGAGTCGATGGGCCTCGCCGCCGACGGCGCCACGCCCTCGGCGAAAGCGACGGAAGCGGTGGCCCGCGAGCGCGTGTCGGCCATCACCGCCATGCAGACGCTCGCCTTCTGGCAGCTCGCCGGCTCGTTCTTCACGTGCGGCTTCTCGATGAGCCTGCTCTCGGCCCACGGGATCCCGATGCTGACCGACCACGGCTACTCGCCGATGTTCGCGTCGTGGACGTTCGGCGTGCTCGGTGGCTCGAGCATGGGCTGCACGGTGATGCTGGGCGCGCTGTCCGATCGCTTCGGCCGGCGCCCGGTGCTGGCCGCCATCTACGCGGGCCGCGTGCTGATCTTCGCCGGCTTCTTCCTGATCCGCGACAACCCCGCGGCGATTTTGATCGTCGCGGTCCTCGGCGGCATCACGATGGCCGGCACGGGCGCCATGACCTCAGCGCTCACCGCCGACATCTGGGGCCGCTTCTCGGTGAGCCCGGTGCTCGGCGTGATCTTCCTCGTGCACCAGACGGGCTCGGCCATCGGCTCGTGGCTGGCCGGCGCGATCTTCGAGGCCACCGGCGGCTACGGCGCGGCCTTTGCGCTCGCCTGCCTGCTCTTGATGGCGGCCGCTATCGTGGCGCTCAAGATCGACCGCGGCTCTCGCCGCGTCTGGCGCGCCGCGCCCGCGCTGGATTGATTAACATGGGGGCCCCGAAATGGCCCCCAAGCCCCCCGGGTGGCTCGGCCCGCCCCGGCAAAGCCGTGGCGCGCCTCGATCACGCTCGAGTCAATATATGGGGGCCCCGAAATGGCCCCCAAGCCCGAGCCCCACGCGCACCAGGAGAAGGAGACCGACATGGATCTCGACAAGCACGTTGCCATCGTCACCGGCGGCGGCCGCGGCATCGGCCGCGCCACTGCGCTCGAGCTGGCCCGCATGGGCGCGACGATTGTCGTGGCCGAGTTCGACGCCGCGAACGGCCAGCGCACCGCCGACGAGGTGGCGAAGCTCGGGCGGCCGTCACTCGCCATCGCCACCGACGTCACCCGGCGCGCCGACCTCGATGCCCTGGTCCGCCGCACGCAGGAGCGCTTCGGCCGGATCGACGTGCTGGTGAACAACGCGGGCATCTACCGCGCTGCGGCCACGCTCGACGTCACCGAGGAGCACTGGGACGCAATCATGACCATCAACGCCAAAGCCGTCTTCTTCGCGACCCAGGCCGTGCTGCCCACGATGATCGCCCAGCACCGCGGCAACATCGTCTCGCTCGCCTCGATGGCCGGGAAGATCGGCAGCCGCACGAACCTGCCCTACAACGTGAGCAAGGCGGCCGTCATCAGCATGACCAAGAGCCTCGCGCTCGCCCACGCCGCCGACGGCATCCGCGCCAATTGCGTGTGCCCCGGCTTCGTCGAGACCGACATGTGGGACAAGGTCTCGCGTGACCAGGGCGCGCTGCTCGGCATGAGCCCCGCCGAGTTCACCAAGGCCCGCCTCAACTCGGTGCCGCTCGGCCGCATGGAGACGCCGGAGGACGTGGCCAACGTCATCGGCTTCCTCGCCTCGCCGAAGTCGGCGTACATGACGGGCCAGGCGCTCAGCGTGGACGGCGGGCTCGTGATGCACTGAGCCTCGGG
>WNGH01005245.1_pt1 | contig 12358 bp, 21 predicted proteins | sample 5400631 | NCBI WGS metagenome assembly WNGH01 (sample SAMN13153373, study PRJNA577476) | soil metagenome | isolation source: 115 cm soil or saprolite under Garry oak tree replicate 1 | place: USA:California | collected 2016-06-15 | reverse complement strand
CAATGAGAAGCGCTGTGCCGCCGAAATAGAATGGAAGATTGAACTTCCCGATAAGAATTGATGGCAATACACACACAATAGATATGTAGATGGCCCCTGCAAAGGTGAGCTTCGTCAAAACTGTGTCGAGAAACTCGGAAGTTTCCTTGCCCGGCCGCCTGCCTGGTATATAACCGCCGTGCTTTTTGATGTTTTCCGCCACATCAACCGGGTTAAATGTTACAGCCGTATAGAAATAGCAGAAAAAGACGATGAACGCAACATAAAAAACATTATACACCCAGTTGCCTGGGGTCAGACTTTTCGCCGCTTTCTGAACCCAGGGGATGTTGATGAAATTCGCAATAGTCGCCGGGAACATGATAATTGAAGATGCGAAAATCGGCGGAATGACGCCAGCCATGTTGATCTTCAGAGGAAGATGTGATGTTTGCGCGCCAAAGGTCTGCAATCCCACGGCACGCTTTGCATAATGTATCGGCACCCTTCGCTGGCCGCGCTCGACAAAAACTACCGCGGCAATAACCGCAAACATCACAGCCAACACAAAAAGGAGAACGAAAAGGGAAAGCTGATTTTGATTCATCAGTTTGAAACTGTTGACAATGGCTGTCGGAATGCGCGCCACGATCCCTGCAAAAATTATTAGGGAAATACCGTTACCGATACCTTTTTCCGACATCTGCTCGCCGAGCCACATTATAAAGGCAGTCCCGGCAGTGAGAGTGATGACCGTCATAATCCGGAATCCCCACCCCGGGTTCGGCACTACCAGTTCACCCGCAGGACCCCGCATGCTCTCGAGACCTATGCTGATTCCGAGCCCCTGAACGACGCTCAAAACGATAGTGCCGTATCTGGTAAACTGAATGATCTTCTTTCGCCCAGCCTCACCTTCCTTGGAGAGCTTCTCTATGGCCGGGACTACGACCGTCATCAACTGGAAAATAATCGAAGAGGAGATGTACGGCATTATGCCAAGGGCAAAAACCGTGAGCTTTTCGAGGGCACCTCCGGAAAACATGTCAAACATGCCCAATAGAGTCCCTTGCGCTTGCTTGAAAAAATGAGCAAGTGCTTGACTGTCAATACCAGGAGTGGGAATATGACAACCAATCCGGTACACAACAAGCATCCCAAGTGAGAACAACACTCTTTTACGCAACTCGGGAATCTTGAATATATTCTGGAATCCCTCTAACAAGATTATATCTCCTCGATGGTCCCGCCCGCCGCAACAATTTTTTCTTTGGCGGCGGCGCTGAATTTATGGGCTTTTACCGACAATGACTTGGTCAAGTCGCCGGTTGCGAGAACTTTAACACCGTCGAGTACCTTACTACCGATCAGGCCGTGCTTCAAAAGCGTCTCCATATCAATACTCGTTCCTGCCTCAAAAATTTCAAGCTGGCCAAGATTGACAACGGCATATTCTTTCCGCGCGATGGGCTTGAAGCCCCTTTTTGGGAGTCTCCGCTGCATCGGCATCTGGCCGCCCTCGAAGCCCGCCTTTATGCTGCCGCCGCTTCTGGCCTTTTGGCCTTTGTGCCCCTTGGTTGCGGTTTTCCCGTGACCGGAGCCCGGCCCTCTGCCGATTCGCTTTCTATTCTTTGTTGATCCGATTGCCGGCTTTATACTGTTCAATTCCATATTCACACCTCAGGAGGGTTTACTCTTCCACTTTCAACATATGGGAAACCTTGTTAATCATACCCTTGATTTCAGGAGTATTTTTCAGGACAACAGACTTATTGACCTTTTTAAGGCCCATTCCATTCAATATTGCCCTTTGTTTGGGGGGCTTCCCTATGTGGCTCTTAATAAGAGTTACTTTGATTTCCGCCGACATTCCATCACTCCTTGTAGGGTCCTGACCGCTATTCGGTCATACCTCTTCGCGCCATGATTTCTTCCGGGCTTCTGAGACTCTTGAGGCCTGCAAAAGCCGCTTTTACAACGTTATGCGGATTATTGGAGCCAAGACATTTAGCAAGAATATTGTGTACGCCCGCAGACTCAAAAACCGCCCTGGCAGCACCACCGGCAATGACCCCGGTTCCTGCAGACGCTGGCATCATCAAAACACGTCCGGCGCCGAAATGACCCTCTATCTCGTACGGGATAGTCTGACCTTCGACAATCGGCACTTTGATGAGGTTCTTTTTCGCCTGCTCCACACCCTTGCGGATGGCCTCCGGAACCTCATTAGCCTTCCCGAGGCCGTACCCCACATAACCTGCGCCGTCGCCAACCACAACAAGTGCGGAGAAGCTGAACCGGCGTCCACCCTTCACAACTTTGGCGACACGGTTAATATGGACAACTCTGTCCGTTAGATTTAGTTCACTGGGATTGATCTTAAGCAATTAACGCCTCCTTTAAATACCTATTAGAAGGTCAGTCCGTTCTCGCGAGCGGCTTCCGCAAGGGCCTTGACTCTGCCGTGATAAAGAAAACCATTGCGATCGAATACCACCGCGGTGATCTCTTTTGCTAAGGCTTTTTTGGCAATCTCCGCGCCGACCTTGCGGGCTGCCTCAATGTTTCCAGTGTACTTTAGCCCGGTGCTGATCTCGCCTATTGCCGTCGAGACCGCTGTCAGCGTTACTCCGGCAGCATCATCGATCAGTTGGGCATAGATATGCCTGGCACTTTTAAAAACATTTAGCCGAGGACGCTGGGATGTCCCTCGAACCTTTTTTCTAACCCTCACCTTGCGCTTCAGGCGAGCTTCTTTTTTCTGTGCAAGAGAACTCACTGATGCTTCTCCTTAGCTCTGCTGTTTATTTTTTACCAGTTTTACCGGCTTTCCTCAAAATTGCCTCGCCGGCATACTTGATGCCCTTCCCTTTATAGGGTTCAGGTCCGCGAAAAGCCCTAATCTTGGCAGCAACCTGACCGACGAGTTCCTTATCAATCCCTTTGACAAGAACTTTGGTCATTTTCTCAACTTCAACGCTGATCCCTTTGGGAAGCTCGAAATTAATCGGATGAGAATAACCAAGACTCAGGTTAAGTATGTTACCCTTCATCTCAGCCCTGTAACCGACGCCGCTTATCTCCAATGCCGTCTCAAAGCCCTTTGTGACACCGGTAACCATGTTGTTGATCAACGTCCTGGTAAGTCCGTGGGCAGAACGGGCATTGATGCTTTCGTCAGCCCTTTTCACCACAACGGTTGTATCGGACAATTCCAGGGCAACACAGTCCATAACATTGCGGGAAAGAGTTCCCTTGGGACCCTCCACCTTAATGCTTGGTTCATTGTACGTTACTTTAACCCCTTTGGGTATCTCTATGGGGAGTTTGCCAATCCTGGACATGCTCAATGCTCCTTGATCCCTGATAAATTACCAGACTGTGCAGATAAGTTCGCCACCCACCCCTGCTTCTCGGGCGGCTCTATCGGACAGAATGCCTTTAGAGGTGGAAAGAATGGCGATTCCCATCCCATTTTTCACATTGGGTATATCATCACCCTTGACATACCTTCTGCTGCCGGGCTTGCTGATTCGTTTGATCTCACTGATCACCGAATCCTTTTCATCGATGTACTTGAGGTAAACGCGCAACACGCCCTGCTTCTGGTCAGCTATGACCTTATAGTTCTTGATGAACCCCTCCGCCTTAAGAACGTTGGCCACATTTACCTTCATGTTGGAAGAAGGAACGTCAACCTTCTGCAGTTTGGCCATCTTACCGTTCCTGATTCTGGTAAGCATATCGGCTATAGGATCAGTCATCATAAGCGATTATACTCCTCTATACGTTCATTTGCTGTTACCAGCTTGATTTAATAACTCCAGGTAAAAGACCATTAGAGGCCAGCTTTCTCAGGCAGATCCTGCACATGTCAAACTTCCTGTAGTATGCCCTGGGCCTGCCGCACAAAGGACAGCGGTTATAATTGCGGACCTTGAACTTGCTTCCTCTTTGCGCCTTTATGATCATCGATGTCTTTGCCACGCATTTCCTCCAAAACTTGTTTAGTTCCTGAAAGGCATCCCCAGGAGCCTGAGCAGTGCCCTGCCTTCATCATCGCTCTTGGCAGTTGTTACTATGGTTATATTCATTCCCTTGATCTTATCAACCTTGTCATAGTTAATTTCCGGAAATATCAATTGTTCCTTGATTCCAAGGGAATAATTCCCCTTCCCGTCGAATCCTTTAGGAGAAACGCCTTTGAAGTCACGGACACGGGCCAGGGACACGTTGAGCAGCCGGTCGAGAAACTCGTACATCTTATCCTTGCGGAGCGTCACCATGCAACCGATCGGCATCCCCTGACGGAGTTTGAAAGTGGCTATAGACTTCTTTGCCTTGGTTACGACGGGCTTCTGTCCGGTAATGAGAGCCATTTCTTCCACAGCGGAGTCAATTATCTTGACGTTCTGTATGGCTTCGCCCAAGCCCATATTTACTACTATTTTCTCCAGTTTCGGGACCTGCATGATGTTCTTGTAATCAAAGTCCTTGATCAACTGGGGGACGATCTCTTTATTGTAACGCTCAGTCAGCCGTGCCATTTATTCCTCCGTACTATTTATCGAAAGCTTCGCCGCATTTCACGCAGATACGAGCTTTTTTCCCGTCTTCAAGTATGCTGACCCTAGTCCTGACCGGTTTACGGCATTTCCCGCAATACATCATGACATTGGAGTAGTGAACCGGTGCTTCCTTCTCCAGGATGCCGCCCGGCTCATTGCCCTTGGCGCGGGTATGCCTTTTGACGACATTAAGACCCTCGACAAGTACCCCTTCCTTTTTGGGAAGGATCTGTAGAATCTTGCCGGTCTTGTTCTTATCCTTGCCGGTTACCACCATCACAGTGTCACCTTTTTTTACGTGCAGACTCTTTCCTGGCATTATCTATCTCCCAATCTGTGTTAAAGTACCTCAGGGGCAAGGGATATGATTTTCATAAATTTCTTCGCCCTGAGTTCCCTGGCAACTGGCCCGAAAATGCGGGTCCCAACCGGCTCTTTCTGATTATTGATGACAACGCCGGAATTCCCGTCAAAACGGATATAGGAACCATCAGGACGACCTATTTCCTTGGCGGTGCGAACTACAACCGCTTTGACCACATCCCCTTTCTTGACTTTCGAATTGGGAATGGCCTCCTTGACCGACGCCACGATTATGTCGCCAATGCTGGCATATTTTCTCTTGGAACCGCCCAGCACCTTTATACAAAAGAGCTTCTTGGCTCCCGAATTATCTGCCACATCAAGTATTGTCTGCATCTGTATCATGGGGTAACTCCTGGCTTAGGGGATCCTCTAAATAATCTGTCGGACTTTCCAGCACTTATCTTTGCTCAAGGGGCGCGACTCCACGATAAGCACGCGGTCGCCGGTCTTGCAGCTGTTATTGTCGTCATGGGCCTTGTACTTGGCCGATCTCTTGATATATTTATTGTAAACAGGGTGCTTGACCAGTCGGTCGACCTTAACTACCACGGTCTTGTCCATCTTATCGCTGACCACTACCCCAATCTGCGTCTTCTTATTACCGCGCTCACTCATATCTGACTCTCCCTAACCACGTCTTTCGCGGAGTATGGTTTTAACCCTGGCTATATCTTTCCTGACGATGGAGAGCTTAGCAGCATTCTCCAAACGCCCGGTATGATGCTGGAACTTCAGGTTAAAAAGTTCCTGGGTGAGTTCTGTATTCTTGACCAGAAGCTCGTCCGCGCTCATATCTCTCAGTTTGTTAACCTTCATGGCTTTCCTTCCTCGACGTAAATTTAGTAGCGATAGGAAGTTTGTGCGCGGCCAGACGTAACGCTTCGCGAGCCACCTCTTCCGTCACACCCTCCATCTCGTAGAGTACTCTCCCAGGCTTTACCACACAGACCCAAGAGTCTGGCGCTCCCTTCCCCTTGCCCATGCGTGTCTCCGCAGGCTTCGAGGTGAGCGGTTTATCGGGGAAGATGCGAATCCATATCTTGCCACCCCTCTTAATGTAACGAGTCATGGCGATACGGGCCGCTTCGATGTGACGAGAATCTACCCAGCCGCACTCGGTTGCCTGGAGGCCATATTCACCAAAAGCAAGCGTGACACCACGCTGGGGAGTTCCTCCCATCCTGCCCTTCATCTGTTTTCTATGTTTAACTTTTTTAGGCATTAACATCGCAAAAGACTCCTGTTTCTATTTTTGGCCAGGGAGGATTTCTCCCTTGAAGATCAAGACCTTCACGCCGATGAGTCCATAGGTGGTCTTCGCTTCGGCAAAGCCGTAATCGATATCGGCCCGTAAGGTATGGAGGGGAACACGCCCTTCCCTGTACCACTCGGTCCTGGACATCTCTGCTCCACCCAAACGACCGGAGCAGGTAATCCTGATTCCTTTGGCACCAAATTTAAGTGAGGAAGTTACGCTTTTCTTCATGGCACGCCGGAATGCGATCCGCCTTTCCAGCTGGAGTGCAACGTTTTCCGCCACAAGTTGCGCATCGAGCTCGGGCTTACGCACTTCCTGAATGTTGAGATAGATCTCATTGCTGGTGAGTTTGGCCAGTTCCTTTTTCAAGGTTTCCACTTCGGAACCCTTTTTGCCGATAATAAGTCCCGGCCTGGCAGTGTAGATGTTGATCTTTGCCTTATTGGCAGCCCGCTCGATCTCAATCTTCGAGACACCTGAGCTATATAACCGCTTTTTGAGGAAACTCTTCAGCTTCAAGTCCTCATGAAGCAGTTTCGCGTAATCTGCCTTGGCGTACCATTTGGAATCCCATGTTTTGATGATTCCAAGCCTGAAACCTATCGGATTTACTTTCTGACCCAAAACTTCACCCCCACCAGTTTGCTTATTTCTTGTCAGCCAGCACAACGGAAATGTGGCTGGTCGGTTTTCTGATTTTACTTGCCCTGCCCATGGCGCGCGGCAAGAAACGCTTCAAAACAGGGCCGCCATCGACGCAAATTGTTTTTACGTAAAGACGGTCCACGTCCGCTACCCCCTTCTGCTCCGCATTCGCCACCGCTGAACTGAGCAGTTTGGCAATAAGGCGGGCGGAAGGCTGCGGGGAAAACCGAAGTATATTGAGTGCGATTTGTATATCCTTTCCCCTCACCATGTCCACAACAAGACGGGTCTTCCGGGGAGAGAGACGGGCAAATGACAATTTAGCGCTTGATTCCATTGCAAACTCCTTTAACGTTTACCTGCGGACTTCAGCTTGCTCTTCTTGTCAGCTGCATGTCCGAAAAAAGTCCTGGTGGGAGCGAACTCGCCGAGTTTGTGACCGACCATATTTTCCGTGACAAAAACAGGAATGAATTTTTTCCCGTTGTGCACGGCAAAGGTCAGTCCAATAAAATCCGGCGTGATAGTCGAGCGCCGTGACCAGGTCTTGATAACCTTTTTCGATCCTGCTGACTCGGCTTCAACCTTCTTAACCAGGTGGTCGTCGACAAACGGCCCTTTTCTTATCGATCTTGCCATCTTATCTTCCCTTTATGCGCGTATGTTATTTTGTACGAGCCTTAACGATGAAGCGCGTTGAAGTCTTGTTAGTTCTGGTTTTATAACCCTTTGTCGGGATACCCCAAGGGGTGACCGGATGACGCCCGCCGGAAGTCCTGCCTTCGCCGCCGCCATGGGGGTGGTCGACCGGGTTCATGGCCACACCACGCACCTTCGGACGTTTGCCGAGCCAACGGGAACGGCCGGCCTTACCGATGGAAACATTCTCATGGTCAATGTTGCCCACCTGACCGATAGTCGCCAGGCAATCCTGGAGAACCATCCGCACTTCACCGGAGGGAAGCTTCACTTGGGCGTATTTCCCTTCTTTAGCCATCAGCTGGGCAAATGTCCCGGCACTGCGAGCGAGCTGCCCGCCTTTGCCGAGCTTAAGCTCGATGTTGTGAATTATGGTACCGAGAGGGATCGCTCTCAGCGGCAGCGCGTTACCCGGCTTGATATCGGCATCGGCACTGGCAATAATAGCGTCACCAACCTTGAGATTCAAGGGGGCAAGGATATAGCGTTTTTCACCATCAACATAGTGCAGAAGGGCAATACGAGCACTCCGACTAGGATCGTACTCGATGGACGCCACTTTGGCGGGCACTCCCCGCTTGTCGCGACGAAAATCTATAATCCGATACTTCTGCTTGTGCCCCCCCCCGATATGACGGGAGGTTATCCGGCCAAAGCTGTTCCGGCCGCCGGTCTTTTTCAGGGTGACCAGCAGTGATTTTTCCGGCGTTGTGCAGGTAATCTCTTCAAAAGTAGAGCAAGTTTGGTGCCTGCGCCCCGCTGAAGTAGGTTTGTAACTCTTGATGGCCATTATATCAACTCCACAGAAATGGTTTAGACTTCAAAAAAGTCAATGTTGCTCCCCGCGGCAAGACTCACATAAGCCTTTTTCCAGTTGGGGCGCTTACCAATATTCTTACCGGCTCGTTTTACCTTACCGGCAACATTAACGGTCTTGACCGCCGCCACTGAAACCTTGAAAAGCTTTTCCACCGAATCCTTGATCTCAATCTTGTTGGCGTCCTTGTTTACTACGAACACAACAACATTGTGGGCATCTTTTTCAGCAGTGGTCTTTTCCGTGATCAGGGGCTTTTTGATAACGTCATAGATTATCATGACTGTAACGCTCCTTCGACTTTCCGCACCGCATTCTGGGTGAAGATAATACTCTGATATTTCAGGATATCGCACACATTGAGCCCATCAGGCCTGAGCATCTTGATATCTTTGACATTGCGGGCCGACAGTTCCAGGTTCTTGTTATCACCATCAACAATCAGAAGGGTCTTGTTTATGGAAAATCCGTTCAGTACGCCAACAAACCCCTGGGTAGATATCTTTTCCAAGTCGAAAGAGTCCAATACCGTAAGCTTATTGCCCTTGAACAGCATGGAGAGCGCCGAGCGCAGGGCTGCCTTTCTTGCCTTCTTATTCATGGACAAACTGTAGGTTTTCGGCTGAGGGCCAAAGGCCACGCCTCCGCCGGGATAATGGGGTGCCCTGATACAGCCCTGCCTGGCCCCGCCGGTCCCTTTCTGCTTGAACGGCTTTTTCCCGCCACCGGAGACTGCTGAACGGTTCTTTACCGCTACCGTTCCAGCTCGACGGTTTGCCAGCTGAATTTTCACCGCCTCATGAATGAGATATTCTTTTACTTCGGCATTGAAGACAGTGTCGCTGATTTCCATCTCGCTGACCTTGGTCTTCTTGATATCATAAACATCTATAGTAGCCATAACTGTCTCCAGAACTTGCTGTTTTACCTGACCTTGACGCTGTTTTTGATAAGAACAAGGCCGTTATCGGCGCCGGGGATGGCTCCTTTGATCAAAAGAAGATTGTCCGCCAGGTCCACCCGAACCACCTGCAGTTTTTGCACGGTGACCGTTGTATTTCCTAGCTGACCAGGCATCTTCTTGTTTTTGAAGACGCGTGACGGGGTCGCCGAGCAACCGATCGAACCGGGCGCCCGGTGGAACCGGGAACCGTGACTTGCACGCCCCCCTTTAAATCCCCACCGCTTCATGACCCCCTGGAAACCTTTACCGATACTGGTTCCCGTCACGTCGATGATGTCGCCTACCGCGAAAACATCAGCCGTAAGCTGATCACCTACGCTATATTTGTCAACATCATCCATGCGCAATTCGCGGAGATATTGATAAACACCCTGACCTGCAGCCTTACAGTGGCCTACCAGAGGGCGAGTTGCCTTTGCAGCGTCTTTCTGCTGGAAACCGACCTGGATAGCGTCGTAACCATCTTTCGCCACGGTTTTTTTCTGGACTACCACACAAGGGCCCGCCTCAACGACAGTAACGGGAATCCTTCGGCCGTCCTCAACAAATATCTGGGTCATTCCCAGTTTTTTACCAATTAATCCCTTATTCATGGCTGATAATTCCTATCCTTGAATTCTCATTTAAAGCTTGATTTCCACATCTACTCCGGCCGACAGGTCAAGCTTCATCAGCGCGTCAACGGTCTGCTGTGTCGGATCAAGAATATCGATCAACCGCTTGTGGGTCCTGATCTCGAACTGTTCACGCGACTTTTTGTCGACATGGGGACCCCGGAGCACGCAGTATTTGTTAATCACCGTGGGGAGGGGGATCGGACCTGCGACTCTGGCGCCGGTCCTCTTGGCGGTATCAACAATCTCACCGACAGACTGGTCAAGCAGCCGATGATCATAGGCTTTCAGCCGGATTCTTATCTTCTGACTTGTCATTGCTTCCTCTTGCTCATATTTACTAGTTTCTGGTTTCATGTTTCAGATTTCAGGCATTGAACCTGAAACCTGAAACCTGAAACTTGAAACTGCTTTATTATTCAATGATCGCGGAAACGACACCCGCGCCGACGGTACGGCCGCCTTCGCGGATCGCGAAGCGAAGCCCCTCGTCCATCGCGATCGGGGTGATCAGATTGATCGTTACCGCAACGTTGTCGCCAGGCATGACCATTTCGGTCCCGGCGGCCAATTCCACGATCCCGGTCACGTCGGTGGTCCGGAAGTAGAACTGGGGACGGTAGCCATTGAAGAACGGTGTGTGGCGACCACCCTCTTCCTTGGTGAGGATGTACGCCTCGGCCTTGAACTTGGTGTGCGGTGTGATGCTCCCCGGCTTGGCCAATACCTGGCCGCGCTCGATGTCTTCACGCTTTACCCCGCGCAGCAACGCTCCGATGTTGTCACCGGCCCGCCCTTCGTCGAGAAGCTTGCGGAACATTTCGACGCCAGTGACAGTAGTCTTGGTGGTCGTCTTCATCCCGACGATCTCAACCTCTTCGCCGACCTTGACGATGCCGCGCTCGACACGACCGGTAGCGACGGTGCCGCGGCCGGAGATGGAGAAGACGTCTTCGACCGGCATCAGGAACGGCTTGTCGATGGCGCGCTCCGGCATGGGGATGTAGCTGTCGACCGCTTCCATAAGCTTCATGATGGCCTGCTCACCCAGTTCGCCGGTGTCGCCTTCGAGCGCCTTGAGGGCGCTCCCCTTGACGATGGGGATGTCGTCGCCGGGGAAGTCGTAGGAGGAAAGCAGTTCGCGGATCTCCAGTTCGACCAGTTCGATGAGCTCTTCGTCGTCGACCATGTCGGCCTTGTTGAGGAAAACCACGATATACGGTACGCCTACCTGACGGGCAAGCAGGATGTGCTCGCGAGTCTGGGGCATGGGACCATCAGCCGCGGAGACAACCAGGATCGCGCCGTCCATCTGGGCGGCACCGGTGATCATGTTCTTGACGTAGTCGGCATGGCCCGGACAGTCCACGTGGGCGTAGTGGCGGTTGTCGGTTTCGTACTCGACATGTGCCGTGGCTATGGTGATACCGCGCTCACGCTCTTCCGGGGCATTGTCGATCTGGTCGAACGACTTGTACTCGGCCTGACCCTTGCCGGCCAGTACCTTGGTAATCGCTGCCGTCAGGGTGGTCTTGCCGTGGTCGACGTGACCGATCGTCCCTATGTTTACGTGCGGTTTCTTTCTATCGAATTTTGCCTTTGCCATACAGGATTCCTCCCGGGTTTTCCCCAAATTTTGCAGAGAATAGCTTCTCAGGTAAAAATTAAAATGGAGCCCACATCCGGACTCGAACCGGAGACCTCTTCCTTACCAAGGAAGTGCTCTACCTCCTGAGCTATGTGGGCATGCTGGAAAATTGGAGCGGGAAACGGGACTCGAACCCGCGACCCTCAGCTTGGAAGGCTGATGCTCTAGCCAACTGAGCTACTCCCGCCAATCCGCCTTTATGAGGTTTTTTGAAGACCCATGTGCTATCCGTTTCCAGTGCAGGCGACCTCTGGTCTCCTGGAAGCGGCTCGCGCACGAGCCTTCTGAAGCTTTTTATGGTGGAGGGAGGAGGATTCGAACCTCCGAAGTCGTCCGACGACAGATTTACAGTCTGTTCCCTTTGGCCACTCGGGAATCCCTCCAGGGAAGATCAGTCTCGGCTTCGCCTAAAGTCCATCTGCTACCTTGTATCTGGAGCTTCTTGCTGTGCCGCTCAATTCATTGCTTGTGGAGCTGGCGATGGGACTCGAACCCGCAACCTGCTGATTACAAGTCAGCTGCTCTGCCAATTGAGCTACGCCAGCGCAAAATCTCTTTATACACAAATCAGGCAGGCAGGTCAAGTCTTTTCGCTAAAAAACGGAAGTTATTCTTATAGAATACTTCAACCGAGCTGTCAACTTTTTTTTGTCTTCGCACGTGATTTTTTTTCTGACCCTCCCCATCCCTTCACCTCTCCCTGATACAGCTCTGCCGCCGCGGCTTCCTGTCCGCACCCCTTCAGCGCCGCCATGACGTTTTTCCGTTCGTCGGGCAGGTGTGAAAGGAGAAGGGCCTTC
>WNGH01080545.1_pt1 | contig 12359 bp, 18 predicted proteins | sample 5400631 | NCBI WGS metagenome assembly WNGH01 (sample SAMN13153373, study PRJNA577476) | soil metagenome | isolation source: 115 cm soil or saprolite under Garry oak tree replicate 1 | place: USA:California | collected 2016-06-15 | reverse complement strand
TGAAACGTCGGTAGATCTTGCCTGTCTTCATGGTAGGTCGGGCGATTGTCTATTCCACCTTCCACGTGGCGCCTTTGATAGGTTGGTGCACATTGCAAAGGTCTTTGATGAAGAGTTCGTAGAGATGCGGTTGTTCTGTATGGATCGGGACGAGCGTCTTTGGACTGATCTTCGCTATCGTTTCTCGTAGCTCCGTGGGCATCATATGTCCAGAGCTGTGAATCTGGTACATTGGTAGTCCGAAATGGTTTAGCCAGTTGACGAATCGTTCGTGGTCGATCTCCATTTCCTCGTTGAACGGTTCCGAGCTGCTGTTGATGAACGCTCCGCCCGCATCAGGCTTGATGTCCAAAACCTCGTTCATATCGTAAGAGCTAGCAGCTAGAATGAATTTTCCCTGTGATTCCTTGACATCCTTTGATGCTTTCACCGTGCTATTCTTCATGACTTCCTTTTCCCAGTTGTAGTAGGTCTTCTTCGACCGCTGATAGACGACGATGTTGGGATCGTGAGAGACATCTGGAACAGTCAGGTGTTTGTCTTTGACAAGTGCTTGAAGCAGATGCGCCTGTCTCAATGAGACCGCGAGGATTCGATTGTGCTCTGGATTCGACTGTTCCGCTTTCTCCGCAAAATCCTGCGTCATGTCCGACCTCGGCCCGTGAGCCCGGAAGTCCCCGCTGTATGCAAGGGTCCCAATCGACGTGTGAACTATGAAGCCATACGATCCGGGCATGCTATGGTCCACATGGATGGGCTCCACTTCCAGTCCTCCCATTCTCAATCGGTCTCCAGTTCGGAACGCCTTGAACTGGATCCCATCAAGATCGTTCTCAAAGCCCCCCGGACGAGCAGTTGACAAGGCCTCCAGAATCATCTTAGTCGTCTCGCCACAGTAAACCGGTATCTGACGGTTGAGGAGAGAGATAGACATTGAATGGTCGATGTGGGCGTGACTAAGAAAGACGGCGTCCGCAGGCACTTCCCCCTCTCCTTTGTACAGGCCAGCAACATCGGGAATGATTCCGAGACTGATCAGCCCACTTTCGTTTCTGGGCGACAGGAAGGGTTCGGAAAAGAATCGTCCCCTTTCTCCAAGACTCATACCGAAATCTAGCAGAATCTTCGAGTCCTTGTCCCGGACGAGGATCATGTTCCCACCGATCTCGCCGGCTCCCCCGTAGAAAGTGATCTCTACCATGAACGATTCTCCTGTTGTGGTTTCTTGATGCTCTGATTAAAGAGATTCAAACGGCCCTTCGCGGATGGCTTTGGACTTGGAGAAGGTAGCGCGTCCCGTTCTTCGAATTCTTCCGAACGGTAACCCGGTCCCCTGACTTCACCGTTTTGACCCTGACGAAAAAGTGTGAGTGCGGAAGCCCAGGCCCTCTGCAGGAGCACGGATAAGATTCCACCACGGCTCTTCTTGAGCGGCCGTTCTGTAACATTTGGAATCTCCGACCCATGGCGGGGAAGAATGAGAGCCGGTCCTTCAGGACAATCACGTAGCCACCTTGTTCCTCTTCGGAAGTGATCTTCTTCGAGTATACATCCTTCATTCTCATCCTGTTAGACCTTCTAAACGTTGTTTGCTGAGATGACAATTTCGCTCAGAAGAACTTTCTCCCCAGACAGTTGACTTGGTAAGTCCCGGCAAATAGCTTTTCAACCCCATCCAGATAGAGCGTGATTGATCCAGCATCATGGTCGATCTGATTGGATGGGTTATCGGTTTTTTCTCTGCCCACCCTTCCGGTCTTCTCGCCACACTCCTATTCGTCCTTGTCGTCAGTGTTGCCGGCAATATCATCCCCTTCTTTCCAACCCCCTACCTCCTGCTCATAGTGACGATCGCCATCGGTGACGCCTACCAGGGAATCGGGATCATCCAGATCGCAGCTGTTGCGGCCCTCGGCGCTGCCTCCGGAAAGCTGGTCAGCTACGCTCTCGGATACGGCGCAAGGCGAGCCATTCGCAAGCAGGAAAGGTTCGACTCTCTCAGAAAGCTACTCGGTGGAAGCACCTTCCTTGTCGGGGTCCTCTTCGCCGCATCTCCGCTGGTCGACGCGGCGTTCATTCCTATAGGCATCATCCGTTATAGTCCCGCGAAAACCTATCTGGCGCTCTACACTGGCAAGTTCATCTGGATTCTCTCTGTGCTCTTTGTTGCAAGACAATCCAGCCAGCTTGTAGATCAGTTCCTCGGAGAAAACGTCTACGCGTCGATCTTGTCAGCGGCGCTCGTCCTCTCCACCGCATACCTCATAATCCGTGTTGACTGGGAGAAAAGGTTGCTAGGACACAAGGATAGTCTTCGAAGCAGACTACTAGGGAGGCTTCGAAACCTTCTCTCGAGGGGACAAAGAAGCGATGGACAAAGACCCGCGCAACAGGACCCGGCCACATAGGGAACTCGAAGCAGTTGAACTCTCTTCGGTTACCGAAAGGGTATCCTATTCTTCGCACTGTAACATTGCTCGCACTGGTAATTTTCACATTACCCTGCGTCACGACTTTCAGGGCGCGTGGCCAAACTTACAATTTGAAATATGATCTGGGCTATGTTGGCGTACCCTTTGCTGGCGGCGCCATCTCGGTGGTCAGCAACTTGACTAATACTGGTCAGTTAACCCTACGAGTCACTAGCCTCTCGTTAACATCAGATTTCTGGTCTAACGGAACACGTCAAGTTACCTCGGGTTTCCCATTCAACCTCACAGCAGGTATGAACAAGATCAATACTGCGGTCCTCATTCCGCCAAACGCGTTCATAGGCAACCACAACATCACAGCAACTGCGGCTTGGGAGTATAGCGACAGCTCTGGGTGGTACACAGCGAGTCCCGCCGTCGCGAGACTTACCGTTATGGTTTCACAGACCATCGGTTCTCTGTTCAATGGGATGGGGACATTCTACGGCATGCTCATTCGGCTTGGCATAGCGCTAGCTGTTGTTGTCGTTGTCTTGGTTGGAATTCTAATCGTCAGACAGAGAAGGAAGTCAAAACCAAGCGCCCTTGCCAGCTGATCCTCAATCGAATCTAAAGATTCTGTCTTGGCATCGACAGTCGTGAGATCCTGACAATCGAGATTATCGGAATTGAAAGCTTGGCCGTAAGACCATTTAAGCAAGGCTAAGTTTGCGATCTCGGGAAATGCCTTTGGTCAGGCCAAGGGAATAATCACAGCCTACAACGAACGGTTCCTCTTCATCCCCGTCGCTTTGATTCACTCCATCGAGGACAGGTTGACTGAGAGTTTCGGGCCTATCACCGCCACTAGCTTCCAGTACAGTATCGGGAAACAGGGTGGAGCGCAATACATGAACATGGCGAAAAAATCCGGGCTAGATATCAAGAGTCAAGGCGATATCCAGAAGATCGCCGAGCGCCTAGGCACTCTCGGCGGATGGGGAAAACTCACAATCGTAAATGTTGATCTCGCGAAGAAGATGGCTAGAATACGATGGACAAACGGGGTCTCAGTAAGAAACAGAAAAGGGAAAACCCCTGTCTGCCATTTCGGCCGTGGAATTCTCACGGGTGCAATGGAGCAGACGTTCGGCAGAAAGTGTGAGTCGCTTGAGGTCTCTTGTCAAGGAAAGGGTGATCGGTTCTGTGAGGCGATAATTGGTGATTCAGCCGAGATAACTCGACACGCGGAACGGTAAAAGAGAATATCCGACTAGTGGTTCGAATTCGAAAACGAGCTTCTTAGCAACCGATCCAACCCTAGGAATGACTGGTCCCGATATCTTTCGCCTTGATCCGTAATTCGGTAGACACGTCTGCTTCTCCGTGTTGGAGACATCCATTCGCCAGCAACTAGCCTGCGTTCTTCCAGCTCGTACAGTAGCGGGTAAAGTGTGCCGGCGCCGATATGTGCGCCGGTCTTGTCCTTTAGTTCCCGCATGATCTCGTATCCGTGCTTTCCTCCATTATTGAGGAGAGAGAGGACGAATAGGTCAAGGAAGCTCTTCACCATTCGCTCGTTGACGGCTCTTGTCATACTTTCACGGGGGAACTATCGAGATTCGATATTATCGGATTTCAATACAATCCCCTCTTAAGAGGGTATCGCACCCTCGCGTTTACCCGGTCTAGTTGAGCCGAGAGAACGCCTTTCAGGGGCTCCGGTGCACAGAATGCCACACCCTCTATCCAAGGGGCGAGATTCTTCAAAAGTGCTCAAAGTGCAACGGGTTACTGGATACAATAATCAACCCGGAGATTCTCAGCGAGATCTCGAAGGACAGTCTCGCCCCTACTCCGTCTATGTGGAAATACCAGGCCTTCTTGCCAGTCGGTGAGAACGACAAGATTGTCTCAGCTGGTGAGGGTGCCACGCCTCTCAGAAAGCTCAGTTCCTTTCAGGGAAACGTGTGGGTGAAAGATGAGACGAAAAACCCGACGGGGACCTTCAAGGACCGAGGCGCTTCTCTTGCAGTCACGACTCTATCTGCATTGGGTGTCAAAAATCTCGTCTTGTCTTCTGAGGGCAACGCCGGATGCTCTTTCGCCCTGTACTCGCATATTGCCGATCTAGCTTGTAGTGTGTTTCTTCCGCGGCAATCAAATCCCGCGAAAGTCGAACTTTCCCGGAAACTGGGAGCAAAAGTTACTCCTGTTGACGGCACCATAGCAGACGCCGGACGCCGAGTAGAGGCTGTTGCAAAGAGTGAAGGGAGCTACAACGCCTCGACTTTTGTCACACCCTACCGCCACGATGGCAAAGGAACAATGGCTCTGGAGATTTGCGAGCAGTTGGGTTGGAGGGTTCCGGACTATGTCGTGTACCCTGTCGGGGGCGGAGTCGGCTTGGTGGGAATGTGGAAGATGTTCTCTATCCTAGAAAGAATTGGATGGGTCAAGAAAAGACCCAGATTCGTAGCAGTCCAACCTGCGGCTTGCGCGCCAGTCGTCAAGGCCTACAACTCCAAAAGAGATGACGTGGACGAGTGGAAGAATCCCAAGACCATCGCCTAAGCCAGTTGCTGGAAAGTGGATTCTTCGATGTCTTAAGGAATCAGACGGCATAGCGTTGTCCGTTACAGATGAGGAGATTCGCAGGTCCATGGGTCAAGCCCTCAAGGATGAGGGTCTTCTCCTCGAGCCCTCCAGCGCGGCAACAATCGCCGCTCTACACCATCTCTATGATGAGAAGATGATCGATAGGTCCGAAGAAGTGGTCCTCATAGCCACCGGGTCCGGGCTCAAGACCCTAGAGCAATTCTAGGAATAGTCAACAGATTCCGGGATAATATTCTGCCCTTAGCATCAAGAGAAAGAAGACAGAAGATGAGGGGGTTCCCTGTGCTACTTGACCAGCGCCGTGAGTCGTTCTGCAATCGTTCTAATCTTGTCTTTGTGCGACTCTAGCTTTGTTCGGTCGGTTTTTGTCAGGTCTTCGAAGTAGGATATGTAGCCTGCGATCTCGTTCAGCATCGCGTCTATTGATCGTGGGCCGGTGAAGTGATGGCTGAACGGCCACTCTTCCTCCTGCTGCGCCTTGCTAGTTAGCTCGTATCTACCGTCATCTCTCTTCTTGATCAGTCCGTCCTGGACCATTTCTTCCAGCATCGGATAGACAGAGCCTGGGGAGGGTCTCCACCATCCCTGGCTCATGTTCTCGATCTCGTCCATTATCTCCGCTCCGTTCTTCGGCGACCTTCTCAGTATGTTGAGGACCCAGGGTCTGAGTCCGCGTTTTCTGAACATTCCAAATCCGCGAAACATTCGATATCGTTTTTCCGATATTGGAAAATCGATATCGAGAATATAAAGATTCCTCTCCCCCTCGAGATAAACATCGGAGCAACTGCAGGCTATCGGAACTCGCCCATAATCAACCCCGATCTCGAATCTGGAAGCCGTCCCCTTAATTGCATAGCAAACCGTTCTTGACGACTCGTTAAAACGCCATGTGATCCAAGCCTGGTCTGTGCCCTGAATCACCTGTCTCGCCCATAATCGTTGCCAGACAGCAAGTTTTCTCCTCTAAAAGGGGGGGTCTTGCGCAGCACACCTCGCGACGCAAGAGAGGTGATCGGCAAATCATGCTTAATTCTGAGTCTGAACAGAAATCACATTGATTTGACAATCCAGATTGACGATGCCGGTGTCGGCGACCTCCTCCACGGAGTCGTAGTCGGGGCGCATCGTAAAGAGACCGGGGAGTTCCATTATGACATGATCCCCGTATCCTACTTTCAGAGCCCGAACTTCGGAAGAAAGATGTACCAGAAAAAGGCGACCGAGCTCGCGCTCAATCTCCTCTACCAGATGAAGCTGGGAGAGAACGAGGAGATCGAGATATGCAGTAGTTTCCTGTTCGACGAGACCAGACCCCACTTAGCCGAGAAATATGGGAAAACCAGAGTCAAGACTGTTGTGATCGCCGGAGACGCTCAGAATAACGTGGAGACCGCCTACTTGGACGAGATCAGGAACTTGGGCTACGAACCGATTGTTGAACGGGATGAGAAGCGAGCGAGAAGCTTCTTTCACATGCTGAAGTGGGTCAAGAATAACCCTGACCGTCTGAGATACGCGAAGACTGGGTGGCCGCGATTGAGGCGGTACATGAGTCCGACGCGAAGACACGATGGTCCCAGCCCGACACGTTAAGCGGATCACTGGCTAGAAAGAAATAAGTCGCGTTCCAGATCGTCGGGATATTGGCTATGAGCTTACTGGACATGATCGCGGGCGAGATGCTTCTCGTCCCAGGCGTCGAGATGAAGGATCACGGAGATGAAGAGATCGAGCTTCACGTCGGCGGCAAGTCCTTCGCGCACATCCACAGCCCCGACCGGATAGAACTACGTTTGCCGCCTGACCTCAAAGAGGTCATGATCCGCCAAGGCACGGTCTCTCGCTCTCCAGAGGTTCACGACCGTGAAGGATGGGTAATCCTCAAGCTTGGACCCAGACCGGATCTCCGCCGCATAATGAGGATCTTGCAACAATCGTACCAGTTCGCTTCCTCCACAGTATAGTAGAAAGAGCGCGTCTCTCAACGCTTATACCCGACCATTCTTTCAGGCGGCACTCATGCCGCTTGATCGCGGAAAGGTCTTCGCCCACATCGACAAGAACCTCCCACAGCACATAGCCAAGCTCCAGGAGCTAGTCCGCCAACCCTCCATATCCCCAGAAAACAAGGGAGTAAGAGACTGCGCGAACCTCGTCCTCAACTATCTCACGAGCCTCGGCGCCAAGGCAACAGTGGAGGAGACCAGCGGAAACCCAGTAGTCTACGGCAATTATGACTCTGGAGCGGACAAGACAATCGTTGTCTACATGATGTACGATACCATGCCCGTTGACGAGCCCGGCTGGCGCGTAGACCCGCTAGCAGGAACGCTTACGGACGTTCCTCCGTTCGGTCGATGCCTTGTTGCGAGAGGCGCGTTCAACACCAAGGGAGAGCTTCGCGGGTTCCTGAATGCCTGCGAGTCGATCAAAGCCACCCGACAGAAAATACCGGTCAATCTGCAATTCGTCGTTGAAGGAGAGGAGGAAATGGGAAGCCGCCACTTCCCCGAGTTCATATCAAAGCACGAGAAAGATTTGCAAGGGGCCAAGGCTGTATTCTTCCCGTTCTGCTCGCAAGACCGGACCGGAAAGGTCGTAATGTATCTGGGCGTCAAGGGGATCGTGTTCTTCGAACTCGAACTCGATGGCGCGACTTGGGGAAAAGGTCCGAAAGAGTTTGGGATTCATGGAAGCAACAAGGCCTGGGTTGACAGCCCAGTCTGGAGAATGAATGATCCAGGCATTATCCACGATGACGGGTCCGGACGGCAACAAGGTCACGATCCAAGACTTCTACCGTCACGCTCAGGTCCCGAATAAGGAGGATCGCGAGCTCCTCCCGAAACTGGAGAAGACCTTCAACGATACCGCTGTAAGAGAGGAGATGAAGGTTGACAGGTTCATCGGCGACAGCCATGGCATTGAAGCGTTGAAGAAGTATCTTTTCGAGCCAACCCTAAACATCAACGGGATAGCGAGCGGCTACACGGGACCAGAGACGAAGACTCTGCTCCCGCACAAGATTACCGTAAAGAATGATCAGAAACCATCTAGACGCTTACGGATTCAAAGACATCCAAATACGAATACTAGAAGCCGGCTACGCAGCTTCACGGACAAGCTATCAGAGCCCCCCTGCCCAAGCCGTAATCAAGTCCTACAAGGAGCTGGGAAAGGATCCGGAGTTATGGCCAACGATCGCCGGAAGCGCGCCCTTTGCCATGTTCAACCGAAAACCCCTCAACCTCCCAGTGGTGATCGGAGGACTCGGCCACGGAGCCCTTTCACACTCGCCGAACGAGTACATCGTAATAGACGAGAACGGCCCGACTGGTGGATTGGCATCGATGGAGAAATCCTTCGTCACGATGCTAGACAATTTCGGCAAGATGGCTAGCAAGTAAAAGCGTAGCGTTCCTGCCAGAGGATTAATTCCTCAGGCTAATGTTTGCTCGTGAAAGGATTGCTTATTTTTCGACTCGAACCCGTGCGCTTTCTCGACCTGTTCGTCTTCTTCTGTCTAGTCCTGATACGAAAGGTTCGAGACTGACGCGGCAACGTTGTTCGGAGTAGCTCCCCGTTGGGGACCGGTATATCTACGTTGGATCTGAGTTTTGCTCAAACTACTTGCTGAGCTTTCTCTTCCAGCGTCGACTGGGCAGCGAGATCCGGACCTGTTTTCGGTTCCTTCCACGTTGAGCCGCAGACGTGACAGTTGTGAACTCTATAGTCATCTCCATCCTCCCAACCAGCATAGATGCAGGGCCCGATTTGCCCACAGACAGGACAAATGTGCCTGTCTCCCTGGCCCACCATTGCGCTCTATATCGCCTTCCAACTATTTGAACAGGGAGGTCAAAGTCTCATTAGACCATAATTTCCCTACTTTGCTATCAATATCATCGATAACCTTCTTAGCTTGAAAGATAACCGTGGTGACGAGACGAACTTGGAACTAGGACCAGAAGCCGAAGAAGAAGAGATCGACGTAATATGGGACGAGAACGGAACCGCAAGGTACAGACTACTCAAAGACCGCAGGCTTGTCGACTTCGATGGCCACACAATCGCCTGGGTGGACGAAGACGGATTCGTCTACGACTACAAAGGACACTACAAGGCCTTCTACGAGAACGGTATCCTGCGCGATCAGGAAGGCGCCGTCATCGGACAGGGCCAGGACCCCGTAGGGCCCAAACCCGTTCTACCCAACAAGGGACTGATTCCAGAGGCAACTAGGCCTGAGAAACCTCCGACCAAACCCAAACTGACAAAGGACAAGGACTCGCCCAAGAAACCTGTGGCTTCACTCCTCTGGTCTCGGAAGATGCTCGAAGAACTATAGGGCATTTGCATTCAGAGTGGAGCCTGGCTTTCCAGAAACCTAGTTCCCCATACCGTCTTCCGCACGAAGAGTAAAAAGTTGATCAGAAACTCGTGATTCTTCCAAACTGTTTAGCCTGAAGCGAATCGGCTTGGACCCTTGCCCAAGTTGACACTTTACTATCTTCCAATAGCCATTTTCATCGCAGTCTACGTCCTGATAGTTCTTCGAAACCTTCGATGGTTTCGTATCCCGATCTGGACCATTATGATGTCGGGAGCCGTCGCGATGATCTTCTCAGGGGCCATCCCGCTAGGGGACGCCTATGCATCAATCAATCTCAACGTGATCTTCTTCCTGCTCGGAATGTTTTCAGTGGTTGCAGCTATGGATCTCTCTGGTCTCTTAGAATACCTTACGTTGAGATTGTTGCGCGTTGCAAAGTCGCCTCAGAAAGCCTTCGGACTAACTTTCCTAGGAATAAGCACGATGTCCGCGTTCCTGGTGAACGACACTTTGGCGTTGATGGCCACGCCAATCATGTTGAGCGTCGCCAAACAACTGCGAGTTAGACCCGGAGTCTTTCTCATCACTCTCGCCCTAGGCGTGACTATCGGCAGCACGATGACGGCCATCGGTAACCCCCAGAACCTTCTGGTCGCACTATCTACGGGAATTCCATATCCAATGCTAGATTTTCTGTACTATCTCGCCCCGCCAACACTGGTCGGGCTCGGAGTAACATACCTGATTCTCAGATGGTACTATAGGAAAGAATTCGCAAACTCAACACTCGCACAGCTCCAAGTCAATCCTCGAGAAGCGATCAAAGATCGAAAGCTGGCAAAGCTCTCAGGCTGGACTGCCGGAATAGTTGTGCTCGGCTTCTTCCTCGTCGGAATCTATTCATCATTTTCTTCATTTCGCTCTTCATCGTCATGCAAGCGTTCTGGGAATCGAACGCTCTCCAGAGCCTGATGACTTACCTGCCCGTTCTCAACAAGTCTGATCCCGGGCTCTCGATCGTAACGATAATCTTGGCCAGTGCATTCTTCAGCCAGCTCCTGAGCAACGTTCCATTTGTCGCGGTCTACATCAAAGCGATGCAGGCAGCAGGCTTCACCGGAGCAGATGTGAAGCCTTGGATGGCGCTAGCCGGCGCCAGCACACTGTCAGCAGGGATCAGTCTCCTAGGCGCGGCCAGTAATGTTATTGTTCTGGAACAGGCTGAGAGCCGAGGATCAGGCTTCGGGTTTGTGGAGTTCTCAAAGGTCGGACTTCTCGTGACCATTCCTAACCTTCTCATCTTGTACCTGTTTCTTCGAGTGCTATAGCTCGAAATCGCACACTCTCAGACACTCAAAGATCAATTGGGATAACAGGCTCGATTTGACACCTTCTTGGCTGTTCAAATCGTTGTATCATATACCCAGCCCTCTCACCTCGTGCTCAACTCCAAGAAAAGGGAGATAGGAAAACCAAGAAATGGATTCATCGACAAAACGCAAAGTGGGCGCCATCGCCCTGATCGTCGCTGGAATCGGTGCTTTCCTCGTGCCCTTCCTCCTACGCGGTCCAGCGCTGCAGGCCTCAAGCAACAGCGGAGGCAACACTAACAACAATAACAACAACGGTGGCACGACACCGACGAGCTCAACCTGCACCACTAACTGTTCAACCAACACAACACCACCAACGTGCAGTTCTGACCAAACGACCAACAGCGACAGTAGCCATACTAACCAAGGCAAGCACCTTGCAAAGGGACTCGACAAACAAGACAAGGACACGTCACTGGTAGGCAAAGCGCACGGGTTCATGGCGGTTATGGCCAAACACAACCCGCAGCATGACGCAACTCACTCCACAAAGGTCGACAACGACACTGTCAACACTCACGGGCATGACTCCAACGGCCACGACACCGACGACGCTAATGCCTGCGCGGACGGCAAGGATAACGAAGGATCGGACGACCAAGGCAACGACGATTAGTAGGCCTAGAAAACAATACTAAGCTCCCCAAACTTTCTTTTTAGACATTTCCCGACCTCCTTCCTCTTTCAATATCTGATCCACTAGTCACCGGGCTGTAAAGTTTAGAAACATCTGCCAGACACCGGCCCAACTCGACGGTCAATGGTCAACCAGGGCGAAAAGGCTCCGAACTTCACCCTCCCGGACACTGATCGAAAACCTCGCAGCCTCAACGAATTTCTGAAACCCAACGGCGCAACACTACTCGCCTTCTTCCCAGGAGCATTCACTACTGTATGTACCCGTGAAATGTGCACTTTGCGCGATAACATGCAGGAACTGAACAAGGTCAACGCACAAGTCGTAGGAATAAGCGTCAACGATCCATTCACGAACAAGGCCTTCGCCCAGAACAACAATCTCAACTTCCCAATTCTCAGCGACTACAGCCGAGATGTTGTGAAACTCTACAACGCATACCACGAAAACTTCGGCAACCTCAAAGGATACACGGTCGCAAAAAGAGCAGTCTTCATACTAGATCACAATGGAGTCGTTGTCTACAAGTGGGTCAGCGACGACCCGAGCAAGGAACCGAACTACGAAGAGCTAAAGAGAGCAGCGGCAAAAACATCCTAGAACAAGCGTTCACGACGGCTGAATCGAGCGGGCTATTCTTTCTCAAGCCAACGATTCTAGAATCTTCAACGCCCTTGTAGCATTGTCTCCGTTTTCGTCGTGGCGTAGGTAGACGTAGATTGACTCTTTTCCCTTGCTCGTTTCTTTGATCTTCCCGATCCAGTCATCAATCATTTTCGAATCGTACGATTCTCTTCGCAGCCTGAAATACGGCGTCTTCCCCGTTACTTTGAAGACTGGTTTCATAGCCTCTGTTTCAGCGATGCAGAAGTCTGCATCGTGTTTCTCCAGAGTAGTATAGGTAGGATCGTTCAGCCAGGACTCGTGTCTAAACTCGAACACTCTCTCTCCAATCTTGGAAGTTTTCGCGAGGAAGTCTTCCA
>WNGH01010843.1_pt1 | contig 12361 bp, 13 predicted proteins | sample 5400631 | NCBI WGS metagenome assembly WNGH01 (sample SAMN13153373, study PRJNA577476) | soil metagenome | isolation source: 115 cm soil or saprolite under Garry oak tree replicate 1 | place: USA:California | collected 2016-06-15 | reverse complement strand
CCTTTCGCCAACCCGCCCTGCAATCACGTTGCGCGCAAAACGCTGCCGCGTCCACCGCATCCCTCCCCGCGTCCGTGACGATCATGATACGCCCCTCTGGTGGGGTGGGATGCGAAAAGTTCTAGATCTGATTTGGGGTAAGTGGGAACAGAAATATTTTTCGGAAAATCAGAAATAAGACTCGACAGCCCTGTCAAGAAACTGCCCGACGGGCAAATCACCGCACGGCGCCGAGAGCAAAATCCGCCGAAGCGGGCAACGGCGGTCGATCTTCCCCGAGCAGCGTCTAACGTAGCAATTGAGAGCCACCCCGTCGCTGAGGTGGAACCGCTCCTGCGGGGCATGATCCGAATCTTACTGGAATTTGCGCGCGATCAAATGGTCCAGCGATAGCAGGCCGGGGCCCCGCGCGATCAACACAAGAAAACAAGTCGCCCACACTCCATGGGTCGGCCAGGCGCCGGGATAGACGAAAATCTCGATCACTGCCGTCATGCATAGCAGTGCCAACGCCGACAATCGGGTAGCGAGCCCAATAACAAGCAGGACCGGGAAGAAATGCTCGGAAAAGGCGGATATGTAAGCGGCGATCGTGGGATCGATCAGGGGAAGCTGATATTCATTCTCGAAGAGCGCGATGGCGCTGGGCTTGAGGTGCCAGCCCGCAACCTTTGTCTCACCGGACTGCCAGAACACAACGGCCGGAAAAACGCGCGCCGCGAGCGCGATGAACCAATGGGGGATGCGATCCAGAGCAACGATACCCCGCTGGATGATCCGCACCAGAACCGATTCGGAGCTCGCTGCAACGGGGAGTGCGTTGGTCATGACGGCCGGCACTTCTTCGGCTCCGGATCAACGATATCCCGCACGAGGCCCGAGCCGATAAGCTCCGCGAGGTTGCCGGTGAGGTCGAAATCCGGATCGTCGGCAAGCGCGGCTTCAGCCGCCTCGCAGAGCCTGCGGCCTGCGGCGAGCGCGAGCAGGAAAGCCGCGCCACCGGGCGGCAGCACGCGGACTTCCACTTCGAGATAGGGGCGAGAGACAAGCGCGTCCTCGCCGCGCCAATTCTCGATGGGCGCAAGCTCCTGCTCACCGCTGTTCATCGCCCAGATCGTCAGGATCGGATAGGCCGAGCGAACGACCTCGGTCGAGGGATGGATATCGATGTGGATATCTCCAACAGCGTCGGCGTCGAGCGCCGCAAAATGCGCCGCGCCGAGAGGTATGGCGTCGGCCGCATGATAAGAGCGTGTACGCGCGGCTTCAAGCCGCGCCACGTCTGCAAGATAGGGAAGCCCACGCGCCGGTTCGAACCTGGCGATGAAGGCGGGAAGATCGTCGCCATAAGTTGCGAGCAGGGGCGAACGCGGCGGCTGCTCCTTCACGAAGACCCGCGCCATCGCTGCGAAGAATTCTTCGCCTACGATTTTGTCGACCACGGCGAAACGGCTCTTGAGTGCTTTCACCAAGCCCGCCACAACATTGTTGCGGTAGACGGCAAAGCGTCGCGCAGAAACTGCCGCATTATGCGCAGTGATGCCGCAAGGAATTGGCCGATCGGCGTCTAACAGCGCCTCCGCAAAAGATGTCTCGAACGGTGCGGGCATGGTCCCTCTCATGCTGCCGACGCGCGTGACGCATCAGAAAGAATATCCTGCGCCGCAACCGCTTCCGCGAGCAGCGTCGGCCAATCGGGAACGTCGTTGTCCCACTCGATCAGCGTCGGTATCGCCCCGGTGCGGCTGATGGCATGCGCGTAGAGCGTCCAGACCGCTGGCGAAACCGGCGATCCATGGCTGTCGATCAGCAGCGGGGCGCCGGCATCGTCCACTTCCTCATCATGCCCGCCGAGATGAATTTCCCTCACCCGATCCAGCGGAAACGACTCCAGATATCGCAGAGGCTGAGTGCCGTGGTTTTGTGCCGACACGAAAACGTTGTTGATGTCGAGCAACAACCCGCATCCGGTTCGCTTCGATATCTCGGTAACGAAGTCGACCTCCGCGATCGTGCTTTCGGAAAAACGAATGTAGGTAGATGGATTTTCGAGCAACATCTGGCGTCCAAGCGCCGTCTGTACTTCGTCGACGTGCTCGGCGACCAGCGCCAGCGTCTGCTGTGTATAGGGGAGCGGCAGAAGGTCGTTGAAGTACACGCCGCCGTGCGACGACCAGGCGAGATGTTCGGAGAAACTCTCCGGCGCGTAGCGATCGCAGAGCGTTTTTAGCCGCACGAGATGGTCGCGATCGAGCGGCCGCATCGAACCAATCGACAGCCCGACGCCATGCACCGACAACGCATAGCGTTCGCGCAACGCGCCGAGCTGCGCATGCGGCGGCCCGCCGGCGCCCATGTAGTTCTCGGCGTGAACCTCGAAGAATCCGACCGGCTGCGGAGCGGCGAGGATGTCGTGAAAATGCGCAGGCTTGAAGCCAACGCCGGTACACGCGGGCAGACTGGAAGTTCTAAACATGGGCAGGTTCCGGCTTTGCACGTTACCGAGGAAACATGAGGCGCACGCAGGACAGCGCGCGCCTCATTGCAACTCAGGACTTGATCGGCTCGAGCGAGCCGGCGCCCTTCGGTGTCTTGATGGTTGTGCAAGTGCCCTTCGCAACGTACTTCCAGGCGTTGCCCTGGTAGTCGGCATTCGCGGTGCCTGCACAGGTGGTGCCCGCGCCAGCCGCGCAGTCGTTGTCGCCCTTCATTGCGATGCCGTAGCATTTGTCCATGGTGGGCTGCGGCGGCTTCGGCGCGGCGAATGCCGGGGCAGCGATCATGGTGAGGGCGGCGGCGAAGGAGCCGGCGATCGTGGCGTTGGCGAAGGCGTTCTTGGAATTCATAGGAGTTTCCTTTCCCTGGAAAGTCGGGCGTTACGGGTCGACAACATGGACAAGGCTTTCACCGTCGGTCGGTCGAAGCGGCGGACGACGGCAAGGGCTCATGGCGACCCCAGTATTGCTGTTACGTACTTCCCCGCCGTTGAATTACCAGTTACGCCCTCACAATCCCGTGATGGAAACAGAATTTTGCAATAAGCATCAGATCTAATTGCGATATCGCCTTCGCTGCGCCGCACGCTATTTGCTATGGCCGACTCGCGGCCTATTTCGCTTTCATTGCGTTGGTCGCTTCCCAATCAGCTTCCGGCGGCGACGTCAGATATTGGCCGCATCGTTCGAGCATCATGCGCGCGGGTTGGTCCGATGCCCGCGCATCCAAAACCTGCTGGAAGAAACTTGTCGCATCCATAAAATTACGGGTGCGATAGGCCGCAAGACCGGATTCGTACAGCGCCACCCAGGCGGGAGCCATGGCTCCGCGTTCGGCGACGTCAAGCAATTCGTAGATTGCGATTCCGCCCGCCCGTCCATAGACCGTCAGCCGGTCGAGTTCGCGCGCATGGACGCGATCGCCGGCAAGGCGGCGCGTTTCCTCGCCGATGATGATTTCGGTGCCGTATTCCTTGTTGGCGCCTTCAAGCCGGCTCGCGATATTTACGGCATCACCGATCACCGTGTAATTGAGCCGGAATTCCGATCCGATATTGCCGACCAGCATGTCGCCGGAATTAACGCCGATACGCACCCGGAGCGGCCGCCCGCTGTCATCTTTCAGTCCCGACGTCCGCAGGGCGCGCTGGCAGGCGAGTGCCGCCCGGCAGGCGTCGACAGCGTGATCGGCGTTAGCCGCGGGCGCGCCCCAGAACGCCATCACCGCATCGCCGATGAACTTATCGATCGTGCCGCCATGGCCGCTGACCTCACGTGACATGGTATCGAGATAACTGGAGAGCAGCGGGATGATCTGATCGCCGAGCCGTTCAGACAATCCGGTAAAACCGGCGATATCCGCGAACATAACCGTCAGATTCCGGATCGAGCCGCCGGGGCTTGGTTCGACACCTTCGCTGACCAGCGTCTTGACGAGATCCGCGGGTATGTATTTCCGAAATGCCGCAAGCCCGCCGGCCATGTCGGCGATGGCATTCGACAGATTTTCAATTTCAATCAGGCGCGAGGCGTGCCGGCGCACCTTTTCGAGATCGAAGCGTGCGACGTGCTTGAGTTCGTCGACGACGGTGATCAACGGCGTCGCGATAACGCGCCGGGCAAGCCATGCCGAAACCACGCCGGCGGCGAAAATGAGAATAGCCAGCCCAATGAGTAATTGTCGTATCGTCCTTTCGATCGGACCAAGAAACTCCGCTTCCGGAATCACCGTCGCGAGCGTCCAGCCGGGAAAGGCGAGCGGCGTCAAACTGACCGCGTAGGCGCTGCCCGCGGTGACAAGCCTCACCTGGCTCGCGATCTTCTTGTCGCTGTCGTAGGAGCTGCCGGCCTGCTTCACCGCGCCTTGCGCGATCGGCAGCAACGGCTGATCCGACCGCTGCATATTGACTTCGTCGGCATCCGGATCCGGCGCGGCAATCGTGCTCCCGTCGCGCCCCAGAATGAACGCCGCGCCGGATTTTCCGACCGAGAGTTGTGAGAGAAACTGGGCGAACCGCGTGTATTCGATAATGACGGCGAGAACGCCTTGGCGTTTCTGATACACATCGATCGGGCCGGCATAGGCAATCGATGGGCGCGCCCCCACCGGATGGGCCGATACGTTGAACCAGCGCGGTTCGTCGGCATGCATTCCCGCCCCGTACCATTCCTGATCGGTAACGACGTAATCGGTATCTTCGAATCGGCGCTTCTCGAACTCGATGTCTCCGACCACCACATCATATTGGTCGATGCGTCGCTTGATCGCGCCATTGACCGGCGCGATTTCCATCATTTCCAGTCCGAGATCGCCTAGCTTATGGGCAGCAAAAAAAGCTCCGTCCGGCCACCCGAACGCGACCCACGATATGTTTGGCTGCGACTGCAACTGCGAGAGAAAAACGAACTCGCGTTTGTCCGCCTCGCGAGTCTCAAGCACGTGCTGAACAAATAACGTCCGGATCGCGGTATGCGCGGCGCGCGCTTCGGTGGTGATGGTGGCGAGTTCCTTTTCGACCGTGGAAACGATCTGTCCGTTAATGGTGTCTGCCAGGGCGTGGCTGTTCGCTTCCGCTGTCCGCCACCACAGGACGTGGACGCCGATTGCGCTCACCATGATCGATGCAAGGACGAGGCCGGAAATTGTCAGGCGAATGCCAATTCGCATTATTGGTGTAGCCTCCTGCTGCATGTATCGAAAAAAGCGTCAGCGATGTAAAGCTAATGTGTTCGCTTCGGCTACGCTTGGTCAACAACAAGGCGCTGTGGGCATGACCGCAATCATTGACATTTTCGTCTATCCGCTGGCCTGGCCCACCCATATCCAGTGGGCAGCGATGCTGCTGGTCTTGCTGTGTCGCGGTCCAGGTGCATTCTCGATCGACCATTTGCTGTCAGGACGGCTTGGACTGCGATGACGGCCGTTCAATCCGCGAATTGACTCTATATTTTGTACCATGTACTATAAAAAATGTAGTTAATCGAGGAAGCGGATTTACCGATGGCGATTGCATCCGACACCGGACATCCGGCAAGTTCCCGCAGCTTCTGGCTCGGCATGGCCGCCTATCTCGTCCCGACGTTTCCGATCGCGTTTGTCTGGCATCTTGTGCTGTTCGAGCCAAACTACCACGCGCTGCAGATCTATCGTGCCGATCCGATTATTCCTTTCGGCCTGGCTTCAATGATTATCCAGGCCATCATCTTTTCGTGGGTTTTTCCCCGAGTGTTTGCCGGCAGCAACGGCTCGGTCCTGAAAAATGGACTGCTTTACGGGCTCGGTGCCGGCTTGTTGTCATGGTCATTCACAACGCTGGCGGTTGCAGCCAAACACCCGATGGCCTCGATCCCGGATTATGTTCTGCTCGAAACCGCCTTCACGGTCCTGCAGTTCCTGATCATTGGACCCCTCATCGCGCTGGCCTATCGAAACTGATGCGGAGGGCTGACGAAACGATTTTTCAGGGATGAGCAATGTCCATTACCCGCAGTTTTGCGCACTTGCCCGCGCCGCCGAACTCATTGGCGAACGATGGACCTTGCTCATCATCAGGGAGCTTTTGCTCGGGCCGAAGCGATTTGGCGATCTTCTGGATCACCTTGACGGCGTCAGCCCGACTTTGCTGACCTCGCGCCTCACGGCCTTGATCGACAGCAAGGTGGTTCGCCGGATTACGTTGCCGAGACCGGTCAATGCCCAGCTCTATGAACTAACCGATATCGGCAGGGAAATTCAGCCGGCAATCCGGGAATTGATACGCTGGGGCGGGCGCTTCCTGTTTCCGCCCGTTCCCGGAGACACCTTCGAGCCTGACTGGGTGCTGCTCGGTCTCGATGCCATCGCAAAGCGCGCACCTGTACCCAAAGTGAGCCTTGGTCTTGTCGTAACGCATGGAAAGAAATCCGCGGCCTTTACAGTTGCAGGGGACGAGAACGGTACAACCATCCAGAAGGGCGGAGCCGATTGCAAGGCGACTCTGGAGGCGCCGTTCGACGCCGTGCTCGAGATCGTAAGTATGAGCATATCGCTCGAAGACGCGGTGGCGGCGAAACGCGCGAAAGTCAGCGGCTCGGTAGCGCTCATTCGCAAGCTGCCGCAACTATTCGACCTGGCTGAACGCCGGCGTGCGACGACCACCGCGAAGTAACCGGAAAACCTGATGGCGTGGACCAAGTCACCGCAGTCACTGATCGACTTATTCGACAAGTCGGTGCCGTCCAGCGTCACCGTGTCTCGCCGAAAAATGTTCGGCTATCCGGCCGCGTTTGCCAACGGCAAACTGTTCATCGGCTTGCATCAGAATGACTTCATCATGCGCTTGTCCAAAGAGGATCGCGCGCGGTTCAGCGCCGAGTATGGCGAACGGGTCTTCGAGCCAATGAAGGGGCGGCCGATGCGCGAGTATGTCCGGCTGCCCGAGGAATTGCTGACCGATGCAGGCAAGCGCGGGCCGTGGATCAAACGATCGCTGCAGTACGCAGAAGGAATCAAGCCCAAGGCTCCGCGCAAGAAATAGCATTGTGGCATCGCAGGAACGCAGGTTTTTGGGTCAGTTCGGAACTGGAGAAGTCCAGGGTTATGCTCAACCAGCAAGGAGGCCAACGTGAAGAAGTTTGTTCTTTTGCACTACGGATTTGAAAAGCCCACGCCGGAAATCATGGCAGCCTGGGGCAAGTGGTTCGAGTCAATCAAAGACCGCATCATCGACATGGGCGGCCATTTCAGCAGCGGTCGAGAAATCTCGAAAGCCGGAACCAGGGATCTGCCGCTGGCGCGCGAGTCCATTACGGGCTTCACGATCGTGAGCGCTGAGAGCATCGATGATGCCGAGAAGATCGCGCAGAGCAATCCGTACATATCCAGCATCAGGGTCTATGAAGTGATGTCGAAGTAGAAGTGAAGTCGAAGTAGACTTGCCCTATTTGTGAATGGTACATCGCCACAAACAGCGAGACGCCCCTCTGGTGGGGTGCGATGGCGAGAGTTCCAGATGTGATTTGGGGTCAGCGAAAACGGAAATATTTTGGCAGACAGGACTCGACAGAAAGGCAAATCAATGGACCGACCCGTTCCGGCAAAATCATAAGTCCTTGCGCGCTTGCGTCTTCCTGCTAACCTTCACGCGGGGACGTCGCAGCCTCCCCGTTAAGTGGTAACACCCATGCAAGCGCTGCTCGCTTTCCTATGGAGCGAGCACATGGATGGGTTAACCCTTGAGCTTCCGATATTTCTTCTGGCTACGTTTGCCGGCGCGCTTGTCGCCGGCCTCTCAGGATTTGCGTTCGGTCTGGTCGCGGCATCGCTCTGGCTCTACATTCTCTCGCCGGTGCAAACTGCAACGCTGATCGTGGCGTTCGGGCTGATCGTGCAGGGCTACTCGGTTTGGAAGCTGCGGCGCGCGCTGGACTGGCACAAACTTTGGCCGTTCGTCGCCGGCGCGGCGATCGGCGTTCCGCTCGGCGTCACGCTGCTGACATGGGCCAACCCGCACAGCGTGCGCGTCGGTGTCGGAATTTTCCTGGTTCTTTACAGCCTGTATGCGTTTTTTCGTCCCAGGCTGAAGCCGGTTACCGGAGGTGGTGCCGCGGCCGATGCGGGCGTCGGATTTCTGAACGGTGTTCTCGCCGGTATCACCGGCCTTGCGGGCATCCTGGTCACGATATGGTCGGGCCTGCGCGGCTGGCCCAAAGACGTGCAGCGCGCGATATTCCAGCCGGTTGCCGTGTGCATTTTTCTGATGAGCGCGCTTTGGCTTGGCGCCAAGGGAACCGTCACACCGGAAACGATTAAACTATTCGTGATCGGACTGCCGTTCCTCCTAGCTGGAACATGGCTGGGCCTTCGACTTTTCGGACGAATTGACGAAGCCATGTTCCGAAAAATCGTCCTCGCCCTGCTGTTCATTTCAGGTGCGGTGCTGATCATCTGAGAACGCATTGACAGCGTAAGCCGCTCGCGTTTTATTCGGGGCATGGGGGCACAGCGATCCCCTCACGAGGCGACATGCCCAAGTATCGCGTCCCGTTTTCACGAGGGCGCACGCATGTCTTGTTACCATCCCGCCACATCCGAAAACTTGTCGACGCTGGGCCGCGCTGCATCGTGCATCGCGGGGGTTCTGCTCTGTGCGGTCCAGAACGATTTGGGACGCAAAAAGGAGAAAGCCATGAAACATCCCCTCACGGTATTCGCGCTGGGCACAGCGCTGTTGCTATCGTTACCGGCCCATGCCGCTGACATCGACTGGAAGAAGGTTGACGCGGCCTTGGGCAAAACCGCCGCCGTAAGCGGTGAAGTTCACCGCTATGGACTGCCGCGATCCGACCTGCGCGTCACGCTGGACGGCATCGCCATCAAGCCAGCCCTGGCGCTGGGAGGATGGGTGGCTTTCGCGCCCATGCACGGCGAGGCCATGGTGATGGGCGACCTCGTGCTGCTTGATACCGAAATTACCCCCGTCATGAGCAAGCTGCTGGACAGCGGATTGGACATAACGGCCATTCACAACCACATTCTTCGGGCCGCTCCCGCAACGTTCTACATGCACGTCGCCGGGCACGGCGATCCCGAAAAAATGGCCGCGTCGATTCGTGCGGCACTTTCATCCGGCAGCAAGACGCCGTTCGATCCGCCGGCGACGACCGCCGGTCCGGCTCCCACAGTCGATCTCGACACCGCGAAGCTCGACGAAACGATGGGCGCCAAGGGCACGGCCAACGGCGGTGTCTACCAGTTCGGGATTCCGCGGCGCGATCCGGCCACGGAAAGCGGGATGCAGGTGAGCGGAGCGCTCGGTGGCGCCAACGCGATCAACTTTCAGCCCACGGACGGCGGCAAGGCAGCCATCACCGGCGATTTTCTGGTTACCGGCGATGAGGTCAATCCACTGATTCGAGTCCTGCGCGCTTCCGATATCGAAGTGACGGCGATCCACAGTCACATGCTCGACGAGCAGCCGCGCATGTTCTTCATCCATTTTTGGGCCAACGACGACGCCGTGAAATTGGCGCGCGGGATCCGCGCCGCACTCGACAAGACCGCTGTCGCGCAGCATTGAATCCAGGAAGGCAAGCGATGGCATCATCCCGCGCGGGTGCTACGACGACTCTTCGGGAGGCTTGATGTGCCGGAACGAATATAAGAGCGCCAGATCATAGGCGATCTTGAGCGTGCCGCAGACGACGAGGGGCAGACCGGAAAATGCCGTCGTCAAAAGCACGCCGGAAATGGCTGGGCTGATCGCCGAGGCAAGGCTGCGCGGCACGGCGGTCACGCTGGCGGCGGCGGGACGCTCCGCCGGCGTGACCACCGCCATGACGTAGGACGTGCGGGTCGGCACGTCCATTTGCGACAACGCCGAGCGTAGCAACAGCAGCGCCAGTGCGACGTAGAGGTTGGGCGAAAACGCCGCAAGTATCAGGAACATGCTGGACGGAATGTGCGTGAAAACCATGGTGTTGACCAGGCCGACGCGCTTCGCGATCCAGGCCGCGACCGGATAGGAAAACGCACTGAGCGTGCTTGACCAGAAGAAAAACAATCCCGCCGCCGACAGCGAAAGGTCGAAGCGCTGGAACAGCCACAGCACCAGCAGCGATTGGGCGACGAAACCGCCGGCGAAGGCGTCGATGCTGAAGAGGGCTGCGAGTTTGTAGACCGTTCCGCGCGAGGGCCCAAGCGGAGCATGCCGGCTTTGCTCCTCGCCGCGCGCATGTGGGACTCGACGATAAAGCACGGCACTCACAACGCCGAGCGCAGCGTAGGCATAGAACATCAGCCGGAAAGCGCCGAGCTCGGTGCTTCCTGCTGAAACGAGAAAGTCGGGCAATGAGGCGGCCAGGGAGCCGGCCGCTGTCGAAAGGGCGCCGATGAGGCTGTAGCGCGCAAACACGCGGGTACGTCTGTCGTCCGTCGCACCGCGCGCAAGCACCGCGTGCTCCAGCGGAACGAGTACGCCGAGATCACCGCCCGACGGGTTGACGGTGCCAACAAACGCCACCAGGGCAATCAAGGCAAAGTGCTCGACATTGGGAAATGCGAGGCCTGTAACGACCATCAAGCCCGCGCCGAACAGCAGGAGTGCGCGCAAGTCATGACGCGGAGCGATCCAGCCGACAATCAGGGTCAGCAGCGCCGTTCCCAACAACGAAGCTGTTGCCACGATGCCGACGGCGGCCGCATCGTAACCGAGAATGGTCATGTAGGCCGGCAAAATGAGGATGGCAAAGCCGTCCCCGAACCCGCGCAGTCCGCGTGCCACGTAGAGCAGCGAGATGAGCGCTGTTTCGCCCGACGTCTTTGGCGCAGCCGAGAGGCTCGTCATATGTCCCTTTCCAGATTGTCGGCATCGATATTGGAGCTTATGGCGGGATGACTTTTCTTCGAAACGTCTCCGCCTTTTCCGGTCCGTGCAAAGATGAATCCAGTCGGAGCTGATCCGAGCTTCATTTGGCCGATGGCAATCATGATGGCTCCCGTCTCTGCGAGCGCGCGCGGTCCAGCCCACGCGAGCAAAGACGCGGCGAGAGCAACGCTGAGAACGGAATGAATGAGGCTGAAAAATTTCGGCTCGCTACCGTCCATGCGCAATCCCCCGACACGTCGAGTGGTGCGCAGAGCTTGGACGGTGGGCCGTCTGACGGGGAGCCTGCCTTTTCCCCACCCATGCAAGCTAATTCAAACCCCGGGGTTCAGCAAGCGCCATTCGCACGACGCGGAGTTCACGCCGCCGCGACCAAGCACGCGTGCCGCAAAATTTGCCGGATCACCTGCGTCCGAACAGTCCGCCCACCACGCCGCCGATCAGGCCGACTGGACCGCCGACACCGCGGTGATGGCGGGCACCGCCGCCGCGACGACGGGGCTGAGGGGCTTCAGCGGATTCGTCGCTGGCGCTGGAACTCGCGCGCGCCGCTGGCGCGGTTTCCGTGAGCAGCGCGTTATGCTGCAGCGTGTTGAGGAAGCCGGTCTGGGGATAGCCGCGTGCCGCCTGCCAGCGCGCGATCACAGCGCGGGTCGGCTCGTCGAACTTTCCGTTGGCCCTGGTGTCGAAGCCGAGACCCGTCAGCCGGCGCTGCACGTCTTTACGCATTGCCCTGTTGAGGCCGATCTGATCTTCGGTTTCCTGGGTTGCTTCGTCGGTAAAGATCATCACTGGATCGACGGCTTTCGACAGGTTGCGGGTGGTCGTGCTCGGACCGTTCTCCAGCGCGGCGATCCGCGCCAAGGCGATCGATTTGAATTGACCGTTGGGATAGCTGGTTAGATAGGCACTGAGTTCTGCAGGCCTGTTCGAATCCTTGATCGAACGCCAGAACTCGAGTTCAACCTCCGAACCGGCGCTGGCCGTGGATGGCGGCGGATTCCCCGCAATGGCGACAGCAGCACCGGCGGGCGCCGCAACCGGATTGAGGTAGACGGCGCCAGTCAAATTGGTATGCCCCCAGGGCAGTTGCGCCCTCTTGGTCTCTTCGTTGACCTGGCCGCGAACCTGCGTCATCGCCTGCTGAATCTCGACCGCCGGTTGGGTGATATGGGCCAGCAGCGCCCGCGTGAACGGGCTGTTGGTGCCGACCTCGCCATCAAGCGCGGTTTGTCCCGGGCCGGCGGCGAATGCGATCAGGGTGCCTTCGCCGGATTTCATTTCGGCCAGACCCGTCTGCACCGAAACGCTGCGCGTGTCCGCCGCGGCCTTGATCTTGGCTGCAAAGGGATTGTCGCGGCAGGCATCGAGGAACACCAGCTTGACCTTGGCGGCGTTCATGGTCTGGTCGAGGGTGAGATCGACGTTGATCGCGTTGCCGAGCTTGACATCCATCTCGGATTTGATGTCGGCATCGACCGGCAGCAGGTAGTTGATGCCGTC
>WNGH01013768.1_pt1 | contig 12366 bp, 12 predicted proteins | sample 5400631 | NCBI WGS metagenome assembly WNGH01 (sample SAMN13153373, study PRJNA577476) | soil metagenome | isolation source: 115 cm soil or saprolite under Garry oak tree replicate 1 | place: USA:California | collected 2016-06-15 | reverse complement strand
GCCAGGACGCTCCCCCTCGACGAAGTCGAGTACACCTATCCGACGATGAAGATCCGCACGCTGAAGGTGTGGCCGGAGGACCGGTACGTTCGCCCGTGGCCCTACCCCTATTATCCGTACCTCTACCGCTACCCGTACCGTCCCTTCTATCCCTTTTGGTGGGATCCGTGGTATTAGCCCTAAGCGGGTCCTGTCGCCGAGCCACCGGGGCACCCATTGCTCCTCAGATGCAATGGGTCACCAGCTCGCGCTCCGCGTTCGACCCGTTGCATTCGGCGGAGCAACGGGTGCCCCAGCAAGTCGCGCTGCGCTCCGCCAGGGTCCCACTCAGCGCCACCCGGCCGTGCTATTTTTATGCGTTGGGGTGAATGATGTACGATTCGACGAGGCGCAGCGGATGGTAGGCGAGCTTCGCGCGGCGGAGACCTTCCAATCCTGAATCGTCCATCGTGTTGATCAGCTCGTAGGACTCCAGCTCGCGGCAGAACTCGCGGAAGATATACGATCCGAGCCCCTTTACGTTGCGGTCGGCGATCTCGAACAGCACACAGAAGGTAGAAGTATTTAACAGATACCCGAACGTATAGGCCGCGATCCGTCCTTCAACCTCGACCACGCGCCCGATGAGACCTAAATCAGCAGCGTGCGTGATGCCGTTTCGGTGAGCGTGTTCGGAGTCGGCGGCCAAATGCGCAGCCAGATCGGAAGCGCCATCATGCTTCACCCCCTGTCGCCATCGACGGAACAAAGCGAGACACGCCTCGGTGTCGTCAGGCCGAAATGGGCGATACATTGGGTGCGCGTGGACGACGCAATGGTTGTAAGCCACGCGTTGGCTCTTGTAGCGATCGCCACGCAACGCGACGAGGTCGGCCCGCCGATAGAGATAGTCCGGTCCTTTGGGTGCCACGCGATAGCCTTTTTCGCGGCATCGAGCGGCCAGGCTCTCCGGAGCATTTTCGACGCGGGTGAGGGCCGGCGTCCGATTCCGTTTGGACAGGAACTCGAACGCTTTGGCCATGGCCGGACCGCCGGGATCGGGCCCGATGGGCGGCAGCGCCAAGAAACTGCCGTCTGGATTGCCGGCGAAGAGGCAGAGGTGCCCCTCCAGTTCCATCCACTCGTACCGAAGAAGGCCCTGCCAGATGAAATGAAAGGGAAAGGAGCGGGCGGCCAGCGGACCACCGGGCACGGCATGGGCGGCCAGCGCGGCTTCAAATCGAGGACGATCTGTCAGGGCGAGCGGGCGGAGGGACGGCTCCGGCACACGCGCTACCGTGAGGCCTAGCCGGGACGCTGCGCGCAGGCCTTGGGTCAACCGGTCGAGCCGTCGCAGGACGATCACGTCATCCTGGAATGAGCCGATTAACTGCTGGTTGGATATAAATATTTGAACTGTTTCTTGAGATTCAAGAAAGGCGGCGGTCCGCTCCACGTAGGCCCGCGACTCGGTGGATTCCAGGTTGTCGCGGATGAACGGGCACTTGCTGTCCCAGCCCATCACCACGTCGGCATGATCCCGGTCCCACATCACCGCGACCGGATAGAGCCGGCAATCCAGGGGGCGGTCCTCGTAGATGCCGCACTGGCCGGTCTCCGCCTGAAAGGCCGGGCACCGATATCCCTCGCCCTGTGGCACCACCGCGACTTTCGAGCCTGCGTAATCCGGAAAGGCATCCGGCGAGATCCCGCGCGCGATGGCCGCCTGAATTTCCTCCCGCGTGAAGTAGGGGCGCAGCGGACTGTCGCGCTCCGGAAACCGGCAGCAGACGTCGCAGGTGAAGCAGACCCGGCTGGGCACGATCTGCTCGACGACACGAATATCCATCGGTGGATCATTGTACAGCATGGTGTCGGACCCCACCAGCAGGTCCTGCGCCACTTGTTCCCCATACCCCGGCATGGTAGGATGAATGCATTCCTTTCAAGGAAGATGGGAGTGGATGCAACACAGAACCCCGGTGCGTCGCTGATACGCCGGGTCCAGGATGCCCTCAACGGGATCCGCCCCGCGCTGCAGATGGACGGCGGCGACTGCGAGCTGCTCGAGGTCTCTCCTGACGGCACCGCCAAAGTCCTTCTCAAGGGCACCTGCACGGGATGCCCGTCCTCCAGCATGACCGTGACCATGGGCATCGAGCGCCGGCTGAAAGCCAGTGTCCCTGAAATCACACGAGTCGTGGCGGTCTAACCATCCGTTGTGGGAGTGATGGAGCGCGCATCCCCACTGCCTGGCTCCCCGCCGACCGAGCTGCTCCCCGCAACCTCCCGCGAGCACAGCCGCCGCGTCCGGACTCGCCTCATGGAGGCGGGCCTGCACGACGGCGCTACCTGGCGCATCTCCCCGACGCCGTTTCTCCTCACGTCAGCCGACCTGTCCGCCATCCAGTCGCTGGGGCCGCACCTCCTGCGATTTACGCACGCTCTGAACCGGCTTTACTACGAGAGCGTCCGCGGCGCGCAGCCCACATGGGTGGCCGACTATCTGGATCAGGGCAAGCCGCCCGACCTGATCGCCTATGCGCGCATGAACCGGTTCCACACCGCGCTGCCGGGCGTCATCCGCCCGGACCTGATCCTCACGGAAGACGGGTTCATGATCAGCGAGCTGGACTCCGTCCCCGGTGGCATCGGGCTCACCGGTTGCATGGGCCAGGCCTATGCCGACCTCGGCTGGCCGATCATCGGTGGGCGCGATGGCATGGTCGCGGCCTTTGCCCAGATGATACGCAGCTTGCCTCACGATCAACCTAACAAGCCACTTCAACTCGCCATTGTTGTTTCCGAAGAGTCCAAGGACTACCGTCCGGAGATGCTGTGGCTCGCGGCCCGGCTGCGGGAGGCCGGCCTGCCGGCCCAGACCGTGTCACCTGAGGACGTGATCTTCACCGAAGAGGGTTTGTTTCTGGCCGGATCGACTCCCCTCACCGCCCTCTACCGGTTCTTCGAGCTCTTCGATCTGAAAAATATTCCGAAGAGCGAGTTGATCATGTATGCCGTCAAGAAGGGCCACGTCGCGCTGACGCCCCCCATGAAGCCATGGCTCGAAGAGAAGATGGCCTTTGCATTGGTGCATCACCCCGCGCTCGAGCCGTTCTGGACCCACGAACTCGGCGCGGACACCTTCGAGCTGCTCCACCACTTGATGCCGAAAACCTGGATCCTCGACCCGCGGCCGGTCCCTCCGCATGCCGTCATTCCCGGCCTGACGGTGGACGGGCGCAGCGTCTCCGACTGGAAGGTCCTGGCCAGTCTCGGGCAGAAGGGCCGCCGCTTCGTCATCAAGCCCTCGGGCTTCTCCGAGCTGGCATGGGGCTCGCGCGGCGTGTCCGTGGGCCATGACCTGCCGCAGACCGAATGGGCCGCCGCGTTGGAGGCGGCCCTGGCGTCCTTCCCTCGGGTCCCGCGCATCCTCCAGGAATTCCGCAAGGGGCGGCGCGTCGCCGTGAGCTATCACGACCCCATCAAGGACGAGATCGTGCCCATGCCCGGGCGGGTCCGTCTCTCGCCGTACTATTTCATCGCCGGCGACCACGTGGAACTGGCCGGCATCCTGGCGACGGTGTGCCCCTTGGACAAGAAGCTGATCCACGGCATGCCCGAGGCGGTCATGGCGCCCTGCGCCCTCGCCGCTCCGGCACCGGCAAGCTGACCGATGGCGCTGACGTTCTACCATGTGAACTGGTGCCCCGAATGCCAGATCGTCCGCGACAAGCTGGAGGAACTGGGTCTGCAATACGAGAGCGTCATCGTACCCGACATGCGCCCGTTCCGGAAACAGGTCTTCGAGGTGTCGGGCCAGTACTACGTGCCGGTGCTCAAGGACGGCGACACGGTGCTGAGCGAGACGAGCGACATCTTGTCCCATTTGGAAACCACGTACGGTTCGAAGGCCGCGCGTTCATAAAACTATCTGAGAGGTAGACCCCTTATGGAAACCTGGCGACAGGCCTTGGCGAAGAGCATCACTAAACCCGAGGAGCTGGCCAAGCATCTGGACGTGGACCCGGACGCCATCGCCGACGTGGTGGCAGAGTACCCGATGCGCATCACCCCCATGTGGATGCAGCTCATCCAGGAGCGGGGCGACGCGTTCTGGCGCCAGGTGGTTCCCGAACCGGAAGAGCTGACCGACGACAGCCCGGCGGACGATCCGCTGCACGAGGAACTCGACAGCCCGGTGCCCCACCTCGTGCACCGCTATCCCGATCGCGTCCTGTTCATGGTCACCAACCAGTGCCCGATCTACTGCCGGTTCTGCACGCGCAAGCGGCTGGTGGGGAAGCCCGGCTTCCTCAAGCAGGGCGAGCTGGACCGCGTGATCGAGTACCTCCGGGCGCACACGGAAGTGCGGGACATCATCCTCTCCGGCGGCGACCCGCTGCTCCTGCCGGACCACCTCCTGGAGCGCATCCTCCAGGCGTTGCGAACCGTGCCGCACCTCGAGATCATCCGGATCGGCACGCGCGTGCCGGGGAGCCTGCCCGAGCGGATCACGCCGGAGCTCTGCGCGATGATCAAGAAGTACCACCCGCTCTACATGAATCTCCACTTCAACCACCCGGACGAGCTGACGCCGGAAGTCAAGGCGGCCTGCGGCCAGCTCGCGGACGCGGGCGTGCCGCTGGGCGCGCAGACGGTGCTGCTCAAGGGCGTCAACGACGACCCCGCCGTCATGCTGCGCCTCGTCCACCAACTGCTGCTGGCGCGGGTGAAGCCCTACTACCTCTACCAGGCCGACGACGCGCCGGGCGGCGGCGGGAAGATTCCCCTGCTGCCCTCCGATTACCTCGTGAGCCTCACGCCGGAGCAGGCCATCCTCACCAATTACGAGGGGAAGACCTACATCTACCCGCAGCCGCCCCAGCCGGACGGCAACGACAAACGGCGCGAGCTGCCCATGGTGGCCGCGCCCTCCACCGCCACGGCTACGTCAACAGGTTGTCGCATGGCTGACTCCATGCTGGGATAACACGTGCCCGCCTCGGCTCCCAGACGGGAACGCCGGCCGCGCCTGCGTGGCGTGCTGGCCTCTCAGCAACTCCGCCGACTGGTCCGCGACGGCGCAATCGCGGCCAAAGTCCCGATCGAGGAGCGGCAATACCAGCCGGCGAGCCTCGACCTGCGCCTCGGTGACACCGCCTACCGCATGCTGAGCAGCTTTCTGCCGGAGCAGTCGGCCATCGCCCAGCGGCTGACGGTACAGGATCTCTTCCAGGCCGACCTCGTCATGTACGAGCTGGATCTGTGCAAGGGCGCGGTCCTGGAAAAGGGGCATGTCTACCTGATCCCGCTCGTGGAAGAGCTGGCGCTGCCGCGCACCCTGGCCGGCAAGACGAACTCCAAGAGCACCACGGGGCGGCTCGACATCTTCACCCGCACGATCACAGACTTTCACGCCCGCTTCGACGAGATCCGGACGGGCTACCGGGGCAAGCTCTACCTGGAAGTGGTCCCGCGCTCCTTCTCGGTCCGGGTCGCCGCGGGCATGTGCCTCAACCAACTGCGCCTGTTCAGCGGCTCGCCGTCGGTCAGTGACGCCGAGATCCGCCGCCGGCACAAAACGGACCGGCTCCTCTACCGCGACGTCACGCCGCTCCCCGACCGCGAGCTGCGGGTCGATGACGGCCTCTTCCTCCGCATCAACCTGACGGGCGAGAAGAAGATCGTGGGGTTCCGCGCGAAGAAGAACAGCCAGGTGCTGGACCTGTCCCGCATCGGGCACTACGACCCTGCCGACTTCTGGGAGCCCCTCCCGCGGCACCGCAACGAGACGCTGCTGCTTGAGCCGGAGGATTTTTACATTCTCATGTCGAAGGAGCGCATCCGCGTGCCGCCGGACTATGCAGCGGAGATGGTCGCCTACGAAGCCGCGGTTGGCGAGATGCGCGCGCACTACGCCGGCTTCTTCGATCCCGGCTTCGGGTACGGCGCCGGGGACCTGCACGGCACGCCCATCGTCCTGGAGGTGCGGCCGCACGACGTGCCGTTCCTGATCCACGACGGTCAGACCTTCTTCAAGGTGCTCTTCGAGCGGATGCAGGAGCGGCCCGAAAAGGTGTATGGTGAAGTCGCCGGCTCGTCGTACCAGTTCCAGGGGCTGACGCTGAGCAAGCAGTTCAAGCCGTACCGCGGCTAAGGGAGAGCAATGGCGCACACGCCCAAGACAGAGGATCGCCGGGACGAAGAGGAAGAGGAAGCCGAAGGCGAACGCCACTTCACGGCGATGCAGAGGTTCGTCGGCTTCGTGATGCTCGTGCTCGCCTGGCTGCAGCTCCTGTTGGCAGTGAGCAGCGGTTCTGAGGCCGATCACCTCCCCTTCATCTTTTACTTCGTCGGTCTCGTCATCTTCGTGAACGGCACGGTGACGTCTTGGTACAAGTACCCGATCATGCTCGCGGCGACCATCACTGGCCTTGCCCTGATCTACCACATCAAATCCCTCGGCGCGGCCACGCGCTGGGAGAAGGCTGTCGTGGTGTACGGCACTATCGTCGTCGTCGCCTACTTCATCCTCACCTCCAAGAGACCGGCCCGGCACAACAATCCTCCGTCGCCTCCCCAGCCTCCTGCCTGGCCGCCGCAGGAATGACCATTTCGGTCATCATTCCCACCCTCAACGAGGCGCAGAACATCCGTGCGACACTCGACAGGCTCCACCATCCCGCCTTCAGCGAAATCCTGGCCGCGGAGGGAGGGAGCCAGGATGGGACGGTCGCGCTGGCGGCGCCCGTCGCCAAAGTCGTGACGGCGCCGACAGGCCGCGCCCGGCAGATGAATACTGGCGCGGCCACCGCCTCCGGGGACGTGCTGCTCTTTCTCCATGCGGACACGCTGCTGCCGCCGACGGCTGCCGACGACATCACCGCCGCGCTGGCCGATCCACGGGTCGTGGGCGGGCACTTCAATACCCGTATCGAACCCGATCGCGGCATGCTGTGGCTCGTGGGCCGGATGATGAGCTGGCGCGCGCGACTCACCGGCATCGCGACCGGCGACCAGGCGATCTTCGTGCGGCGGCACGTCTTCGAGGCGATCGGCGGCTTTCCCGACATCCCCTTGATGGAAGACATCGTCTTCAGCCGGCGCCTCAAGCGGGCTGGGCGCGTGGCCGCGCTACGCAGTTGCGTCATGACCTCCGGCCGCCGATGGGAACAGCACGGAGCGCTGCGGACCATCTTATTGATGTGGTGGCTCCGGCTGCTCTTCTTCCTGGGCGTGAGCCCGGACCGGTTGAAACACCTTTACCAAGACGCGCGGTGAGCACGGCGCTGATCATCTTCGCCAAGGCGCCGATCCCCGGCGAGGTGAAGACACGCCTCTGCCCGCCGCTCGACCCGGATGAGGCGGCGTCGCTGCACGGCACACTCGTGCTGGACGCGGTCGAGCGGGCGAAGGGGTTACAAGGGGTCATGCTTTACGTGGCGGGGACACCGGACCTCAACCATCCGTTCTTCAAGGTGATGGAGGGGCGCTACGGGGCGAAGCTGCTGCCGCAGCGCGGGCCGGACCTGGGAAGCCGCATGAAGTGGGCCATGCAGGACGCGTTCGAGCAGGGAGCGCAGGAGGTGCTGCTCACCGGCACGGATCTGCCCACTCTGCCGCGCGCCCATCTCGTGGAAGCGCTCACGCTCGTCAAGCGCCATGATGTCGTGCTGGGGCCCACGGTGGACGGCGGGTACTATCTGATCGGGCTTCGAAAGATGGTGCCGGCGTTGTTCGACGGCATTGCGTGGAGCACTGCATCCGTGTTCGCGGAGACGAAAAAGAAGATCGAGCAAGCGGGCCTATCGCTGGGACTGCTGCCGGAATGTCGCGACCTCGACACGCTGGAGCACTTAAAAACTTTCATCGAGCTGTGCGGCAAGGACCGCGCGATGACGAAGCGCACCGAAGGCGCGCTCCGCCTCCTCGCCACGCGCCTCAAAGACCGAGGCGCCTAACCCCTTGTGTCATTCTGAGCTACTTTCATCTGTCATTCTGAGCGCAGCGAAGAATCTCAGAGCGGGTCCTGTCGCCGAGCTACCCTGACGTGCTCGCGCTCCGCGCGGACGCAAGCAAGTCGCGCTGCGCTCCGCCAGGGTCCCGCTCGCCGCCACCCGCTGGTGCCACGGGTCCAGCCTCTGAATATAGGAGTGAACATGAAACGCTTTGTGCTGAGATGGGCACTTGCTGGTCTTATCGCCTCAGTCTTCACTCTAATTCTTCCAGAAATTATCGGACCATCAATTATGTATTTGCTACCTTTCATTTTCTTGCTATCGCCAAGCTTTGCGATTGTCTTTTATATCTTTCCATTGCATGGAGCCCCAATAGCGATTGCAATAGGTATCTATTTAGTTTTAATTTTGGTTAACATGCTCATTTATGCAGGAATCGCTGCAATGTTGTGGGTACTGCTTGCAAAACAAAAATAAAATGAACTGGCTCCATTTCTGAATGATGCCTGTCCCCTTTCTGCATTCTTCATGAGGTTGAGAGGAGATGTCCGAGAATCTTCTCCCACAGTTGGATGCATTGCAGCTCGATCACTATGAGCTCTTGAACCTTCTGGGGTTCCATTTGGGAGGCTCTTGCACCACCGAAGACAACAGCGTGATCTATCCATGTAAAGACTCTTACATCGTAAAAGTTCGGTCCAAGAACGACAGGATTCTTTCCATCGAGCCCGGCCCTGGGTTCTCAAAAGACAAATTCGCTTCCCTCAAAGACAAGATTCGATCAACACTGTTCGACTCTCCAGGCCAGGTCATACGTGCTGACATATTATTCACTTCGAAACCTGTTAAGGGTTGTTTTCGAGCTACCAATGGGCAGCTCCAAATTCTCCCCGCCCCAGATCATGCACCACGCCCGCCTGTAACTATTGCTGACCACCCCTTCATTCTGGAGTTCCCGATTAAGAGCAGCAGTGACGGTTTTGTAACGAACAACCGGGCAATGCGTCGTGCATTAGAGTGGACTTGGATACTCAATGCACTACTGCGGGCCTCGATAAGCCGAATCGGCCCACGGGCCCAGCATCTATGGGGCTTAGTTCCATCTGACCCGCCAGGAGCCCCAAAACAAGAAGATGTGAAATGGGTCCAAGAATATTATGCAATCGACAACCTACCGATCCAGTACGCGGACTTTTCTCCCGTAGGCACAGATCGAATTGGAGAAATTCTTCACGATGAGTATTACAACTCCCCTTTCCTTGCGGCTGATGTGTTAGTTCTTCCGGACAGCCTTTCCCAGATGCTTGACAAAACCGACAGGTTGCCCTTTGCCGAACGACAGCGATTCCTAAGAGCGGTACGATGGTTCTATGCTGCCCGCTACCTACACTTTCATTTAATCTCGTCATGCTTTGTTGCTTTGGTCTGTGCAATAGAATCACTGACTCCCGGACCAGAGCAGCAGATAATTTGTCCAGAATGCAAGAAAGACAGGTCTCCTGGCCCGACACAGCGATTTCAAGATTTCGTTGAAACCTATGCCCCGACCTCTGACCCCCAGGGAAGGAACAAGAAATGGTTGTACAAAATAAGGTCGGATCTGGCTCACGGACGTGATCTTCTGCGCTTCGACTCATCTCCCTGGGATTGGTCATTAAACACAACCTCTATGACTGAACGGGAAGCGCTTGATGAACTTTTTCGAATCGTTCGTCATGTGGTTGTAAACTGGCTTCGTAGCAGACAGTGCGCTATTGAAGAGAAAAGTGGTCAGACACCTTTTTCCAGCGCGGGTGGCAAGGAGCAGGGGCAGGTCAGAAGGATGAAAAGAACAGTTAAGTGGTTTGCTTTTGCTGGTGGACTAATTCCTGTGCTTTTACTTATGGGTAAGTTTATTGAACTTGCGATCAATAGGAATGCAGTTCCTTATTCGTCGCTCTATGGATTTTACTTGTGGCCAACTTCAATTCTGCTATTGGGATCACATTCAGAATGGGATCTGAGGGGAATCTTCAATTTGACGTTTTCAATTTTTGCAAATGTGTTGCTCTACTCAATTATCGGGGTCGCTGTTGCGCAGGTTATGAAAGTGCGAAACGGAGCCAGGCGACTTTTCTGAGGGAAGGAGCCTAGCCATGCCTCGGTTCAATCAGAAGGCGATCTGGGCGGCTTTGCCTTAGCGTTTCTCTTCCATGCCCTCTCGCTTTTCCTTCATCTCCTCCATCGTTTTTTCCTTCTTCTCCCGCATCTCCTTGCGCTCCTCGCGCATCCCTTCCCTCATCTTTTCCCGCTTCTCCTTCATCTCTTCTTTTTCTTTCTCCATCCCCTCCTTCATCTTCTCCCGCTTTTCCTTCATTTCCTCTCTACCCTTCTCCTTCTCCTCTTTCATTCGCTCTCGCTTTTCCTTCATCTGCTCCCGTTCTTGTTCCATCTGCTCCTTCATGCCGCCAGCCGGGGGAATTGGAGTTTGCGCGAAGGTGGAGCCTGCAAAGGCTGTCCCGATCACCGCCGCAAAGATAGCCCTCAACATCGTCTTCATCGTTCACACCTCCTCTGTGTGGTTCACCCGCCGGCAGGTTAGGCTGTCCTTCAGGAGGTGTCAAGCAACTGCGTGACTTAAGGCGCACATTCCTTTATCCTCCACTCAGCGAACGCACGCGACCAAGAGAAATTTAAAGGAAGGAGATATGCGATGAAGCGGCCATGGCTTTGCTTATTGATTGTCTTCATAGGCCTCACTCTTTCGGTCTCTCCCGCCCAAGCTGAGATCCTCGCCATGCTGAATTATGAGACCAAGCCCGAGCAGATCGTCCGCAAAGAGGGCCTCGCGATCATTGATGTGGACCCGAAGTCCCCGACGTTTGGGAAGATGCTCATGGACATCCCCCTGCCGCCCGATCTGGTTGCGCATCATATTTATTACAATCGCGATCAGAGCAAGGCCTATGTCACCGCGCTGGGTAAAAGCATCCTCCATGTTCTCGATCTCACGCGCTTCCCCTACCGGATGAAGGCCGTGGAGGTCCGAGACTGTCAGGTGTTAGAGGACATCGTCTTCTCTCACGACAATCGCACCTGGTACCTCACCTGCATGGGTTCGAGCACGGTCATCATGGGGGACGCGACGAATGACAAACCGCTCAAGACCATCAGCGCGCCACCGCCGGGACCTCCTTTTATCAGTTACCCGCACGGCATCAGCGTCCACAACGGCATCGACCGCGTCATGATCACCAGCACGGTGAAGCCATCGGATTTGGGTGATGCAGGGGAAACGGTGACGGTCCTTGAAGCCAGCACCGGAAAAGTGTTGTCCACCCACAAGGTTTCGAAGAAACCCTCCCCTTCGAAGGCCGCGCCGGTTGAAGTCATGTTCTCCCATGCCGCGGATCCCCCGGTTGCCCACATCACGGTTATGTTCGAGGGGACGCTCTGGGCTGCCGTTTGGAACCCGAAGTCCAAAGACTTTAGCTTTCAGCAGGTAGATGAGTACGGTGCTCGAGGGCACGGTGTTCCCTTAGAGATACTCTATAACCGCAAAGGGGACCGCCTGTTTGTCACCACCGCCAAACCGGGCCATGTGAGCCTGTATGATAACAGCGATCCCCAGCACCCCAAGTTCCTCAAGGCGATCCCGGCAGCCCCCGGCGCCCACCATTTGGTCCTCTCCCCCGACGAGCGATACCTCTTCGTCCAAAACAGTTTCCTCAATCTTCCGGAGATGAGCGATGGCTCGATCACCGTGATCGACATGGCCAAAGGCGAGCCGATCGCACGCGTAGACACGTTGAAAAACCAGGGCCTCAACCCGAACTGCATCGTGCTGTTGCCCGAGAGGCCCTAGGCGGTCTGGGCGATGGGGTGCTGCAATAGAATCGAAGAAGGGGGACAGGCACCATTCGGAAATGGAGCCAGTCCCCTGCTGGTCAGTGGCAGGTGGTGATGACCTGGCTGACGAGAAGGTCGGATAAATTCAAATAGATAGATGTGGGGAACATACGAAACCAATGGCCGCGCTGGGCGGGGGCGTTGTTGCTCTCTTGGGTATCAGCGGGAACTGCCCAAGCCACCGAGAATGGGGGCAGCATTTATCCGCATGGGGTGGAGAGTTTTCTCGTTGGCTCACTGCCGCCGCCGGGGAGCTATATCGTCAACGACGTCAGCTATTATGACGCCGGCCGTGTGAATGATGAGCGCGGCCATAGCGTCGCGCCGAACTTTCATCTCCAGGCGGTTGCAGAAGCTATTCATCTCTTACATTTCATGCCGGGGCCCTTTGGATCCACCTACGGCGTACAAATGATCCTGCCATTCGTCCACCTGGATCTCCGCGTCGCCGGCAGTCACGTAGAGAAGGCGGGTCTCGGAGATATCACCGTGACGCCGTTCTTCTTTGGTTGGCATGGCGAGCGCTGGCATGGAGTTG
>WNGH01008471.1_pt1 | contig 12367 bp, 9 predicted proteins | sample 5400631 | NCBI WGS metagenome assembly WNGH01 (sample SAMN13153373, study PRJNA577476) | soil metagenome | isolation source: 115 cm soil or saprolite under Garry oak tree replicate 1 | place: USA:California | collected 2016-06-15 | reverse complement strand
TACTCTGCCGTGAAGTCCACCCACAGACCGCCACGGATAAGTCCACGACCCAGGCTCCGAATCTGATGCTCTCGGTCTACGGCGCAGACCGGCCCGGAATCGTGGCAGCGGTCGCCCGCGTGGTGGCCGACCACCGCGGTAACATCACGGACCTGAATACCCGTGTGATCGGCTCGCCGGACCGTCCGGTCTATGCGATGGTCCTGGAAATCCACATGCCTGGCGGGGCACAGCCCGACGCGTTGCAAGCTGCGCTCGAGCGCCTGAAGCCAACACTGGGGGTGGACATCACCCTACGTCTCATCGAGAGCGTCCAACTCTAGTCGTGGCCGTTCGCCCTATCCGTCTATACCCAGACCCCATCCTTAAACGCCCGACGACGCCTGTTGGCCTCACAGACCCAGCATTACCCGACGTGGTCCAGGACCTGCTCGACACCCTCGAGGCCTCCCCCGGCGTTGCGCTCGCCGCTCCCCAAATCGGATACCCGATGAAAATCATCGTGGTGGATGTGACGCGCAAAAAAGGAGCCCACGGACACGGTCGGATCGTGCTCATCAATCCACGGGTGCTGCACCAGGACGGTCCCAGGGTCGTGCGCGAAGGCTGTCTCAGCGTGCCCGATTACACCGGAAACGTCCGGCGCTTTGAGCAGACCGTCGTGGAAGGGACGGCACCGGACGGGCGGGTGGTGATCCTCACCACCTCAGGGTTTGAAGCGCAGGCCTACCAGCATGAAATCGACCACTTGGAAGGGACGCTCTTCCTCGATCGCCTCGACTCGCTCAGCACGGATCTATTCAGGCGAAAAGCTAACCGTTAATTGTTCTTCGTTAAACGTGAACTTGTCGAACGGTCTTCTTGCAACCCTCGCCCCGCGTGCGGGGAGAGCGTCAAGGTGAGGGGCTCATGAACGGCATGAGCGGGAAACAGTGTCTGGCATCTCACCCTTGTCCCATTGAGTAGGCTGAGAAGCAGTGAACGTTAGGATCATACACGGCGCTCTCTCGCCAGATGAAAGCTTTCTGCGAATCTCAACGACAGCGTTGTCATCAGTTCCAGAACCCGAATGACAAGCCGTGCTCGAAGCTCGATAGGTTTCCCCGTCAAGCTGTAGGGTTACTTCATGCGGGTCGAACTCGAAAGGTTCTTCAAATCCGTTTAAAAAAGTGATCCTGATCTGCAAGGGTTGTTGCGCAAGGTCAGAATTTAAAGCTGGTGAAATGTATAAAGAGAGACGCGGTCCCCAATACTGTTCACTGTAGTGAAGCCAGTGACCGGCATCGATAGACCAGTTCCTGTCTCTGTCTACCGACGGTACGACAGCATCCATGGTTGCGCAGCTGTGCACGAAAGCCAAGGGAACAGCAAAAATCCACTTGCCTAATCCCAGACCTGCGCTCCCATGCCTTATTTGAAATAGAACCGTAACCACTCCTATCGACGTTTGGCTCTATCAACGGCTAAGTCGACCGCCGGCGTACCCCTCATGAACGCTGCTCCGGTGTAGGCAGCAGCTGGGAGCATTGTAGACATGCTATAAACATTAAAGACATCATTCGCCCACCCGTTGATCGAATGAGCATAAAAGCCTCCTTGATAAGTGAAGGAATTCCCAAAATCATGAGCTTTGGAAATTGCCTCAACGACATCAATCGCCCCAGGTATCCAGTCCCAGTTGTGTGGTGCTCGTAGATCTGGGCGGCCTGGCACCACCTCCGGCCCCATCCCCTGATTAGCAAAACCAGTTGCTGAAGGGACTTCAGTGGTGCCATCAATGGTTACTCTTGAGCCAGCAGTGCAGGGGCCAAACTTACAGCTGGACTGATTGCCTGACTCAATTGCACCCGCATTTACACTATCCCTCATGTATTCCCAGCCCCCCATTGCTAATCTGGAGGCACCTGCTGTCATGAAACCCTCTTGGAATCTTCCTCCCTGCAATTCTGCAGAGACTCCACCCACAACTCCATGTCCAATGACCTTTGCTCCCAGATTCCAATTCGTACTATCAATAGCATTGAAAGCCTCTGCACTCACTTCAGTAATAGCTGCCGCCTTAAGCATATCCCCGGTGGATCCGCCATTAAGCTGTGTAACATAGGCTGAATACCAAGCCGAACCTAATGGTCCAGCATATGCCGCAACAACAGCACCTGCGACCATTTGGACGTAAGGGCTCGTTTTCAGCACCATATCAACTAGAGGGTATGCAAATCCCCATGTCGCGTATTTGAACACTGCTTTTGCTATGTTGAAATGTTTGAAGCTAATGCAAACGATGAAGCAGTGGCCTGTTGGGTCAGTATAGCGCAGTGGATTATTTCCGACGTAAGTATAGCGATTTAATGTCTGAGGGTGACCGGGGGCCTCGACGAGCGTATCCGCACTGAGGAACCGCCCCAGCGTGGCGTCGTAGTACCGGGCGCCGTAGAAATAGAGCCCTGTGCTGCTGTCCAGCTCTTTGTCTGTGTATTTATAGGGCATATCCGTCGGCGGGGTAGTCCCGCTGGTGTTGGTCTGCGTCGCACCATAGGGGTAATAGGTGATGTTCTCTTCTTGGGCGCCGGTTGTCCCATGGGTGATCACGCTGCTGGACCCTAAGTGATCCGGATGGCGTCATACACCATCGTCGTGGTCACGCCGCCGCTCGTGATGCTGGTCGGCCGGTTCTCAAAATCCCAGGTGTACGTGCGCCCCGCGCCGCTGTTCATATTGCCGTTGGTGTCGTAGGTGTAGGAGTTCGACCCCGCGGTCGTCACCGCATGCGGCTGCACACTGCTGGTGCCGCTCGTCGGGTACGTGTAGGTGCCAACCAGCGGATTGAACGTCAGGTTGCCGATCTCATTGTAGCTGTACGTGTGCGTGCCGTAGGGGCCCGTGGCGCTCGTCAGGCGATTCAGCTCGTCGTACCCGAAGGTCTGGTTGCCGTTCACGGCATCGGTGATCGCAGCGATGTTGCCGCCGCTGTCGTAGCTGTACTGGAAATTCTGGTACGCCGGATTCGTCCCCAGAACAGTTTGCAGCGTACACAGCCGGAAGGTCTGCTGCGGGCAGGTCGTATTCCCGCTGTTCGCGTACGTGTAGGTGGTGACCACGCCGTTGCCGAGCGTCAGCGTCCCCGGCTGCCCCAGGGCGTTATACCCGGCATACTGCCCATAGGTGGTCGTCGTGTCAGAGGCCTTGAGGAGGACCGGGCCGTTATAGGCGTAGCTGAGGACCGCGTTGTCGGGAAAAGTGACGGAGAGGACGCGACCTACCGTATCGTAGCCGGTCTGCGTGGTATAGGTCGTCCCGTCCAAGGATTTGTCGGCGCGCGTCGTGCGGCCCAGCGTGTCGTAATAGAAAAGCACAGAGCCGGACTGGTCCTGCACGCCGGTCAGCCGACCCTTGCCGTTGCTCGTGCCGCCGTCGTACGCGTACATCACATCGCCGCTGCCCAGTGCCTTTTGCGTGCCGTAGTCCTTCTGCACACGGCGGTTGAGCGCGTCGTACCGGAAGTAGATCCCCTGGCTCTTGGCGTCGGTCTGCTGGATCAGGTTGCCTGCCGCGTCATAGGCATAGGTCCAGTTCCCCATGTCCGGATCCTGCATGGAGGTCTTGCGACTCAGCGTGTCGTACTGCATCGTGCTCTGGTTGCCCTTCGCGTCCGTCACAGACAGCAGGTTGCCCAGCACGTCGTACTGATAGGTCGTCGTGGCGTAGGGCGCGCCGGCTGACGTGTCGCAGGTGCTCCACGTGCTGAGATACTCGTCCACCCGGGCCAGGCGCCCATAGGCATCCCGCGTCTCCCGGCGCCGATGGTTGTTGTGATCAATCGTCACTGTCACCCAACTGCCGGTGCAGCTCAACGCGAGGCTCGCATCCGGATTGGTCATCTGGGTCACGCGCCCGACGGGGTCGTAGACGAACGTCTTCCACCGGCCGGTCGCCGATTCAATGCCGTCGAAATAGGGCAAGGACGCCTGCAAGACCGCCCCACGGACGTTGTATTGCGTCTGCACGGCAATGGTCTTGGTGTCCGGCCCGGTCTTCTTCACGGTGATCGGGCGCCCGAGCCCATCAAAATAGGTGAAGGTGGACAGCCCGGCCTGGGTGTTCGTCTGGATGTTCTGGGAGCCAACCGTCCCAAAGGCGTTATACGACGTGCTCGTCCAGCCGCCGTCCGGGAAATTGACCTGGCTCTTCCGCCCAAAGACATCGTAGGTCGTGGTGATCACCGCGCTATTGGGATCGGTCACGCTTTTGACCTGGCCGTAGAGGCCCGTGTCCATCACTACGCCGTCCACGCCGTAATACTGCGTGGTCTTCTGTTGGCCCAACGGGTTCGTCGCCACCTTGGGGAAGGTGAAGGAGCTGTCATAGGTCATCGTGGTCGTATTGCCGTTCGCATCGCGAGTGCAGGTGAGATTGCCGTAACTGTCGTAGGCCATACGCGTCTCAGGGCTATTGCCTCCGTTCAGCCAGCGGACGACCCGCGTCAGATTGCCTTGAGTCGGGGTCTGATTGGTGGAGCCGACAGTGCAGTCCGTAACCCCATCGTAGTAGAAGGACGTCTGGGCTGCTTGATTGGAGGTGCCGATCCCCTTATAGATCGTCTCGCTCGACGGTAATCCTACAATCCACGCCGTCGTATTGGGCGAAAACGCCCGAACCACGGTGCGATCGTCGGTCGTGTCGCTGAGATCGCCGTACTGATCCTCCCTCGTAACGTTGCCGTAGGCATCGAACGTGTAAACTGTCCGGGTCTGCTTTCCGCAGGTGCCGCCATCACAGATCGAAGTGTCTACCTGGAGCGGTGGAGTGAAGAAGGGCGCATTTCCATCCGAATCGGCGGTGTAGCTGGTCGTCACTTCTGAATAGATGTGGCCTGCTCCATCCGAGACCCGCACGCGATACGGCTTGCCCTTCATGTAGCCATTCGCCACATTGGGATTGTTGGTATCCACTGCGAGATCATTCCCCTGATGGAACCAGGTCTCGTTGATGGTCTGCTCGCCGTTGGGACCAACCGGTCCATTGACCTTGGCATAGTTGAAGCCGCGCAGGTCCCGCTCTCCTATGTGATAGAACCCGCCGGAGAAGCTGTACGTAGTGGTCGACACATTGCCGTTGCCGTCGTTGGTCGTGATGGAGCTGACGGTTTGAATAGGAAACGGCAACAGCGTGTTGGTGTATTGTGTCGAGGGGGCGTAAGCAATCGTCGTCGTACCACCGAGGCCGTTGGATACGGACGTGAGGAGGTCGGTTTGCATACCTGATACAATATGAGCATAGAAAGCTTGTCCAGAATGTTCCAAAACATCAGTCCTGCCATCCCCATTGAGATCCTCCGGCAAAACCCGACAATCAATCCCGCCCGCACTACATGGAGCAGCACCCGTATTCCATTGCGCCCCTACGCCAAATGCACTCCCCGTTGAAATATGCGCAGAGAAGGTTCCTTGGTAATGTTCCAAAACATCAGCCTTGCCATCCCCATTGAGATCCGCCACATACACCCGACAATCGGCCCAGTCCGCACCACACCCCGTACCCCATTGCGTCCCTGCACCGAATGCGCTCCCCGTTGAAATATGCGCAGAGAAGGTTCCTTGGTAATGTTCCAGAACATCAGCCTTGCCGTCCCCATTGAGATCCGCCACATACACCCGACAATCGACCCAGCTCGCACCACACCCCGTACCCCATTGCGTCCCTGCACCGAATGCGCTCCCCGTTGAAATATGCGCAGAGAAGGTTCCTTGGTAATGTTCCAGAACATCAGCCTTGCCATCCCCATTGAGATCCGCCACATACACCCGACAATCGACCCAGCCCGCATTACAACCGCCATCCCATTGCGTCCTTGCATCAAAGGAAGTGCTGCCTTGGTCCTGCCATCCCGCGGTCATAGCCGGCAGCGCCGTCCCCCCAGTCACCGCGCCTGTTCCATCGAGCGTCGCATCCTTGCCGTATTGCTGCACGCTCGAAAGAAGCGACCGCGACGTGCTTCCACTGGTCGTGTAGCTCAGCTTATACGCTCGTACGAGATTTCCGTTTGCCTTCACTTCAATAGTCTTGAGTCGTTTGGCTGTCACGACTCTAAAGTTCGTCGTGTACATCGGCGGCGCGTCGGGACGGTCCTCCAGATAAAACTTCACCGTATTCGTCGGCTGTGTGCTCCCGTTACCGGTATAGTCAATGTGACCCAGATACCCCTGCCCCTGGTCTCCGAGATACGTCACCGTCATGTAGTTGCCGTTAGCGTCGATCACCTGATCAAGACACCATTTGAAAATGTTCGCTGCATTCGCTGGATCAGCTTGCCGCGAGGCGGTGGTCTGGCCGAACAGATAGCGCGTCCCCTTTTTATCCGTGGCCTCCCAGTAGGGCTTCCCATCTCCAGCCGTCAATTGTTTTACGCGGCTAAAACCGCCTTCAATTTTCGCCCGATACTCACCGCTCCCAATAGACACTAAGTCCGTGCTGACGCTGGCGAGGCGGAACGTATAGTCATCGCCACTGTAACTCACCCCAAAGCGCGTCTGGCGCTGAATCGCCCCGACCTCAAGCTTCCAGCCGGGACCAAGCCATCCGTCGCCGTTTCCACTCCAATATTCAAGGCTCAAGGCCGGCTGGATGCCGTGCCGGCCAGGCGGTACTTGGATGGGAGTGCTGGTGGACGCCGTGCCCGTGAAGAGATCCGGTTGGGGGGTCACACCGAACCCCTCAAGCGAGTAATTCGGATCGGGCTGTGCAGCAGCGTTGCAGGCCAAAGAAAGGACCATGAGAGATGCGGGCACCAACACAACGAGGCACCTTCGGATGGAGAATCTTGGGGAAGCCATAGGGTTGTCCTTGGGCTAAGGGTCCAGAGTTTTGTCAAAAGGTGTGAAGCCTGGAGAAGCGACGGAGATCACTGCTCGGTGGGAAGCCATGACGAACTTCGTTAAGCGCTGGTATTTGTAATCGGGCCTTTCAGTGAAAATATAACCAGGTCTTTCTAGTGTGCGATTAAGTGCTTAATTAGGTGTGATCGCTATCGAGTAAATACCTGATTTGTGGGATGGCAGAAACGTGATGGCAGTAAAATCGCACACCAAGTCTTTTAAGTGCGTAGCAGGATCTTGTTCCGGTGGCTAGAGCTAGTCATGACTGAGGCTCGGATTTTGCATGGTCCCGCGTGAACGGATCAGATGTCGTCGACCGTGTTCAGCACCTGCGCAAGGCGGTCGTGAACCACCGTCAGGCGTTGACGCACGGGATGTGACGGTGCGATTGTCTGCGAGGAACGGAGGGCGTCGGCCACGCTCATCAATTCCGTCAAGAGTCGGCCGACCTCGTCATGCTGGCTCTGGAACGCCTGCGGTGGCGTCAGCGCTGCAAATTGCCGCTGCCAAGTCTGCAGCCGCCGGATTCCGCGATCCAGCGTGTCGGCGACCTCGCCGGTCCGTCTCTCGCTTCGATCAACGGCGGCCAGCATGGCATCGACTTGAGCCAGGCTGTTCTCAGCCAGTTCCCGGATGTTGCGGGGGTAGGCACGGGCCTGGGGAGACGGCTGCGTCCTGACTCCGGCACCGGGCTCCCGCGTCGAGAGATACTGGACCGCTGCCATGATCACCAGTCCGGCCACGCAGGCAGCCACGACCAACGACCGGCGCTTCTCCCGCAGATGCCGCCTCGCCTCCTCCCTGGACAGGCTCATGTGATGACGCTGCTCATGCCTGGTGGGCTTCCCGTCCGGCGCGCTCCCGCAACGCCTCCAGCCGGCGCGTGTTTTCTTCGAGTTTCGGCAATTGATACTTGCGATCGATGGCCACCACGCGCTCCAGCAGCTCGGCCGCCTCGGCGATCTTGCCTTCTTCCTCTCTGATCCCGGCGAGCAGGTAGCAGGCCCCGGCCACGCGCAGTTCATCGCTCAGGCGCCGGCTGATCCCGAGACTCGTCAGCGCGCACGCGGCCGCGTCATCGTATCGCTTGCGCAGCACATAGGTCTTGCCGATCATCCGGTAGGCGTCCGCCACGCCGGCTTGATTGCCGAGCCGGCGCATCAGCGTGAGCGAGCGTTCGTAGTGCGCGAGCGCCTGCTCGTAGTCCCCCGTCTCGCGGGCCACCAGACCAAGATTGGAGTACAGCACCGCGAGGGCCGCGTCGTCGCCCGCCCGGATCAGCAGGTCGAGCGCCTCGAGGTAGTAGGCTCGCGCCTGCTCCCATTCGCCGGCGTCGGTGCGCAAGTTGCCCAGATTCGCCAGCGTGGTGCCGATGCCCCGCTCATCGCCGAGGACCTTCTGCAGCTCGAGCACTTCCTGATAGAACTGCTGCGCCTGCTCCCGCCGGCCGCTGACCGCGCAGACATTGCCCAGGTTACCCAAGGTGGCCACCAGCGCGCGCCGGTCGCCGGACTGCCTGTCGCAGGCCAAGGCTTGTTGATAGTAGTCGTACGCTTCCGTATAGAGACCACGCCCGAAGTACTCGTTGCCGATCTGATTGAGCCGGTCGGATGACGAGGGGGGCATGGGCTAAGACTCGATCGCCCGCCGCACCGCCTCCTTGGCTCCCGAGAGGATCACGGCCCCGTCTCCGACCAGGACCGCGTCGAAATTGTACTTGAGCAGCCGCTTCAGGGATTCCTTGGCCTTGTTCACGTCGGCGAACCTGTCGGCCGGCAGCAGATTGAGCTGGCCGGCCGGTCTGCCGATCAACGCGTCGCCGAGGATCAGGTAGCCCTTGCCCATGTCGAGGAACAGCGCCGATTCGCCGGGCGATTTCATGTCCTTCAGGTGGATGACCCAGAGCCCGCCCGGCAGCAGCTCGCCGTCCTTATGGGTTTTGTCGACGGGAATCTCCATCAAGGGCGCGTCGGCCTCGGGCGCGTAGACTTTCGCCTTGAAGTCGCGCCGGCAGGCCTCGACTTCCCGGACATGGTCCCGGTTCGTCAGCAGGATGTAGTCTACGGGGTGTCCTTTAAGGATCGCAGTGCGGTCGGCGGCCTCCATCGGCGGCGGGTCCACCAGGATGCAATGGTCGTTGACGGTGAGGAGCAGCCCATTGAAGTCGAGCTGCTTCTCCTGGGAGAAGAAGGACCATTGCTGGATGCCTGGCGCGATCGTCTTCATGAGGCTTCCTCACAGCGAGGAAATGGTGCTCTGGACTTCGCTGGTGACCTTTTTCAGGATGCCGGCGTCCTCCGGGAGATCGAGAATGTCCTCCTCGCTGACTGTCAAGAACTTGCGCTGTCCTGACTTGGTCAGGGAGATCAGAAACATGCCCCGGCTCGGCGTCACGGGAATGACGATCTCCACCGACGGGTCAATGCTCTTGACCAGCTGCACGAACTTCTCTTTCCCTTCGTCAAACTCGCCCATCAGACTTTGCCTCCCGTCAGAGCGCGCCTCCGCTCTTGCCCGCGGCCAGCAGCTTATCCACTTCGGGCTTGATCACCTCGGCCGCGCCGATCTCCATCGTTCCCACCCGCTGCCAGCGGATTATCCCCTCTTGGTCAATGACGTAGACGTTGGGGATGAACCGCCCGCCGCCGTAAAGCTTGTCGGTCTCTTTCTTGGGGTCGATCATGTAAGGATACGAAATCTTAACGGGAAACTCATTTAAAAATTCCTTCACCTTCTCCTTGGAGTTGCCGGCCGAATTCACGCCCAGCACCTGCACGTTCCTGCCCTTGAAGGCTTCGTGAACCTTCTGCAATTCAGTCCCCTGGATCAGGCACGGCTCGCAAATGTGGAAGAGGCCGAGCACCACCACCTTACCTTTATATTGGGCCAGGCTGATCGTCTGGCCGTCGATGGTTTGCAGCGTGAAATTCGGGGCCGGATCGCCCACCTTGAAGAAGCCCTTCGCCTGGGCGGCGGCCGCCAGCGCTCCGACCAGCAGGCTTGCCAGCACGATACGGTTGAGGTGTTTCATGAGCCATTCCTCCCTCTCTTATTCAGCCGCATCTTATCACGGCGAAAAAACCACGGGCAATTGCGTCAGATCAGCCCGCGCTTCTGTAAATAATCCCTGTCGATCTTGATGTCGGGCTGGCCGCCGCTCTCCCGGCCGGGGAATAGTCGCTCGATGTACTTGCCGACGAGATCGGCTTCCAGGTTCACGGCATCGCCCACTTGCTTGATCCCGAGCGTCGTGACCTTGGCCGTGTGTGGAATGATGGTGACGCGGAATCCTCGATCGGTCACCTCGTTGAGGGTCAGGCTGATCCCGTCCACCGTGATCGATCCTTTCGTCACGCAATAGCGCAGGACCTCGCGGGGCGTTTCAATCATGAGCTGGAGCGCGTCCGCCTCCAGGACACGGGCGCGGATGGTCCCGATCGCATCCACATGGCCGGTCACGAGGTGTCCGCCGAGGCGGTCCCCCAGCCGCATGGCCCGCTCGAGGTTCACGGGATCGCCGGCTTTCAGCGAGCCCAGCGTGGTGACCTTCGCCGTCTCGGGTGAGATGTCCGCCTTCATCTCCGTGCGGTCGAATCCGATCACGGTCAGGCACACGCCGTTCACCGTCACGCTGTCCCCCACCCTCAGGCCCTCAAGGACAGTCTTCGCCAGGATCGAGACGCTGCTCCCCTGCCGCGTCTTGATGACCTCCTTGACGACCCCCATTTCCTCAATGATGCCGGTGAACATCCTGCCCCATTCTCCCATTTTCAGAGAGCCTAATACGGTCCACCCACCCCGTCAAGAAGCCGACCCGACCGGACGTTCGGCTCCAACCGAGGCACGGAACACGCCCGCCGCTACCAGGACAATCCCGGCGAGGATCGGAAACGCCAGTTGGAATCCCAGTGCGCCGATGAGCACGCCCGACAGGATCGGGCCCGAGGCATGTCCGACGTCCATGATGGCCCCTTGCATACCCATCGCCGACCCGAGCGTCTTGAGCTCCGACAGATCGGCGACGAGCGCCGCCGCCGCCGCGTTCACGATCGCCTCTCCGAAGCCGAAGAGCGCGGAGAGCGCCATCAGCCCCACAAACTGAGCGGTAAACGGGATCGCGGCCAGCGACCCGGCGCAGACCACCAGTCCCAGCAGGATCAGCGGGCGCCGGCCGATCCGGTCGGACGCCCACCCCATCGTGGGACGGGACGCGAACGAAGTCACGCTTTGGACCCCGAACAACATGCCGGCCTGCGCCGCGTCCAGCCCGATCCCGACTACATAGATCGGCAGGAACGCCATCAGCGCGCCGTTGGCCACCTGGCGTGCGCCATCGGTGGCGCTCGTCACCACAACACGGACATTCCCTAGGACCGTCCGCGCCCCTCGAGTCATATCGTGGAAGACGGCCGCCACCCCATGGGGACGCGCAACGTTATACGTTAAACGTTCAACGGATGATTCGTCACGATTAACGATTAACGATTCACGATTAACGTGACCCGGGACAGGCGGCAATCGCATCAGGAAAAAGAGCAACACGGCGATCACGCCCAGCGTGCCGGCTGTCACGAACGTGGTGGAAAATCCCCTGGTCCACAGGAGCCAACCACCCAGGAGGGGCCCCAGCATCGCTCCGGCCTGCGTCGCCGCCGTGTACGCCCCATAGGCGGCGCCACGCGCCTCTCGACGCAGGTCAGCCACAACCGCCAAGGCGATCGGGGCGAACACCGCCGTCGCCATGCCATGAACGAAGCGCAGCGCGATCAGCCACGATACATCAGTGATGAGCAGGTAGCTGAACGGCGGGAGCGCAAAAGCCAGGAGGCCGACCAGCAAGAGCCAGCGGCGATCATACAAATCCGAGAGCGCCCCGGCCGGCCATTTGAGAAAGACCCCTGTCAGCGTGGAGGCCGCGACGATGAAGCCGATGGCCTCCGGGCTGGCGCCCAGCGACTGGGCGAACAGCGAGAGCACGGGCATGCGGACGAGGTTGTAGCTGATGAAGGCGAAGAGTCCGACGCCGCACAGCAGCGCAAACTGCTTCTTCACATCACACCCACAAGACCCCAGGCACGCCAAGACATGCCTTTTCCGGTGAGCCTCCCTTCGATGAGGATGTCGGGCCCGACCCGGGTGACCGATGTCACTTTCAGCGGCAACGCCTCACTGAGATTCTGGGGCGACTCTCCGCCGACCGCGCTGAGCGCGTCTCGCCCTCCAAGAATCCGGGGCGCCAGGAAAAAGAGCACCCGGTCCACGACCCTTTCGCGCAAGGCCGAAGCGTTCACCTCCGCACCGCCTTCGATCAAGAGCGACGCGATCCCTCGCCGCCCCAATTCTTTCAGCAAGTCACGCCACGCGACGCGCCGTTGTCGCGCCGGCAGCACCAGAACGTCGGCTCCTTTTTGCTCGAGATCCGCCTTCTTGCTCGGCGGACCCAGGGACGTGGTCACGATCAGCGTGGAGGCTTGACCGTCAGCGAGCACCTTCGC
>WNGH01007749.1_pt1 | contig 12368 bp, 11 predicted proteins | sample 5400631 | NCBI WGS metagenome assembly WNGH01 (sample SAMN13153373, study PRJNA577476) | soil metagenome | isolation source: 115 cm soil or saprolite under Garry oak tree replicate 1 | place: USA:California | collected 2016-06-15 | reverse complement strand
TGCCTCTCCGCGGCGAGGGACAGTAGCAACTGCAGGTCGCCCGTCACCCATGACCGCGGTATCGGGACTCCGGCGGAGTGCAGCCGCGACGCCGTCATGATCTTGTTCATGGTGGCGAGGCAGGCCAGGTACGGATTGAGGATCTCTGCGCCCTGAAAGTGCAGCACGCCAGCCAGGCTCAGCCACAAAGACGTGTGCGACTTGAGAATGTAGAGGTCGTGCTTGGCCGACAGCGCTTCGGGCCGCAGCAGCAGGCTCTCGGCGAAACCGATCTCGATCTGGAACCCTTTTCGTTTCAGGATCGTGATAACCTCGGCCACAACCGGGTTCGGTGCATCTGAATTGTTGTGAAAGGCCAGCATCAAATAGAGTCTTGGCCGTGGCATACAATTTCCCTCCTTGGCGGATTGGTGAAGTCAGATATGCTGGCTCTCACCCCGCGAGCACTAGCGGCCCACCTCTCAACACGCGCTGTGCGGCGGCATGGATATAGTCTGCCAGGCGCCGTGGGGCATCGGGCACCCCCATGTAGCTTCCGAACTTCTGCACATCCACTACATAGGGCTGACCAGCGCTCATCACCACGTCCAACCCGTAAAGGTCGATCCCAAAGACCCGGCCACACCGCAAAGCGATCTCGCGGAGTTCCGAGGTGACGGCAAAGGGTTCACCCATTTTGTCTTCGTAGGTTCGGAGCGGCCAGATCCGCTTGACACCGAAAAGCTCTCCGCCAATACAATAGATTTTGCGATCCGCTCCGTCCGGTTCCTGGTAGCGTTGGGCCAACATCAGCCCGTTAGGTTTCATGCCGTCCAATTCGCGGGCATCTCGGATGATGCGGATGCCCGCGCCTCGCGAACCACGATAGGGCTTGAGGATCAGAGGCCCGGAGTCCAGCAGCGGCGCAAATTCGCTGGGATCGGAGGCAACATAGGACTCGGGCGCCGGCAGCCCGGCGTGTTGCAGCATCCGCGTCACGATGATCTTGTTCCGCATCATCGCCACAGTCGGGTATGGGTTGAGCGTCACCGCTCCCAGCGCGTGCAAGACTCCAGCCACGCTCAACGCGAGTTCAGTCCCAGACTTGAGAATGTACAGATCGTTCTGAACCTTCAATGTGGCCAAGTCGAGCATCTGCTTCTCCGGACAGATGAGGTCCAGCTTCACCCGTGCCGAGAGCTCCTGGAAGGTGGCGGCCATCGTAGGGTTCATCCAGTCAAGGATCACACCGACTCTCAAGGTTGCTCCCTCTCGCTCGTCTTGCTCGCGGTTGTTGCAATTTTGTTACAACCAAATATCTTGAGTTTTTTACTTCGTGGCAATGGGGTAATCACCGTAATCCAATTGGGTTATTCCAATTGGGTTATTCCACCCAGCTTCTTCCACTCGGCTATTCCATCCACGAACGACGATTGCGGCGCTCCGTCTTGAGGGCGCGAGTATCGCCTTGCTAACCGCTTCAACGATTGCTGGCAGATGGAAGGAAAACGGATTACTATCGGGATATGAATCAGATCCAAATTCATTCCGTGGCGAAAGTCTTCGATCGTCCCGGCGTGCTGGAGCGTGTGATGACGCTGGTGAGCAAGGTCGCGGCGATGGGCCTGCTTCCGAAGAGCCGGCGAATCGAGGCGCTCGATGAAGATTCGTTTCGCGTGGTGTTGAACTCGCTGCAATCCGGCAATCTGATAGGAGGACGGGGACCCGCACTTTCTCGCATAATCACGGCGCCGGCAACAGGCGCTTCCACAAAGGAGCAAATCGCCGAATTGGACAGGCTTCTCACGACAATTGAGGAATCGCCTGTGCCCGCAAAGGAATGGGCGGCTATGCGAGAAATCTTCGATGATGAAGAGCTAAGCCGTTTCTTGGATGCTTCGACCTCGAGCATTAAACGTTACAGTGCAGGTGAAAGGAGCACGCCTGTTGAGACGGCGGACAGACTGCACTGGCTAGCAATGGTGGTGGCGGATCTAGCCGGAAGCTACAACGAGTTTGGTATTCGCCGATGGTTCCACCGTCACCGTGCTCAACTGGACGGCAAAAGCCCTTTCGAAATACTAGGGAAAAACTGGAGCTCCGATACGGAGGCGGCAAAACGTGTGCGCGAATTGGCGCGCAGTTTATCGGCCGGTGGCGCGACGTGATTGGTTATCGTCATTGCGACCGCCGTTTTCCCTTTCTTTGGAGCGACTCGTCACAACCCCCCGCGCGTTGGCATTCCTTAGGTGAGGGACCGGCCAATTATTTTGCGGACACTCCTGTCGGCGCATGGGCGGAATTCATCAGGCATGAAGGCATAACCGAGGAGGCCGATTTGGCCAGCGTTGACCGGTCGCTGTGGGCCGTCGAAATACCGGAAGCCGCATATCCAAAACCCAATCTTCCGCGATCGACATTGCTGGGCGGGTTGCTGACCTACACGGATTGTCAGGACGAGGCTCGGCGTTTGCGCCAAGGCGGCACCCAGTGCCTGGAAGCGCCTTCTGCAGCTTTGTTGCCGCGGGGCGCCCGAGGATGGGTTGCGATGCCGAATATTCAGGCTGCTCACGGTTCACGTTCTGGAAAAGTTTGGGTGTGGTTCGGAGCGAGACCCGATTTCGTGGCTTGGCCCGCAGTCGAAGGTGGCACTCCACCGTCCCGCGTACTTCCGCTGGTTCGCCACCTGACATTCTAGCTTTCCGTGAGCGATCGTGACGTGCTTTTTTACCGTCGGTACCAATCGTGGAGCTTATCAGCGGGTGGAACCTTGCGTGTGATGTCCACAATCATGGTCTCACCTTCCCAGCGCTTGACCAACTGCTGCTTGCGGAGATTTCCCCACAGGAACTCTTCGACAAATTCCATGCAGCGGTATTCGAGAAGCTGCGCGTTGGGTTCCAGGCGACGGTAGAGGGGCATCGAGATTTTCCATGGGCGCGTAAAGACCTTCGGATCCTCGATCGTCACCTCGTAATGTATGGCGTCACGTGTAATCGGCGTGAAGCGTTCAACCAGATGCACGGCGTCGCTGTGAAAATTGCCGGCCCGGTCGAACCAGTTCTTGCCGTTGAAACCCGTCACGTCGACGACCAGTGTATCGCCTTCCCAGCGGCCGACCGAATGACCCATGTAGGTATCGTCGGGTGGCGCCTCGACTTGATCGAGGTGGATCGTGCGAGCGGTACTGGTAAACGCGAAGGCCATCTGAATCTTGTTCGTACCTTGCACAATCTGGAATGGGTAGGGCATATACATGGCGCGCGGAATGCCCGGCAAATAACACTTCAGCTCCGGGTCCCGGTCAATCCAGTGCTCAGCGTTCTCTTTCTTGATCGCCGCCGCTTCGGGTGTGTAGGGAATCTGACCATCGCCCTCCACCACACCGACCGATCCGGGAACACCGCCGGCTGCGCCCAGTGCGAGCACTGGTGCCGCGGGCACCTGGGCGTAATCGTACGGGTACACGCCCCGTTGAGTGACCGCTCCCGGACGCGCTTCGTGCGCCTGCAGATCCCAATGGGCTTCATTAAGAACCTGCCAGATTCCGCTGAAGTCGGGTTTGCCGTCCACTGTGCGAGCGGCGGTGGCTGCCGCCGCCCGGCCGGGCCGTGTTAGTCGCACCGTGACAACGGCGGTCACAACCGCAGCAGCAATTGCCACCACAATCAACGAGGCGATAAAACGATTTTGCATGATCGCTCTCCTTTCCTTCCCGCCGCCTGGCGCTTTTTATCTAATTAGTCAGCGGATTACTTTCCTCTCCGCTATCGGCAAATCCTGCGGCAAATCCTCCGCATCCCGCGCTGCACAATGTGGCCGGATCCGGACCTCGGCCCGCCGCGAAGGCACGCTCCTCGGCGCGCGCTCCCGCAAGCAACGCCGTCATGCCGAAGTTCCCCTCGTGACACCGGGGCTCCTTATAGACGCGATTTGTCTGATCGCTCTGCTTGTTCAACTCCAACTTCACGGTCCACGGTCTGGTCCACGTTGTCGCATCCTCGATCGTGACGGCGTATTCGAGCGTGTTCGCATCGAGCCGTGTCCAGCGTTCAACCAGATGCAAGTTTTCGCGGGATCCCTGGAAGTCGGTTTTCGGGGTGAAATTGGTGACGTCGACAACCAGTGTATTCCCCTCCCAATGACCGCGGGAATCTCCCCACCACTGGCGCAGGTGTGAGGGCAAATGCGAACGCCCCGTTAACGGAATGACACGCTGCCACCCTTGCCCCTGGCCCGTGTCATAAAAAATCGATAGGGTTCCAGGCGACTGCACAATCTGAGGGAAAAAACCAGCGAGTCCGCCAAAATCGGGTAGGATGGCGCCCATACAACGCTCCCCGAGCGTTCGGTCCTCCGGGCCGTCCGCACGATTGATGCTGCCACCACCCATCGCGCCGGTCGCCACGTAGTACGGAGGCGCCTCGGCTCGTCGCGGTGAAGGCGGTCCGTAGGTCCCACCCGCGCAGCCGGGCAGCTTGTTCTTACACGTGTCGGTGGCTTGCAGTAGGGCGAGCTGGAACGCCCGGATGGCGTCCCGTCTCTTCTGCGCCTCCGGCGTCAAAGGAGGAATGCGCCCATCGGGTGGATCCACAATCAGCGACGTCCGCCGGCCGACATGCTTGTGTGTCACGAAGATCGCCTGGTTATAGGCTCCGGAGACGTCCTGTTCGGTCCCCCGCGTGCGGCGCGTCTCATTGGCCTGTCGATCAATGATGGACGTTCGCTTCTGATCCAGTTCGGCCCTTTCCTCGTCGGTTAAAAACTCTTTGTTCGCATATCGAGCGGGTCGCTGCAAAGGTATCTCGTAGTTGTTGGTCCAGATGCCTTGGAGGTCCGGTTCGCCCCACGGGGTTTTCGGGGCTGGGCCGGCCCTCACTGCGTCCTCTGCCCGCGGAACGGGCGCGAGTTTAAGGAGCACAACAACGGCCATGATCACAGCCGCCACACCGATCGACCTTAGACCTAGAGATCGTTTGCTCATCTCATACCTCCTGGTTCCGGCTTCGTCCTACTATGGCCGATAAACTGTTCCCCAGACCACACCAATGCTAGGACGCCCTGATTTTAATGACAAAGATAAGCGAAATAAACGGCGTGTGCAATTTGCGCGCGAACAATTCGGGGCGTTTGGTACGTGATCCCTTCTGTCGATCGCTCCTTGGCGCCGGTTGTCGAAGTTGTTCCAATTCGGATTCGTGAAGGCAAGTCGCTTCGCGGAAGCGTCACCGTTCATGGAGACATCGTCGGACCCATTCTCGACCAGGTTCATGGGTCCCGTCGCCTCGCGTAGTGAAATTCTGGCCTCGAGACGTAAATTCTTGCATACTAAATCCGACAAACGTCTGTCATTGGGAGGCCTATGAAGCTCGGTTACCTTGGATTCATCTTTGCCCTGTCATCGGTTGCATGGGCGCAGGAAGCTCACAATCATTCGCGTGAAGTTCACGGTGTTCCCGGTGGTGTTCCCGATTTTTGCGGTCAACCGACCGTAACGAGCGTCGGTGCCGGTGCGTGGTCTAATCCTGCGACCTGGTCCACCGGGAAGATCCCGGCAGCTGGGGATAAAATCCTGATCTCCGCCCGCCATGATGTCGTGTACGACGCGCTAAGCGACGCGAAACTCGCGTGTGTCGAGGTTCGCGGGCGCCTTCGCTTCCGTGCGGATGCGAATACGCGCATGAAGACGGCGAATTTGATGGTCCAGGATGAAGGATACCTGGAAGTCGGATCGCCCACCGCTCCGGTCGCGCCAAACGTTACTGCTGAAATCGTCATCACGGATCAGAAGATCGACCGGCAAATCGATCCCGCAGAACTTGGTACCGGCATCGAAAGCCTTGGCAAGATCACGATGCACGGCGCGGTGAAGTCGCCCACGTTCATGCGTCTCGCCGAAGAGGCGCTGTCAGGTCAGACGACGCTGACACTCGAACAGAGTGTCCAAGGCTGGAAAGCAGGCGAACACATCGTGATTCCGGATACGCGGCAGTTGCGTGATCGTGAAATCGGAAGCAATTACAAATCGCAGGACGAGAAACTCGAGATTCGATCGATTGCCGCGAATAAGATCACCCTGGGCACGCCTCTCAAGTACGACCATAAGGGTGCAAGAAACGCCGACGATAAACTCGAGTTCCTGCCGCACATTGGGAATCTGAGCCGTAACGTTCTCATCCGTTCTGAAAATCCCGACGGCACGCGCGGCCACATGATTTTCGTGTCCCGCGCCGAGGTTGATCTGCGCTTCGTGGAAGTTCGCGACATGGGCCGAACGCGCATGGGCGTCCTGGACAACACGGAATTCGACGAGCAGGGCAACGTCAAGCATTTGGGAACCAACCAGATCGGACGTTATGCGATCCATTTCCATCACTACTTCGGACCCAAACAGACCCCGGCAAACGGATACCAGTTCACGCTGGTCGGCAACGCTGTCGACAGCGCTCCGAAGTGGGGAGTCACCGTCCATAACAGCCATTACGGGCTCATTCAGGACAACGTCGTTTACAACACCCATGGCGCCGGCATTGTCACCGAGGACGGCACTGAGAGCTTCAACGTGTTCGACCACAATTTCGCGATGCGATCTCAGGGTTCCGGTGAGTTCGCCCCGCGCAGTGGCTACAGCGGTGTCGGTCCCGATCCTGGTGGAGAAGGCGGCGGATTTTGGTTCCGCGGGCCGAACAATTACATCAGGAATAACGTGGCCGCCAACGCGGATGTATTTGGGTTCCAGCTCGCGGCAGGCGCGCTCGACACTATACGGATTCCTAAATTCAAAAGTGCCGATATGGCCGATGACCGTGAGACCGTACCGATCGACACCACAAATGAGAAGGTGCTGGAGTTCGTCAATAACGAAGCCTATGGTGCGATCCAGACCGGAGTCGCATTCGGATGGAACGGGGAGATCAAGAACTTCCGCACCTGGAATCCTGCACGCCAGGGTCTGACGGTTATCCCGACCGATAAGCTGACAATCGATGCCATCACCGTGCGCGGCGACAAATCGGTCCTGGTCGATGCCGAGGAGAGGGCCGCGGGCGTCTGGGTGGGAAACTATCTTGCGAAGAGCATCACGATCCGGAACGCCGACATCCAGGGCATGCGTACAGGCGTCGCGAGTCCTTTCTTCCATTTGGGCCAAAGTGTGGAACCGGGCCGCGGAGATGGTTCGATTGCTATCGAGAACAGTTATTTCCGCGACTACTATGGAGTCGTGGTCGCGACGACATATCAGCCAAAACCCGGGAATCGTAGACCGCCGAAAGTCGCGGTGGTTCGAAATTCGGTGTTCGAGCCGCTCAACGTTCCGGCAAATCCCAGAACGCCTCCGGCGGCGATCTCCATGAATTACAACATGGCTCCGAATGATCCCGATCCGCGCGTGCCTATAGACGTTTACGATTTCAACAAAAAGCCGGGCGACAACTTTAAAGTCTACTATTCGCTTCAGGCTCCGCGCACGGTAGCGCCGTGCAATGAGTCCAGGCCTGCCGTGGATGGCTGGGTTTGCAAATAAGAATGACAATTGAACATTGAACAATGAACAGTGAACATTTCTGGCAAAAATTGCCATTGTTCACTGTTCAATTGTCACTTGGGAACCCCGCCCTTTCCTAGAGGGAGAGGGTTTGCACTAGGGCTTGCTGGCGGGAACTGTGCCGAGCTCTAGCGCGCCTGGAAAAACCTGCCGGCCATCCGCGAAGGTGAGGATATTTCCGGATGCGTTGTTCGAACCATCTTTCGCTCGAAATCCCTGAACCATAACTGTTTCGCCAACTTTCAGTGTGTCTTTGGTAAATCCTTTTCTGATGGCCATCCCTGGAGGCAAACCCGAGAAGCCCCACGTCGTCACATTGCCTTTTTCATCCTTCACATCGATGTAGAACCAGATGTGTGGATTCATCCACTCGACCTTCTTGACGACACCGCTGACCTTGACAGGCTTGGTGGTGTCGAATTGTGCTGCCTCCGAGTGATGCGCAATAAACGGCGTTGTGGTGAATAACAAAACAACAAAGCTCGCGGCGGTAAGGCTGAGAAATTTACCGGTCATTCATGCCTCCTTCACCTCTTTTTCTGTGCGTCCGATTCAACGCAATTTCCCTGACTGCACCTGTCATTCTCATTGCAAACGAACTCCAGGAGTTCCCATGTCAGATGCAGGACCATATGAAACTGCTCCGTCCATGGCTTTGTCCAAATCTTCGGATCATCCATCGTGACCTCGTAGGAAACGACTCTGGGCGCAACCCATTTCACGCGCTCAATCACGTGTGCCGCGTCGCTATGCCATAGCGAACCGTTCGGATGAGGGTTGTCGAGCCACCATTCTTTAAGCCCAACGGTGTCGATCACGAGCGTGTCTCCTTCCCAATGGCCGACCGAATGGCCTCCCCAGGTCGGTTCCAGGTCCGTCGGGTGCGGCCGGTTGTCCAGGGGAATGACTCGAGAGAAGTTGTTCATGAACTCATGACGGATCACCAGATGATTAGGCGCTTGAATCCACTGCTGCGCATAAGGAGAGAAAATCTGTGATGTGAATCCGTAGGGGAGGCAAAGCGCGATCGGATCGTCGATTTTGAGATCTCCGGTCGTAGGCCGAAACAGGATCGCATCGCCGCCGGGCTTGGTTGGCGGCATGATCTTGGCGTCGAAGCCCCTGATGATCGGCGTGTCGGTGTCATTAGGCCCGACCTGATGGTTAAAGCCCGCTCCGGCATACACGCCCGTAAAATCAGGTTTACCATCGCGCGTGCGAGGCATTTTCCAATTCAGCGTCGCCGGAACTCGCGGCGGACGAATCGTGAGGCACCGGCCTTCATGCGGCGAACACACCTCATGAACCTGACCGAGGTCCTGGCTAAAGCTGAATTGCGTGAACAATGCCATACAAGCGACCAGCGGTAGAACAGCAAAGAAGGCGACAACACTTTTTCTCATGACCATACAATACGCCAGATCGGTTGGAGCTATTCAACGAGATTCGGCTTCGCAAAACAAAACGGGGCCTGTGCACAAAAGGCACAAAGAAAGCCGAAAAAAAGCACAAAAGAAGATTCGTTCCGCTGGTTCGATCAGCGGATAGGGAGCGAATTCAAGCGGACTGCCAGGGCTTCCAGACTTTCCAGGTTGTGCACCGGCAGGAAATCGTCGATGAAGGGTAACGCCGCACGCATGCCACGAGTCAGGGGTTGATAATCCGGGGAGCCGAGCAGCGGATTGAGCCAGATCAATCGGTGACAAGTGCGACGGAGCCGGCTGATTTCATTCCGTAACAGTTCCGGGTCGCCGCGATCCCAACCATCGGAAATGACCAAGACCACCGCGCTATGTAGACGCGTGCGGCGAGCCCAGGCGACATTGAACGCGCGCAGCGCGTCTCCGATCCGGGTTCCGCCCGACCAGTCCGAAACATTTCTCGAGATTTTCAAGACCGCCTCGTCTGCGCGCCAATGCGAAAGCGAGCGCGTGATGCGGGTCAGGCGCGTGGCAAAGAGAAAGGCTTCGATGCGATCCATTCCACCGTTGGGCCGCCGGGCGGCGAGCGTGTGAATGAAATGAAGCAGCATCCTGGAATAACGCTCCATCGATCCGCTGATGTCGCATAACAAGACCAATGACCGCCGTTTCTTCTTCCTTTGCCGCGCCGGAATTTCCAACAGCTCCCCGCCATAGCGCATGTTCGTGCGGATCATCCGGCGGAAATCGGCAGCCGTGCCTCGTCCAGCAACCCACCGCCGCGTCCAGCGCATGCCAGGCTCCCAATCCAGTTCGTCCAACATCGCTTTTGCCTGAGCCAACTCGTGCTCGGTAAATTGGGCGAAGTCTTTCGTCCGCGAGATCTCGCCGGCACTATAACTCATGGGTGCGATAGGTCCTGGTGCCGGTGGATGAGCAGTGTCCGCAACGTGAAATAGAAATCGGAGCGACGCCCGATATCGATTTCGCTGAGGGCTGCGGCCACATCCGGCATGCGCCCGGCGTGTACATCCAAACCGGCGGCGTGAAGCAAGCGGCTGAAGTGCAGAAGATTATGGAACAGGTAACTCATGTTGAAGATTTGCACTGTAGCGGTGGTCTATGACGTCTATGACCGCCGACAATCCAGCAATTTACGAGATCGCCGGCGGTCATAGACCGCCGCTACAGATGCCCCCGCGCTGATGCCCGGTTCAACAAATCGGAAATGCGTTCGCCACGGAGCGCTTCCATGTCCTCGCGGTTCTTAAGCAGCATCCCGAGAGTCTGGTCTATGGCTGCGGGTTCCAATTCGGCGCAGTCGAGCGCGACCAGCGCTGCTATCCAGTCGAGCGTTTCGGAAACACCTGCCATTTTGTAAAGCTCGGCTGTGCGCAGTTCTTGAACGAAAGCGGTGACCTGGCGCGCCAGCCGCGGCGCAGCACCGGGCACCTTCGTCATGACAATCCGCAGCTCTTTGTCGAAGTCCGGGTAGTCGATCCAGAAGTAGAGACAGCGGCGCTTCAGCGCGTCGTGCAGTTCGCGGGTGCGGTTCGATGTAATAATGACGATCGGTGGCGAAATGGCTCGGATCGTACCGAGCTCCGGGATGGTGACCTGAAAATCCGACAGCAGCTCGAGCAAAAATCCTTCGAACTCTTCGTCGGCCCGGTCAAGCTCGTCGATGAGGAGCACCGGTGAGCGCTCCTTCGTGGACGACAACGCACGAAGCAACGGCCGCTGGATCAGAAATTCTTCGGTGAAAAGCTGCCGCGCCGCGGTATGCCGGTCCACGCTGCCGGAAGCTTCCATTAGCCGGATTTCCAGAAGCTGGCGGGCGTAGTTCCATTCGTAAACGGCGTGGTTGATGTCGAGCCCTTCGTAACATTGCAGTCGAATCAGCTCGCGATCCAGACCGGAAGCCAGAACCTTGGCCACCTCCGTCTTTCCCACACCGGCTTCGCCTTCCAGCAGCAGGGGGCGCTGAAGCTTTAGCGCAAGATAGACGGACGTGGCCAGACCGCGATCCGCGATGTAGGCCTCTTGCTCGAGCAGAACCTGGAGGTCGTCAATGGAACTTGGAGGTGTTGCCTGTTTCAATGTTTCGTTCTGACATATTCCCCTCCTCTGCGAGGAGGGGAATGGTCATCTATTCCTTACTTCGCTCACCCTTACCTCGCTCGCTCGGCCGCTTGCGTCAACCCACGCTTCACCCACACAGGCGCAACGGAGCGGCGATATTGCTCGGACGCGAAGATGTCGCCGAGAACCTCGTTGCCGAGATTCTCGGTGACCTGTGCGGCCGCCTTCGCGATATTTTCCGCCGACAGTTCCTGTCCGGTGAGAACGCGCTCGACCGATGCGGCCCTCACTGGCCGTGGAACCATCCCACCGATGGCCACGCGGGCGGCCGAGCACCTGCCCCCACTTGTCGTGACAACAGCCGCGACGCCAATAACGGCATAGCGTGAGGCCGGATGGGCGAATTTGGCATATGCCGAGCCCTGGCCTTTAGAGTGCGCCGGGACTTCGATGGCCGTCAGGATTTCGTGTTCTTTCAATGCCGTGGTCATCATTCCTTGAAAGAATCCGCCGGCATCAAGCGTGCGCTTTCCATCGGGACCTTCAACCGTCAGCTTCGCCTCGAGTGCCACCAAAACGGCCGGCAGATCGGAGGCGGGATCGGCGTGAGCGACATTACCGCCGATCGTACCGCGGTTGCGCACAGCGGGGTCGCCGATTCCGGCCGCCGCCTGTGCCAGCGCGTGGCATTGTTCGGCAAGCTCGGACGAAGCCGCCAGCTCGGCGTGGGTGGTCATGGCGCCAACACGGATTGTGCCGCCCTTGACGGTGATCCCCTTCAAGTCGCGTATCCGGCCGATATCAATGACGGCCACCGGCGCCGCCAGACGAAGCTTCAACAACGGGATCAGGCTTTGGCCGCCGGCCAGCAGCTTCGAGCCTGGGTACTTGCGTAGAAGGCCGGCAGCTTCTGAAACCGAACCGGCCCGGTAATAGTCGAATTCGGGTGCGTACATAATTTATCTCCTTCCGGCCTTGGCTTCTTGAATGGCATTAAACGCACGTTCGGGTGTGACTGGCATGCGGATGGTCTGGACGCCGAACGGACTCAACGCATCGATTACCGCATTGTAAACCGCCGCCGTGGACGCAATCGTGCCGGCCTCGCCGATTCCTTTCACGCCGATTGGATGATGCGGCGACGGCGTAACTGTCGACAGCACTTCCATGTCGGGCAGGCGATCCGCCCTGGGGAGGGCATAATCCAGCATCGATCCGGTCAGCAATTGGCCGTTTTCATCGTAGACGGCACCCTCCCACAGAGCCTGCCCGATGCCCTGCACGACGCCGCCGTGGACCTGGCCTTCAACGATGACAGGATTAATCTGGGGGCCGCAGTC
>WNGH01015332.1_pt1 | contig 12369 bp, 11 predicted proteins | sample 5400631 | NCBI WGS metagenome assembly WNGH01 (sample SAMN13153373, study PRJNA577476) | soil metagenome | isolation source: 115 cm soil or saprolite under Garry oak tree replicate 1 | place: USA:California | collected 2016-06-15 | reverse complement strand
CAACATCGAGCCAACCAGCAGACGCTTGCGGGCTAGTCGCGCTGTTTCCCCGTGCAGGCGCATGGCCAGATTCGTGAAGCGCCCCACAAGGTACGGTCCCAGTCCAAAAAGCTTCAGTTCCTTCGCGCTCTCTTTGCTTCCGCCCAACACACGCAGATATTCCATTTCACGCCGTGCCGGCGTTTGCGCGAAGCTCAGGGAATAGCCGAGAAATGCAAAGTGCGTTTCACCAAGAAATGCGGGAACGACGCAGACGATCAAAGCAAAAAGCAGCCATGGCGAAAAGAGGCATATGCTGAATGCCAGGCTGGCGGTGGTAACAATCTGCTGGATCAAACGCCCTGCGGCTTGAATCATCAGCACGCGGTCCGTGCCTTGCACGCGGGCCCGTTCCAGTTTGTCCTGGAAGGTCGGATCTTCGTATGAAGTTAGATCGAGCAGCGAGGCGTGCTGCATAATGCGGATGCTGACGTGCTTTGCGTATTTGTCGGCAAGGACCGTATCGCAATAGTCGGTCACACGAACCAGAATCGTCGAAAGGCACGCCAGGGCGAATTCGGAAATGACCAGCCACCAGAAGTAAGCCGGCAACGGCGTGTGGTTGGCAGTGTAGTTGTAAATCGAATCGATGATGACTTTCGTGACCGCCAACATTGCTAGCGGCAACAAAGACACGATTAGCCGCACGCCGACGTTTGCGACCACGATTCGCGGTGACGCTTCCCACACCATTCGAAAAATCGGCAAGGTATTGCGAAGCGCGGCGAGACGGTCTTTCCAGCGGGGAACCGGATTGGCTATTTGTGGCTCCAACTCTTCTCGTCCTTACGGTACGCAAATTCGTCGCTCTACACCCTAACCACACGCAGAGACAATGCTGCTCTGCTTCGCGCCTTGCATCTGAATGACGAGGGGCGAGCTGACAGAAAAGCCGCCGCAGGGTCGATAGAGTAGTACTACAACTGGCCCCCGCGACATCCTTAACTATATGCATCCGTAGTACCACGGAATGCGTATCTGCAAATACCTTATTTTGTTGTGCTTATACCGTTCGAAATTTTTGTGAGGCTGTCGTTTCTTCGCTCACCTTGTAACTCTTGCCACCGATATTTTCGAGAGTTCACTAGGCGACGATGAAGCGAAGGTATGCGGGCCCCGAGCCATGGCTAAAACGGCACAGTCCTGGTTGACTTGTGCCGCTTCAAGACGGGCTTTTCATAGGGCGCACGTGCGCCTTTGAATTCCGCCCGTACATTTTTCGGCCGGTGCGCGTTCGAGATGTCGCCACACCACAGCAGGATATCCAGTAACCGTGCGCGTTCGAGGTTGTTCAAAACGGTTGCGCTCATGCAAATGTCCAGCGCGCGCCGTGCACACTCATCGGCAATTAGAACGTGCTCGACCGTGGAACCAGACGCTGCCGAACCCGACTGCTGGTGACGGCCGATGCCGTCAAGAAATTCGTAGCATCGGGCGCAAAAATGATCTAGGCAAAGAGCTTCCTCACGAAAGGTAACAGCGACAGGGCGCGAGCAATCACTACGGTGGCAAGATTCCACATTACGCATTGAGCTGAGTTCCCCCTTTGGCCCATGGATTTTTTCCTTTGCGAACAGACTGATTCGATATTCAGGCGTTGACAGTCGGCATCGACAAGCAAAATTGTTAGCCCGTGGCGACGATTTCGACGAGCTCGGCAATCTCCGCGGGCCGAAGATCGGAAAGAGTAAGCTTCGTGGAGGCTTGAGGAAGCAGGAAGTGAGCGAAACTGGTGTACCCGCGGACTGGCCCGTCGGCCAAGCCAGCGACGATCTTGAGTGTCCAGGAGGTAAGGCGTTCGCGTCCGGCGTTGAATCTTTCCGCGTCCCATAGACTGAGCAGCGTCACGAGCCGGGCCTCACGATCAGAAACGAGCAGCATACTTACTTGCAGACCCTCGTTGTGCAGACCCGCCTCGTCCAACAGCTCCTCGATGGCAGACGCCACATCGATTGCATCACCTGGTTTTGCAATAAAATCGACGCGAAGCGCGGTAACCTGACCTGTAGATTCATTTTTCGGCAGGACGTGCTCACCGTGTGGTGCCGAGAGAATCTTTCTTTGCGACTCTTTGTTCAGGTACAAGACTCCACCTTCCTTTGGCCTATTGGTTCCCTGATCATCTTCCGTGATGGCAATAATCAGCGTCCGGCGATGACTCTTAAATCAGCACCGGACGCTTCTTCAGGGGCACGCCAGAGGACTTTGGTGTCCCAGCGTGTAGGTCTCCTCGTCGTTCAGGATCCCTATGGCCAGTAGTGCACCGAAAGCGCGGACCGTTTCATTTCGGGAGAGAAATTGACCGGCGATCTCAAGGTTTCGGAAGGCCGGACGTTACCACGTTGCTACATTTCCTTGCTTGCGGCTATACTTCCCAGCACTTCGGGGGAAGTGTTGGAACTTTTTACGTTCGACGAAGCCTACGTGGGTCGGCTCCGGGAAGGCGATCCTTCTACGGAAAGCCATTTTGTTGAGTATTTCTCTAAACTCATTCAAATTAAACTTCGAGCACGGTTTCTGGCTACCGAAGCTATGGACGACCTTAGGCAGGAGACTTTTGCACGGGTAATCCGCTCCTTGCGCTCGGAGGGCGGGATCCGCCAGGCGAATCGGCTGGGGCCGTTCGTGAATTCGGTCTGCAATAATGTGTTGCTCGAGTATTACCGCTCGGGCCTGAAGAACGTTCCGCTGGACACAAACCATCTCGAATTGCCGGATAAGGTACTGAATTTGGAGAGTTTAGCGATTTTGCAAGAAACGCAGCAGGCGGTGCGAAATCTGTTGCTCCAATTGCCTGATCGCGATCAGGCAATCTTACGAGCCATTTTTCTGGACGAGCTAAGCAAGGACGAAGTCTGCTATAAGTTCGGCGTTGGCCGCGATTACCTCCGCGTTTTGCTCCACCGGGCCAAGCAGAAATTTCGAGCTGCGATGGGCCAGTAACCGTTGTGTTCTTAAGTGGATACCCTTGGGAGGAGAGAAATTCTCACCGGAATGAGAAACGAATCGGCACGAAACGACACTACTTAGCGATATGGAACGACACTCGATGGACCACCACCAGGCGGTGAAATCGCAGGTTTGTGAAAAGTATCTGCTCGGTGAGCTCTCGCCGGAGTTGCGTGACGCTTACGAGGAGCACTACTTTTCCTGCGCGGAATGCGCAATGCAGCTGCGAAGCGCGGCAGAGTTGATTGGCGCAGGCCAGCAGATTTTGGCGCGCACGCCGGCGATTGGCGCAAAGGTTCATGGCGCACCGAAGCCTGGCGGTTGGTTCAAGTGGCTGCAGCCGGCAATCGCGATTCCAGTGTTCGCGAGCTTGTTGCTTCTGGTGGGTTACCAGAATTTCGTAACCATTCCACATTTGAAGCAAGCGGTCAGCCCGCGCGTGCTGCCGATGTTTTCGTTGATTTCGGCGAATACACGCGGCGAAACAGCGCCGGAGTTTGTGACGCGACCGGACGAGCCTTTGGGGCTGTACGTGGATGTACCTGCAGACGCCACTTATTCGACCTACGACATTCGTCTCGAGGATCCAAATGGGAAGACGATTCCGCTGCGCTCGCTGAGCTATGCGGAAGCACAAAAGACTCAAGTCTTCGTCGTCAATCCCGGGAAAACGGCGGGGAGGTATTCGCTAATAATATTCGGCCGTGCAAAATCAGAGCAAGGCACTGCGGCCACAGAGTTAGCGCGGCTGCAATTTACTGTTGTATTCTCGAGCCAAGTTCAGCAGCATTAACCATCCTACGACTCACGAGGAATGTCCCGATGCCGAAAAAGAGCCCCAGGCCGAAGACCGACCCAAAGGAAGCAGATTTCTCGACATTTCATTATCATGCTTGCGCGCACGCATTTAGTGGCCAGTTCACGCGTCCATTTCACGATTTGATCGAAGTGCAAGCCGCAACGGCCTTGCCGATTATCGGCGGACATGGAAACTCTCGTGTCTCGAATTTCCAGTTCCGGGAATTTGTTACGTTTAAGCATGGATATACCCATGTTTCTGGCGCGCATCAGGAAGACGACGACAGTAACAACACCTTGGTTACGGCAACGCTTGAGGGTTTGAACGTCATGGATGTGTTGACCGCGGACCGCATCGTCGCGCGCCTCTATTCGAAGGCTGCCAAAGGAGCGGGTGAAGGGGAGTTCACGCTGGTGGGCAGTAAATTCGAAAATTTGCGTATTGCCGGCTGCCCGGTACACATCGAACTGGACTTTGACTTGTTCGCGGAAATTCCGACGTTTAAGGACGCAAAGAATGCCTTTGATAAGAATGGCAAATTCCGGAAAATAGCATCAGATCCGCTGCAGACCGGGACGCCCCTAAAGGAACAAGGGGAGCAGGGAGTGTTTCTTTGCTCTTGTGTGAAAGAGATGGAAGCAGAGTGTCCGGGTGTCACCCGCAAAGGTCACGCTTTTCACGTGAAGGGCTTTGGCACCATTTTTCTGGGCGAAGTTCTGATCAAGCACGCGGAACGCACGCTGACAATGTTGAGGCTGGAACTTGGTTCAGCGGTCAGCGGAACAGGCTCCGGCGCGCAGGCATTTTCGAATGGTCGAACCTGGCCGTAGTCCTCGCTTTCTGTTCTGCATTTCTTGTCCTGGCTGGATGCAATCGCAAGCAGCTGCCGCCGGAATCGCCTTATCGGGCGATATGGATCGACATCCATCGAGGCGATCTGACTGCGGCTGCCGTGGCCGTTGACCGCGCAACTAAACAATTCTCCGATCCTCATTCCGAATGGCATTGGCGCTTCTGGGCTCTTAAGGGCGAAATCCTTATGCTCCAAGGGCACTATGAGGACGCGCTTTCGTTTCTTGCTCAGGCCGTTCCCGCAACTTTCGCGCAAAGCGATGTGGTCGTCTGGCAAAAGCTAACACAGGGCGCAGCATGTGCGCGACTCGGCCGTTTTGACGAGGCCGCGAACCTTTTGCGCGAAGCACAGGCACTTGCCCAAAACGCGCATCCCGCGTTGCTGGACGAATGCGCACTCCGGCAAGGCACATTGTATTTTCATCGAGGAGATACGCTCGCCGCCCGCACCGCATATCGAACAGCACTCCAAGTCGCTCACGATAATAAGAACGAATATTTAGAGGTTGCCGCTCTTGGCAGCCTCGCCGTCGCGTCGACTCGGCTCGAACACTATGATGAGGCCATCGATTGGAACGATCGAGCCCTGCGACTGTCGCAAACGATTGGCGATCTGCGTTCGGTTTCAAAGATTGAAGGGAATACAGGTTGGAGTTACCACGAGTTGGGCGATTACGCCAACGCTCTCTCGCAATTCGAAAATGCGGAACGTGACGCCGATCGCGCCGGTCTCGTTGCCGATCGAGTGTATTGGCTCAATAGCGCGGCCGGAGTCCAATATGACCTCGCGGAATATCCTGCGGCAGAATCATCGGCGCGGAAAGCACTCCAGCTGACCCGAAGCCTCAGAGACGAAGGGTCCACGATTGAGTGCCTGCAGAATCTTGCGCTTGTTGCGCTTGCCAAGAACGAATTCAAGAAGGCGAAAACGCATCTCGACGAGGCGCTTGAATTTGAACGCTCGGCGCCAGACCATCAAAGGGAACTTTACACCCGCCTCATATCCGCCAACCTGGAAGCAAAGACAGGGAACATTTCGGAATCTGAGATTTCTTACTCGCGGATCCTTGCGGACCCCAATTGCCCGAGTTCCGTTCGCTGGGAAGCACAAGCCGGTCTCGCGCAGGTTCATGTTGTCCAGGGCAAGGCGGAAGTCGCTGAGCGCGAGTTTGCCGAATCCATTAGAACAATAAGCAAAGCTCACACTGCACTTCAGCACGAAGATTTCCGCATTTCATTTCTGTCGAGCGCCATTCGGTTCTACGACGCGTACATTAATTTCCTGATTGACCAGAAGCGGCCAGTGGACGCGCTTCGGGTTGCGGATTTGAGCCGGGCGCAAGCGCTCGAAGAGGGCGTATCGGCGAACGCCGAGAAAAGGACCTCACGACCGGCAGCGTTTAATCCGCAAGCGATTTCGCGCCGGTTGAATGCGACGTTGCTGTTCTACTGGCTGGGGCGGCAAAGTTCCTATCTGTGGGTGATCACCCCTACCAGAGTGGCTGAACGTCCGCTGACCCACCCGGAAGAAATTAATGCGGCCGCGAAGGCCTACCGGGAATCGTTCCTGGAACCGCGTGATCCGTTGGAGGCGGGTAACGCTGACGGCAAGAAGCTTTACACTGTGCTGATTGCACCAGCCGAAAAGCTGATTCAAAAAAATTCGCGAGTAGTGGTGCTTCCTGATGGCAATTTGAACTCGCTCAATTTTGAAACCCTGATTGTTTCCGGCTCCAAGCATGAAGATAAGCCGCACTACTGGATTGAGGATGTAACCATCACCACCGCCAATTCACTGGCGCTGCTGGCGCGCAGTTCGATGAGTGGACCGCCGAATCCAGGCCGACTATTGGTGGTTGGCGATGCGCTGGCGGCGAGTCCGGATTTTCCGCCACTTCCGCAAGCGGGCAAAGAAGTCGGACTGCTCGAAAACTATTTTAGTTCATCGCAGAGACTGGAGTTGACCGGCGCGAACGCAACGGCGACGCGTTTTTTGTCGAGCGAGCCGGAAAAGTTCTCATATCTGCATTTCGCGACACACGGCACGGCGAGCAGGACACGTCCGTTGGAGTCGGCGGTGATTCTTTCGCCGGAAGGGGATTCGTTCAAGTTGTACGCTCGAGATGTGGTGAAGCATCCGCTGAACGCATATCTGGTGACGATTTCCGCGTGCAATGGCGCGGGAACGAAGTCCTACGCAGGGGAGGGACTGGTGGGACTCTCGTGGGCGTTTCTGCGGGCGGGAGCGCACAACGTGATTGCGGGACTGTGGGAAGTGAGCAACGCATCGACTCCGCAGTTGATGGATGAGCTGTACAAAGGAATTCATGCTGGAGAGGATCCGGCGACGGCGTTGCGCAATGCGAAACTCACGCTGGTGCATTCGTCCGGCAATTACCGCAATAACAATATTGGAGGTGCCTTCTCGAAGTCTCGGGAACAAGCAGCAAAATCCGGATTCGTGCCGATCTAGGACCGTGACTCGATTTCTCGACCGGTACCCTTCTACTGGGCGCTCTTCCACGGCGCGCTCGCACATCGAGAACGGCAATGTTATTCTTTTCGTTCACCGCGGACGGTGTGGTGCCGAGAGTCACCCTATGCCTTCACAAAATCCTTCCAAACTGACGTTTGAACCCGGAAAGGGAACAATTCAATCGTCTCAATGGTCGCTGCATGCGGGCGCTGCAAGTGCCATCGCGGCCCTTGGCGGAAAGCCGCTGGGAGCCAACCGCGGGACCTCGCTGAATCTGGATTGGATCGACCAGGTGCGAGTGAATACCAGCGCTGTCGAGCGGCGTGCCGCGACACTCGTGACCCGACGAACGGTGAAGAAGGATTGGCAGATTGCATGGCTGCTTCGCGCAATCACGTGCATGGATTTGACGACGTTGTCGGGCGACGACACGGACGAGCGTGTAAGGCGCCTCTGCGCAAAGGCGCGCCGGCCAGTGCAGCAAGAACTAGTCGAGAAATTGGGGATTGGCGAGCTGAACATTAAAGTCGGTGCGGTGTGTGTCTATCATTTATTTGTCGAGACGGCGCGGCGCGCGCTGGAAGGCAGCGGAATTCCGGTGGCGGCCGTGTCGACGGGATTTCCGGCTGGACTTTCGCCGCTTGCAGAACGGTGGCGTTCAAGGATGGGTGCGGGCCAGCGCATTTGAAAGTGATTCTGGGAACGGGAGATTTATTGACGCTGCGGAATGTTGCGAAAGCGAGCCTGGTGGCGATGATGGCGGGAGCAGACTTCATCAAAACCTCTACCGGAAAGGAAACGGTGAACGCCACGCTGCCGGTTGGACTGGTGATGACGCGCGCGATCCGCGAATACGCGGAAGAAACGGGAATGGCGGTGGGATTCAAACCGGCGGGCGGAATCCGAACGGCGAAGCAGTCGCTGGAATGGCTGGCGCTCATGAAAGAGGAATTGGGAGATGCGTGGCTGGCGCCGCACCTGTTTCGGTTTGGCGCGAGTGGAATGCTGGCGGATGTCGAGCGGCAGTTGGAATTCCATGTGACGGGACGGTATTCGGCGGATCACCGGCACGCGATGGCTTGAGGGAGCCGAGCTGGGCCCTTGTGCAATTGTACGGACGCACCGGTTGAGATCGTTCGATTTCGACGGAAGACCGTCGAAATCTCGGGATGACAAGCAATAGTTGAACGCGCCATGTTTCGGAGCGTGATCCGCAGGGGCAAAGTCCCGTTTTGAATGAGAAGAGGCAGATGAGCGTCGTCGAAAAATTCAGATCGATGGAATACGGTCCTGCACCGGAAGATCCGAAGGAATCGCTGGCGTGGCTGGATAGCCGACAACGCCGATTTGGACATTTTATTGGCGGCGAATGGCGAGCTCCGGTAGAAGGAAAATATTTTGAGACGGCCGATCCCTCGACCGGAGAAAAACTTGCGGATATGGCGCAAGGAAGCGCAGCGGATGTACACGCTGGGGTGAAAGCTGCGCGGGCTGCGTTGGCGGGCTGGCAGAAGCTTTCTTGCCATCAGCGTGCGAAATTTTTGTACGCGTTGGCGCGGCAGGTGCAGAAACATTCCCGGCGGCTCGCCGTGTTGGAAACGCTGGACAACGGCAAGCCGATTCGCGAGAGCCGCGACATTGATATTCCACTGGTAGCGCGGCACTTTTATCACCACGCGGGCTGGGCGCAATTGCTGGACCAGGAATTTCCGGGGTACTTGGCGTGCGGCGTGGTTGGGCAGATCATTCCGTGGAATTTTCCGTTATTGATGCTGGCATGGAAAATTGCTCCGGCGCTTGCCTCCGGTAACACCGTTGTATTGAAGCCAGCGGAATATACGCCGCTGACGGCACTGGCGTTTGCGGAATTGTGCAATGAAGTTGGACTGCCGGCAGGTGTGGTGAACATCGTCACGGGAGATGGCGCCACGGGCGAAGCGCTCGTGAAGCACGCGGACGTAGACAAGATTGCGTTCACAGGTTCGACAGAAGTGGGGCGGGCGATTCGCCGCGCGACCGCTCAGTCTCACAAGAAGCTGTCGCTGGAGTTGGGTGGAAAATCACCTTTTATCGTTTTTGAAGATGCTGATCTCGATTCCGCCGTCGAAGGACTGGTGGACGGGATCTGGTTCAACCAGGGGCAAGTGTGTTGCGCGGGATCGCGGTTACTGGTGCAGGAGAGCGTCGCCGAGAAACTGACGAAAAAATTGCAGACGCGGATGGGCACGCTGCGCGTCGGCGCGCCGCTCGATAAAGCGATCGATATTGGCGCGATTATCGCGCGGGTACAGCTGGAACGAATCGACGGACTGGTGAAGCAAGGCATTGCGGAAGGCGCAACGTGCTGGCAGCCAGAAATTGTTTTGCCGTCGCGAGGCTTGTTTTATAAGCCGACGTTGCTGAGCAACGTACATCCGACTTCGATTGTCGCGCAGCAAGAGATCTTCGGGCCGGTACTGGCTTCGATGACATTTCGAACGCCGCGCGAGGCGGTGGAGCTGGCGAACAACACGGTGTACGGGTTGGCAGCGAGCGTGTGGAGTGAAAGCGTGAACGTGGCCTTACAAGCGGCGGCACAAATTAAAGCCGGCGTGGTGTGGGTGAACAGCACGAATCTGTTTGATGCGGCGTGTGGATTTGGGGGCTATCGCGAAAGCGGTTTCGGGCGCGAAGGCGGTAGAGAAGGATTGCTCGAATATTTGGAGCCGGCGTGGTTCAGAAATGCGCCTGTAATTGTTGCACCTTCGACGACAGAAAATGGAGCGCCGGAGGTGGCGAACCCGTCGAGCGGAATCGACCGCACCGTGAAGCTTTACATTGGCGGAAAACAGGCGAGGCCGGATTCGGGATACAGCATACCGGTGTATGGAAATGCGGGTGCATTGTTGGGCGAAGCGCCGCTTGGCAATCGAAAAGACGTACGCAACGCGGTGGAGGCCGCGCGCAAGGCCGAAGGCTGGGGAAAAACGACGGCACACAATCGAGCACAAGTGCTGTTCTACATCGCGGAGAACCTTTCGCAACGCGGAGAAGAAATTCGCAAGCGTCTCGCAGTGGCAGTGGGAGAGAGGCAGGCGGCTGACGAAGTGCGGTTGAGTATCGAGCGGCTGTTTTCCTACGCAGCGTGGGCAGATAAATTTGATGGAGCGGTGCATAACCCGCCGTTCCGGAACATATCGATTGCCATGAATGAGCCGATCGGGACAGTTGGCGTGATTTGTCCCGCGAGCACGCCACTGCTGGGATTTTTCTCGATGGTGCTGCCATTGATTTCAGTGGGCAATACGGTGGTTGCAATTCCATCGGAGCGCTATCCGCTGATTGCAGGCGACTTGTATCAAGTATTCGAGACCAGTGACTTGCCGGGCGGCGTGGTGAATCTAGTGACAGGAAGATCGTCGGAGCTATTGAAGGTGCTTGCGGAGCATGACGATCTCGATGCGCTGTGGTGCTACGGAGACGATGCAATGTGCGCGGCGGCCAAAGCGCTTTCGGCGGGAAATTTGAAACAAGTGTGGACAAATGAAGGCCGCGCGATCGATCTATTCAGCGCGGATCAAGGTGAAGGCCGCACCTACTTGCAGCATGCATATCAGGTGAAAAATATTTGGGTACCCTACGGGGAGTGATCGGTCTGCGAGCGACGTACCGGTGAGCGGCGGGCAAGGCAGGGAGACGGAAACGGCTGCGGATGCTCGCGCGGCATTCCGCTATCCGGCGTTTTTACGCTTTCAGCTGGCGAGGTTCTGCATCGTGGTTGCGACCGAGATGCAGGCGGTCGCCGTGGGTTGGCAGGTGTACGAAATAACGAAACGGCCACTCGATCTCGGATTGGTTGGGCTGGCGCAGTTCCTTCCTGGCATCGTCCTCTTTCTGGTTTCCGGGCACGTGGCGGATCGATTCAATCGAAGAAATCTGCTGATCCTGTGTGATGTCGGGTTTGCGATTTGTTTTGCGATGTTGCTTGCGATCACCTTGCGCGGCGGAGTGTCGATCATTTCCGTGTTTGCGGTGCTGGTGCTGCTTGGCGTGGTGCGATCTTTTAATGGGCCGGTGAGCCGGGCGATGTTGCCACACCTGGTTCCGCCGGAACATTTTGCGGGTTCCGTTGCCTGGGCATCAAGTATTTTTCAGGCGGCGACGATTCTCGGGCCGATTCTTGGCGGGCTAATTTACGCGTTTGCCCGCGGACCGATCGCAGTCTACTCAGGGGCGCTTGTCGCTTCTACAGTGGCAATTGTGTTGACCCTCGAACTCCCCTCCCAAGAAAAAGCGCGCGCAAGACCTGGACTTGTTTGCGGTGTTGCTGGGAGGGGCAGTGGCGTTGCTGCCGGTATACGCGAGGGAGATTCTGCAGACTGGTCCATGGGGATTGGGAATTTTGCGGAGCGCGCCAGGAGTTGGCGCGGGAATCATGGCGATTGCGATCGCGCACCGTCCATTGAAGAACCGCGCAGGCGCAACGATGTTGTGGTGCGTGGCAGGCTTTGGTTTGTGCACGGTTATCTTTGGCGTGTCGCGGAGCTTTGCGATTTCATTGCTGGCGCTCTTTCTGGTGGGCGCGACGGATATGGTGAGCGTAATTGTGCGCGCGACGCTCATACAGGTGGCGACGCCGGACGAAATGCGTGGAAGAGTGAATGCAGTGGACATGATTTTTATTGGCGCCTCGAACGAGTTGGGACAATTTGAATCAGGCATCACCGCGCATTGGTTTGGAGTTGTGCCCGCAGTGATTCTTGGTGGCGTGGGCGCGATCATCGTGACGGGGCTGTGGGCATGGATGTTTCCGCAATTGCGAAAAGTAAATCAGCTCACGATGAAGGAAGAACAAGCGGGCTGATCCGCCAATGAGAAAGGCGCGGTGTATCGTGCCCCTGGACAAAACACAGTTAATTCTAGGACTAGGTGAGTTTGCCGCCGCTTAGCACCGTGAGTGCGGAATGCGCCGCGCCGAGCAACGGCGCGTCTTCGTTGAGAACAACGGCAATCGGAATATTTGCAAGTAGCGGAGCAAGGGGACCTTTGTCCGCGAAGGCCTGACAGAACGTGCTCTTTTTTAGTAGCGGAAGAATTTTTACGGCGATGCCCCCGGCGAGGTACACACCGCCGTAGGCGAGCACGCGGAGCGCGAGATTGCCTGACTCCGCGCCGAAAGCGTCGGTCCAGAAGTCGAGAGTCTCGACACAGGTCGCGCAAAAACCAGCGAGCGCATTCTGAGTGATTTCCTGTGCGGATTCGCCGGCAGGTTTGT
>WNGH01005231.1_pt1 | contig 12373 bp, 12 predicted proteins | sample 5400631 | NCBI WGS metagenome assembly WNGH01 (sample SAMN13153373, study PRJNA577476) | soil metagenome | isolation source: 115 cm soil or saprolite under Garry oak tree replicate 1 | place: USA:California | collected 2016-06-15 | reverse complement strand
AGCCGCCGGGCAGGATCACCGCGTCCACGCCGCGCAGGCCGCGGTCGCCGTGCCAGAGCCCGACCGGCTCGGCCCCGGCCAGCCGGACCGCCCGCGCCGCGTCCCGGTCATCCAGCGACCCAGGAAAGGTAATGACCCCAATCCGCACCCAGGCAGGATATCCGGGACGGCCCGCGACCGGGGCCGCTGGCTCCGGAGGGACGAAACCCTGATCCCCCGAGCCCCCGGGGATCTCTAGCTAGCCGCGCGAAGCTGGCGCAGCGGGGCGTCGTCCGGCCACCTGATGCGCTTGCGCATGGTCACCACAGTGCCACGGCCGGGACGGCTGTCCAGGGTGACGTTGTCCACGCAGGCCCGCATGACGGCCAGGCCACGGCCCGACTCGGGTAGCTGGGCGATCGGCATCTGCTGCGGATCCGGCGTGCCGCGCTCAGCCGGATTCGACCGGGCCGGATTCGACAGGGCCGGATTCCCCGGGGCCAGGCCGACCCCCTCGTCGGCCACCTCGACCTCGCAGGCGACCGCGCCGAGGCTGGTGACCACCTCGTATCCGCGGACCTTCCGGCCGCCGTGGGTGAGGACGTTGGTGCAGGCTTCGGTGGCCGCGAGCAGGATGTCGTAGACGGATTCCTCGTCCACGCCGAGCCCGCGCAGGGTGTCACCGAGGACGCGGCGCATAACCGGAACGCTGAGGGTCTCGCGCTGGAAAACCAGGCAGAACTTCACGTCAGGCATCGGTTTCACTCGCGTCTTCACACCCGTATTCACAAGGCCCCCTTCAAATACTGTGCAGCGCCCTCATGAGTCGAGTGATTCCCCGTTAACGCGACGGAAACCAGCCGTCGCCAAACCGTAAGGCGGCACGGCCGCTCAGGCTCCCCCAGCACGCAGCGTAAAGTCCTCTATGACCGGGTTAGATAGCAGATCCCGCGCCAGGTTTGTGATGGCGGTCACAGCCGCCTCGTCGGCGGGCCCGTCCAGTTCCACTTCGAACCGCTTGCCCTGCCTGACCCCGAGTACCTGGCCGAAGCCCAGGCGGTGGCAGGCGCTGGCAATGGCATCCCCTTGCGGATCATGAATCTCCGGCTTGAGCATTACTTCCACGATCATCCGCGCCACGTATCCTCCAGGGCTATCAGGGCATATATCGTCAGGTGAGGAGCGTCCCACGGGCACGTGGCGCGTGCGTCCCCACCGGGCACGCAGCGTACGCGACTGCCCCGAGACAGCGCTGTCCGGGAACCTTCAGCCGTAAGGCCGGCGCTGGTGATCCCAGTCCCGGCCCGGAAAGGAGTGGCACGTGACCGTCGAATCCGGCGCCGCGACCGCCGCACCAGCACTCGACCAGCCCGTACCAGACTCGCCCGACCAGGCGGGCGACTTCGTCCAGTTGCTCACCCCGGAGGGTGAGCGGATCGACCACCCCGACTACCCGCTGGACCTGTCCGCCGACGACATCAGGAGCATGTACCGGGACCTGATGCTGGCCCGCACCATCGACACCGTGGCGATCTCGCTGCAGCGCCAGGGCGAGCTGGGCATCTGGGCCTCGCTGCTCGGCCAGGAAGCCGCCCAGATCGGGTCCGGCCGGGCGCTGAGCCCGGATGACATGGTGTTTCCTACCTACCGCGAGCACGGCGTGGCCTGGTGCCGCGGCATCGACCCGGTCAAGCTGCTCGAGCTGTACCGCGGCGTCAGCCACGGCGGGTGGGCGCCCGAGGAACACAAGTTCCACCTGTACACGATCGTGATCGGCGCCCAGACCCTGCACGCCACCGGCTACGCGATGGGCATCCAGCGCGACGGCGCCGTCGACGGGGACCCGGCCAGCCAGCAAAGGGGCGAGGCCGTCATCGCGTACTTCGGTGACGGCGCGACCAGCCAGGGTGACGTCAACGAGGCCTTCGTCTGGGCGTCGGTGTTCAACGCCCCCATCGTCTTCTACTGCCAGAACAACCAGTGGGCGATCTCCGAACCGCTGGAGAAGCAAAGCCGCGTCCCGCTCTACCAGCGGGCCCGCGGGTTCGGCTTCCCCGGGCTCCAGGTCGACGGCAACGACGTGCTGGCCTGCTACGCGGTGACGCAGAAGGCCATGCAGGCGGCCAGGGAAGGCCAGGGCCCGACCCTGATCGAGGCGTTCACCTACCGCATGGGCGCGCACACGACCACCGACGACCCCACCAGGTACCGGCTGGCCAGCGAGCTGGAGATGTGGAAGCTCAGGGACCCGATCGAGCGCGTCCGGGCCTACCTGGTCCGCGGCGGCCTAGCCGAGCCGGAGTTCTTCGCCGAGGTGGACGCGGAGGCCAAGCGGGAAGGCGCCCGGGTCCGCGACGCCTGCCGGAACATGCCCGACCCGCCGCCGCTGGCCCTGTTCGACCACGTATACGCCGAGCCCACCGCGCTGCAGCGCGAGGAACGCGAGCAGTACGCGGCCTACCTGGACTCGTTCGAGGGGGGCGACCGATGACCAAGCTCACCTTGTCCCGCGGGCTCAACGAGGGACTGCGCAAGGCGCTCGAGAACGACCCCAAGGTCCTGATCATGGGCGAGGACGTCGGCAAGCTCGGCGGGGTCTTCCGCGTCACCGACGGCCTGCAGAAGGACTTCGGCGAGGCCAGGGTGATCGACACCCCGCTGGCCGAGTCCGGCATCGTCGGCACCGCGGTTGGCCTGGCCCTGCGCGGTTACCGGCCGGTCTGCGAGATCCAGTTCGACGGGTTCGTCTTCCCGGCGGTCGACCAGATCGTCAGCCAGCTGGCCAAGATGCGCTACCGGTCCCTCGGGAAGGTCAGCCTGCCGGTGGTGATCCGCATCCCGTGCGGCGGCGGCATCGGCGCGGTCGAGCACCACAGCGAGTCCCCCGAGGTGCTGTTCGCGCACACCGCCGGGCTGCGCGTGGTCGCCTGCTCGGACGCGGCCGACGCGTTTACCATGATCCAGCAGTCGATCAGCTCCGACGACCCGGTGATCTTCTTCGAGCCGAAGCGGCGTTACTGGGACAAGGCCGAGGTCGACACGGCGGCCGGGGTGGCCGGCGCGCTGCCCTTCGACCGGGCCAGGGTGGCCCTCGAGGGCACCGACGTGACCCTACTCGGCTACGGCCCGCTGGTGCGCACCTGCCTGGAGTCCGCGGCCGCCGCGCGCCAGGACGGGCGCAGCGTCGAGGTCGTCGACCTGCGCTCGCTGTCCCCGCTGGACATGGACACGATCACCGCCTCGGTGCGCAAGACCGGCCGCTGCGTCGTCGCGCACGAGGCGCCGGTGTTCGCCGGGCTCGGCGCCGAGATCGCCGCCCGGGTTACCGAGCGGTGCTTCTACCACCTCGAGGCGCCGGTGCTGCGGGTCGGCGGCTTCCACACCCCGTACCCGCCGTCCCGGCTCGAGGAGCACTACCTGCCCGACCTGGACCGGATCCTGGACGGCGTCGACCGCGCGTTCGGCTACTGAGGGGCGGGAGCGATGGCTGAAAAGGAGTTCAAGCTTCCCGACGTAGGCGAGGGCCTGACCGAGGCCGACATCGTCGCCTGGCACGTCAAGCCGGGCGAGGCGGTCGAGGACGGCCAGATCATCGTGGAGATCGAGACCGCCAAGGCGGTGGTCGAGCTGCCCTGCCCGTGGGACGGCACGGTCACCCGGCTGCTGGCCGAGGAGGGCCAGACGGTCGAGGTCGGCGTCCCGATCATCGCGGTGGAGGTAGGGACGCCCGATAGGGCCGAACGGGCCCCGGTATCCGCCCCCGCAACGGCCGAGAGCACGCCGGACGACGAGGCCGGCGCGCATTCGGTCCTGGTGGGCTACGGAGTCAAGACCTCGTCCACCACCCGGCGCGCACGCAGGACCGCGGCCGGGCGCCCGGAAACGGCCGAGGTGCCCACCGCGCCCGAGGTGCCCGTCGAGGCGCCGGAGCTGGCCCCCGAACCACGGGCCGCCGAACCACGGGCCGCCGAGCCCGGTGTTGCGGCGGTGCGCGCACTAGCCAAGCCGCCGGTGCGCAAGCTGGCCAAGGACCTGGGCATCAGCCTGGCCGCGCTGGCGGGCAGCGGCCCGGACGGCTCGATCACCCGGGACGACGTGCAACGGGCGGCGACGGCGGATACGCAGGCCCGTTCGGCCCAATCCGGGAACGGATCCCGGACAGCCACCTCGCCTACGGTCCCCGGCGGCGAGGAGCGCATACCGGTCCGCGGCGTGCGCAAGCACATGGCCGCGGCCATGGTGTCGAGCGCGTTCACCGCGCCGCACGTCACCGAGTTCCTCCAGGTCGACGTGACCGAGACGATGGCGGCGGTGCGGCGGCTCAGGGAGCTGCCCGAGTTCGCGGAGCTGCGGGTCTCGCCGCTGCTGTTCGTGGCCCGGGCGCTGCTCACCGCGGTGGCCAGGCACCCGCTCGTCAACTCGTCCTGGGACGCCGCCGCCGAGGAGATCGTGGTGAAGCACTACGTGAACCTCGGCATCGCGGTGGCCGCCGAGCGCGGCCTCATCGTGCCGAACATCAAGCATGCGGACGCGCTGACGATGCCGGACCTGGCCCGCGGGCTGCAGACGCTGACCGAGACCGCCCGGGCCGGCAAGGCCACCCCGGCCGACCTGTCGGGTGGCACGATCACGATCACCAACGTCGGGGTGTTCGGGGTCGACGCCGGCACCCCGATTCTCACCCCGGGCGAGACCGTCATCCTGGCGTTCGGGCAGGTCAAGGAGGCGCCCTGGGTGGTCGGCGGGCAGCTCGCGGTACGCCAGGTGTGTACCTTGTCGCTGTCCTTCGACCACCGGATCGTGGACGGGGAGCTCGGTTCGGCCGTCCTGCGCGACGTCGGCTCGATGCTCACCGACCCCCTGCGAATACTGGCCTGGAGCTGAGACGCATGGGGCTGACGCGATAACGTCAGCCCCATGATCCGGCATATGGTGATGTTCCGGTGGACTCCGGAAGCGACGCGGGAGCAGAAGGAGCGCGTGAAGGCCGAACTCGGGCGGCTGCCCGCGCTGATCCCGCAGGTGCGCGCTTACCATATCGGCGAGGATCTCGGCCTGGCCGGGGAGATCAACTTCGACTTCGCCGTCGCGGCCGACTTCGACGATCTCGGAGGCTTCGTGGCCTACCGGGACAACCCGGAGCACCGGACGATCGTGGAAACCTTCATCCAGCCGATCGTCGGCGCGAGGGGCGCGGTCCAGTACGAGATCTGAGCTTTCGCCTTAGAAGGCGCCCTCGGGCAGTTCCATCAGGTCCAGCGTGGTCTGTTCGGCGATCGTGCGCTCGACGGCCAGCCGGGGCAGCACGGTGGCGGCGAAGAACCGGCCCGCGCTCAGCTTGCCCGCGTAGAAGTCGTGGTCGGGGTGGTCGGTGCCGATCTCGTCCAGCCGGTGCAGGGCGATGTCCGCGTGGGTCAGGAGCAGCCAGCCGATGACCAGGTCGCCCAGGGCCATCAGCAGCCTGGTGGTGTTCAGGCCCGCCTTGTAGATCTCGGCCGGCTGGTCCGCCGCGGCCATCAGCGCACCGACCATGGTCGTGACCATGGCCTCGACGTGCCCGGCCGCCTCGGCCAGCGCGGCCCGTTCGGCCTTGAGCCTGCCGTTGCCGCCCTCTGCGGCGGCGAACTCCCTGATCGTGCCGAGCAGCGCCCCGAACGCCTGGCCGTTGTCCCGGACGATCTTGCGGAAGAACAGGTCCAGGCTCTGGATCCCGGTCGTCCCCTCGTACAGGCTGTCGATCTTCGCGTCCCTGATGTACTGCTCGACCGGGTAGTCCTGGAGGAACCCGGAGCCGCCGAGCGTCTGCAGCGACAGGGTGAGCATCTCGTACGACCGCTCCGAGCCGACCCCCTTGACCACCGGCAGCAGCAGGTCGTTCAGGCCCGCGGCGGCCTCGTCAGTCCGCCCCTGTGCCGCGGTGACCTGGAGGGCGTCCTGGATCGAGGCCGCGTACAGCACCAGCGCCCGCATCCCCTCGGCGTACGCCTTCTGCAGCATCAGCATCCGCCGCACGTCGGGGTGATGGATGATCGTCACCCGCGGCGCGGTCTTGTCCGTCATCTGGGTGAGGTCGGCGCCCTGGACCCGGTTCCTGGCGAAGTCCAGCGCGTTCAGGTAGCCGGTGGACAAGGTGGCGATGGCCTTGGTGCCGACCATCATCCGGGCGTCCTCGATCACCATGAACATCTGCCTGATGCCGTCGTGTTTTCCGCCGACCAGGGTGCCCACCGCGGGGCTACCGGCGCCGAACGTCACCTCGCAGGTGGTGGAGGCCTTCAGGCCCATCTTGTGCTCGACGTTGGTGATCACGACGCCGTTCCGTTCGCCCAGCGTCCCGTCCTCGTTGACCAGGTACTTGGGCACGAGGAACATGGACAGGCCCTTGGTGCCCGGGCCGTGACCCTCCGGCCGGGCCAGCACCAGGTGGAAGATGTTGTCCGCCAGGTCATGCTCGGCGCTGGTGATGAAGCGCTTGACCCCCTCGATGTGCCAGGTCCCGTCGGGCTGCTCGATCGCCCGGGTCCGGCCCGCGCCGACATCGGAGCCGGCGTCGGGCTCGGTCAGCACCATGGTGGCGCCCCACTCGCGCTCGATGGCCTGCTCGGCGAACTTCTTCTGCTCGGGCGTGCCGAGGTCCCACAGCACCCGGGCCATGGTGTGCCCGCTGGCGTACATCCAGATCGACGGGTTGGAGCCGAGGATCAGCTCGGCCATGGCCCAGTTCAGCGACCTCGGCGCCCCGGTACCGCCCAGCTCGGCGGGCAGCGAGAGCCGAAACCATTCGGCGTCCATGAACGCGCGGTAGGACGTGCGCAGCGACTCGGGGATCCGTACCGAGTGCGTGACCGGGTCGAACACCGGCGGGTTGCGGTCGGCGTCGACGAAGGATTCGGCCAGCGGGCCGGTCGCCAGCCGCTCCAGCTCGGCCAGGATGCCGCGGACGGTCTCCTCGTCCAGTTCGTCGTAGGGCGGCTGGCCGAGCAGGTCCTGGCGCCGCAGCACCTCGAACAGGTTGAACTGGATGTCCCGCAGGTTGCTCTTGTAGTGGCTCATCGCTGCTCCGCCGCATTACTGGGCCGTCTTACCGGGCCGTTTACTGGCACGTTAACGTTGTCCTGAGACCTATGCTACCGGCTAGTAACTAATCCTGCGAGCGGGGCCTGGGTGTTTGCCGCGAGGGAGACACAAATGGCCGCGCGCGTCACTCTTGGCCGCATGTCCATTTTCTCGGGTTTTCACATATTGTTGATCACCGGCGACTACGCTTCCGCTATGTGACAGACGTTCGCGACTCCTCGCCGGGCCTGCCCGCGCGACGCCAGGAGCCGAACGTACCGTCGGAAACGCCGTCGCTGCAGCGGGCGGGACGGGGAGCGATGCCGCCGCAAGGTCAATTCTCCGCCGGATCAGGTTCACAGGGAGCCGAATTCCCTGGTTATGGTCAGCCGGACAGCGAGGCGCTGGCCCGCAGACAGCCGACCCCGGGTTCTCATCCGCGCCAGCCGGGCTCGCCGCCCGGCCGGACGCCGGCCAGGCTGGTCGCACCCGGCGGCCGTCACCGGCGCCCGATGCCCGCCAGCCTGCCCGAGAGCGCGCCTGCTCTGGTCCTCGCGGTCCCCGACGCCGGCGAGGACGGCCTGGGCGGCGTGACCGCGGAGATCACGACCGTGCTCCGGGTGGACAACCCGGCCCTGGACGTGCGCACGGCGCGGATCGAGGCCGGCGGCCGCGGCGATCCGGCCGGGATCCGGGCGGTGCTAGCCGACGCGGCGGCCAGGCGGCCGGCCGGCTCTCCCTCGGCCGTGGTGATACCGCAGGTCGTGACGCCGCACCCGGCCAGTATCCGGGCGGTGCGGGAAGCCATTACCGCCAGCGGGGCCACCGCGTACATCGGCGAGGTCTACAACACCAACGCGCTGCTGGCCGAGGCGCTGCACCACCGGCTCGCCGACGCCGGCCTGGCCCGGGCCGACCGGGTGCGCATGTTCAGCATCACGACCTCGGCCGACGGCATCATCTTGGCCACGGTGGGCGGAGAAGAAGCGGTCGGTACCGCCAGCGTTACGGCGTTCCTGCTCGCGGCGCGGCTCGCGCTCCCGGTGGTGGCCGCCTCGCTGGACGCCAAGCCCTCCATCGAGGACGCGGCGGCCCAGCTTGACGGCATGGGCGTGACCAGGATCGCCCTGGCCCCGTGCGTCATCGGGCCGGAAGCCGACCCGGCCGCCATCGCGGAAGCCGCCTCGGTTATCGGCGCCAAGTGCTGCGCGCCGCTCGGCGCGCACGGCAACGTGGTCAAGCTGATCTCGCTCGCCTACGGCCAAGTGCTCAACCAGCTCAAGCCCTCCGGCCCCGACGCCTCGGTCAGCCCGCCGGGCGGACGGCACCGATAAGCCCGCCGGGCTGGTACATGCTGTCGATGCGGACGAACGCGCCGGTATAAGGCGCGTTCACCATCATGCCGTTGCCGATGTAGATGGCGACGTGGTGGATCGTGCTCGGGTCGGACGTGTTGGTGGCGTAGAACAGCAGGTCACCGCGCTGTAGCTGGTTGAGGGGCACGTGCGGTCCCTCCTGCCACTGGTACCCGGTGTAGTGCAGGAGCTGGACGCCCGCGTGGGCCCATGCCGCCATGGTCAGGCCCGAGCAGTCCCAGGTGGCCGGGCCGGCCCCGCCCCACTGGTAGGGCTTGCCCAGCTGGGTCAGCGCCCAGTTAGCCGCGATGTCGCCCTGGCTGGCCGAGGCGCCCGAACCCCACGCCCAGTCCGGCACCTGGCTCGAGCCAGACGGCCCCCCGGCCGCGGCGGCGGCCCGTTCGGCGGCCGCCGCGGCCAGCGCGGCCTGCCGGGCCGCCTTCAGCGACGACTCCTTCGACTGGGCCGCCGCCAGCTCGCCGGCCAGCTTGTTCCGCTTGCCCCGGGTCAGCTTCACGAACATCTGCTGCCGGGAGACCGCGGCCTGCACGGCCACCTTGAGGTCGTTCGCCGCCTGCAGGTCGGCCTGCTTGGCCACCAGCAGCTTGTGCGCCTGCGTCCGGAACACCGTGGCCACCGCGTCGTTGGCCTGGTTTCCGGCCAGGATCTCGGTACCCGACTCGGCCAGGGCCTGGCCCATCCCGACCTGCCGCAGGTAGGCCTGCGGGCCGTCGGCGTTGCCGAGCATGGCCGTCACCGGGCTGAAGCCGCCACCGGACTCGAACTGCTGGGCGGCCAGGCGGGCCACCCGCAGCCGGCTGGCGGCCTGCTGCCGCTCCGCCTGACGGAGCCTGGCCTCGGTGACCGCCTGCGCCGACGCGGCGCGTTGCTCGTTCACCTGCGCCTGGTCGTAGCGCTCGATCAGCACTTCGGCCTGGGTCTGCAGCTTGGTGAGCTCCGCATTGGCGGCGGACAGCTTGCCCTGCTCGGTGCCGAGCGCCGCCTGATGCTGTCGCACCTGGTTCTCCGCCGCGTTGATCTGGGCCTGGCTCGGCGGCTTGGGGTGACCCTCCAGCCACGGCCTCGCCTGGGCGGCGGGCGGAGTGAGCGCCATGAGCAGGCCGCACCCCACCACCACGCGCAGGCTGGCGCGCCCGCCGAGCCTATCCCTGACCCTGCCCCTGGTCCCCCGTACGACCCTCACGACCCTGCCACCCCCGGATTCCGACCCGTCACGCTCCCCGATATTCCCGACTACTAAGCGTAGTTATCTTTCTCCGTGATGTGATGTTAGTCTCGTCGCTATCGTCGGCCGGGCGTGGCTGGAATGTGATCCCGAGCACATCTGTTCGTGCGAATGATCCACACTTATAGAGCACGGCCAGGACTATCGCTGGCCAGCCCGCTGGCGGCGGCCGGCGGTGGAAAGGCTGGCAAGGAGGATTCGGTGGAGGACGCCGAAGTTGTGCTCAGGCGGGCACCGCTGTTCGAAGGGCTCGACGAGGAGAGCGCACGGGCGCTCCGGCGGCAGATGCTAGACGTCAAGCTGTCCCGAGGCGAGCATCTCTTCCTGGAGGGACAAGACGGCGACCGCCTGTACGTGGTGCTGGACGGCAAGCTCAAGCTCACCCGGGCGGCAGCCGACGGCCGGGAGAACCTGCTCAGCGTGGTCGGGCCGGGCGAGATGTTCGGCGAGCTGTCGCTGTTCGACCCGCGGCCGCGGACCTCGTCGGCCAGCGCGGTCACCGACGCGGCGCTCGCGGCGCTCGCCCACGACACGCTGCGCTCCTGGCTGCTCGAACGCCCGGACGTGTCCATGCACATGCTCCAGGCCCTGGCCCGGCGGCTGCGCCGGGCCAACGACGTCGTAGCCGATCTGGTCTTCACCGACGTCCCGGGCCGGGTGGCCAAGAACCTGCTCGATCTGGCGGCCCGGTTCGGCGAGCAAGAACGTGACGGGCTGCACGTCCACCACGACCTGACCCAGGAGGAGCTGGCTCAGCTGGTCGGAGCCTCGCGGGAGACGGTCAACAAGGCCCTGGCGGACTTTGCCGCCCGGGGCTGGCTGCAGATCTCGGCCCGTTCGGTACTCATCCTGGACACCGAACGCCTCCGCAAACGCGCCCGCTAACCCGCCCCAGCCCTCCGCGAGGTAGTCGAGCTGGGCGCGGACGGACCACTCGGCGGCGGGCCAGACCGACGGGTCGACGTCGGTGTAGATCATCGCCACGATCTCGGCGGGGGTCTTCGCGCCCGCGGCGAGGGCCGACCGGACCTGATCGAGCCGTTCCTGCCGGTGCGACAGGTAGTAGTCGAGCGTCCCGAGCGGATCGGTGAGCATCGGCCCGTGCCCGGGCAGGAGCAGCCCGACCTCCCGGGCTCCGGCCAGGTCACGCAGCTGGGCCAGGCTGCGCAGGTAATCACCGAGGTTCCCGTCGCCGGCGATGACCGTGGTGCCGCGGCCGAGCACCGTGTCGCCGGTGAACAGCGCGCCGTCCGCGGGCAGCAGCAGGCAGACCGAGTCGGCGGAGTGGCCCGGGCTGGCCGCCACCCGGAGCTCGCACCCGGCCGCGGTGACCACGTCGCCGTCCGCGAGCCCTTCCGGTCCCAGCCGGTGCGCCGGGTCGGCCGCCTGGACCGGCGCCCCGGTCAGCGCGGCGAACCGTGCCGCCCCGGCGGAATGATCCGGGTGACCGTGCGTCAGCAGGATCCTCGCCACCCGGCGGTCGCCCGCGACCGCCGCCGCGTGCACCCGGCGCAGGTGACCCTCGTCGTCGGGCCCGGGATCTACCACCACGACGGAGGATGAGCCGGGCTCGGCGATCAGCCAGGTGTTGGTGCCGTCCAGCGTCATCGGCGACGGGTTCGGCGCCAGCAGGCACGTCGCCCGTTCCGTGCGGAACCCGTCGATGCCCGGCGCGGGCGCGGTCACGCCCGTTCCTCGCCGGCCGGCGGAAGGTGCAGCCGCACCCGCCCGTCCTCGACGACGACCTTGGGCAGCCGCGGCGTGATCACCGGCCGGTGCGCCAGGATGGCGGGCACGTCGGCGTGCCGGGCGAGCTCGCCCAGGGTCACCGCGGTCGGCGGCAGCAGCGTCATCTGCCCAGCCCGGGCCGCCTCGAGCGCCGACGCGGGCCGCAGCCAGGCTCCCGACTCGGATTCCCCGGGATCCGCATGACCCTCCGGCGCCGCGGTGGCCGCCTGCCCGGGCGGCAGGGCGGCAGCGAAGAACCAGGTGTCGAAGCGGCGCGGCGAGGCCTCCGGCGTGATCCAGCGCGCCCACGGGGTGAGCAGGTCGGTGCGGAGCACCAGGCCGCGGCGGCCGAGCACCTCGGCGAGCGAGGCGGACCCGGCCAGCAGGGCGTGCCGGTCCGCGGCCAGCGCGGCGCTGTCGCTGACCAGGTCGTCGTGCGACGCCCCGGCCAGCAGCACGCCGGATTCCTCGAACGTCTCCCGGACCGCGGCGCACACCAGGGCCCGGGCGCGGTCCGGCGGGACGTCGAGCAGGGCGGCGAACTCGGCCGGGTCCGGCCCGGCCCACCCGAGGCCGGGATCGGCGTCGCTCCTGTCCACCGAACCACCGGGGAACACGTACGCTCCCGGCGCGAACTCGAGCTCGGCGGTGCGCCGCAGCAGGAACGCCTCGACGCCGCCTCCTTCATCGACGGGCAGAGCCTGCCGGAGCAGGATCACCGTGGCGGCGTCGCGCGGAACGGCCGGCGCGAGCCGGCCGTCGGAGATGTCGCGGGCCCGTTCGGCCAGTCCGCGCGGCACGACCGGGCCCGAACCCGTCATCCTGGGTTCGTTCATCGCTGCGGCCTCACCAGCGGCTCAGTCGCGGACTTCGACGATCATCTCGACTTCGACCGGCGCGTTCAGCGGCAGTTCGGCCACGCCGATCGCGCTGCGGGCGTGCTTGCCGTCCTCACCGAACACCTCGATGAGGAACTCGCTCGCCCCGTTGATCACCTGCGGCTGGCCGT
>WNGH01017350.1_pt1 | contig 12377 bp, 10 predicted proteins | sample 5400631 | NCBI WGS metagenome assembly WNGH01 (sample SAMN13153373, study PRJNA577476) | soil metagenome | isolation source: 115 cm soil or saprolite under Garry oak tree replicate 1 | place: USA:California | collected 2016-06-15 | reverse complement strand
GAATGGCAAGATGGTGGAGCATTGGGGTCTGGCTGACCGGCTCAGTGCGCTCCAGCAACTGGGCGTTGTCCCTCCACCAGGATAGGTGCGCTAATGCTCTCTGCGTCTGGGTTCAGTGTTACTTTCTAGTGGACTGTCAATCTTGATGTGCTAGACAGAAATGTAGGGGCGATGCTTGCCATCGCCCTACTGATCATGTCTCACCTATCAATTGAACCTTGACAGTTCATTAGCTTTAAACTCGTTCCATATATTCCCCTTTCTCGGTATTGACGCGGATCCAGTCGCCTGGGGAGATGATGTGTGGGACCAGCACCACCAGGCCAGTTTCAAGTCGTGCTGGCCCCTCCATCGTGGCATGCCAGTAGTGACCAGACATCTCCACATCCTTGACGCGCATCACCACCGATGCGGGTAAATCTACTCTAACCGGCTCGTCATTGAGCAGGAACAGGTCGAGTTGCAGTCCATCGACGATGTATTTGCTCGCCTTGCCAAGCATCTCAGCAGGGAGCATAATTTCATCCGGGGTATCGGGATCCAGGATGCCGGTATCCACGAAGTGGTACAGCTCGCCATCCCAGTACATAAAGGTCACCGGGAGGCGCTCAATCGGGACCAATTTGAACTTGGGGCCCGCATCCAGCGTCCGTTCAATGATGGTGTGTGTGCGCAGGTGCCGCAGCTTCAACCGTATATTCGCCTTACCACGCCCCTCAGTGACGTGCTGCCAATCAAGGACCGTATAAGGCTCCCCCTCGATATCGAGCGTGAGACCTTTTTTCATTTCGTTCGACGATATCATGAAGCACTCCTCTTCTGCGATGCATCATATCTCCTAGAAGGTCTGGAAGGAACAGACCTTCTAAGAGAGAACACGTCTGGTGAGGAGTGAAAGAATGACAGCTTTGCAAAAAAATTGACGGGCACCCCCTTTTGAAGATGCTTGACCAGCAGCGGGTGTCCGTCAAATCTTTTGCACGACCATGAGAGGGGCAAGCCCTCTCACTACTATACACGAGCCTGCGAAGCAGCTCCGTCGTATAGTAGTGGCACCCCTTGCGGGTGCCATGCTCCCTTGCGGGTCTCATGCTTCTCGACCTTGTTCGCAAAAATTTGACGCTCACTCACCAGCAGCGCTAAACTTGACGCAGTGTTCGCAAGGGCCTCCAGCAGTCTAGGGTGTCCCAATCTGCGCATCAGGTGCATCACTTGAAGCGATGATAGAACCCTGATAGAGGTCCGTTCCGAAAGGTAGATCAGCGTTATTCGCTCCATTGCTTATCAGGATTCCTACAGCTTGCTGTTCTCTCCCCTCGGCCAGGACGTGTACGAGGACGCGCATCCCAGAATCAACTTGAGAGGAGTCAACAGGCTCTTCTGCTGGATGCGGGTCGTACACCGTCAACTTGGTCTCCTGGAAACCGGCCTGCTTGAGTTCGTTCAGCGCCTGCTCAGCCTTTGCATGCTCTCTAAACACACCTACCATGTACGAATAAGCCATAGCTTCATGTGTGCTCGAATTCGTCGTTGTGTCCATAGGTAACTCCTTTCCCAATTGTTGCTAGTGCTAGCACGTGTCGGATCGCCTCCCGGTTTCAGCGCTAATTATGGGGGCGTATGGTAGCATAGGACGCCCCTGCTCCAACCACACTCACAACGCCATCTGATAAATGCAACGATTGAGATGCGAAATACGTGTAAAATGTAATGCTCCTGTCAACCTTAATTTGATGCAGAGAAATGTAGTAGCTCCCCGATTTATCGAGGGAGCCCGATTTATCGAGGGACAATCCCTTGCGTGGCAAGAGAGACTGGGGGCTCTCAGCCAGGTCTCACATTTCAATTGAAGGTGGTCAGAGTAGTAATAAGGAGACACTATCATGTTGAGACGACGAGATAACAACCCTTCGGGCTCCTCTCACCATGCACGTATGCACACGCTCGCAGGTGCAGGGAAGGGAGTGATTACCGGGCAGTCAGTGCTCGCCTTGCAGGTGGGATCCCACCAGGATCCAGGCATAAGACGCAAGCACAGACCGAACGAAGATACCATCCTGGTCACCCAGGGGAGCGTGCCTTCCGCCTCTCCCTCCACTTCGCCGAAACCATTCGCCCTCCTCATAGTGGCAGACGGTATGGGAGGACAGGCGCATGGGCAAGAAGCGAGTCGGCTCGCTGTGCGGTCCCTGGCCAAATATGTGTCTGGCTCCCTCGGCTCGCAGCAGATGAAGCCAGGGGCAGTTCTCGCCCTCCTCACCGCAGGCGTCCAATATGCCAACCAGTTGGTGTATCAGCACAACCGGGAGCAGAGAGACAATATGGGCACGACGATGACGGCAGCCCTGGTCATGGATAACACCGCCTACGTAGCGCATGTGGGCGATAGTCGGCTTTACCTTTATCGCGAACCCAGGGGACTCGCGCAGATCACACAAGATCACACGGTCGTGGCCTCGCTCGTAGCAGCAGGCGTCATCAAGTCTAAGGACATCTATACCCATCCCATGCGCAATCGCATCTATCGCAGCCTGGGCGACAAAGCCACCGCGGAAGTGGATGGCTATACCGTGCCGCTAGCTGCCGGTGACCTCCTGCTGTTGTGCTCCGATGGGCTGTGGGAAATGGTGCGCGACCAGCAGATCGCAGCCATCTTGACCACACACAGGCCTCACCCATCAAAGACAGCCCATGCCCTCGTCCAGGCAGCATTGGCAGGTGGGGGGGAAGACAATGTCAGCGTCATTGTGGCGCAGGTGAGCAAAGTATAGGTCTCTACCCGCAGGCCAGAGGCTACTCTGCACGTTTCGTCAGGGGCAAGGTAAATAAGAAGGTAGAGCCCTCGCCCTTGATGCCGCTGCTCTCGACGGTGATCGTCCCACCCATGGCCTCGACCAGTTGTCTTGTGATGAAGAGTCCCAGGCCACTTCCTCGAACCGTGCCGTACATGTCACGGTCCAGGCGCACGAATTTATCGAAGATGACCTCCTGTTTGTCAGCAGGTATGCCCAAACCGCGATCAATGACACTGACCCGGACCATGCCTGCTTCCTGCTCTCCCGCGGCGGTCACACGAATGGGCGTTTGCGGTGGCGAGTAGCGCAGCGCATTCGCCATCAGGTTGTGGAGTACCTGCTTCAGGCGCATCTCATCTGTCCAGACCAGCATGCTTGGAGCAATGTCTACCTCGATGGAGCGCTGCTGCTGAAGAAGCAGCGGCTCAAAGAGATCGATCACGGCAGTGCAGATGTCCCCGAGCGCCATGCTGGCGAAGTGCAAGGTCGCGGCATCCACTTCAAGACGACTTGCATCCATGATGTTGGCCTGGAGCAGCACTAACTCGTCACAGGCGCGGCATGCTTTGTCGAGAAACGAACGCCGTATGTCGGGGCTGGCATCGTCCATCTCACGCAGGAGTTCGAGGTAGCCCTGCATGATGGTGAGAGGCGTGCGAAATTCATGGCTGGCGGTCAGGAGAAACGCATCTTTGAGTTGGTCGAGTTCGCGGAGTTGTGCGTGCGCGACGCTGAGTTCGTTGTACAGGCGAGCATTTTCGCGGGCTGCGGCCGTCTGCTTTTCCAGACGAGCCCACAGGCGCGGATAGGCTGCACCAAGAAGGCCGATAGCGAGCAAAATGAGGACAGAGAGGCCAACAGATTGTATCCAGTGTGCCGTAGAGATCAGGTCAGGCTCCCAGGACTGGGTAAACGTCGCCCAGATGCCCACCAGACTCGCCATTGCTCCTCCTGCAGCGCAGAGGTACAGGATCCAGCGCGGTGCAATGAGTTGGTCGGGGAGGCTTTCGAGCAATGTGCGGAAACGACCTAAGAGAATAGGCAGATCCAGGAAGAGGATAAGCATGGAGAGGCACCAGATGACGGCGGTCGTGGCCTGGGAGACAGCATAGACTTCTAGAGGGAACCTTGCCATCTGAGGAGCGAAAACGAGAGATCCTAGTAAGAAGGTGGACACAACGATGGTAAGAGTGATGATCGTTTGGATGGTGGTGGCGCGGGACGGGGCTGCGAAGCGGTTTACACGGGCCAGGCCCGCTGGAAGACGCTGATCTACTGCAGCGACAAACAGGATGCGCGCAAAGGCAACATGATACAGCACAGCGGTCATGACGAAGAAGCAGACGAAGCTACAGCCGACGATGACGGCAGCAGGAATGCCAAATACCATCTGTACCACAATGAGTGTCGAGTACAGGACACCCGCGGTCTGCTCCGGCACGACCACCTTGACGCCAAATGTCCCCAGCAGGTAGGCAAGCAGCACCAGTGGTGGCCCCCAGCGCAGGAAGAGCCTGGCGGCATGAGGCCGCGTTGTTTCGGCGGTCATGTTGAATGGCACTTCCACACCAAGCAAGCCCAGGACGATCACACTGAATAAGACGATGCTCTGGATGCCGAAACCGTGCTGGCTGGTGGTCAGCGCTGGCTGCGGGGGATGACCACTCAGAAGCCAGACGATCCCTCCCAACCCAACGACAGCAATCCCCAGCAGGTACAGGAGGATGACGATCTTGGCTATGCGCATGATCAGGCGCAAGGGCCAGGTGGAGAGCCACCCTGCGAGGAGCAGGACCCCGGCTCCGAGGAGACCTTGTTGCCAGGGTGCCGCCAGCCAGGTGGTACTGGCGCCAAGCCACACTCTCCCAATGCCGTTGACCATCACGAGTACGGCAACACAGGCGCTGAGCAGTGCCATGATTCCAGCGACCCAGGCGCAGAAACCGGCCAGGAAACCCCAGAGCGGCCCCAATGCTCGATGGGTCCAGACATAGATCGACCCATCGACCGGCATGAAGCGCGTGAGTTGTCCCGTTACGATCACCCCTGGAAGGAGAAAGGTGACGGCGCCAATCACCCAATAGAGATAGATAGCCTTTCCTACCCCATGCGTCGCATCTACGATGGAGACGGTAGGGATGTAGAGGACACTCGTAATGAAGAGAGCAAGCAAATCGACTCGTGAGAGGACCCGAGGCAATACCTGGCCAGTTCGTTGTTCCGAAGGCAGGGGGGCACCCAGAGCATGTTGCATGGGGGTAGGTGTGTACTGCCCTTCCAGTTCGCTCATCGCTCTACCTCTTTGTATCGTTCTCTTGTGACTTTTCAGGTCTCCCTTCTATTCACTATATAGATTCGGACAAATATGTAACCTGGCATAGTCAAGATGTTTCAAGGGCTAAGTTGACACCCTTCCACGTCATGCTCTATACTCAGGCCAGATGGTGCGTGGTGCGCTCCGGCGCACAGTGTTCCGGCTTCACCAATCTCTGAGGAGGGGAGGTTGGGTTCTCGGGCACGTTTCAACGGACTTGGCCCTGGGCAGCACCCTATATGATGGGGAGACCTGGCCAGGGAATTGGCCCGCTTGGGTCAGAGAACAAGAGCAAACCGATGAACGACACCCAGACGAGTGTCCACTATCCCAAGCCGCCCCTGCCTGCCCGAATCCTGGCCAACGCGATAGCGACGACCATCTTGCGTTCCCCATGGCATAGGATGAGGAGCGACCGGCTCCTGCTTCTCACGTTTACCGGGCGCAAGAGCGGGAAGGAGTTTACGACGCCGGTGCGCTATGTGCAGGAGGGCGAAACGCTGAGGCTATGTGCAGGAGGGCGAAACGCTGAGGCTTCGGGTGGTGAGGTCTCCCTGGTGGAAGAATCTGGTTGGGGAGGCCACGGTGCATGTCCTGCTGCGTGGGGAAATGCGCACCGGCACAGCAGAGGTGCTCCCTGAAGAAGGGGATATGGTCGTGGTCAAGGTCCACCTGAAAGGCTAAACGGCCCGCTTTCCGTACGAACGGACCGGAAGACAACGCGAAGCGCTTCGCGTTGTCTTCCGGTCCATTTTCACGATTCTAGTTCCATCTGAATGCCAAATTGTTCCCGCAGTTGCTGCTGGTTCTCTGCTTATCTGACGAGAGAGCGGGTGATGCTCTTGGTGGTAGGGCAGCCGGCGAGGGCCATCGCAAGCTCGAATTCAGCGCGTAACAATTGGAAGATGTGGCGCACACCGAGTTCCCCATTTACCGCCAGGCCCCAGAGGATGGGGCGGCCAAGGAGGACGGCGCGAGCACCAAGGGCCAAAGCTTTGAGGACATCTGTCCCGCGACGCACGCCGCCATCGACGTACACTTCGCAGCGACCCGCAATGGCCTCGACAACTTCGGGCAGGGCTTCAATGCTGGCGGCGACACCGTCGAGTTGACGACCACCGTGGTTGGAGACAATAATACCGGCGGCGCCATATTCCAGGGAAAGACGTGCATCTTCCGCTGTGAGAATGCCTTTGAGCAGGATGGGAAGTTTTGTGATGGAGCGTAGCCAGGGGAGGACCTCCCAGGTAAGAGCTTCGGTGATGGAGGTTTCCTCTCCATTGCTGCTATTCTCCATAAGAGGGGAGACGTTGCCACTGGCCACAGCGGGAGCGTGAGCTTGAAGGTGACTGCTCAACTGGTTGCGCAGGTCACACTCTCTTCTGCCTCGGCGTGGCGTATCTACGGTCAACACAAGAGCGCTATAGCCCGCTGCTTCAGCGCGTCTGATCAGGCTTTCCGCCTGGCGGTAGGAGTCGATGTAGAGCTGAAACCAGCGGGGGCCCTGGCCCGCCTGTGCGATCTCTTCGAGGCTGCGCGTCGACTGGGTGCTCACGACCATGAGGGTGCCGGCCTGCTGGACTGCACGCGCAGTGGCGCATTCTGCATCAGGATGAGCCAACCCATGTGCTGCAGTTGGGGCAGCCAGGATCGGCATGCTCACGGAAGTGCCCAGCACGCTCGTCCGCAGATCGCACGTGCTGGCGTCGACCAACATGCGTGGGCGCAGTCGCAGTTGCTCGAAGGCGATTCGATTGGCACGCAGGCTCACCTCATCCTCACTTCCGCCCTGATAGTAGTCCCAGGCCCAGGGAATGTGCGCCATACGTTGCCCCGCGAGCGCTTCATAGTCAAAAAGGTTGATCGGTTGCATTTCAATGTCCTCCCAACACATATTACATGTATTAAGGGCAAGGTTCAATTGTGAGGACGAGTCCTTGATAGTTTGCACATTCACACACTGATCACAGCGAAATCCTGATAATTGTACCTTTGCCATACTCATAAGTGTATGAGTATGTCGAATCAACCATAATCTGACATTTATACCAATTAATGTTATTAAAAACTTGACAATGTCAGGTAGATATCTTATACTAGCGTCATGAGAGAAGTCTATCGTAGGTGTTGAATACAAATATGTTCATGTAAGGTAAGGTATCATGCCTGACGGTGATAAAGTACATGCGCATCTCGCGCCCATATACAAGAAATCGCGGATCAGGTAGCAAGACAAGAAGCGCTTGCTCCAGTTGTACCAGTAGAGCAGCTACTTCAGTTATATCAGTGTTATGTCCACGAGTGGGATAGCGTTCAACATATCATCGGACAAGGGCTGCTAGTAACTGTATAGCATGGCAGAAGCTTACTAAAAGGAGCTGGTTAGTATGGATACCGATATTCTCGACACCATTGATATGCGCGAAATGGGGAAAGAACTCCAGCAGGCACGCATCAAGCGAGGGATGACACAAGAAGATGCTGCTAAGGTCATCGACGTCGCGCGCACGACCATTACGGCGATTGAGAAGGGTGAGCGACGTATCAAAGCAGGGGAGTTAATCAAACTAGCCCAGGCCTTTGGTCGCCAGGTCAGCGATTTTGTTCGTCCAGTTCCGAAAATCGAACCTTTCCAGGTACAGTTCCGTGGCCCATACACGCGCACCGACGAAGATGCTGCGGCCATTGCCACCTACATTGATGAGCTTGAACGGCTGTGCCGCAATTATCTTGAGCTTGAACAGATCACCAGTTCACCGCTGATGCGCAAGTATCCACTTGAATATGAGATAGCCGGGCTGCGGACGGCGCAGGCCGCAGAGAGCGTTGCCATCGAAGAACGGAACCGGCTTGGATTGGGTGATGGACCGATTCCCATCTTACGCGATATCCTTGAACAGGATGTTGGTCTGCGTATCTTTTACCTTCCACTCCATCCATCAAAGTTTTCAGCCATCTACCTCTATACTGAGCAGTTGGGAGGCTGCATTGCCATCAATAGCCTGCATCCAGAAGAACGCCGCCGCTGGTCGTTAGCGCATGATTACGCTCATTTCCTGGTGCATCGCTATAAACCAACCGTGTTAATCGAAGAAGGTTATCAGCGCCTGCCAGAAAGCGAGCGCTTTGCTGACGATTTTGCACTCTACTTTCTCATGCCAACTGCTGGCTTGACGAGACGCTTCAATGATATCAGGCGTATGAAAGGGAAAATAACGCCCGCAGATCTCTGCACCCTGGCCCACTACTATGGTGTGTCCGTTGCAGCCATCACGCTCCGTCTTGAGGATTTGAACCTTCTTCCCACCGGTATCTGGGATAAGCTGCGAGAAGGCGGGTTTAAAGTTCGTGAAGCGCAGCGCCAACTCAGCCTTGGAGCTATTCCCGCCCGTGATGAGAAATTACCCATACGTTATCAGTATCTCGCCGTTGATGCTTTCGACCAGGCGCTCATTAGCGAAGGACAATTTGCTAAATTCCTCGGAGTCGACCGGCTTGAAGCACGACGTGTCGCAGAGATATTGCGGCAGCATACACAGGGTGTGACAGATGATACTACCATAAATCTTGATATGACTCAGTCGTTGGGGGCGTAGGAGGATAGCGTTGACGACTGGAGTTGTTTTCTTACACAAGTGCATTATCCTGGACGCCTGCTGCATTATCAATTTGTACGCGTCAAGACAGTTCGGTCACATCCTTGAGGCTATTCCTGCATCAGTCGCTGTCGCAACTTATATCCGAGAGAAGGAGGCGCTTAAGATTTATGGCGGCCCCGCTGAGGATGTGATGCAGAAAGAAGAGCAGATCGACCTGCTACCATATATTGATCGCGGCTTGCTGCTGCCTGTGTCACCTGAATCTGAGGCCGAAAACGTTACCTATGTGAACTTTGCCGCCTCTCTTGATGATGGAGAAGCTATCACCGGCGCCATCGCGGTACATCGAAATTGGGCCATTGGCAGCGATGACCGGCGAGCTATCTCCCTTTTTGCAAAAGAGGCTCCGCAACTGCAGCGCATATCGACGCTAGAGTTGATGAAACATTGGGTGAATAGCACTGGTCTACCAGCGGATGTAGTTCGTAGTGCGCTGCGAAACGTGCGTTTCAGGGCTAAGTATGAACCTCACTCCAGACACCCGCTCTATCATTGGTGGCGAACATATATGGAGAGCTAACTTGAGAGGAGACCGAGTATGCCCTGACGCTTCTTTCTCGTGTCACGGTCGTAAGTATGGAAACGGTGCTCCTGGCCCTTGACAATCACTGTCCCCCGCGCTATAATCGTAACGTACAGTACGTTACTAAAAATGAGGCCAGTAGCAATGGAACAGAGACAGAGCAGACGCGTCCAGCAGACCCGCGAGCGGCTCCGCGTCGCCGCCCACCGGCTCTTTCTTCAACAGGGATACCTGGCGACGAGCATCGATGCCATTCTGGCGGAGGCTGGCATTTCCTCGAAGGAGACCCTCTACCGCCACTATGCCAACAAAGAGGCACTCTTTGTCGACGTCCTGGCCCACCTGACGCTTTCGCAGCCGGGCTTTTCCGAGAAGCTTGCAGCCCTCCCCGCGCCCCATGATCTGCCATCGCTGCGCCAGGCCCTTACGCAGCTTGCCCGCGAGATCCTGTCGATGATGAGCCAGCCTGGGTATCTGGCCCTGGTGCGTATCATCATCGCCGAGGCGCCGCGCTTCCCGCAGCTCGGCCCTTTGTTTTTCTCGACCGTCCCGCAGCGGGGCCTCACCATCATCGCCGCACTGCTGCGTGCAGCCAGGGAGCAACAGATTATTGCCGGCGTGGACTTCGACGCCGTGACGCACGCGTTGCTCGGCGGACTGTTGACCTATGCCATACTGAACCTCATGCTTGCGGGGGAGGAGGCGCAACCTCCCCCACTCGACCGCGCTGACGCGATAGTCGAGGTGATCATGCGCGCACTGACACCGGAATAGGTGTCCCTTTGCTTTTTCTCCAGGAGGACAGGATGTCTCACAAGCGCATACGCACCTTTAATAAGCACATCACCAATCCGCTCTTACACACGTTTGCGAGCTGTTCCCGCGGCCCGTTTGCCGTTATTCGTCACGTTGGTCGCCGGAGTGGAAAGCCGTATGAGACCACGATCATGATTTGGCCGCTGGGAGATGGTTTTGTGATCGCGTTAACCTATGGGGAGTCAGTGGATTGGTATCGCAATCTTCTGGCTTCCGGACATGCTACGCTGCTCTGGCATGGGAACGTCTATGCGGTCGAAAAACCGGAACAGATCGATGTCGAAACAGCCCTGCCCGCGTTTCCTCCGGCTTTCAGACCGATCTTGCGCAGGCGTGTGCAGCATTTCGTGCGGGTGAAGTCAGCCGCTCCTGAAGCAGTCAGGATTTAATGTTGTTCAAACCAGATAAGGAGGCCATTCATGGTTGCTCTGAAAACGCTCATTTTCACGATCCTGGTTCCGGGGACAATACTCATCCTCGTCCCCTGGCTCCTCTTGCAATCGTCGGGAGGGGCGAATCTCACCCTATCACTCTGGCTGATTGGTCTGCTCCCTCTGCTGCTGGGAGTGGGACTCTACTTCTGGTGTGCCGGGGCGTTCACCTTCATCGGCAAAGGAACCCCAGCGCCCATCGACGCGCCGGTCTTCCTGGTCAGAGAGGGGCCTTACCAATGGGTGCGCAATCCGATGTATCTTGGCGTCCTTTCGGTGGTCATCGGAGAGGCCATTCTCTTTCACTCGCTTTTGCTTGTTGGCTATGCACTACTGGCATGGGTGGTGGTGCATCTGTTTGTGATCTTCTATGAAGAGCCCACGCTGCGCCGCCAATTTGGGGAGAGCTATGCGGCGTATCTGCGCACGGTTCCGCGCTGGCTGCCTCGTTTCTCACCACAGGCGGTACCTGACAGATCATGAACATTTGTATCACCCTGATATACTGATACTAGGCGATCCATGGTGAGCGTATCCCACACCACCATGTGATCCGTCGTAAAACTCACCACTGGCTGTGGACCCCTGTCCCAAGTGTCACAACTGTCCCAACCGGTGGCTCTTCGTCACGTTTCGTGCTAAAGATTGGTCACCCGGAAATCACACTCCCTGTAACTGGATCTTTGGAATACCATAATTATCAATATCCAAACTGTCTCAACTGTCTCAACTGTCCCATCGTGTTTAACCTCAGCAGCGAAAAATTATTTTTTTTGCATCATGCAAGGTATCTGCAAACTTTCGACCCGTGGCCAGCACCAATCCAGGAACCACGCATTTGATAGCCGAGTATGGTTCATTATTTATTGCGAAACATGCGTTTCAGAGCAAAGTAAGTACCACACTCCAGGCATCCTCTCTATCATTGGTGGCTAACATATATGGAGAGCTAAGCCCCTATCATATTTCCTACTTTACCCCGCAAAGGCATGGACACGAGGTGTAATATATCCAAAACAACGCATATAGACATGAAGAACTGGAAAAGATACGTCAATATATTCGCCATAATCCAGGCAAGTCTGGAAAATTTGATACCAATGGGCGAGGTCAGATGGGAATGTAATATAGAATGAGATCAAGGAGATATTCGAGTTATGGACGCTGAATGGCTAGTTACAATGAAACCCAGTTTCACCAACGAGTGGCTGGCCCTGCCTCCTAAAGAGATACACCAGGTGCTTGAAAAAATCAAATTGCTTGAGCAGGACCCCACACCAGATGCGAAAGCGAAGAAGCAAATCAAGAAATATAAAGAGCAACATCTCTATCGTATCCGCTGTGGAGTGTATCGCATTTTCTATACCTTCAGAGATCCATATGTTAGCCTGCTGGCATTGCTGCGCCGCAAAGAGGATACCTACGATGAGGAACTGGATGTGGAGTTTCTAGGCGGGTTAGATGTTGAGATCGAGGATCATCCCAGAAGGATGCAGCCCGACTGGGAACGCATTTTTGCACCACGCGAGCCGGCGAAGAAGCGCCTGCCGGAGCCGATTACCGCGGAGTTGCTGGCGAATCTGCATACTCCCAAAGAGTATCACGCTCGCCTGCTGGCAGTTGCCACCGAAGACGATCTATTAGATTGTCCTGGCGTGCCGAATGAGCATTTGTCGCTGTTGCTCGAGTATATGTTTCCGAAACCTCTCGACCAGATTATGCAGCAGCCCGATCTCCTGCTGGATGAACTGGATGATCTGCTGCGTTTTAAAGAAGGCGAATTACTCAGCTTTCTCCTGCGTCTCTCGCCCGAGCAGGAGCGATTTGTAAGCTGGGCGC
>WNGH01013047.1_pt1 | contig 12377 bp, 10 predicted proteins | sample 5400631 | NCBI WGS metagenome assembly WNGH01 (sample SAMN13153373, study PRJNA577476) | soil metagenome | isolation source: 115 cm soil or saprolite under Garry oak tree replicate 1 | place: USA:California | collected 2016-06-15 | reverse complement strand
GCCTTTTCCATCTCCTTGCGCATGCCTTCTTTGTTGCTGAGATCTCCTTTTACGGCCGCTATAGCAGAATCGATCAATCCCACGGCGTCATAAGTCTGCGCGCCATAGAACGACGGCGAGCCATTGTATTTCGCTCTGTAGTCGGCGACGAATTTCTGATTGGTGGGATTGGGTAGATCGTTGACCCATTCCTGAGCGCCGGGGACGCCGACCGCGAGGTCCTTCAATCGCGGCAACGACAAATCATCGATGGTAAAAGCCGTATAGAGCGGGATCTGCCCCTTAAGCCCCGCCTGCACATATTGCGTGACAAATTGGACGCCGGCGCCGCCTGGATAGAACGCGAAAATTGCATCGGGTTTTGCGGCGCGCGCCTTGGAGAGTTCAGCCGAGAAATCGAGTTGATCGGGCCAACGCGTAAGCTCCTGCCCGACGATTTGACCCTTGAAAGTCTGTTGCACGCCCGCCAGCATGTCTTTCCCGGCGGCGTAGTTAGGACCGATGAGGAAAGCGGACTTCACGTTCTTCTGATTCATATACAAACCGACCGCCGCGGGCGTCTGGTCGTTTTGCCACGAGGTCGAAAACGCGTAGGGCGAGCACAATTCGCCGGCGAACTGCGATGCGCCGGCGTTGGTGACCACCGTCATCGTCTTCGAATCGGCCAGCGGCTTGAGCGACGCGAGCAGCACATTCGACCAAATATATCCAACGACGAAATCCACATGATTGGATTCGATCAACTCTTGCGTCTTCTGCACACCCACTTCCGGCTTGGTCTGATCGTCGGCGTAAATCACTTCGACCGGCAGGCCGCCGAGCTTGCGCCCATGATGGTCGAGCCCAAGCTCAAACGAATTTTTCATGTCGTTGCCGATCGCAGCCGGCGGACCGGTAAAGGTCGAAACGAAACCGATCTTCACCGTTTTTTGCTGGCCCATCGCCGGCCCGGCGGCGAGCGCCAGCACGGCGCCCGCGGCAATACACACTTTTCTCATTTAGCCCCTCCTCTGGTGGGCGACGGTCGATGCGTCAAAGCATATCAAAGTACTCACGGTGCTTCCATTCGCTCACGTCGGCCTGTTCAAGGTTGTTGGTCGTTTCCTTGCGGCACCGGGTGATCTCAGCTTCCTTCATATGAGCATAATAGTCCACAAATCCTTCGCCAAATCCGGCGCGGAAACAGGCACTCGCACGTAATGCCGCAAGCGCCTCTTCCAGCGTCGCCGGCAAGGCCTCTGCGGCGCTCTTCTGGTACGGCGCCTCGGTGGATGGACCTGGAGCGAGACCACGGGCAATTCCATCGAGCCCCGCGTAGATCTGCGAGGCTATATAGAGGTACGGGTTGGCCAGCGGTTCGCCGCTGCGATTTTCAATGCGAGTTGCCGGATCGCCGCAGTCCCCCATGATGCGGATCATGGCGCCACGATTGTCCTTGGCCCAGACCGCTTGAACGGGGGCCATGGTGTTGAGGCCGCGATAACGCTTGTAGCCGTTGATCGTCGGCGTAGTGAAGGCCGTCGCGGCGCGCGCATTGGCCAACAGGCCGGCCAAAAACTTATAGCCGAGCGGCGACAGCACATCCCTGTCATTCTGCGACGTAAAGGCGTTCGCCTTGGATTTCGCATCGACCAGCGATTGATGCAGATGCCAACCGCTGGCGAGCGTATTGGGCAGGCGCGGCCGGCACATGAAGCTTACGAGATAGCCATGCCGACGCGCCACCTGTTTGACCGTGCTGCGAAACAGCACCATCGCATCGGCGGCTGCGATCCCGATTTTGGGAGCCAAGGTGAACTCATATTGGCTGGGGCCGAATTCCACTTCCACGGACTGCAGCGGCAGGCCGAGCGCCACGACGCTCTTACGCAAGATATCAAGAATTGGCGCGACCTGATCGTAACGGCCCTCCGTTAGGTATTGATAACCGTGCGTCGTGTGGCTCACCAGCGGCGGCTCGGCCGGCCAATCGAGCGTGTCGGTGGCAAGTCTAAGATCTTCTATCTTGAACAGGTGAAACTCAATCTCGAGGCCAGCCACATAATCGAAACCGGCCTTAGCAAGTTTACTGAGCGCATCGCGGCAAAGCTGCCGGGTAGCGAGCGGGACCTTCTTGCCGTTGGCAAAATAGCAGTCACATAAAACCCAGCCGGTGTTTTCCGCCCAGGGCAAGATGCGAAAAGTTTGCGGATCGGCCACCATGATGAAATTACCGGCGCCACCCATTTCCGAAATGCCCATCCCGGCGTCAGGCTCAAAAACCGGAAACACGGTACGATGCGCAGTGTCCTTGGCGAAAAGCGTGCTGGTCATTGTCACGCCGCTGCGCAGCGCATGTGAGGCCTCGGCTGCTACGAGCGTCTTACCCCGCAGCACGCCGTGCTGATCCGGAAATGAAAAACGAACCAGCTCGAGTTTCTTTTGAGTGATCGCTTTCGCGACAGCCAGAGCGGCGCGCGCTTGTGCCTCGTTCCACAATCCATGCCGATCAACAAGATTCAACGCGAGCGATCGGCGCTTATGCGATGACATGCCGTTGCCCCGATGTGCTCCCGAATAGCGCCGTCGCGGACCGAATTCAGGGCGATTTAGCCCAACTGGCGGCATTGCGCTTGGCGGCGTCGGTTCGCTGCCAATAGCCGCGCCAGTCCTCCGTCGGGCCGATACCGTCGATCGCCGCCGGTCCAGTCATCATCTTGGCGGAGGTCGCGTCGAAGGCGATCGGTGGCGAGTGGCCTTTTTCCACCGCATCGATTGCAGCGCGCAACAGCCGTCGATATGCGGTTATCGCCATATCCGATTGTCCGAGATGCTCTTGGGTGCGATCAGCGATGGCGCCCATCGACTCGCAGGCCCATTGATCGTGAACATTAATGTCGGCGCCCATCCCAGTATAGGTGTCTTGTTCCTGCTCGTGCGGATCGAACCCGTAATTGTTGCTCTTGTTCTTGCGCGGGATATAGTCCGGCAATTCATAAAGCTGCAGGCGTTGGCGCCGCATCTCATCTTTGTCCACTGGCGCACCGAAGCTCGTAAAGATCGCATACCAATAATGCTTTTTATCACCGATCGGCACGTGCCATTGCGTGATGGTCATTTCCCGGCTCATCGGTATGACGAAGGCATTCGGGAACATTAAATTCGTCACGCGCACATGGGTATTGTTTGCATCGATCTGCCGCACCGCCAAGATGCGGAGTCCGAAATCTGTCGGTTCGACGTCGATGCGCGGCCGCGGAAACTCGCGCATGATCTTGGTCATCGGCATTGCTGAATCAATCGAAGTATCGCGGAAGAGCTTGCCGTAACCTGCTTTGGGGTCTTCGTCGTGAAAAAAACGATGCAGGAAGGACGTGTGCGCCGGATCGATGCCGACCTCTAATGATTGCAGCCAGTTGCAATCAATCATGCCCTTGAACGCGAAGGTATGCGAACCCGGTGCAACGAAGCAATCGAAATCGGGAAATTCCGGCGGCGCACCGGCTCCCATATAGGCAAATAAAATGCCGCTGCGCTCAACGATGGGATAGGCCCTATGACGGATGTTGCGACATAGATTGCTGTCCTCCGGCTCCGCCGGCGTCTGCAGGCATTTGCCTTCGATGTCGAACAACCAGCCATGGAATGCGCAGCGCAGGCCGCCATCCTCGAGACGTCCATACGCCAGATCGGTGCCGCGATGCGGACAGGCTCGGCCGAGGAGCCCGTAGCGCCCCGTTTCGTCTTGAAAGATCACAAGCTCTTCGCCGAGGAGCCGCACCGGCTTTATAGGACGGTTGCCGCCGAGTTCGTCGACCAAGGCGGCCGGTTGCCAATAGCGGCGCAGTAGCTCCCCCGCAGGTTTACCGGGACCAACGCGCGTGATGCGATCATTCTGTTCCGCACTCAACATGGCGATCTCCGAAATTCCTTCCCTGCCGAACCAACGAGCCGTTCACAAGAAAGCATACTGCTGGCGGTAATGTATATCCGGTTCGTGCCGGAGCTGCAGGTGCTGCAGGTGCTGCCCGGCGCGCACCACAGCAGCAATTGATCTGATCCGTTCGACAAGCCACTGTAGCCCGGCAACTTGTTTCACGCCTCTTACAAATGGTCGCTCTCGTAAGAATAGCTAAGCGTTCATGAGACGAAGTTATGGCCCAAAAAATTGAACTCGGTTTCGATACATTCGGTGACATTCAGGCTGGTCCTGATGGCCAATCGCTGAGCCACGCGCAAGTAATTCGGCACGTGATCGACGAAGCGGCGCTCGCCGACCAAGTCGACGTCGCTTGTATCGGGCTTGGGGAGCATCACCGGCCAGATTTTGCCATATCCTCTCCGGAGGTCCTCCTCGCCGCAATCGCCTCGCGGACCAAGCGCATTCACCTCGCCTCGTCCGTGACGGTGCTGTCGTCCGACGATCCCATTCGGGTGTTTGAGCGGTTCTCGACGGTTAATGCGGTGTCAAACGGACGTGCCGAGGTGATCCTCGGCCGCGGCTCCTTTACCGAGTCCTTTCCGCTGTTCGGTTACGATCTGTCCGATTACGAGGCCCTGTTCGACGATAAGCTCGATCTGTTCGCCGCGCTCTTGAAGAACGAAGCCGTTACTTGGCAGGGCCAAACGCGCCCTCCCCTGACCAACCAGCGCGTATTTCCGCCAATCGAAGCCGGCGTGTTGAAGACCTGGATCGGCGTCGGCGGCAGCCCGGAATCGGTCGTCCGCGCCGCGCACTATGACCTGCCGCTGATGCTTGCCATTATCGGCGGCGATCCCAATCGCTTTCGTCCCTATGTCGATCTCTACCACCGTGCTTTTGCGCAATTCGGCAGACCGGTTCGCGAAATTGGTGTGCATTCGCATGGTTACGTCGCCGAGACCGATGACAAAGCGCGGGAGGAACTCTGGCCGGATTATAAAAAGATGCGCGACCGGATCGGCGCCGAACGCGGTTGGCCGCCGATGACGCGCGCAGCATTCGATTCGGAAATCGAAGGCGGCTCACTCTATGTCGGATCCCCCGAAACGGTTGCGCGCCGCATCGCCACGACGGCAAAGGCGCTCGGCATCTCCCGTTTCCACATGAAATATAGCGCCGGCGCGCTGTCGCATGAAAAGATCATGCGCTGCATCGAATTGTACGGCCGCAAGGTTATTCCGCTCACGCAGGATATGCTCGCGTGATCGCAGCGTTACTGCCGTCGCAAAGTTTATGCGATTTTGCCGACCACCCAGGTGTGTTGCACTTCGACGTTGTCAGAATCGATTGCCACCATGTCGGCGCGATATCCTGGCGCGAGTTTCCCCAGCCGATCGCCGAGACCAAGGAAATGCGCTGGGTTGGTCGAAGCGAAGCGTAGCGCCTGCGTAAGCGGCACGTCTAATAAACGAACGCAATTGCGAACCGCGCTGGCCATATCGAGACAAGCGCCAGCGAGCCGACCGTCTTCTCGCGCGCAGCGCCCATCGCGCACCACAATTGTTTCCCCGTTGAGGTTGAAAGTGCTGAGCGTCCCACCGACCGGAGGCATCGCGTCGGTCACCAGCATAGGACGGCTGAGGCCTCGCAAGGCGAGCCGCAACGTGGCCGGTGCCACGTGAATTCCGTCGACAATCAGGCCGTACCAGACATCAGCACATTCCAGCGCCGCCGCAATCGGTCCCGGCTCACGCGACTCAAGCGCCCGCATGGCGTTGAACAAATGCGTGAAGCCGGTCAGACCAGCAGCTATTGCTTGTCGCGTCTGTGCATAGGTCGCCATGGAATGGCCGAGTGCCACACGCACGCCGGCTTTGACGAGTTTGCCGATAAACTCACTCGGCACTTGCTCGGGTGCCAAGGTGACAAGCGTTACGCCTTGACGCCGCGCCGCGATCACATCGAGATCGTCTGACGTCGGTTGCCGAATAAAGCGTTGATCGTGAACGCCGCGTTTTTCTGACGAGAGGAACGGACCCTCGAGATGGAGGCCGAGAATGCCGGGCTCAACGCCGCTTAGAGCTTCCACCGCCGCCAATGCCGATTTCATTTTTGCCGGACTGTCGCTGATCAGCGTTGGTAGCAGCGCTGTTGTACCAAACCGCCGATGTGCCCTCAGGATCTTGCGTATGGTCTCGGACGTCGGCGCATCGTTGAACAGAACATCGCCACCGCCATTGACTTGAAGGTCGATAAAGCCGGGCGCCAGCCAGATTCCGTCCGGCAATTCATGCAGTGGCATGGCTGGAGCGATTTCGGCGCGCGAAAAGATGCCGCTGATACGTGCGCCGTCGATAACTACAGCCGCGTCGCGATGCAATCTTTCGCCATCGAACACGCAGCTTGCCGCGACCGCGTGCGGTTGCCCGCTTTGTGCGCCGCTCATCGCGTGCGTGTCACTTTTTGCAGATGCCGCGGCTGATCTACGTCAGTGCCGCGTTGCGCCGCAAGCTTCGCCAGGAGGGCATAAAAACTCTGGATCATGCAGATCGCATCGGCATCGGGATGATCGGACGGCAAGACCGGCAGGCGACCGGTTTGCGCACCGCCTGGTTCGGCAACCATCACGCAAGCTCCCTTGCGGCGCAGATCGCCGACGAGAGCCGTCAAACTTGCCGCAGCCTCATCGCAAGGATTAAACGCAAGTATCGGAAATGCATTGGAAACAAGCGCTATCGGTCCATGACGAAATTCGGCCGCGCTGAAGGCCTCGCCATGGAGTTCACAGGTTTCTTTCAGTTTCAGGGCTGCTTCGCGCGCGATTGCCAGCGTGGGGCCGCGGCCGATCGTGATCAGGCTCTCGGCTCGGCTGAGCGCGGCAAGCGCTTCCTGCCAATCGAGTTGGCTTGCCTGCATCAGCCGATTGGGCAGGCGCGCGTGGGCCGATCGCATTGCCGGATCGTCCACCCAGACGGCCGTCAATTGCACCAACGCCGCCAGCGATGCCACGAAGGTTTTGGTCGCGGCAATGCTTCGTTCAATTCCGGCGCCGAGCGGCAGAACGAACTCCGATGCCTCCGCCAACGGGCTATTTGGATCGTTGACGACCGCCGCCGTGATCGCGCCCGCGGCCCGCGCCATCGCCGCGGTCTCGATCAGATCGTCGCTGCGGCCGGATTGCGAAACCGCTAAAAAAAACTGATCCTTCAGGTTCAAAGCGCGGCGATACACTGTCGCAATATTGGGCGCTGCGGCGGCGACAGGCAGTCCGAGGCGAAATTCGATCAGGTGCTTGGCAAAGGTCGCGGCGTGCGCCGAGCTGCCCCGCGCGCAAGTGACGACAACCCTTGGCTGATGGCGATGAAGTCGCGCGATTAAGGCCGCCAACGGCGCGGCGAGAATACTTGTCTGCCGATCGACCGCGGCGGCCGCTTCCTGCAGATCACTTGCCATACCGCCGCTTAACTTCATCGCCTTCATCCTCGCGCCAAACCGACATCACGCCACGTGTTGCAGCGATTCCGCTGCGGAGCGGGCAAGCGTCAGCGCACCATCGACTGCGTCCCCGGCAGGTTCGATGAGGCGCAATTTTGTCTCCGCCGCAAGCCATGGCTGCAGGGCCGAGGCGAGTCGCGGTCCAGCCGACAATCGCATGGGGATCATTGGCAAACTCCGTAAAAAGCACGCGCAACAGGGGCGTCCATGCGATGCGGCCGTCATGCGCCCACAATACACGGCGCAAGGCCTCAATGCCGATCCAAGCTCCGCTACCTTCGTCGGAGATCGGCAAACCCCAGCCGCCGATGCGATAGGTCTGTTCTTTCATGACAGCCCAGCCCACTGCGCCGGTACCGGCAATGATCACTCCGCCGTCCTTGCCGCCATGCGCGCCAATACATGCGGCATGGGCATCGGTCGTAATAACGGCCGTGCGGAACGGATGACCGTATTGCTTCGCAGCAGCCAATTGTCCGGGCTCGCTGGCACCGGCCAATGCGAGGCAGGCGACAATGCGAGAGAGGTTTTGCTGCGCTAAATCGGCGGTGTCGAGGCACCGCCGCGCTGCATCGACAACCGATGAAAAACTGGCTCCGATCCCGAGACGCAGATTAGCCGGTCCACTGACCGCTTCAGCGAGTAGCCTCCCGGAATAGGTAGATAGCCGCGCTCGAGATTGCGTACCGCCGCCATCAACGCCCAGAAGCAGGATGCTTTGCTCAACCATTGGCTTCCTAAAGTCGCGGAATCGCTCCAGATTGTAAGAACAAAATGCAGGCAATTTGGTTTGATTTAAGGTCTACTCGATGGTCAAGGCTTGTTGATGGCGATTGTTGAATCTCATGGAGACTGAGCGCGTTAGTCCGCGTTATTCGGATATCGACCTGTGGGAACCGGGCGATATTCTGGACGCGCTGATCGAAAGCCAAATGGCTGCAGTCGCAGCCGTGCGTCCCGCGTTGCCCGCAATCGAATGTGCTGCTGAAGCAATGCAGGCGCGATTATCAGGTGATGGCAGGCTGATTTATGTTGGTGCGGGAACGTCCGGTCGGCTTGCAGTCCAGGATGGCGCCGAGCTTATCCCAACCTTCAACTGGCCGCAGGACCGCCTGCTGCTGCTGATGGCAGGAGGCAAGGAAGCGCTGTTGCAATCGGCTGAAGGCGCGGAAGACGAGATCGATCAAGCCGCGCGACTGGTGCGACAGCATCGGATTGGCGCCGCCGATGTGGTGATCGCGGTGGCCGCAAGCGGAACGACGCCATTCACGGTGTCCTGCATGCGCGAAGCGAAACGGCGCGGGGCGTTCGCGATCGGCATTGCTAACAACCGATCCACACCGCTGCTCATGGAGGCGGATTGTCCGATCTGGCTCGACACCGGCCCTGAGCCGATCGCGGGTTCGACGCGAATGAAAGCCGGGACTGCGCAACGCGTGGCGCTCAACCTCCTCTCGACGCTGCTCATGATCCGCTTAGGCCGCGTGCATGAGGGGCTCATGGTCGACGTGCAGGCGATCAACGCCAAGCTCATTGGCCGGAGCGAAAACATACTGCGGCGGCTCAGCGGCCGCAGCGAGGACGAGGTCCGTGAGGCCCTGCAAAGTGCCGGCGGCAATGTGAAAAAGGCGATGCTCATTCTGCACGGCTGTACGGCAGAAAAAGCGAGCGCGCTTCTTGAACAGGCCGGCGGACGCTTGCGGACCGCGCTGCGGCTTGCGGGAAGTTCTTCTGCAGCCGCATCCGAGATCCTGACCGTGGACGCCGAGGCTGCGTCTGCTGTGCCTGACAAGGTGGAAGACAGCTAACACCGCAGGATATTGCGCGGCTTGCTCAGCCCTTCTTCGCAAGCGCGTCGAATTGCATCAGCCGTTCAATTAGCGGCGCCAAATCCTTGAGTGGGATCATGTTCGGGCCGTCCGACGGCGCACGATCGGGATCTTGATGCGTTTCGATGAACACACCAGCGACTCCGACGGCCGTCGCTGCGCGCGCTAGCACCGGAACGAAGGCACGCTCGCCGCCGGACGAAGTGCCCTGCCCGCCCGGCTGCTGAACCGAGTGGGTGGCGTCGAAGATTACCGGCGCGCCGATTTTTGCCAGGATCGGCAATGCCCGCATATCCGAGATGAGTGTGTTGTAGCCAAACGACACGCCGCGCTCGGTCACCAGCACGTTGGAATTGCCCGCGGCCGTAATCTTGGCCACCACATTGGCCATGTCCCAGGGCGCGAGGAACTGCCCTTTCTTGACATTGATCGCACTCCCGGTCTTTGCCGCAGCAACGAGGAGATCGGTCTGGCGGCAGAGGAACGCAGGAATTTGCAAAACATCGACGGCCTCTGCGACCGGCGCGCATTGGTCTGGCTCGTGTACGTCGGTAAGAACCGGAATGCTCAACTCGCGGCGCAAATCGGCGAAGATCGTGAGCGCTTTATCAAGGCCAAGCCCGCGTGCGCTTGACGCACTGGTGCGGTTCGCCTTGTCGAACGAGGTCTTATAGACGAGACCGATCCCGAGCCCGGCGGTGATTTCCTTCAGCGCCGCTGCCATCTCGAAGGCATGCGCCCGGCTTTCCAGAGCACAGGGCCCGGCAATCACGGCAAGTGGCAAGCCATTGCCGAACTTAACTTTGCCGACAGCGACAATCGCGTTGGGTTTTGTGGTCATTGCGGTATTGGGGCTAGCATTAGCCGCGTCGCACGACGCAAGCTTTCGTCATTTTACCGCGGAAAACGCGGTCGGCTGAAGGATCTGGTTACGCGCATTCTGAATGATTGGACCATCCCGTTCGCTTTCGGCGCGCGCCGATATCCATTGTGGATCGCTCATGAATGCTGTCCATTTTTTCTCACGCTCGGCGAGCGAGTCCCAGGCAAGCAAATAGGTCAACTCATGATTGGAATCGCCAATCAACGTGGTCCAGAAGCCGGCCTGCCGAATTCCGTGCTTCTTCCATAGCTCAAGCGTGACCTTCTCAAAGCGCTGCAACAGAGCCGGCAACCTGCCCGGTACGGTTCGGTAGATGCGCATTTCGTAAATCATGTGCTTCCTCCCGGAAAACTAGTTGTAAGCCGCCGGTTTCTGGCGGTCGAGCCGGCGTTCGACCGGCCTTGCGACGAATTATTATACGAGCCGGCTCTGCTCCACCGCCGCGCCGATAAAAGACGCAAACAGCGGATGCGGCGCAAAGGGGCGCGATTTCAGTTCGGGATGAAATTGCACGCCGATGAACCAGGGATGGTCTTCATATTCGATGATTTCCGGAAGAAGCCCATCCGGCGACATGCCCGAGAAGCGCATGCCGTGTTGCGCCAAGCGGTCCTTGTACGCCGTATTGACCTCATAGCGATGGCGATGGCGCTCGGAAATCTCGGTCGCATGATAGATTTCTGACACTCGCGAGCCGCGCCCCAACACAGCGGGATAGGCGCCGAGCCGCATCGTTCCGCCCATATCGCTGCCGATCCCTCGCTTCTGCAGTTCGTTGCCCTTCATCCATTCTGTCATGAGCCCGACGACGGGCTCTGACGTGGCGACAAATTCGGTCGAGTTCGCCTGCTCGATCCCGCACAAGTTCCGCGCCGCCTCGATGACGGCCATTTGCATGCCAAAGCAGATGCCGAAATACGGCACGCGGCGCTCGCGCGCGAACTGCGCTGCCCGGATTTTGCCCTCGGCGCCGCGCTGCCCGAATCCGCCGGGCACCAAAATGCCATCGACGTGCTCCAGGAACGGCACTGGATCTTCGTTCTCGAATACCTCGCTCTCGATCCAGTCGAGAATGACTTTCACCTTATTGGCGACACCGCCATGTGAGAGCGCCTCGATCAGCGACTTATAGGCGTCCTTCATGCCGGTATATTTGCCGACAACCGCGATGGTGACGTCGCCTTCGGGGTTGCGGATGCGCTCGTTGATAAAATGCCACGTCGCCAGGTCGGGCCGCGGCGGATTGTCAATCCCGAATGCGGCGAGCACCTCATGGTCCAGGCCGGCAGCGTGATACGCCTCTGGCACCGCATAAATGTTGTCGACGTCGCGCGCTTCGATCACGGCGCTTTCGCGTACATTACAGAACAAAGCGAGTTTGCGCCGCTCGCTGACAGGAATTTCGCGATCGGTCCGGCACAGGAGGACATCGGGCTGGATGCCAATCGCGCGCAATTCACGGACCGAATGCTGCGTCGGTTTGGTTTTCAGCTCGCCCGCGCTCGGAATGAACGGCATCAGGGTCAAATGGATGTAGACCGTATCGCCGCGCGGTAGATCGTTGCCGAGCTGTCGGATCGCTTCGAAGTAAGGCAGGCCTTCGATGTCGCCGACAGTGCCGCCGATCTCGCACAGGACAAAATCGAAATCGTCGTTGCCATCGCGAATGAATTCCTTAATGGCGTTGGTGACATGCGGAATGACCTGGATAGTCGCGCCGAGATAATCGCCGCGCCGCTCCTTGGCGAGAATTTCCTGATAGATGCGCCCGGTTGTGATGTTGTCCTGGCGGGTCGCCGGCCGGCCCGTGAAACGTTCGTAATGACCGAGGTCGAGATCGGTTTCCGCGCCATCGTCGGTGACGAAGACCTCGCCATGCTGATATGGCGACATCGTCCCTGGATCGACGTTGAGATAAGGGTCGAGCTTGCGCAGCCGGACTTTGTAGCCGCGTGCCTGCAACAGCGCGCCGAGCGCCGCCGATGCGAGACCCTTGCCGAGTGAGGAGACCACGCCGCCGGTGATGAAAATGTACCGCGCCATGGGACCTAACCCTTAGCGCGCCTTGCTCGATTCGACGAGTGATTTTCCGGAATGTCTGCCGGGCCGTGGCTAAAAGCACCCAGCATCCCGACAAAAACGCTTTGTTTACAGTCCATTACGCTGATGTCTTTAGGCGTGACAGCAAGCCGCAATGTGTGACCATCGTCTGCCGGGCGGGTATTTGCGCATCCTTGCGCGGGACGCACAACGGAACGCACGAGCGGCG
>WNGH01005772.1_pt1 | contig 12378 bp, 13 predicted proteins | sample 5400631 | NCBI WGS metagenome assembly WNGH01 (sample SAMN13153373, study PRJNA577476) | soil metagenome | isolation source: 115 cm soil or saprolite under Garry oak tree replicate 1 | place: USA:California | collected 2016-06-15 | reverse complement strand
GGATGAGGGTACGGTCAAGGCCGTGGATGGAGTGAGCTTCGACCTGTATCCCGGGCGAACGCTCGGCATCGTCGGGGAGAGCGGCTGCGGCAAGAGCGTCACCGCCCGATCCATCCTGAGAATCGTCGACCGGCCGGGCCGGATCGTAGAGGGCGAAATCCAGTTTCGTCGGCCGGCCCCCGACGGCTTCGCTGACGGCCAGGTGGTCGATGTGACGAAGCTCGAGCCGAACGGCCCGGAGATGCGGGCGATCCGCGGGGCCGAGATCGCGCTCATCTTCCAGGAGCCGATGTCCTCGTTCAGTCCCGTCCACAGCGTCGGCAATCAGATCATCGAGGCGATCCTGCTCCACCAGCCGGTCGGTCGGCGGGAAGCGCGCGACAAGACCATCGAAATTCTCAAGCGGGTCGGTGTGTCATCTCCGGAGGAGCGGGTGGACCAGCTCGCCAATCAGCTGAGCGGGGGCCTGCGTCAGCGGGCCATGATCGCGATGGCGCTCTCCTGCAATCCGACCCTCTTGATCGCCGACGAGCCCACGACGGCGCTCGACGTGACCACCCAGACGCAGATTCTCGAGCTGATGCGAAAGCTCCAGCAGGAAGACGGGATGGCGATCATGCTCATCACGCACGACCTGGGCGTGGTCGCCGAGATGGCCACCGACGTGGCGGTGATGTACCTCGGCCGCGTGGTCGAGCAGGCTCCCGTCGACGCGATCTTTCACGACCCGCGGCACCCGTATACCCGGGCGCTCCTGCGCTCCATCCCCCGTATGCGAGCGCGCTCGCGAGAGCGACTGAATCCGATCGAGGGCGCGGTACCGCACCCTTACGACCGGCCGTCCGGGTGCCCGTTTCACCCCCGTTGTCCGGACTTCATGGCAGGACGGTGCGATCAACAGGCGCCGAGCCTCCGGCCGGTCGGCAACCGGCATGCCGTGAGCTGCTTTCTGTACGAGTGATGCCCCGGCCGCCCCTGCTCCGGGTCTCGGGGTTGCGGAAGCTCTTTCCGATCCGGAAGGGCTTCTTGAAGCGGACGGTGGGCTACGTCCGAGCGGTGGACGGCGTCGACTTTCACATCGACGAAGGCGAAACGCTGGGTCTGGTCGGGGAGAGCGGCTGCGGAAAGACCACCACCGCGCGCTGTATCCTGAGAGCCATCGAGCCGACTGGGGGCGAGATCTTCATCCGGACCGCCGACGGCTCGGAGATCGAGCTGGGCCGGTTACGCGCCTCCGAGCTGCGGGCGCTGCGTCGAGAGATGCAGATGATCTTCCAGGATCCGTTCACCTCGCTCAATCCCCGCATGACGCTGCTCGACCTGGTCGGCGAGCCGTTGCTGGTCCACGGCATGAGGAGCCGTCGAGAGCGCGAGGAGCGCGTGGCGGACCTCCTGCGCCGCGTCGGGCTGCGCCCCGAGTACATGCGGCGCTTCCCCCACGCCTTCAGCGGGGGCGAGCGCCAGCGCATCGGCATCGCCCGCGCGCTGGCCCTGCAGCCCCGCCTGGTGGTCGCCGACGAGCCGGTCTCGGCGCTGGACGTCTCCGTGCAGGCCCAGATCCTGAATCTGCTGACCGATCTGCAGGCCGAGTTTCAGCTGACCTATCTCTTCGTGGCGCACGACCTGAGCGTCGTGCGACACATCAGCGATCGCGTGGCCGTGATGTACGTCGGGCGCATGGTGGAGCTGGCGGAGACCGACGAGCTCTTCAGGGCCCCCAAGCACCCCTACACGGCGGCGCTCCTGTCCGCCGTCCCCGAGCCGGATCCGCGCACGCGCACGCGGCGCATCGTCTTGCAAGGCGAGGTGGCGAATCCCGCCGCGCCCCCCAGCGGCTGCTACTTCCACCCGCGCTGCCCGCACGCGATCGAGGTGTGCCGGAGAGAGACGCCGGCCTGGCAGGAAACCTCGCGCGGCCATTTCGTCAGCTGTCACCGCGCCCGCGAGCTGCAGCTCGTCGGAGTGGACTGACCCAGGGCTCTCACAGGATCGTGACCGGGAGGGCCGAGACATGCCGCATCCGCTGGTGACGCAGCTCCGGTTCACGCGCAGCGAATGGATCCGCGGGCTCGAGGACGTGACCGCCGAGGAGGCGGCGCGGCGTTGCGGCCCGATCAATCCGATCGCCTGGATGATCGGCCACCTCGCGTGGCAGGAGCAGCTCTACTGGCTCGAGCGGGCGCAGGGTCTCACGCGGGTCCCCGAGGTGAAGGCGTTCGGCTACGGCAAGCCGCTCACCGTGCCGCCGCTCGACCAAGCGTGGGCGTGGTGGCGCGACGTCACCACCGCCGCCGATCCGTACCTCGACAGCCTCAGGGGTACCAAGCTCACGCGACGCTGGAAGCGCGAGTCCTCGAAGGAGACGCCGGGCACGAAGCTCCACCGGACCACCTATCACTACTGGTTCCACCTTGGCGAGTCCCAGGCCGTACGACAGATGCTCGGGCACGCAAAGCTACCGGATTTCGTGGGCGGTTTCGGCAAGTCGCAGTATCGGCCGGAGCGCTGATCGGCTACGATCCATCCCCGAGGAGTGAGCCATGATTCTCGAGCGCTTCAAGGTGCCGGCGAAGGACCAGGTTCGTGTCTCGGAAGCGGCGCTGCGGCGGACGGTGACGCAGATCTTCGAGAAGCTCGGTGTCAGCCCCGAGGACGCCGCCGAAGCCGCGGACGTGCTGACGATGACCGACCTGCGCGGCGTCGAGACGCACGGCGTGTCGAACATGCTGCGCGCCTACGTCCGTGACTACAAGGCGGGCAAGCTGGATCCCCGGCCGGGCTGGCGGGTCGTGCGTGAGTCGCCCGGCACCGCGGTGATCGACGCCGAGCGTCGTCTCGGCGTCATCGTCGGGCCGAAGGCGATGCGGCTGGCCGTCGAGAAGGCCCGGAAGGTCGGCGTCGGCGTCGTAACCGTGTACAACAGCGGGCACTTCGGCGCGATCGGCCACTACGCCATGCAGGCCGCGCGGGAGAACATGGTGGGCGTCTGCTTCACCGGCGCCGGGCTCAGCGTGGTGCCCACGTTCGCGTCGAAGCCGATGCTCGGCACGAACCCGATCGCGGTCGCGGCGCCCGCGCGCCACGAGGCGCCGATGCTCTTCGACGCCGCGACCTCCGCGATCGCGGGCAACAAGATCCGCCTGGCCATCCGGCTCGGCTCGCCGCTTCTGCCGAGCTGGGTCACGGACAAGGACGGGATCCCGACCATGGAGGAGAAGCCCGTCTTCGACCGTGACGAGTACTACCAGGCGCCGCTCGGGGGGACCCGAGAGCAGGGCTCCCACAAGGGCTACGGCTTCGCCCTCATGGCCGAGGTTTTGTCCACCGTGCTGGCCGGCGCGCTGCCCACGATGCTCCTGCCCGGGAGCGGATCAAAGAATCACTTCGCCGCGTACAACATCGAGGCCTTTACCGACGTCGAGCAATTCAAGGACACCATGGACTCGATGCTCAAGACTCTGAGAACGGCGACGCCGGCGCCGGGACAGGATCGCGTCCTCTATCCCGGGCTGTCGGAGTCCGAGGAGACGGAAGTGCGCCGGGCCAACGGGATCCCGCTGCACAAGGAAGTGCTCCAGTGGTTCGCCCAGTGCACGAGCGAGCTGGGTATCGCGCCGCTGGCCACCATGAGCTAGGGCTTGAACACCGCGAAGCATTTGTTGGAGTTGAAGATCCAGGACTCGATGAACTCGCACTCGTCGGGCTTGCGGCCCAGTTCCTCCATCGCGCCGGCGAGCATGTACCAGTTGAGCATCTCCTGCTGGCCGGAGGCCTCGATGGCGTCCAGCGACGTGCCCCGCCACGTCTCGTAGTCGCCGCGACGCAGCGCCTCGTACAGGCGGCGGTCCGCCTCGATATCGGGATAGAGCTGATGATTCTTGTCGGTGAGGAACGCGTGCGACCAGCTGGACGAGGCGATCAGAGCCGTGCGCCACGGGCTCTCGCGCATCGCGCGCGCCGCCGCGGCGCCGACTTCCATGCAGCGCTTCGGCGACGGCGACGGCGGATCGAGGTCGGCGTCGGCCAGCGGCCGTTCGAGGCTCCCCCGGAAGCCGCGCTGCGCGATCACGCGCCGGCCGTAGCAGTTCACCTGGAACGCGACGACCGGATACGGAAAGCCGGCGCGATCGTAGTCGAGGTACATGACCGTGTTGAGGAAGGCGTGGGCGAGACCCTGGTGATGGAGCGGCTTGTACGCGTAGGCCACGTCGATGTCCTGCTCCAGCAGCCGCCGCGCCAGGAACTTGCCGGCCTCGCGGTGGCCCGGAATCCGAAACACCGTGTCCGCGCTTTCGCCCCAGACGTTGTGTCCGGCGTCACGCGACCGGTGCTTCGCCTCGATGCCGTCGTACGCGAGGACGCAGAACGGCGGGATGACGTCCTCGGTGAAGTTCTCGTGCTGGTCGTCACCCCAGATGACGACGACGTCCGGCCGGAAGTCGTCGAGCAGCCTGCGCGCGTGGCGGAAGTGACGGAGCAGCTTCTCGCGATGCGCGGCCGCGGAGGCGGCGCCGCCGTCGTCGGCGTACTCCCGCCGCATCGCCTCGGGCCAGTTCGCCGGATCGCGGTAGCGCTCGGGCAGGCCGGGGTCGCGCAAGACGGCGCGCAGGATGTGGGCCATGTCCCGGTCGTGACCGGTCAGCGGCGGGTAGTGGGTCATGCCCAGGCCGAGGATGGCGCCCATATCGTTCCTCCGAGGGGACGATAGGCGCGGGCTTCAGCCCTGTCAACGGTCGCCATACGGCAGTAGTATCTTGGGACCGCCATGAGACGCTTCGGCTGGTTCGTCCTTTGCGCGGGCCTGATCTGGACGCTGGTGGGCGCCGACAACATCCTCAACGACACGATCGCTGGCTGGCGGTTCCATCAGTGGGAGATGGCCTCGCGGTCCGTCCGAGAGAACGGTTTCTTCTATTGGCTCCCGGGCCTGACGGTCGTCGCCATCGGCACGTTCATCCTGCTGCGGGAGTGGTGGAAGGAGCTCTGACCCGGTACGCTCAGCACGCGAAGAACTCCAGCAGCAGGCGATTGACTTCGGGAGCGTTCTCGTACGCGGACCAGTGGCCCGCCCGGGCCACCCGGTGCAGGTCGAGGGTGCGGACGGCGGCGCGGATCTCGCCGATCAATAGATTCGCGGGCCGGAACGGGGAATCGTCGCGCTCGCCCCAGAGCAGCCGAATCTTGCAGGTGAGCGCGGCGAGGTCGCCCAGGAGAGTCCCGCCGCCGCTCACCTTGCGGCTGTTGAAGCGGGCGCGGCGGACACACGCGACCTGGATGTCGAGCGTGTCCTCGGTGACGCTCGCCGGCTCGCTCAGCATGTTGACGAGCAGGTTGTGGCGGCAGATCTCGCGAAACAGTCGCTCGTCGTCGCCGGCTTCCTTGTAGCTCCGGGTCGGCCGGTCGCCGAAGCGACGCGCCGGGAAGCCGCCGGGGGAGACGAGGCACAGGTGCGTCACCCGCGGGGCGAGTCGCCGGGCAAGGTTCGCGGCGATGGCCCCGCCGAACGAGAAGCCGGCGAACCGCAGCGGCGCGTCGCCCGGGAACATCTCGAGGAACAGGCCGTGCACGAGGTCGAGGTACGCGGGGCCCGTCGTCTCGCGCGGGACGGGCGCCGAGGCGCCGTACGACGGGTGATCGAGCGCGTGGACGGTGAAGCGCGTCGCCAGCGGCTCGACGTTGCGGATCCAGTGCTGCCACGACCCCATGCCCCCGTGGAAGAGGACGACGTCCGGTCCGCTTCCGCTGCGATGCACCGCCATCCGGGGGCCCATGGTCAGAACGCCTCGATTGTACCGTCAACCTCGTGGACGGCGGGGGCGCGCGAGCCAGAAGCACGCCGAGCCGAGGCCGCAGAAGCCGACGGCGATGAGGAAGGCGATGCGATAGCTCCCGGTCAGGTCGTACACGAACCCGCCGAACCACGGCGCGACGCCACCGCCGATACCGTTGCCGACGCTCAGGATCCCGTAGATGACGCCGAAGCGGCGCCCCGGGAAGAGCTGGGACGCGATCGCGGTGATGATCGGGCCGCGGGCGCCAAAGCCGAGACCGAAGAAGAGCGCGTAGCCGTAGAGGGCCGCCGCGTGCGGCCACATCTCGAGGCCGAGCAGGCAGAGCGTTCCCACCGCCGTGCAGCCGTACGAGATCGTGGCCGAGGTCGTGCGCCCGATGCGGTCCGCCGCGATGCCGAACGCGATCCGCCCGACGACCGAGAGGAGGCCGGTGAGGCCGAAGATGCCCGCGACGAACAGGCGCGCGAAGCCGTGGTCCACAGCGAACGCCACCGAATGGGTGACGACCGAGAACACGGCCAGCGGCGTGCAGAGGTAGGCGAAGAAGAGCGCCCAGAACGCCCGCGTCCGCAGGGCGTCGCCGACCTCCGCGCCGGCGCGTCCCGGAGCCGAGACGTCGCCTCGAGCCGGCGCCACCACGGGCGCCTCCCGCACGCCCAGCAAGACGAGGGGAACGAGCACGACGAGGGTGCCCAGGCCGAGGACGAGGTAGGCGGCGCGCCAGCCATGCCCGGCGATCAGCCATTGTGCGAGCGGTCCGATCACCAGCACGCCCGCCCCCATGCCCGAGAAGGCCAGGCCCATCATGCTGCCCCGCCGCTCGGCGAACCAGCGCGCGATCAGCACGCCGCTCGGGATCCAGCTCACCGCGCACACCCCGACCGCGGCCAGCACGCCCGATACTAAGTAAAGCGACGTGAGCGAATCGATCCGGCTCGCCAGCATGCACGCGCCGCCGAGCAGGCACGCGCCGCCGAGCATGACGCGCCGTGGCCCCACGCGGTCCACCAGGGTTCCCACGACCGGTGAGAGCATTCCCTGGACGATCGACGAGATCGAGAACGCCACCGCGGTGGCCCCGCGAGACCAGCCGAACTCCTCGAGCAGCGCCACGAAGAAGATCGGAAACGAGAAGTAGAGACCGGACGCGATCGCGAGCGTGACCCACACAGCGCCGACGACCGTCCACGGCAGAAGCGTGTCGCGACGCAGCGCTACAGCACCGAGCGTACGAGACCACCGTCCACGAGGATCGTGGTCCCGGTGATGTAGCTGGACTTGCCCGAGGCGAGGAAAGCCACCAGGTAGGCCAGCTCCTTCGGCTCGCCGACGCGTCCCACCGCCGTCTCGGCCGCGCGCTGGGCCAGCGCCTCCTCGACGGAGATACCGAGCTCCTTGGCGCGGGACGTGACGTTGGAGAGCATGCGCTCGCTCAGGATGGAGCCCGGACACACGTTGTTGACGAGGACGCCGTCGCGCCCGACCTCATCGGCCAGGCTCTTGGCGAACGCCACCACGCCCATCCGCGTCGCGCCGGAGAGCGCGAGATTGGGAATCGGCTGGTACACGGTGCTGGCCAGGATGTTGATGATGCGGCCGGCGCCCTGCCGCTTCAGATGCGGCAGCGCCTCGCGGGACATCCGCGCGAAGAAGAGCAGGGACCGCTGCACGGCGGTCGCCCACTGCTCTTCGGTGGCGGTCTGCGCCCGGGCCAGGGGCGGACCACCGGAGTTGTTGACGAGAATGTCGAGGCGCCCGAACCGGTCGTGGGTGGCGGCGACGAGGCCCTGGATGGTCTCGTGCCGATCCAGGTCACCGGCGAAGACCAGGACGTCGCGGCCGGTTGCGCCGCGGATCTCCTTCGCCGTCGCCTCCAGATCCGCCCGCGACCGGCTGCACAGGGCCAGCCTGACGCCTTCCTGCGCCAAGACCTCCGCGCACGCCCGTCCCAACCCCTTGGAGGCGCCTCCGACGATCGCCACCTTGTCCGCGAGCTCGAGGTCCATGGATCGTGTTTATCCGGGCAAACGACGCCCTTGTCAACGCGGGGCCTGTGTTACCCTTCGCCCGTGCGACCGAACAAGATCAAGCAGATGTGGCGCGACGGACGGTGTGTCACGATGGGCTGGCTCTCGATCTCCAACGGCTTCACCGCCGAGGTGATGGCGCGCCAGGGCTTCGACGCGCTCAACGTCGACATGCAGCACGGCCTGACCGACATGAGCAATCTCTGGCCGATGCTGCAGGCGATCTCGCAAACCGACACGGTCCCCGTCGTGCGCGTGCCGTGGAACGACCCGGCGACGATCATGAAGGCGCTGGACCTGGGTGCGTACGGCATCATCGTGCCGTTGATCAACACCGCGGCCGACGCCGCGACGGCGGTGGCCGCGTGCCGCTATCCGCCGGTGGGCATGCGCTCGTCCGGGCCGGTGCGCGCCGTGCACTACGGCGGCGCCGACTACCTCGCCCAGGCGAACGGCGAGATCGTCGTGATGGCGATGATCGAGACGAAGGAAGGCCTCGCCAACCTGGACGCGATCTGCGCGACGCCGGGGCTCGACGCCGTGTACATCGGGCCCGCCGACCTGTCGTTCGCGCTGGGACTGCCGCCCGGTCCCGACAAGACCGACGCGCTGCATCTGGCCACGTGCGACAAGATCCGCGACACGGCGCACAAGCACGGCATCAAGGCGTGCATGCACTGCGCGAGCGCGGCCTTCGCCGCGGGGGCCGTGAAGCGCGGCTTCGATCTGATCATGCTGACGTCGGACCTGGCATCGATGATCGCCGGCGCGCGCCGCCAGCTCGAGGAGCTCAAGGCCGCGACCGCGTGACGCTGATCGTCTTCGACTTCGACGGCCTCATCCTCGACACCGAGGCCCCGGAGTACGAAGCCTGGCAGGAGCTCTACGGCGAGCACGGCCATGTGCTCCCGTTCGAGAAGTGGGCGCTCTCCATCGGTACCGCCGACGCCTTCGACCCGTGCACCGACCTGGCCGAGCGGCTGGGCCGCGCCCTCGACTCGGCCGCGCTCCGTCGGCGGCACCAAGCTCGGACCGACGCGCTCATCGCCCACCAGCCGGTCCTGCCCGGAGTCGTCGAGCGGCTGGACGAGGCCCGGGCGATGGGGCTCACGCTCGCGGTGGCCTCGTCGTCGAGCCGGAAGTGGGTGGCGGGCCATCTCGAACGGCTCGGGCTCCTCGACCGCTTCCACACGCTGCGCTGCGCGGGCGACGTGCCGCGCGTGAAACCCGATCCCGCGTTGTATCGCGCGGTGCTGGAGGCGACCGGCGTCCGCGCGGCCGACGCGGTCGCCCTGGAGGACTCGCCCAACGGCGTGCTCGCGGCCAAGGGCGCCGGGCTGGCGTGCGTCGCCGTGCCGAACGCGCTGACCGCCAGGCTCGACCTGGGCGCGGCCGACCTGTGCCTGACCTCGCTGGCGGACATGCCGCTGGCCGCCCTGCTCGCCCGGCTCGCGGGCCGGCCCGCCTGACGCCGCTACGCGGGATCCAGCCCTACGATCTCGTTGAACCGTCCGAATCCGATATAGAGCGTCGTGTGGGCGACCAGCTCGATGATCTCGGCCTCCGAGAAGTGGCTGCGCATCTCGGACCAGAGCGCGTCGTCGACCTTGCGATGGTCCACGGCGAGCTTCTCGGCGAACCGAATGGCGGCCCGCTCGCGCGGGCTCAGCAGACCCGGGGTCTCGTCGTCGATCGCCGCGATCTTGGCTTCCGTCGCTCCCGCATGCCGGGCCCCGGCATAGCGCACGCTGAGTCAGTAGCGACACCCGTTGAGGGCGGCGATCTTCAGCCGCACCAGCTCGCGGAGCGCCGGGTCCAGAGTGCCCTCGCGGGCGAGCGTCGCGCGGAACGCGGTGAGCGCCTTGAGTACGCCCGGGTTCCGGGCGTACGTGCGCGTGCCAGCCGAGGTCCCGACCTGGCGCTCGGACTCCTCGCAGAAGTGCCGGATCTCGTCGTCGACCTCGTGAATGCCCAGCGGCTCGATCCTCGCCATCGTGGCCTCCTCGTTCGGGGTATGGTACTCCAGCGTCGAGGGAGGAGCATATGAAGCTCGGCTTGAGCATCGGTTACTCGGGAGCGGAGCTGAAGCTGCCGGTCGATAAGGTTCTCCTCGCCGAGCGTCTCGGGTTCGACTCGGTGTGGACGGCGGAGGCGTACGGCTCGGACGCGATCACGCCGCTCGCGTACCTGGCGGCCGTGACGAAGCGGATCCGGCTCGGCACCGGCATCATGCAGCTCGCCGCGCGCCCGCCGGCCACTGCGGCGATGGCGGCGGGGACGGTGGACGCCCTCGCGGGCGGCGGCCGCGTCATCGCGGGGCTCGGCGTCTCGGGACCTCAGATCGTCGAGGGCTGGTACGGCCAGCCGTGGGGCAAGCCGTACTGGCGCATCCGCGATTACGTCACGATCATGCGTAAGGTGTTCGAGCGCAAGGAGCCCGTCGCCCATTCGGGGCGCGAGATCTCGCTCCCTTACACCGGGCCAGGCGCGCTCGGCGTCGGCAAGCCGCTCGTCTCGATCCTCCACATGAATCCGCGGCTGCCCATCTGGCTCGGCACCGGCACCGAGTCGAACGTGAAGCTCACGGCCGAGATCGCCGACGGCTGGCTGCCGCTCGGCTTTGTACCTCGGCTGATGCCCATGCTGCGGCCGTGGCTCGAGGAAGGCTTTCGCCGCGCGGGAGGCGGCAAGGGCTTCGCCGACTTCGAGATCCAGCCACGCGCGGAGGTGGCGATCACCGACGACGTGAAGGGCGCGCTCGCGCGCATGAAGCCGCGCGTCGCGCTCTACGTGGGCGGCATGGGCCACCGCGACAAGAACTTCCACAAGGACATGATGGTCCGGCGCGGGTTCGGCGACGCGGCGCAGAAGATCCAGGAGCTGTTCCTCGCCAAGCGGAAGGACGAGGCCACGGCCGCCGTCCCCGACGAGTTCTGCGACGAGATGGCGCTGGTGGGGCCGGTCGCGCGCATCCGCGAGCGCTACCGCCCCTGGGCCGAGTGCGGCATCACCGGGCTGACGATCACCACCGAGCAGCCCGAGGCGATGGAGCTGATGGTGGGCCTCGCCGGTGCCGCGGGTTAAGAGCGGTCCCTTGACCGCTGCGGACGCGGGGGGCTACTCTCCCGAGCTCGAAGGGGCTGGCCCGACCCGTGGCGATCTGGATCCATACGCGGATTGATCTCGCCGGGCGGTGGTGAGGCGCAGTATAATCCGCGGGCCAGACAATGGCGTCAAAGGAGTCAGCGATGAAGGTCGTGACCTACGTCATGGTTGCCTGCCTGGTGTTGACTGCCGGCCCCGCGTCGGCCGAGTGGTTCGCCGACATCTACGGCGGCCAGAGCTTCACCGAGAAAAATGATGTGACCGTGCACAGCTCGGCCGGGCTCGGCATATTCCGGGACGTCGAGTTCGATCGGTCGCTGGCCTACGGTGGGCGCTTCGGCCGCTACTTCGATGGCGCGCCGTTTCTCGGCCTGGGTGTAGACGCCTTCACGTTCTCGCCGCGTATCGGGCCGCAACGTGTCCGCGTCGACGGCTGTGTTCCCTCGGGTGGTTGCAGCGGCGGCCAGGGCGGCACCAACGGGATCGACGTGGACGCGTTGGCGATCTCGCTCGACCTGATCCTTCGATTGCCGCTCCTGAAGACGGAGACGGCGCCGTGGGGGTTGGTCCAGCCTTATATCACGGCCGGCGTGCCGCTGTTCAGGACCTCCGTCACGCCACGGACCACGGCACAGTTCCGCAACCACGACGGCGACACCGACTACTCGCTCGGCTACAAGCTCGGGGGCGGCATCGCGTTCCAAGTCGTCCAGAGTCTCATGCTCTTCGCCGAGTATCGCTTCACGCACGTTCACACCTCGGTGGAGTTGCGCGACGCCGTTGACGATCACGACCGAGCAGCCCGAGGCGATGGAGCTGATGGCGGGCCTCGTCGCGGCCTGACGAGATCGACGAGCGTGTTCGCCACGAGCGCTACCAGAATCAGGGCGCCGCCCGTCAGGGTCGCCGCGCCGGGTCGCTCGCTCAGCACGAGCCAGACCCACAGCGGCCCCAGGACCGTCTCCAGCATGCCGATGAGCGACGTCTCCGCGGCGGGCAGCAGCCGCGCGCCCGCCATGAAGAGCAGAAAGCCCGCGCCGAATTGCCCCACGCCGAAGAACGCCAGGAGAACCAGGTCGCGCGGCGCGGTCTCGAGCGGATCGGCCATCCGCAGCGCTGCCAGGAACGTGAGCGTGGTCGCCAGCACGGCCGCCGGCGCCATCTGGATCTCGGGGTGCCGGCGGACCAGGACGGTGGCGGTGGCGAAGCTCCCGGCCATGACGATCGCGAGCAGGTCGCCGACGATCGCGCCGCGGCTGTAGGAGTTGGAGACCATCATCACCGCGCCCGCGAGCGCGACGCTCATCGACAGCCACGTGCGCAGCGCGACTCGTTCGCCGAGGAGCAGCCAGCCCAGCAGCCCGGCCACGTAGGGTCCCGTGGACATGAGGATCAGCGTGTTGGCGACCGTGGTGTGCGCCAGGGAAAAGATGAAGCACGTCGAGGAGAGCGCC
>WNGH01005224.1_pt1 | contig 12378 bp, 8 predicted proteins | sample 5400631 | NCBI WGS metagenome assembly WNGH01 (sample SAMN13153373, study PRJNA577476) | soil metagenome | isolation source: 115 cm soil or saprolite under Garry oak tree replicate 1 | place: USA:California | collected 2016-06-15 | reverse complement strand
GATTCCCCGAAACTTACGGCACAATTATTTGCCGAAGACGTAAAAGCGGACGCGCTAAAGCGCGCCCCTACAACGGCTTGTGGCGGCGAATTTTGCCGACGAACTTCAGAGACAGGACACTAGCAACACGCGTCTTCACGGGGTATCAATGGATGCAAGCAACTGTTGGGCATGCAGGGCGGCTTCGGGAGTCTCACCGTGTTTGAAGTACACAAACACGTCTCCCCGCCGTGCAAGATCTGCGACCTTTACCGCCACTTCCCGACGAGCTTTAGGCGAGTATCTCTCCTTCCGCAGACGCAGGTAGAAGAAATCGGCGGTCTGGACGTCCGGGGTCACGAGTTTTTCGCTCTCGGCGCCGCAAAGCGCTGCATTCGCCCTGCGCAAGAGGCCGTAGACTTCATCGGAAAACCAAGATGTGTGCCGAAACTCGAACGCGGCGCAGAAATGGCCGGGAAGTCCCTTCAGAAACTCCTTGAGTAGGGTTAAGTCGCATTTCAGAAACGGCGGCAGTTGAAACAGCACCGGCCCCAACTTCCGCGAATGCTGCAATGGCTGCAGGGTAGCGATGAACTCCGACAACGGCCCAGCCGCGTCACGGAGACGCTTGATATGCGTGATGTTTTGATGGGCTTTCACCGCGAACTTGAAACCTGGAGGCGTTGCCTCAATCCAACCGTTTAGCAGCTTCTCCGTGGGGAAGCGACGAAATGTGTAGTTCACCTCCACTGAGTTGAGTTGGCTTGCATAGTAACTCAAGAACTTGGCGGCACTCAGCTTCGGAGGATAGAAGTCCGGCTTCCAACTGGAGTATGCCCACCCCGAAGTGCCCGCATAGACCGTTCCCATAAGCACAAAAGTATACCCGCGAACAAATCGCAACAGGCCGGCTAGCCGGCAGATCAATCCAGATGCGCGAGCGCTTAGTGGCCGACGGAAGCAGTTGCCTGACAAGTTGGAACGGCACTAGCATGGCCGCGGCGTCCATCGGTCCGTCGAGACCCCAAAGGAGACTTCCATGCGTTCCTGTTTCCAGCTTCTCGTTGTGTCGGTAATTGCGCTGATCGCCCTCTCGATAAGTTCGGCAGCGGCGGCTCCGCCTCCCCAGAGTCAAGGCCTGCAAAGCAGCGACCTTTCTCGATTGCGCTCGGTCGGGGCAGTTGAACTCTCCCCGGACGGCCGTCGCATCGCCTACTCGGTCACGATGTTCGATCAGCCCGGCCGCCCCTACTCCCAAATTTGGATCATGGACATGACCACGCAGAAATCCGCGCGGTTGGGCGGCGAAAAAGAACGTACCGGCGGCCCCAAGTGGTCGCCGGATGGCAAATGGCTGGCCTATTTCGGCGGCGAAGGCGAGAAAGCCGGCTTAACCCTTGCGCAGGCAGACGGCACCGGCGCCACCTTTCTTACGCAAGTGTCCGGCTCAAACTCCCCTCTCCCGGGCCAAGGCAGCAGTGTGGCCTGGTCTCCCGACAGCAAACAGATCGCGTTCATCTCTTCCACTCCGGGTCCTGAAACCGCCGAAGCCAGCGGCGATCCCATGGTAATCACGCGCTACCTCTACAAGCCCACTGCAGGCGAAGGCATGACCCGATTCAACGACAATCGCCGCCTGCACATTTTTGTCGTGGACGTGGCCACGCATCAGGCGCGCCAGCTCACGCAGGGAACCTACGATGAGCATTCCGTCGACTGGTCTCCCGACGGCAAGGAAATTCTTTTCGCCTCGAATCGCGAACCCAATTCCGACGAGTTTTTCAATTACGACGTCTTTGCGCTTCGTGTCGCCGACGGCTCCATCCGCCGCCTCACGGCAACGGAAAGTAACGAATACGCCCCGCGCTGGTCCCCGGATGGCAAAACCATCGCCTATGCGGCCACCAAGCGGGGTCTCACCGACCGGGAAACCACCATGGAAGACGAGCACGTTTGGGTAATGGACGCCGACGGCAGCCATCGCCGCGAGATCGGCGCCGTCATTGACAATCGCCAGAGCCACCCGCAGTGGTCACCCGAAGGCAACGCCGTCTACTTCACAGTGCAGGAGCGCGGCAGCACGCACCTCGTTCGCCTGCCCGTTTCCGGCGGCCAGCCCGAAATCGTCGTCAAGGATCTCGGCTTTGTCGGCGGCTGGTCCGTCGGCAAGGGCGGCACGGTCGCCTATGGCTTCGCGACGCCTCGGGATTTGCCGGAGCTTTATGTCAAGACCGGCGCGGCCGCGCCGCGCAAGTTGACGGACCTGAACGCCGAAGTTCTTGCCGGCAAACAAATCGCCGAGGTCGAACCCTTCACCTTCATCAGCAACGACAACAAATTCGAGGTCGAAGCCTTTCTCACCAAACCGCTCGGCATGATTGCCAATTCCAAGCATCCGCTCATCGTCAACATTCATGGCGGACCGCACGGGCAGAACGGCCCGGCCTTCAGCTTTCGGGATCAGGTCTACGCCGCCCGCGGCTGGGCCGTGCTTCATGTGAACTTCCGCGGCTCGACCGGTTACGGACAAAAATTCGCGGACGCCGTCTTCGGCGATCAAAATGGCAACGAGGGTCAGGACGTGCTCTACGGCGTCAGCGCTGCGCTCCGCCGCTATCTGTGGATCGACCGCGAGCGTTTGGGCATCGAAGGAGTCAGCTATGGCGGCCAGCTCACCGACTGGCTCATCACCCAGACCAACGAGTTCAAAGCCGCAGTGCCCATCGCCGGAATCGCCAATCTCGTCAGCTACAACTACATGACCTACTACAATCAATATGAAGAGATGGAATTCGGCCAGTTCCTGCATCAGGGCAATCTGATGGACGTCGCCTGGGAGCGCTCCGCGCTCAAGCACGTGGCCGCGGTCCACACCCCCACGATGCTCATGCACGGTGAGAACGACAACGATGTGCCCATCGCCGAAGCCGAGCAGTTCTATATCGCGCTCAAGGACGTTGGCGTGGACACTATCTTCGTGCGCTACCCGCGCGAGGGCCACGGTCTTGCCGAGGTCAAACATGGCATCGACTCCATCGACCGCAGCATCGCCTGGTATGAAAAGCACTTTCCCCGGCCGGGAACTGAAGGCGTGACAAATACGCAGCCCTGAAGCAAGGGGCCGCTCTCACGAATTTCCTTGGCTCGCGACGAAATCGCATTCTGCTTTGCATGGCACCGCGTTGCGGGCCTCGTAACCGTGCCGGCCGCACCGGGGCCGCTCGTTTCCTCGGCGGTCCGGCCGCACTGCTGGTGTCGAGGCTTCAACAGTGGTAGGCTTCCTGCTTGAATGCAATAGGGGAGGTGCGAGCCTGGCCGCTGCCGCTGACACTCTTCGCTCTTTCTCCGGCGTGGAAGCTCGTCGCAGCACACGCATCGAACATCCTGTTCCTCTGATCGTTTCCGGCCAAAACAGTCTTGGTGAGCCGTTTCAGGAAAGAACCTCCGCCCTCAGTTTCAATCTGCACGGTTGCCGCTATCCTTCGCGGCATGATTTTCGTGTCGGAACATGGGTCGCGCTCCAAGTTGCGGAAATTGGTAGCGGGCCGATTTCGCCCTTGGTGCGTGCCCTGGTGCGTTCCATCCACGCGCCGCGGAGTCCGCGCGAGCTCTCTCAAGTCGGTGTCGAACTGGAGATCCCCGCGAATGTCTGGGGCATTTCCTCTCCGCCTGAAGATTGGGTCCGAGCGATTGGAGGCGCCGTCTCGATGTCGGCCGCGGCCACCGCCGTTGCGCCTGCGCGCGAGCCGATCCCCATCGACGCGATTCCCGCCCCTGCCGAAACTCCGCCGGAGGAAGAAAGCGCCCAGTCCGTGCCGGTCCCTCCTCCGCCCCCAGAAACCCGAAGGCAGGATGCAGAGAAGGCGGCCGCGCCCGCCAAACCGGCGCGTGTCGTTATCACCCCGGACCAACTCGTCCAAGCCCTCCAGGAAAAACTCCTGCAAGCCGCTGAGAAGGCCGTGGAGACGGCTCTGGCAAGTCAGCTCGACGAGGCGGTGCGGAGAACCCTCAGCACCATAGATGACATTCGCCGGACGAGTATGGAGCAGGTGGAACAGTTCTCTGCATGGCAGCGGGAAGCCCTGGCGCATCTCCCCGGCGAACAGAATCTCAAAGTATTTGATGCGCGCCTTGCCGAAGCGCAAAGCCGGTCCGAGGAGCAACTCGCGCTGTTTCGCAGCCGGGCCGAAGAGATGGCTCAGCGCCTGGAGAAAATCGCTTCCGAAGCGCGCCGCGACCTGGCGGAAACGCGCAAGCTCGTTGAAAGGATCACGCGCGAATTCGAGCCGCAGATTCGCGCCCGGCTCGATGAATCCGTCGCCCGCGCCGCGGACGAGTTCGACGCGGCCGCCGCCCGCGTATCCGACCGGCAGCTCGTGCGCTTGATGGAGGACGCCCAGATGACGACGCGGGAGCTTTCTTCCCAATTGGAAGCTCGCGGCACCGAGGCGCGCTCGCATTTGCTCAGCGGCGCAAATGACACCCTCGACGAATTCCGCCGGCAACTGAATGTGCATGCCGAGCTGGCGGTTTCAGAAGCCACGCAGCGCACGACGTCTTCGCTGGCGTCCCTCGATGCCGAAAATCGCACTGCCTGCGAAGCTCGCCGCCGCTCGCTCGAGCAGGACGTCGCCCGTGCCGCGGAGCAGTCCACTGATCAGTTCCGCACCGCCATCAAGGCATTTCTGTATTCGTGTCTCGTGGCCGCCGTCAGCGCCGTGGACGAACACGCGAAGAGCACGCTCGACGGCCTTGTCACGGCTCCCGGAAAAACTCCAGAGAATATCGACCTCCCGGCGGCCTCCTCGGAACAGGGCGGAGGCGAAAGTAACGGCTAGCCCACCCCGTTTGCGAAGAGCTTCAAACGATTCGCAGACCGGGAGACACGGTTGGCCAAAGGAGTTGCAGGCTCAGCGGGGGCGCCGCTGCTCTCGACGTGCGCAATATGTTTCACAGGGAACAAAAAAGAGGAGGCGAGCCAGGTCTTCTCGCCTCCTCATCTTCCCCTTATCAGGGAAGTTTCCGGCTGGCCTGACGGAGGGTGGCCGGCCGGTTGTGTGTTGGCCTACATGTAATACCCGGCTCGCCGAAAAAAGTTCCGGCAAACGCCCCTGGACCCGGCTAGAATCTTCACTGTGAATCCATCTCATCTCTCATGAAACGTTCCGTGACGCCTGGCAGCGATGAAGTCCTTCATTTCCTGAAAGTTAAGGGAACACCCGTCAATCCAACTGAAATTGCCGCCGGCCTGCGCTTGCCGAAAAGCGCTCTTCGCGCCCTCCACAGGACGATCGCGGAACTCAAGAAACGCCACAACATCGAGGAGCTTCCCGGCAATCGCTATCGTCTCTCAAGGTCCTCCGCAGGTGGACCGTCGGCGGCGAAGGGGGTCACCGCCATGTCCCGTCCTCCTTTTTCTGCTCCCCAGACTTCCCCCCCAGGTGAACAAGGCGGCATAAGCGGACGGCTTGTCCTTCATCGAGATGGCTATGGCTTCGTCGTCCCCGATACTCCCCTCCCGCACTTGGACGGCGACATCTACATCGGCCGCGACGCCATCGCCGACGCCATGCACGGCGACCGCGTTCTTGCCCGCATCGAGCGCGTCAGCGGTGTCCCCGGCGCAAAGCGAGCCGAAGGCCGCATCCTCCGCATTCTCCATCGCGCACATCCCACCATCGTAGGGCTTTTCCGCTACAGCCCGCGTGGCAACGTCGTTCTTCCCTACGATGCGCGAATGCATCACGAAGTCGTCATTCCGCCGGGTGAAGAGCTCACGCCCGACCTTCGCAAAAAGCTCGGCCTGCCCGCTGCGCCCGGCCAAACCGCACAGGCGAAACGCCTCCCGCGCCTCAGCGAGCTCGACGGCGCCGTCGTGAATGCCGAGATCGTGCGCTACCCGCGCGGCGGGGCGGGCCCCACCGGCCGCATCGTGGAAATCCTCGGACGTCCCGGCGATCTCGGTGTGGACACCGAAATCATCATCCGCAAACACCACTTGCCCCACGTCTTCGACGCGGAAGTCCTTGAAGAAGCTGAGCGCTCGGCTCATTCCGTGAACCCGCGCGAGGCCGCTGCCCGCGCGGACTTTCGTCATTTGCCCATTGTGACCATCGACGGCGAAACCGCGCGCGATTTCGACGACGCCGTCTACGTGGAACGCCGCTCCGCCGGCTGGCATCTCGCCGTCCACATCGCTGACGTGGCGCACTACGTTCGCGCCGTGCAGGCGCTCGACCGCGAGGCGCGCTTGCGCGGCACATCTGTCTACTTCCCCGACCGCGCCGTCCCCATGCTCCCGGAAGTTCTCTCGAACGGCATCTGTTCGCTGAATCCCCGCGAGGATCGTCTGGTCATGAGCGCGCTGATGGAATTCGACGCTTCCGGCCGTATGCGCGATTCGCGCTTCGCCGCGGGTGTGATTCGCTCCGTTGAGCGCATGACCTACACCAACGTCAACAAAGTCCTCGAAGGCGACGCCGAGATGTCCCGGCGCTACTCGACTCTCGCGCCGCACTTCCTCGACATGAAGGAGCTTGCTCTGCTGCTCAACGCCCGCCGCAACGAGCACGGCTCGATCGATTTCGATCTCCCCGAGCCGGTCATCGAATTCGACGCCGAGCAACGCATGACCAATATCATGCGCAGCGAGCGCAACATCGCGCACCGCATCATCGAAGAGTTCATGCTCGCCGCGAACCGCGCCGTCGCCGGCTATCTCATCCGGCGCGGCCTCGCGTCGCTCCACCGCGTCCACGAAAAGCCCGATGCCAAGAAAATCCTGGAATTCGAGGAATTGGCGCGCGCGTTTGGCTATTCTCTCGGGGTCGAAAACCTGTTCGAGCGCGTCGTTCCCGTGCGTCACGGCAAAGCGCCCGCTCCCGCGCGTCCCGGCCGGCCCGATTCTTACGGCCACGGCAGGGAGCGCGACATGCGCGTTTCGCTTCCCGGCTCGGCCAAAATTCGCGTCACCCCGCAGCACTATCAGCGCCTGCTGCGAAAGCTCGCTGGAAAGCCCGAGGAGCGCATCGTTTCCTACCTCATGCTCCGCTCGCTCAAGCAGGCCCGCTATGCCGCCGAGCCGCTCGGCCACTTCGCCCTCGGCTTCGACGAATACACCCACTTCACTTCGCCCATCCGCCGCTATCCTGATCTGATCGTCCATCGCATTCTCAAGTGGGCTCTTGCGCATCCAAACTCGCGGCCAGCTTCGGCCAGCGCGCCTGCCCGGCCGCATGTTGGAGAAGATGCCGCTCTCTATTCCCGCGCCCAGCTTGAAGAAATCGCCGCGGAATCCTCCGAGGCCGAGCGCCGCTCCGAGGCCGCCGAACGCGAATTGATGGACTGGAAGACCGCGCAATTCATGGAGGAGCATCTCGGCGAGGAGTACGACGGGCTCATCATTTCCGTCCAGAAATTCGGCTGCTTCGTCGAGCTATTCGATATCTTTGTCGAAGGTCTTCTGCCCATCGGCGCGCTCGAAGAAGCCGCCGGCGCCCGTTGCGTCTATCGCGAGAACGACCATTCCATCGCCGCTTTGCTCGAGGGTGGCCGCGGCGGCGGACGCTCCTCCCGCCGCGGCGGCAAGCACGCACAGTTGGCCTGGCGGCTCGGCGATCGCGTCCGCGTCCGCGCCGAGCGCATCGACCCTTTGCGCCGCCGCGTCGAATTCGCCCTGGCCGGTTCCTGACAGAAAGATAGAGCCGGGCCGCGAAGAAGCTCGCCCGGCGGATCTTTTCGCTCGTATCCGAGTTACGCCAGGTCGAAGAGCAGCACTTCGGCGTCCTTCAGTCCTGCAAGCTCGATTGCCTTTTCCTCCGAAATCGCCGCTCCATCGCCCTCCGCCAGCTCTTGCCCGTTCAGCTTCACGCTCCCGCGCGCCACCTGCACCCACGCGTGCCGCTCCGGCTTCAACTCATGCCGCACCTGGTCTCCCTTGCGCAGCACTGTCGCGTACAACTCGTTGTCCTGATGAATCGTCACCGAACCGTCTCGCCCATCCGGCGAGGCCACGAGCCGCAAGCGGCTACGCTTGTCCGCCTCGCTGAACATCTTTTGCTCGTAGCTCGGCTTGATTCCTTTCCGCTCCGGGAACATCCAAATCTGCAGCAGGTGCACCGGCTCGGTCTTGCTCGCGTTGAACTCGCTGTGCGTCACTCCCGTCCCCGCGCTCATCCGCTGCACGTCACCCGGCCGGATCACGGAACCGTTCCCCATGCTGTCCCGATGTTCCAGCGCTCCCTGCAGCACGTAGGTAACGATCTCCATGTCCCGGTGCGGGTGCATCGGGAATCCACCTCCCCCCGCAACTCGGTCGTCATTGATCACGCGCAGCGTGCGGAAGTGCACGTGCTCCGGATCGTAGTAGTCGGAAAAGGAAAACGTGTAATGCGTGTCCAGCCAGCCGTGGTTGGCGTGTCCGCGCTCCTGGCTCCGTCGAATCGCTAGCATGACTCACCTCCTGGGTACACGTGCACAATACTCCTCATAACGACTATTGTCAAGAGGAGGATTGCCCCTTCCCGTCCGCCCCGCTCGCCCGCGGCGTCCCCCATCGCCCCCCAAGCCTCGCCCCGCTCCGCAGTTCCGCGCCTGGTCTTCTTGGTGTAGAGTGATACGTGCGTTCCCGGAGCGCTGCCGAATGCCTCGAACGCCTCGTGCCATGAATCCCGTCCAGCCCGCCACCCAAACGCCCAAATCAGAGGCTCTTACGGCGCCCCGGGATACCCTCACCATCACCGACAATCGCACCGGGAAGCAGTATGAAATCCCCATCACCAACGGCGCCATCCGCGCCCTGGACCTCCGCCAGATCAAGGTGGATCCCCGCGAATTCGGGATGATGAGCTACGACCCGGCCTTCAACAACACCGCCTCGTGCATCAGCCACGTCACCTACATCGACGGCGATGTCGGCATCCTCCGCTACCGCGGCTATCCTATCGAAGAGCTTGCTGAAAAGAGCACCTACCTCGAAACCGCCTACCTGCTGCTCTTCGCGGAGTTGCCCAACGCCACCCAGCTCAAAGATTGGATCTGGCACATCACGCATCACACCTTTATCCACGAAAGCATCAAAAAGTTCCTTGACGGCTTCCACTACGACGCCCACCCCATGGGCATGCTTATCTCCACCATCGCCGCGCTGTCCACTTTCTATCCGGACGCCAAAGACATCTTCAACAAAGACTCCCGCCTGAAGCAAACCTGGCGCCTCATCGGCAAGATGCCCACGCTCGCCGGATTCGCCTATCGCCACAGCCTGGGCATGCCGTTCGTCTATCCCGACAACGAACTCAGTTATCCGGGCAACTTCCTCAACATGCTCTTCCGCACCACGGAGCTCAAATACCACCCGAATCCCACGCTCGAGCGCGCCCTCGACGTGCTCTTCATCCTGCACGCCGATCACGAACAGAATTGCTCGGCGAATGCCATGCGTTGCGTCGGCAGCTCGCACGTGGATCCCTATTCCGCCACCGCCGCGGCCACTGCCGCCCTCTATGGACCGCTCCATGGCGGAGCCAACGAAGAAGTTCTCGCCATGCTGATGGAAATCGGCTCGGTGCAGAAGGTTCCGGACTTCATCAAGCGCGTGAAGGCCGGCGAGCAGCGTCTGATGGGCTTCGGCCACCGCGTTTACAAGAACTACGATCCCCGCGCGCGCCTCATCAAGCGCATCGCCTACGAAGTCTTCGAGCTCATGGGCAAGAATCCGCTCCTCGAGATCGCCCTCGAATGCGAGCGCATCGCCCTTGAAGACGATTACTTCGTCAAACGCAAGCTCTACCCGAACGTGGACTTCTACACCGGCCTCATCTACCAGTCCATGGGCTTCCCCATGACAATGTTCCCGGTGCTCTTCGCCATTCCGCGCACCTCTGGCTGGATCGCGCAGTGGGAAGAGATGCTTCTGGACCCCGAGCAGAAAATCGCCCGCCCGCGCCAGATCTACGCCGGGCAAGATACTCGCAGTTACGTTCCCATCGAACAGCGTGCCTGAATCCCGCGCTCCCTTTTCGGCCTTGGCCTGGGGGAACGGCGGTCCTTCCCGCCTCCCCCTCGAACATCAAAAATGCTTGAAAGCGCGCTAATCTCTGGTACAAGTGTGCCCATACAGGCTTACCGGTAGTCAGTTTGGACTGACGGCGTTCCGCCTGGAGCCGGCCGCGACGCGCCCTCGCAGCCGCGGCTCAGCTTCGTCAGCCGGCAGGCGCATGCCTCAAGGAGCAGGCTCTTGGAAATCTCAACGCGGCAATCGGGCGCGGCAATTGTCATGGATGTTGTTGGCGACATCAACCTCTACAACTCGCCGCAGGTGCGTTCCGCCCTGCTCAAAGCAGTGAGCGACGCCCAGGGCACGCAGGTAATCGTAAACTTGCACGCTGTCCGCTATATTGATAGCTCCGGTGTCGCCAGTTTGATCGAGGGGCTCAAGGCGTCCCGCGAAGCCGGCTCGCGGCTGACTCTCGTGGGTCTAAGCCGCATGGTTCGCGAGGTGCTCGAACTGACTCGCGTCCTGAGGCTCTTCGACGTGCAGGAAAATGAGGAACCGGCGCAGAGCGCTTGAATGCTCGCTTGCTTTCATCCGGGGACAGGCCTGAGGCAGTTCGGTCACACCTTCCGGAGGGTTTTTGGAACTCACCGTACGCATCGGCCGCGCGACGCTCGCCGGCCTCGCCTATCTGGGAGGGCTGGCCCGGCTCGGCCTGCGCGCCGCCTACTATGCTTTCGTTGCGCCGTTCCGCGGCAAGCCAATGCGTTTCCAGCGCGCCGTGCATCAGTCCATGGCCGTCGGGGTCGAGGCCCTTCCGATTCTTTCGCTGATTTCGTTTTTCATCGGCGTGATCCTCGCGCTCCAGGGTGCCTACGAGCTGCGCAAATTCGGCGCCCTGAACTACGTCTCGAGCGCCGTGGCCATCTCCATGACGCGCGAACTTGGCCCGCTCATCACCGCGATTGTCGTCATTGGCCGCTCCGGCTCGGCATTTGCGGCCGAAATCGGCACCATGAAGGTCACCGAGGAAATCGACGCCCTGGAGACCATGGCCCTCGATCCCGTCCAGTTTCTCGTCATGCCCAAATTCCTTGCCATGGCGCTCATGCTTCCCTGCTTGACCACCTGGGCCGACTCCATGGGCGTTTTCGGCGGCGCGCTCTTCGGTGTCGCGGGCGCGGGTTTCACCTTCCGCGGCTATCTTCTCTCGACCTTCGATGCTCTCCAGCTCCGCGACATCACCACGGGACTGATCAAAAGCATTGTCTTTGGCGCTACGATTACTGCGGTGGGGTGCTACGAAGGTTTCCGCACCGGGGCCGGCCCCGAGCAAGTGGGCCGCTCGACGACTTCCGCGGTCGTTGCATCCATTTTTCTTGTCATCGCCGTGGATCTTGTATTCACGGCCATGTTTTACGTTCTGGGAAGAGGTTGACCGCTTGCGGTCACGCTGACAGTTGACCGCTTGCGGAGTTTCGCGTTTGGCGTTTACCCCGACGATGTTGGTTGGGGCGTCCCGGTCGCCTTTACCGGGAAGCCCGACCTGTCCCGGCCTGCCTGCGCAGGCAAGCCGGGCCGGGATGCCATCGGGGCGGTCACGCATGAAAATGAACGAGCAGATTCCGCCCCGCAACGCCGCACCGGACCTCGAGCCCGAAACGGTCATCTCCGTCCGCGATCTTCGTGTGCAATTTGGCGATCGGGAGGTCCTCCACGGCATCGACCTCGATGTCGGCCGCGGGGAAACCCTTGTCATCCTCGGCGGTTCCGGTTCCGGCAAGAGCACGCTCCTCCGCGTTCTTGTCGGCCTGCAGGAGCCGAGTGGCGGCCATATCCACGTCAGGGGCGTGGATCTCTGCCGCGCGACCCCCGCCGAACTCGCTGCCTACCGCAAGACGCTCGGCATCTCCTTCCAGGGAGGGGCCCTGTTCAACTCCATGACCGTTGCCGAAAACGTCGCTCTGCCTCTTCGCGAGCACACTTCCCTCGAGGAATCCACGATTCAGATCATGGTCCGGTTGAAGCTGGAAGAAGTCGGCCTGGCCGGCTTCGAAGACTATTTCCCTTCGCAGCTCAGCGGCGGCATGAGGAAGCGCGCGGCCGTTGCGCGCGCCCTCGCCATGGATCCGGAAATCCTCTTCTTCGACGAGCCGTCCGCGGGTCTCGATCCCATCATCGCCGCCGGTATCGACCAGCTCATTCTCCGACTGAAGGAGGCCTTTCACATGACCGTGATCGTCGTCACCCACGAGCTGGCCAGCGCCTTCCTGATCGCCGACCGCATGGTCCTGATCGAAAAGGGCAATATCATTGCCTCCGGTCCTCCCGCCGAGTTCCAGGCCAGCACGCATCCGCGCGTCCGGCAGTTTCTCGACCGCGTGGCCGAGCCTGAAATCGAGGAC
>WNGH01015141.1_pt1 | contig 12379 bp, 10 predicted proteins | sample 5400631 | NCBI WGS metagenome assembly WNGH01 (sample SAMN13153373, study PRJNA577476) | soil metagenome | isolation source: 115 cm soil or saprolite under Garry oak tree replicate 1 | place: USA:California | collected 2016-06-15 | reverse complement strand
GAAGGCGATCGTCCGCGAGCTCGTGCCGTTCATCCTGGTGCTGATCGCGGTGCTCTTCCTCATCACGCTCGTGCCGTCGTTCGTGCTCGCGCTTCCCAGGCTCACCGGATACCTCGGCTGAATCGGAGCTCGCCGCGGCGGCCGCGCGCGGCGAGCCGGACGACGGCAGCGATTACTACGAGCACTGGCTCGCCGCCCTGGAAAAGCTCGTCGCCGGAAAGGATCTCATCCCGGGGCAGGAGCTGGAGCGGCGCGTGGAGGAATGGGACGCCGCCGCGCGCTCGACCCCGCACGGCAAGCCGATCGAGCTGCCGCCCGCTGAGCGGCGCAGAAGGAAAACGGGACCTCGCGGACAAGCAACTTCAGCGCGGTGCCGACGCTGCGGCCGGCGTCAGCGGAGCCGCGACGGGACGGCCGATCTTGGCGAGCGCGGCGCGGATCTGCTCCATCTTTTCCGCGGCCGCCTTCTCGCCTTCGAGGATGGCGAGGTGCTTGGACTGGAAATCGGTGCCGCTGATGTTGCCGACATCGGGCCGGATGACCACGTCGGCCTGGCCGAGCTCGTATTGCGCGACCGTGGCGCTCATGATGGTGAACGTCTGCAACAGCACGTCGATCATGCTCGACACCTTCGCGTTTTTCGGCTTCGACGAGATGTCCACGGCGATCACGAAATCGGCGCCCAGATCGCGCGCCACCTTGGCGGGCACGGGGCTCACCAGCCCGCCGTCGACGAATTCCCGCCCGCCGATGCGCACCGGTTGAAAGACGCCCGGAACGCTCGACGAGGCGCGCACCGCGAGGCCGACGTCGCCGCTGCGCAACACCGTCAATTCGCCGGTTCGCAGCTCGGTCGCCACCACCGCCAGCTTGCGGGGCAGCGCGTTCATCGGACGGTTGGCGAGCGCCTTGTCGACGAAATCCTGCAGCGCCTCGCCGCGGATGAAGCCGCGGTCGGGCAGCACCCAATCGCTCACCGACCCTTCTTCCATGCTGAGCGCGAGCTTCTGCAATTCGAAGCCGTTTGCGCCGCCCGCGTAGAGCGCCGCGACCACGCTCCCCGCGCTGGTGCCGACGACGATATCCGGGACGATGCCCTGGGCTTCGAGCGCCTTGATGACGCCGACGTGCGCAAATCCCCGCGCCGCGCCGCCTCCCAGCGCGAGCGCGATCTTGGGCGCGGCGGGGGGCGCGCCGGACTTGTCCGGCAAATTCGCGCACGCCGACAAAAGAGCGAGGAGCGCGATCGAGGAGGCACGGAGCATAGGGGTCACCCTGGGGGAGAACGGACGGAAACGGACCGGCCCTTGCCGGAAACCCGACCCGAAGGGTAGATTGTAGCGGATTCTTCGCGGCGCGCGCGCAGCGCTCGAGCGGCTAGTGGCACCGCAGCATTGACCGCGATTTTGTGCGGGGAGTAGCATGACATCGCACGAGAGTCTGTTTCTGAATCCGCCCCTCGGAGCCCACCCGGAGCCCAGCACAAAGGAGCCAGCATGGCGATCAATTTCACCGTCAACGGCAAGCCGGTCAGCGTCGCTGCGCCGGAAAGCACCCGCCTCTTGTGGGTGCTGCGCGAGGAGCTGAAGCTCACCGGCACCAAATTCGGCTGCGGCGCGGGCCAGTGCGGCGCCTGCATGGTGCATGTCGACGGCGAGCGGATGTTCTCGTGCCTCATGCCCGTGTCGGGCGTGCAGGGCAAATCGGTCACCACCATCGAGGGCCTCTCGCCCAACCGCATGAACGCGCTGCAGCGCGCGTGGCTCGCCGAGAGCGTGCCGCAGTGCGGCTACTGCCAGTCGGGCCAGCTCATGAGCGCCGCGGCGCTGCTCGCGGCGAACCCGCGCCCGACGCGCGCGCAGATCAAGGACCACATGAGCGCCAATGTCTGCCGCTGCGGCACCTATCCGCGCGTCGTGCGCGCGATCGAGCGCGCCGTGAGGGAGGGATGAAGCCATGACGACGACGAACACATTGCACAGCGGCATCACGCGGCGCCGGTTCATGGTCGGCGCGGCCGGCCTCACCTTCACCGTGCTCGTGGACGGCTGCGCGGCCCTGCGCGGCGAGGAGCGCGGCGGCGCGGCGCTCGCCGCGGCGCCCGCGGACGGCTCGGTCAAAGTGAACGCCTGGGCGAGCATCGCGGCGGACGGCACGATCTACATCGCCAACCCGGCGGTGGAAATGGGCCAGGGCTCGCAGACCGCGATCCCGCTCATCATCGCCGAGGAGATGGACGCCGACTGGTCGCGCGTGCGCATCGTGCCGGCGGCGCCCGACGACAAGATCTACGGCAACCCGGGATTCCGCGGCCTCATGTATACGGCGGGCTCGGCGACCGTGACCGGCTACTGGGACGTCGCGCGCACCTTCGGCGCGCAGGTGCGGCGCGTGATGATGGAGAACGCCGCGCGCGAATGGGGCGTGCCGCTCGCGGAGCTCCGCACCGAGCCGAGCGCGGTGGTCCACGCGAAATCCGGCCGGAAGCTCGGCTACGGCGAGATCGCGGCCTTTGCCCGAATCCCGGCTGCCGCTCCGGCGATCAAGCCGGAAGAGCTGAAGAAGCCCGATCAGTACCGCCTGATCGGCAAGGACGTGATGCGGGTCGAGCTGCCGACCAAGGTGAACGGCACGGCGCAGTACAGCATCGACGTGCAGCTCCCGGGCATGCTCTACGGCGCGATTCTGCGCGGGCCGGTCGAGGGCACTTCGCCCGCATCGATCGACGATGCGCAGGCGCGCGCGGTTCCGGGCGTCACGCGCATCGTGCGCATGCCTTTCGGCGTGGGCGTGATCGCCGAGACGCCGTGGGCGGCTTTCGACGCGAAGAACACGCTGAAAGTCGCTTGGGACCGCCGCGCGCGCGCATTCGGCCACGACAGCGACAAAGCGGTCCCGGTCTATTCCGCGGCGGCGCGCGACTTGAGCCGCGCGGGCAAGCCCTGGGACACCGCGGGCGACGCGCCCGCCGCGATGCGGAAGGCGGCGAAGGTCTACGAGGGCGAATTCGTCTGCGACTACACCTACCACGCGCAGATGGAGCCGCTCAACTCGGTCGCCTCCGTTTCGCCCGCGGGCGACGCCTGCGAGATCTGGTGCGGCACGCAGTCGCAGACCATGGCGGTCGCGGCGGTCGCCAAGGCGCTCGGCATTCCGGCCGAGAAAGTGAAATTGAATCTCACGCTGCTCGGCGGCGGCTTCGGCCGGCGCGGGCATCGCGACGAGGAATTCGTAGTCGACTCGGTGCTGCTCTCGAAGGAAGTGAAGCGCCCGGTGAAAGTCCTGTGGACGCGCGAGGACGACGTGAGGAACGGGCGCTTCCGGCCGCTCTCCGTGCATTACCTGCGCGCGGGGCTCGACGGGACGGGCCGCATCGTCGCGTGGCAGCACCGCGTCGCCTGCGACGAGATCACCGCGTTCCAGGACCCGCTGCGCTACAAGGGCGGCGGAGAGAAAGACTTCCTCGCGATGGCGGGCTCGGAGCTTCGCACCTACGACATCCCGAACCGGCTCTCCGAGCAATTGCCCCAGGAAACCGGCATCCGGACGTCGTCGCTGCGCGGCATCGGCTTCGGGCCGAACAAGTTCGCGACCGAGGCGTTTCTGGACGAGATCGCGGCGAAGCACGGCCTCGATCCGGTCGATCTGCGGCTGCAGCTGCTGAAGAACACGCCGCGCGGGCAGGCGGTGGTCCGCGCCGTGGTCGAGATGTCCGACTACCGCCGCGCGCGGCCCGGACGCGGCCTCGGATTCTCGTTCATCGATTACTCCGGGACGATGGTGGCGGCGGTGGCCGAAGCGTCGGTGGACAAGACGCGCGGCAAGGTGACCGTGCACGATTTCTGGCTCGCGCTCGATCCGGGCATCGCCGTGCAGCCGGAGAACGTCATCGCGCAGACCGAAAGCTCGATCGTCTACGGCCTGGGCCTCGCGCTCACCGAGCGCATCACCTTCAAGGACGGCGTGGTGCAGCAGTCGAACATCCTCGACTACGGCGTGCCGCGCATGCACGACATCCCCGAGCTGCACATCAAGCTGATGTCGACGCCCAACCGCCCGACCGGCGCCGGGCAGATGGCGACGCCCGTGGTGGCGCCGGCGATTTCGAGCGCCGTCTTCGCCGCGAGCGGCGCGCGCGTGCGCCACACGCCGTTCCTGCCCGAGCGCGTGCTCAGGGCGATCGCCTGAACGCCGGGGGCCGGATGAGCAAGCCGAAGAACCCGGGCGCGACCAAGGCCGGCGACGGCCGCTTTCTTTTCGATCTTGCCAAGCTCGCGCGCATGCCGGTCGGCGGCGTCTATTCCACCGCCGAAGGCCCGGTGGTCGAAGGCGAGCGCATGCAGGTCGGCCTCATCACCATCAAGCGCGGCACCGTCTCGCGCCCGCATTCGCATCCGAACGAGCAATGGACGTACGTGTTGAAGGGCAAGGCGCGCGTCTCGGTCGGCGGTGAGCCGGAGATGCTCGCCTCGGCCGGAACCTTGATCTACGCCCCGGCCAACGTCGTGCACTCGGTCGAGGCGCTGCCCGACGAAGACCTGGTGTTCTTCACCGTGAAGGACCTGTCGCACGGCATCGTCGGCACGCCCGCCGGGTAAGATTCCGTCTTTGCCGCTTTCGCGGCAGGCGCGAACAATATCTCAGGAAAAGAGCGCCGCCCTATTCCCTGCGTGGCTTCAGTGGTATTTTAGGAACGTCAACCGGAGGAGGCTTGCAATGCCCAAAACGTCCCGTTCATCCATGCTTGTCCTCGCCGCGACCCTCGCGCTCTTCTGCGCCGCCGCGGGCGCGAAGGACTTCAAGGTTCTGCAACCCCTCGGCGACAAGCCGACGAAGATGAAGAACGGCAGCTACTACGTCCCGACCACCACCGAGACCGCGCGCTGGGGCAGCCTGCCGAACGCGGATTCGAAACCGCTGCTCACGGTACCCTCCGGAAGCATCGTGACCTTCGACACGGTGTCGCACGAAGGCATCCTCGAAGACCAGGGCAAGGACCCGGTCAAGTATTTCGGCCGATTCGGCGTCAAGCCCGCTCAGGTGCTCAACGACGCGAAGGCGATCGCCGCCTCCGGCCTGGAGCACGATTTCGTCAAGGACGGGCCGCACGTCATCACCGGGCCCGTCGCGATCGCGGGCGCCAGGGCGGGCGACGTGCTGATGGTGCAGATGATCGCGCTGCAGCCGCGCGTGCCCTACGGCGTGATCTCGAACCGCCACGGCAAGGGCGCACTGCCGGGAGAGTTCCCCGAGAACAAGGGGCCGCAGCCGGGCGCCGGCGCCGCGCACCCCGAGCTGTACGCGAACGTATTCACCTTTACGCCGATACGGGAGATCGGCGGCAAGTGGTACGGCACCGTCAAGGACAAGAGCGGGCTGGAAGCGCGCATTCCGCTCAGGCCGTTCAACGGCACCATGGGCGTCGCGGTCAACACCAAGGAGAAGCCCAATTCGATTCCGCCCGGAGCCTACGCCGGCAATCTCGACGTCAACGAGCTCGGCGCCGGCGCGACGCTCTACATCCCGGTGCAGGTGGACGGCGCGCTGTTCTACGCCGGCGATCCGCATTTCGTGCAGGGCGACGGCGAGGTGGCGCTGACCGCGATCGAGGGATCGCTACGCTCGACCTACCGGCTCACCGTGCTCAAAGCCGGCGACCCGCGGCTGCCGATGAAGGCGCCGATGAAGAACCCGTTCGCCGAAACGCCGCAATACTGGATCCCGATCGGGCTCAATTCCAGCCTCGACGAGGCGATGAAGGACGCGACGCGCCAGGCGGTCCAGTTCCTGAACGAGAAGCTCGGCATGGATCGCGCCACGGCGCTGGCCTACCTGAGCGCGGGCGCCGATTTCCAGGTCACGCAGGTGGTGGACCGGGTCAAAGGCGTTAACGCGATGATCCGCAAGTCGGATTTCCCGGGCGCGGCGAAAAAGAAAGGCTCGAGGAAGTCGAAGTAGCGCCGCCGAACACGCGGCACGATCATCCGCGAACCCTCTTACATTTCGATACCAAATGTTGCAGTCGACGCGCAGCCTCTGCCGCACAATGGCGGCCCCACTATCACATGAAGGAGTCATCATGAAGAAAGCGCTTTATCTCGCACTCGCCCTCATGGGCACCACCGCCGCCGCGATCGCGCAGCAAGGCACTCCTCCCGCCGGCGGGGACCGCCAGAGCTTCGAGCAAAGGAAGGCGCAGATGCTCAAGCGCATGGAAGAGCGCATGCAGACGATGCAGAAGACCCACGACTGCCTGGCGCAGGCGCAGGACGAGAAGGCCGCGCGCGCATGCCGTCCGATGGGCAGAGCCGGCGGGCACATGGAAGGCGGCGGCCACATGGAGCCCGGCGCGCACTAGCCGCGGTCGTCCGCACTACCCGAAGCTCGCGGAAGCCTACGCTTCCTCGGGCTTTTTTTATTTCACCCGCCCGCCCGCGGCGAGGAGCGCGGCCGGCAGAGAGTCGCCGGGCGCGACGCGAGTCCCGTATCATTCGATTGTTCCCCGCAAAAACCCAATCCCCATGACCGAACGCAAGCGCCCCAAGGCCTACCAGAATCCGGGCTTTCTCAGCAGCAAGGACGCCCGCGCCCTGCGCATCCTGTCGGAGTATCTCGAACCCAAGGCCCGCTTCGACCACTACCGCGTCGACGACACCATCGTGTTCATGGGCTCGGCGCGCATCAAGTCGCCCGAGGCCGCCGAGGAAATGCTGCGAAAGGCGAAGGCGGGCAAGGACCGGGAGCGGGCGGAAATGGCCCTCAAGATGTCCGCCTATTACGAAGCCGCCCGCGAGCTCGCTTCCCGCCTCACCCAATGGTCGAAGGAGCTCGACCAAGTGGAGCGCCGCTTCGTCGTGTGCACCGGCGGCGGCCCGGGAATCATGGAGGCGGCGAACCGCGGCGCGGCCGAGGCGCGCGGCGTGAACGTCGGCCTCACCATCTCCCTCCCGGTGGAGGAATTCGACAACCCCTACGTCACGCGCGAGCTCGCCTTCCACTTCCACTACTTCTTCATGCGCAAGTTCTGGTTCAGCTATTTGGCGAAGGCGGTGATCGTGTTTCCCGGCGGCTTCGGGACGCTCGACGAGCTGTTCGAGTTGTTGACGCTGGTGCAGACGCGCAAGATGAAAAATGAAAAAGCCCATGCCGATCGTACTCTTCGGCACCGAGTACTGGAGGCACATCATCGACTTCGATGCACTGGCGCGCCACGGCACCATCAACCCCGAGGACATCGAGCTCGTGCACCGCACCGACTCGGTGGACGACGCCTACGACTGGATCGTGCGGCAGCTCGCCGAGAAGGCGCTGGGGCAGCCGGGGGCAACGCTGTAGCCAAGAGAAGTAGGGTCCGGCTCCAATTCTCCTCAGTTAAATGAAGCTCAGCGGGATTTCTTTTTGGGAAAGGGTGGCTCTTCGTGCCGCGGTTGTGGAAGACCAGGTGCTGCAGGAGCACCAGCCGCTCCTTGGATCAGTATTTGCTGAACCTGATTGATAAAGGCATTTCCTAGGTGATTCTCAATAATCTTTACAGCCGGGGAAAGATTGAAAGTGTGGGTCGTTGCATGAAATATCGATAGAATAAAATCTTGCTGGTCCTTGTCTTGCTCAAGATTCAAAATGTTCATTCCTTTTTCCCGCAGACGTTCACGGTTAATGTGCCTTCCGTGCATCTTAAATTTGGCATGATCTGCTAACCAAGAAGCAATGCTCGTCGCGCGCTCTGCAGCATTCAACTGCCCTCTGAACATGTAGTCAGTCAACCAGCTTTGGACTAACTCACGCGAGAGGGCAGAAACGTTTTGACATTGAACGAGTAAGTCTGGGCCATATTGCTGTAGCATCGGAAGCCATACAGCTAACCTCGCGGGATCTTGACATTCGGTCCGGGCCATTTCGAACTGATCCAAAATCGCTTGGGCAGGGATGGAACGCGCACCCAGCGACGTGTTCATAATCAATTGTGGATCGATTGGTCCAAGAAATGAATGCTTACCCATAACAATTTCATCAGCCGCACACGCGAGCATTGTCGCAGCAGACATGGCCGCATGGGGCACAAACACACGAATGTAATGAAACTTAGAACGAAGATATTGAACGCACGCGTCTGCAGCGGCTAAGCTCCCGCCGGGGCTATGAATAATGAGGTCAAGACTTGTTTCCTTGACGCCATGAAGGACTTCCATAAATCCTTGAATGTCGCCCTCCGTAACAGACACCATCTCTGGAGGGACGCCTTCTGACGCCTGCGTCCATTTGGTTGCGTAAAGGATTACCGCACGCTTCGAATGCGCGTACTGGGAAGCGATGTATTTGCGGCGCACCAGATCTAGGGCGCGCGCCGGGTCACGCTGCTTGAGGTCGGAGATCTCTTTAAGGATCCCACCCCAAGAGGGCATTTACTTGACTCTTTGTGAGGATGAGGTGGTGGAGGAAAAAATCCACCGCGGGCCAACAACCTGCTGTGCTCTCTTATAAACCTCAATGGCAGGCTGCTGCGCGTTATATATGCGCATAACCTCTGCCACTCCCGGCTCCTTCATGGCGCGCTCGAGCAAATGCTTCACTTGCTCTTCGATTTTTTCCACGGAGACTCCGATTGGCGCTGAAACTCGTTCGTATTATAGTGCAAAAGGTACATCGGAGACACCGCCAATTGCGTCTCACCTTTTCACGCCGAGTCGCTCGGCCGTTCAACAAAATTCCTTGCCCCACTCCGTTCCCTTAGGTATCTTCCCCCTAGACGCCAACCTTCTAGCAATCGGAACCCCGCGGCCCCACCGCCGCTCGATCCACGAAATAACCTCTCGAACCTTCTCCCCTCCTCCATCCGCGGCACGGCCATCCCCGGCCCCGGCGCGCCGCCGCAGGGGCTGCTCGCTTTTTACTGGCACTTCGTCCAGCAAAGCAAAGGCTGGTACGCGGCGATGTTCGCCGCGTCGCTCGCGGTGGCGCTGCTCGACACGGTGATTCCGCTTTTCATCGGGAAGCTCGTCTCGCTGATGGAAGCGACCGACCGGCAGGCCGCGCTCGCGCGCGAGTGGCCGATGCTCGCCGGGATGATCGGGCTCGTCCTATTAATCCGACCGCTTGCGATCCTCGCCGACATGGCGATCCGCCAGAACGCGCTGATCCCCGGCGTGACCACCATGATCCGCTGGCAGAGCCACTGGCACGCGATCCGCCAGAGCTGGCCGTTCTTCCAGAACGATTTTGCCGGCCGCATCGCCAACCGCGTGATGCAGACCGCGAACGCCCTGCGCGAGAGCACGATGGCCTCGATCCGCGCGGTCTGGTACATCGCGGTGTACGGCGCGAGCGCGTACGCGCTGATGGCCGCGGCCGACTGGCGCCTGGGCCTGCCGACGCTCCTCTGGTTCGCGGGCTACATCGTGTTCCTGCGCCACTTCGTGCCGAAGCTGAGGGAGCTCGCGAAGACCAGCTCGGAGCTGCGCTCGCTCGTGATGGCGCGCGTGGTCGACAGCTACACCAACATCCTCACCGTGAAGCTCTTCGCGCGGCTCGCCGACGAGGACGCTTACGTGCGCGAGTCGCTCGACCGGCATCAGGACGCGATGAGCGCGCACATGGGGCTTATCACGCGCTTCATGATCTCACTCACCGCGATGAACGCGCTCTTGCTGGTCGGCACGGCGGCGATCGGCATCGCGCTCTGGGCGCACGGCGCGGTGAGCGCGGGCGTGGTCGCGACCGCCTTGCCGCTCGCCTGGCAGACCGCCAACGCCGCGGGCTGGGTGAGCTGGGAAGTCACCGGCATCTTCGAGAACGTCGGCACGGTCCAGGAAGGCATGCTGTCGATCGCCGTGCCGCACAGCGGGGTGGACCGGGCCGGCGCCCGGCCGCTGGAAGTCTCGCGCGGCGAGATCCGCTTCGAGAACCTCTCCTTCGGCTACGGCAGGCAGGACGCCCCGCCCGTGCTCGACCGGCTCGATCTCGTCATCCGTCCCGGCGAGCGCCTCGGCGTCGTCGGCCACTCGGGCGCGGGCAAGTCGACGCTCGTGAACCTGCTCTTACGGTTCTACGACCCGGAGCAGGGCAGGATCGTGATCGACGGGCAGGACATCGCGAACGCGACGCAGGAATCCCTGCGCGCGGCGATCGGCATGGTGACGCAGGACACCTCGCTCCTGCACCGCTCGATCGCGGCGAACATCCGCTACGGGCGGCCCTCCGCGAGCGACGCGCAGGTCGAGGCGGCGGCGAAGAAAGCGCAGGCGCACGGCTTCATCGTGGGCTTGCGCGACTGGAACGGCCGCACCGGCTACGAAGCCCACGTCGGCGAGCGCGGCGTGAAGCTCTCCGGCGGGCAGCGCCAGCGCGTCGCGCTCGCGCGCGTGATCCTCAAGGACGCGCCCATCCTCGTCCTCGACGAGGCGACCTCGTCCCTCGACAGCGAAGTCGAGGCCGCGATCCAGGAGCAGCTCCTGGGGCTGATGGAAGGCAAGACCGTGATCGCGATCGCGCACCGCCTCTCGACCATCGCGCGCATGGACCGGCTCATCGTGCTCGAAGCGGGCCGCATCGTCGAGCAGGGCACGCACGCCGAACTGCTCGCCTTGCGCGGCCACTACGAGAAGCTCTGGCGGCACCAGTCGGGCGGCTTCCTCACGGAGGACGTGTCGCCGAGGGCGACCGAACTCGAGTTGTCGGAGGAGCCGTTGCCCGAAGACGTGCGGGCCGACGACAAGTCCGGGCCCTCGACCGACGACGCGCCGGTGACGACCCGGACCTGAAGGGCGCCGCCGGCGCGCGATCTCAGCGCGTGCGCCCGCGCATCGACGCCGGGTGGCCGGGCAGCTGGAGCGACTTGCCCGTGTTCACGATCTGATCGCCGTCCACGCGCAGGATCGAGATGTCTTCATCCATGAAGTTGCCGACGTAGATATAGCGCCCATCGTCGCTGAAGACCACGCCTTCGGGCAGGCCGCGCACCTCGGCTTCGCTCGCGCGCGTCACCTTCTTGCCGTCGATCTTGAGCGCCACCACCGTCGCGTTGCGGTTGTAGAAAAAGGCGCTTTTCGAGGCGTTGGTTCCCTTGAGCAGCACCGCCACCGCGAGCCTGCCGGTCGGGCTGATGGCGAAGCCCTCGGGCGCGTCGCCCACCATGACCTTGTCGATCACTCGCGGCGGATTGGCTTCGATGTCGATCACGCTCACCGTGTCCACGTGGCCGTCGGCCGCGCCGCTGTTGCCGTTGTCCGCGGTGAGCGCGAGCTTGCCGTCGGGCGTCACATCCACGTTGTACGGCCACAGGCCGGCCGGCACGTCCTGCTTGTTGTAGCTGACCTTCTCGCCGTTCACCTCGAGGAACGCGATCTTGTGCCCCGGGAACTTGGAGGCGAGCGCGCGCCGGCCGTCGGGCGTAAACACCGCGTGCGAGACCTGCTCGCCGATCATGACGGTGTCGATCAGCTCGACTTTCTTCCCGGAAATGCGCAGCACGCTGATCGAGCCGTCGGCGCGGTTGGCGACGAGGGCGAGATTCCCCGCGCGGTTGATCGACAGGCCCGAAGGCTGCTTGCCGGCGGTGACGGTGTCGATCAGCTTCGGCGGATCGGCGGTGAGGTCGATCACCCAGATGCGGTTGTCGGGCACCTGCTTCCAGGCCGCGCCGTCCTGGACGACGTTCATCGAGTTGGCGACGAGCGCGAGGCTCCCGTCCGGCGTGATGGCGAGATTGACGGGCGGGCCGACGATGGTGTTCATGAGCGGCAGGGTGACGAGGATCTTCGGCGCAAGGGGGTCCGTGCCGACGTCGATGATCACGACGGAATCGCGTCCGGGGGGACCTATGACGGCCTTGCCGGACGCGTCCCAGCTCTGTTTCTCGTCGAGGCCGACGATCATCAGCTCGCGCTTTCCCGCGGCCGCCGGATTCATCGCGGCGAAGCCCGCAACGGCGATGAAGCTCGCGGCAACGATAAGGGTTTTGAAAGGATTCACTGCGGGAACATCGGCGGACATGGTCTCCCTTTCTTACGAACTGGAATCACCCCATGGTACTCCGCAGTCGGTTCGTGCGGGTAAACTTCTGCGCCCGGTAGGAGCGTATCGCGGCGCTCGAAGAGGGAAAGGGAAGCCTCTTCCGGGTCGTTCTGCCCGCGGCCGCGGGGTCGTGACAGTCGCGTTGGGCTGCATCGGTCCTTGAATCCTGCGAAAGCGCGCGGTATTATAACGTTCGTTATAACTTGAGGCTCCGTCATGGCCGCTCTCAAACTCACGCGAATCGGCAACTCCGTCGGCGTGATCCTGCCGAAGGACATGCTCGCGCGCCTGAAGGTCGACAAGGGCGACACGCTGCACGTCACCGACACGCCCGACGGCCTTCGGCTGACGCCTCACGATCCCCGCTTCG
>WNGH01008039.1_pt1 | contig 12380 bp, 8 predicted proteins | sample 5400631 | NCBI WGS metagenome assembly WNGH01 (sample SAMN13153373, study PRJNA577476) | soil metagenome | isolation source: 115 cm soil or saprolite under Garry oak tree replicate 1 | place: USA:California | collected 2016-06-15 | reverse complement strand
ACCGCGCGCTTGTAGTACCCCTTCGCCCGCTCGCCTTCGAAGGTCATCAGACGGACGAAAGCCTCATTATACACCCCGGCACGGAGTTCGTGCTCGGCATAGCCGAAGCACGAGAGGTCCTCCTCGGGGAGATAGATCCGGTCGCGCCGCGCGTCTTCCCCAACGTCACGGAGAATATTGGTCAACTGGAATGCCACGCCCAGGTTGATTGCATAGTCGCGGGCACCCGGGTTGCGGTAGCCAAAGATCTCGATACACACCAGACCGACTAACGAGGCAACGTGGTAGCAGTAATCGTAGAGCTCGGCAAAGGTCCGATAGCGGTTGCGGTGCAGGTCCATTTCCACCCCATCAATGATGCCGGCCAGATGGTCCTGGGGGATAGGAAAACGCTGTATCGTGTCGGTCAGCGCCTGGGAGATAGGGTGGCGCGGAATCCCAGCATAACAGCGTCGGAGCTCTTCGCGCCAGGTATTGAGCAAAACCGCAAGCTGTTCCCGGTGACTACTCTCCTGTCTGGGTGGAGGCAGCGGGTAAGTCTGGTCGGCGATGTCGTCCATGAACCGGCAGAAGGCGTAGAGCGCACACAGGGCGTCGTGTCGCTCTGCCGGCAGCAGGCGAAAGGCGTGGTAAAAGTTTGAGGAACTCGCGCGCGTGATGCGACGACAGTAGGCATAGGCATCGGCAAGTGTAAGGGGCGCAGGGTGGGGAGAGAGGGGGGTAAATGCCAGAGCCTGCCGCGCTGCCTCACCTTGGTTCACAACCCTTCTCCATTCCTAGTGACTCAAGTGTTCAGGCGGAGGCCGCCGCACGAGGTTGGGCCAGGCCTAGGGCCGTGCGCGCCTGGGCACGGGCCCAACGGTCAGCTTCTAACAGGTCATCGAGGTCTGTTATCGGTCGTGGGAGGTGCGCGTCCAACACGCGCTGGTTGAGAGCGGCGATGTCGGGAAAGCGGATCTGGCTAGCGAGAAAGCTCTCAACCGAGACCTCATTGGCGGCATTCAGCACTGCCGAGCAGGTACCGCCCCGTTCCAGTGCTGCATAGGCAAGCCCAAGACAGGGGAACTTGACGAAATCTGGCTTAAAGAAGGTGAGTTGCGCGGCAGCAGCCAAATCCAACGCGGGCAGATGGGTGAGCGGCAAGCGGTCGGGATAGGCAAGGGAGTAGGAGATAGGGATCGCCATGTCCGGGATGCCGAGCTGAGCCAGGACTGAGCCGTCCACGTACTCAACCATCGAATGGACGATACTCTGCGGGTGGATGAGCACAGACACTTGCTCTGACGGCAGGTCGAACAGCCAGCGCGCCTCAATGACTTCGAAGCCCTTGTTAATAAGGGTGGCAGAGTCGATGGTGATCTTGCTGCCCATCTTCCAGGTCGGGTGCTGCAACGCCTCCTCAACGCTCACCGTAGCCAGTTCTTCGACCGGACGGCGCAGGAACGGCCCGCCCGAGGCGGTCAGGATAATGCGTTTCACCCGCTCGCGCTGATGGCCCTGCAGGACCTGAAAGATCGCGTTATGTTCGCTGTCCACCGGCAAGATCCGCACCCCACGTTGTTTGGCCTCGCGGGTCATGAGCTCACCGGAGATCACCAACGCCTCTTTGTTGGCCAAGGCGATGGTTTTGCCGGCCCGGATCGCTGCCAGCGTGGGTGCCAGGCCGGCTGCCCCCACCAGTGCGGACATAACTAGGTCAGCCGCCGGGTGGGTAGCAACGGTCAGCAGCCCTTCTACCCCGCAGAGAATCTCCCCGTGAAACCCGGGGAGTTGAGCCCGCAAGGTCCTGGCATCAGCCTCGCACGTAAGCGAGACGACCTCTGGCTGAAAGCGGCGTACCTGTTCCTTGAGCTTCGCCAGGTTTTTACCTGCGGCCAGCGCAACCACACGAAAGCGGTCAGGGAATCGTTCCACGATGGACAGGGTGGTCGCTCCAATCGAACCGGTCGAGCCCAGAATGGCCAGCTTTTTCATGACAACCCCCCGTCGCACGGGAGCGGTACACTACTTCTGTCGCCCCACTCGCGCGGTTTGTTCACTTGCTGTGCAGCGCCCTCTCCCATGAACTGCAGGCGCACCGAACGGGGGCGGGGGCCGTCAAGCTCGGCAAAAATAATACGCTGGAACTGCCCTAGCACCAGACTCCCGGCTTCCACTTGGAGCGCCAGCGAACCACCCAGCAGGATTGCCCGCAGGTGGGCGGCCGCATTCTGCCGCTCGCAGTCGGAAAAACGTGGATCGTTGTGCTTGTAGCCAGCGCGTTCGGCCACAAGCCGGTGCAGAAACGTGGTGATGTCATCCCACAGGGCGTCCTGCACCTCAGTGCAAAATACCCCCGTGGTGGTGTGGAGGGTGGAGACCACACCTATGCCGTTCCATACACCGGACTCGGCGAGGAACTCCTTGACTGCATCGGTAAGGTCAAAGAGTTGCGCTTTCTGGACGGTATCGAGCTGAATAGTCTTGGCTTTGATCAACACCGCAGCTCTCCTCCCTCGGTGCTCACCGGTTCCTGAAGTTGCACTCGGCTCGTAGTGCGACGGCGCTCGCGCACGCGGGTACGAAACTGACCTAAAGCCATCAGCGGGAAATAGTTTCGGTACCCAGAGTAACGCAAGTAGAAGTGGCGGGGAAACCCCGTGCCGGTAAAAAGATCCTCGGGCCATGAACCCCCAGCCTCCTGCTGTGTGAGCAGATATTCGATCCCACGCAGCACAGCTGGGCTCATCTCGTCCTCCGCAGCCAGGAGTCCAAGCACAGCCCAGGCGGTTTGCGATGGAGAGCTGTGCCCTTTCCCTGCCCGGTTTTGATCCCAATACGACAAACAGTCTTCCCCCCAGCCGCCGTCTGGGTTCTGGTGGTCTTTGAGCCAGGTCACGGCGCGGCTGACGTATGGCTGGCTGAGGTCTTCCCCAATCGCCCGCAATCCCATCAACACCGACCAGGTACCGTAGATGTAGTTCACTCCCCAACGGCCCCACCAGGAGCCATCTGTTTCCTGCACGTTTTGCACAAACTCCAGCGCCTTGTGGACCCGACGAAACCCCCGGTCATAACCGAACGTGCCCATCATTTCGAGCAGCCGGCCGGTCACATCGGCCGTGGGCGGATCGATCATAGCTTTCATGTCGCCGAACGGCATCTGATTCCACAAGTCCAGGGTGTTGTCAGTGTCAAACGCGCCCCAGCCTCCGTTTCTGCTCTGCATGCCTAGGATCCAGTTCAGGCCGCGGGCGATGCCATGGTCCTTCTTGCGCTCGTCTAGGCCAGTGACCTGCTTGAGAGTGAACAGGATGACCGCGGAGTCGTCCACATCCGGGTACCAGTCATTGGCGAACTCGAACGCCCACCCGCCAGGCTCCAGCTCCGGGTTCTTGATCTGCCAATCGCCAGTCTTGAAGATCTGCCGGTCCAGGATCCAGTCAGCAGCTTTGGTGATTGCAGGCTGATCAGTCGGGAAACCAGAGTCGATCAGCGCCTTGATCACCCACACTGTGTCCCATACCGGCGACACACAGGGCTGGAAGAACAGATGCCCGCCGCTCTCCATGAGGAAGTCTTCCATCGCCTGGATGCCTTTCGCCACCGCCGGGTGGTCATGCGCGTAGCTAAGGCTGTGCAACGCCATGACCGAGTTGAGCATCGCCGGCTGGATACCGCCCCAGCCACCGTTGGCATCTTGATGATCCAGCACCCAACGCTCAGCTTTCCGCAGCGCTCGCTTCCGCAACGGCTTGATAGGACTTTTGCCAAGCAACTTGAGGACCTTGTCAACCTCGATAAAGAAGTTTTCCCACGAGAACAGCTGGGGTGAACGAGGAAAGCCCAGGTCAGAACGCTCGGGCGGGTCTTTCCAGAGCTCGGCCACGCCGCAGGCGTCAGGGATTGGCACGCAGGGGCGCTGGGCCAGGGTGATAGTCAGCGGCACCACCGTGCCCCGAGCCCAGCTCGACATCTCATAAATGTTGAGCGGAAACCAGGGTGGCAGGAGCACCATCTCGACCGGCAGAGCCGGCACTCCACGCCAGGGAAATTGGCCGAAGTAGGCAAGGAATATACGGGTAAAGACCTGGGCTCTGCTCAGGCCACCCTGGGCCAGAATGAACTGCCGGGCTTTGACCAACGCTGGATGGTCAGCGGAGTAACCAGTCAATTTGAGAGCGAAATAGGCCTCGATCGTGTTGCCAAGATGACCGGGTCCTCCGTAGAACAGCGGCCAGGCGCCGTCATCGGCTTGGACTGCCAGTAGATGCTCGCAGAGATGCTGGTGTTTTTTCTCATCCACCCGCCCCATGAAGTGGTTGAAGAAGATGTACTCTGCGTCCATGGTGGCGTTGGCCTCAAGGGGGTAGTACCAATATCCTTCAGGCTTCTGCTCACGCAGCAGATAGTCTTGCGCCTGGGTAATCGCGCGCTCGACACTGTAGAGGAACTCGTCATCGCCGGGCGTCAGCCCGGAAGAAAACCGCTTTTCTCCTGTCACGTTCCTTACTCTCCAGCACCCCTGGCCGCAGCGACTAACCGATCGGTCAGGTGTGGGTAAAAAAAGGGAGGCGCTTCGCCTCCTTCGTCAGGTCTGCTCTACAGACTTGGTCTTTCTATATAGAACTTCGTCTCCGCGCTGTCAACGCACTCCCTGGAGCGGGCTGTTTTACCCTGCAAGAAACTCTGTTATCGTTTTGGTTAATAGTGGAGGGATGCATGAAGGGTCTGACGTTTCTCAGCTATTGGGTCTTGCTGCTCAGTTATCTGTTGTTTGCATTGCCCGCGGCATCCGCCACCGACTTGATTGCCTACATCGATGGGGAAGGTGACCTCTACCTCATCCAACCCGATGGTAACGGTCGGCGCAACCTTGCCTCTGGCGAGGTGCTGCAACCGATCGCCTTCTCCGGGCGGTTGGTAAAGAACGGGCAGGATTTCTACAGTTGGCCGGTGTGGTCTCCAGACGGTAACCGCCTAGCCTGTTTTCGGGTTGTTGCTGGTGAGGCTGAGAATACTGACGGGCTATACATCTTTGATGTTGCCAGCTCGCAGGTTTTGCATGCCTATCAAGAGCCCGGCTTACGACCGATTTATGCCTACTGGGCGCCCACCGGCCAGCACCTGGCTGTCCTGTTGGGGGGACAGGGGGCGTTATCCTTGGGATTATGGCCGCTGTCCGGCGGGCGGCGGCCCAAGACGGTGGCGCAGGGCATACCGTTTTACTTCAACTGGCGGGCTGATGCTCGGGCGCTCCTGATCCACACCGGCAGTGATCCTGAGGCCAAACAAGGGCATTCGGTCAGCTTGCTCGACGTCGAGAGTGGCAAACGCCACCTGCTCTCGCGCACGCCGGCGGCTTTTGGCCCGCCCTCCTGGTCACATGATAATAAGTGGCTTGCCTACGGCGACGAGGCAAAAGAAGGAGAAAAGGCCCTGCTCATGGTTGCGCCGGCAGATGGCAGCAGCCCCAAGTCGTTTGGCGTTGTGCCGGAAAGGATCGCGCTAGAATGGTCACCTAACCAGCCGCTTCTGGCCGTAGCCACAAGTTCGTTCGTGGGAGACCCGCTGCTGGAAGAGTTGCGTCTGATCGATGTTCCCTCGGGCAGGACGCGGACCGTGGTCAAAGACCACTTCGTCGCCTATTTCTGGTCTCCCGATGGAGAGCGCATTCTCTATGTCAAGCGCAAGCTTGATACTGGCCTGTGGACCTGGGCCGTGGTCGAGGTCAAAGACGGGAAAACCTACGAGGTGGTGGACTTCGTGCCCTCGCGCCCCTTGCTCTTGGTCTTTCAATACTTCGACCAGTATGCTCTCTCGCACCGCTTCTGGTCGCCTGATAGTAAGCGTTTTGTCTTCACCGGTGGTGTCGGAGCGGATACTCCTCCGGCCATGGCCCTACACAGCCCGACGGTCTACACGGTCGAAGCCACTCAACATGCGACCCCCAAAGCGCTGGCTGATGGGCACATCGCCTTTTGGTCGCCGCAGTAGGGGTTGAACCATTGAGCCGTAGGGGCGCCCGCCGTGTGACCCTCCCTTGTCTCTTTTCCGCCGCTGGCATACGGAGCTTGGGCTGTTCTATACTGGACTGGCAGCGACGACCCGACGCGTACCTGGAGAGGTGCAGGAAGGCGTGCTCTCCGATCTTTCTCAATCGCGGAGACGAAAAGGGGACAACAATGCCAGCAGTTTACAGCCAACGGTGCGTGATCACTGATCTCGCGACCTTCCAGGTGGATCCGGAACGAGGCTTTTTGCCTTCCCCAGACCCGCTCGAGCGCCTGCCCCCAGTCTTTAGCTGCTGGGAGGAGATTGCGCGCGACCTACCCAAGCGACTCGCTGCCGGCACACTCCGGCCTGTCCTTGAGCAGCTACCAGTTTTGCCAGTCTCGTCGTTGCAAGAGCCTGTGCAACTGGACCGGGCGATGCTTTTACTGTCTTACTTTGGACACGGATATGTGTGGGAAGACGAACAACCGGCAACCCGCATCCCTGCCGGCGTTGCGGTGCCATGGTACGCCGTTGCCCAACGGCTCGGCCGCCCGCCGGTCCTCTCCTACGCCTCGTATGCGCTGCATAACTGGCGGCGGCTCGACCCCGCTGGACTGATCGCGCTTGGCAATATTGTCCTGCTACAGAATTTCCTGGCCGGCGTGGACGAAGAGTGGTTCATCCTGGTCCATGTGGACATCGAAGCGAAAGCAGCGCCGGCACTCCAGGCAATCGGCCTGGCGCAACAAGCCGTCGCTGCGGATCGAGGGCCGGAACTTGAGCGCCAGCTCGCCACGGTCGCTTCCGCCCTGGAGCAGGCGTACGCGACGCTCTTGCGCATGCCAGAACGCTGCGACCCCTATATCTACTATCGCCGGGTCAGACCGTACATTCACGGCTGGAAAGACCACCCTGCTCTTCCTGATGGGGTCATCTACGAAGGGGTGGACGCGTACGGTGGAGCCCCGCAAAAGTTTCGTGGCGAAACCGGGGCCCAGAGTGCTATCATTCCCGCTCTTGATGCCGCTCTCGGCATCACGCACGAAGACGATCCTTTACGTCCCTATCTCATAGAAATGCGTGCCTACATACCGCCGACACACCGCGCGTTCATCGAGGCCATCGAACAAGGACCCTCCATTCGTCAGTACGTGATCGGGCGCTATCAGTGCCAGCTGGCTCTGCGTGACGCCTACAATGCCTGTGTGCACTGGCTTGCACGGTTTCGCTCCACGCACCTGGAGTACGCCGGGCGCTATATCCACCAGCAGAGCCAGCAGGGTCTGGACAATCCGACGAATGTTGGCACCGGCGGGACCCCTTTTATGCCCTACCTGAAGAAACACCGCGACGAAACGGTCGCACACCAGATACCGTAGCGATCTGGATGATGCCCAGCAGCTCATGACTCGGCCGACTGAGCACCTGGCCCCCTCTACGTACTGCCTTTTATGGGGAGGGTAAAGAAGAAGGCCGCACCCTTGCCCGGCTCGGATTCCACCCAGATTTGCCCCCCATGCCGTTCCACGATCTTTTTGCAAATCGCCAACCCTATGCCCGTGCCTGGATACTCGGTCCTGGGGTGCAGCCGCTCAAAAATCCCGAAGATGCGCTCGGCATAGCGCGGATTGATCCCGATGCCGTTGTCCCGTACCGAGAATACCCACTGCTGCCCCTCTTGTCTGGCCGAGACGTGAATGCGCGGGGGTTCCTGGCTACGGAACTTGATGGCATTGCCGAGCAGGTTCTGCAACACCTGCCCTAATTGCACATTATCCGCCATGACCTGCGGCAGTGGGTCATGCGTCACCTCCGCTCCACTCTCCTCGATCGCCACCCGCAAATCGCTCAGGACACGCTGCAGCACCCCTTCACAGTCGGTTGGGGCGAACTCCTGCCCTGTCGTGTCTATCCGCGAATACGCGAGCAGGTCTACAATTAACTGCTGCATCCGCTTGGCCCCGTCGAGAGCATAGCTGATAAGCTCATTGGCCTCGGCCTCGAGCTTATCCTGGTAGCGCTCGGCGAGCTGTTGGACATAGCTCGCTACCACGCGCAGCGGCTCCTGCAAGTCGTGGGAGACCACATAAGCAAACTGTTGCAACTCTTCGTTGGACCGCTGCAACTCTGCCGTCCGCTCGGCGACCCGTTGTTCCAGTTGCGCGTTCAGTGCGCGTAGGGCTTGCTCTTGCCGTCTCACCTCCTGGGTCTTCTTGAACAGTTCGATAAAGACCGCAACCTTAGACCGCAACACTTCCGGGGTCGCAGGCGTGGGCAGGTAGTCCACCGCGCCAAGTGAATACCCCTGGAGCGCATGGTTCTGGGTCTGGTCGATCGCAGACACGAAAATAATCGGGGTGTGCTCAGATCTCTTGCGGCGTCGAATCAGCTCCGCCGTCTCGAAGCCATTCATACCCGGCATATTGACGTCGAGCAGAATGACAGCAACGTCTTGGTTCAAGAGATAGCGTAAGGCTTGCCTACCGGAATAGGCTTTCACTAATTCCTGACCCAGGTCGGCAAGGATGCTCTCGAGCGCCAACAGATTGGCCGGGTTGTCATCAACCAGCAGGATTTTCACTTTCTCTCCGGATTCCGCGGTCTTATTGCGCCGAGGGTTATGAAGATTGGTCAAGGGGGTACGTGCTCGCTTGCGTCCCTGAGGGGAGGTTATTTTAGTCGGCACTTTCGGATAAACCTTTAACGTGCCGCTTGCTTGCTTATGAGGATAGGGTGGACGCCCGCGCGGCTCGTCCCCCACCTCCTGATACAGCCATACAGAGCCGGGAGAGCAGTTGTTCGGTATCCACAGGTTTGGAGATATAGTCCGACGCGCCAGCTTCAATACACTTTTCACGATCCCCTTTCATAGCCTTAGCGGTGACTGCAATAATGGGAAGTTTCTTGTATTTGTCAAGCTTGCGGATCGCGCGCATTACATCATACCCATCCATCCCCGGCATCATGATATCTACCAACACGATGTCAACGCCGGGCGTTTGCTGCAAGACTTCAATTCCTTCCTTCCCGTTCTCGGCAGACAGGACCTCCACGTTATAGCGCTCCAAGGTGCTCGTGAGGGCAAAAATACTGCGGATATCGTCATCAACGATCAGGACTTTCTTGCCAGCAAGTACCACATCGGCTTGGGGGAGGTGAGACTTGCTCAGGTGCGGGAGCCCTGGATCCGGCGTCCCGCCGTCAACAGGTTGGATCTGGGAGGTGGAGGTCAGGGCGTGCTGAACGAGGCCGTTCCCCTGGTCTCTTTCAGATCCTCTCTCCAGCGTCCAAGACATAGTGGGCGGGTGTGGCAGGTAGAACGTAAACGTGCTCCCTTCACCCGGGGCGCTCTCGATACAGATCTCCCCGCCGAGCAACCGGGCCATTTCCCGACAGATCGACAACCCCAGCCCTGTACCGCCGTACTTGCGACTGGCCGTCCGATCGACCTGTTGAAACGCCTCAAAGATGAGCTTCTGCTGGTCTGCTGGAATACCGATGCCGGTATCGCATACAGAGAAGGCCACCACGGTCTTAGCGCGATTAAGTCCGTCGGGGTCGGGGTTCCACTCCCTGGCTGCCGACGCGATCCGCAGAGCAACCTGGCCTTGCTCGGTAAACTTAAAGGCGTTCGAGAGGAGATTCCTGAGCACCTGTTGTAAGCGTTTCGCTGCCTGATCCATAGATGGCCTTGGCGAATTCCACCTGCTTCGGCAGTAGGTTGCCTTGGGAGTTGTAGCTGAGCTGCTGGGCCAGGATCAACAGACTGTTGAGGGGGGTGCGCAGCTCGTGGGACATGTTGGCCAGGAATTCCGACTTATACTTGGACGTCAACGCCAACTGCGCGGCCTTGTCCTCCAGCTCCTGCTTGGCCTGTTCGACCTCGTGATTCTTGCGCTCCACTTCGGCCTTTTGTTCAGCCAGCAAGCGGGCTCTCTTTTCCAGCTCAGCATTGATCTGTTGCAACTCTCCCTGTCGGTTTTGCAGCTCCTGCGCTAGGGACTGCGACTGTTTGAGCAACTCCTCGGTGCGCATGCTGGCCTGAATCGTGTTTAGCACAATGCCGATGCTTCCCATCAACTGATCGAAAAACGCCTCATGCGTCGCGCTAAAGCGTTGGAAGGAAGCCAATTCGATCACCGCCTTGACTTGCCCTTCGAAGAGAACAGGCAGGACAAGGATGTTGAGGGGTGGGGCTTCCCCCAGACCAGAGCTGATCTGGATATAGTCGCCTGGTACGTTGGTAAGGAGAACGCGGTGCTTTTCCAGGGCACATTGTCCTACTAGGCCCTCGCCCAATCTGAACTGGGTTCCCAGGTTCTTGCGCGCCCTGTAGGCGTAGCTCGCGAGGAGCCTCAGCCGTGGTTCGTCTTCCGCGGAGTCCTCCATGAGGTAGAAAGTGCCGTACTGCACCGAGACCAGCGGGGCAAGCTCGGACAGGATGAGCCTCGCCACAGTCAGCAAATCCTTCTGGCCCGACAGCATGCTCGTGAACCTGGCCAGGTTTGTTTTCAGCCAATCCTGCTCGCTGTTCTTCTGCGTCGTGTCCCGCAGGTTACGGATCATCTCGTTGATGGTGTCCTTCAGGATTGCGACTTCGCCCCTCGCCTCGACCTGAATGAAGCGAGTGAGGTCGCCCTTGGTCACGGCGGTTGCCACTTCGGCGATCGCGCGCACCTGGGTGGTCAGATTGGCGGCGAGCTGGTTGACATTATCCGTCAGATCCTTCCAGGTGCCGGCCACACCCTTGACGTCCGCCTGGCCGCCCAGCTTCCCTTCCGTGCCCACTTCCCGAGCCACACGGGTCACCTCTGCAGCAAAGGATCGGAGCTGATCAACCATGTTGTTGATGGTATCCTTAAGCTCCAGAATCTCACCCCTGACATCCGCCGTGATCTTCTTAGAGAGATCGCCCTTGGCCACCGCCGTGGTCACTTCAGCAATGTTACGCACCTGCCCGGTCAGGTTGCTCGCCATCCGGTTGACGCTGTCGGTCAAATCCTTCCAGGTGCCGGCCACGCCCTTGACGTTCGCTTGGCCGCCCAGCTTCCCTTCCGTGCCCACTTCCCGGGCCACACGCGTCACTTCCGACGCAAAGGAGCTGAGTTGGTTGAGCATGGAGTTCACCGTCTTGGCGGTGCGCAGGAACTGGCCTTCGAGTGGTCTGCCATCAACCTCCAGCGCTATGGTTTGTGACAGGTCGCCGTTGGCCACCACGCCAATGACACGGGCTATTTCACTCGTGGGCCGGACCAGGTCGTCGATGAGACTATTGACCGCCTCAACCAAAGTCGCCCATGATCCATCAACGGTCCCAAGCGCGGCGCGCTGCGTGAGCTTGCCTTCTCTCCCGACCACGCGGCTCACGCGCGCAAGCTCCTTGACCAGCTTCTCGTTCAACTCAATGATCTCATTGAGCGTGTCGGCGATTTTTCCGGAGGTGCCGGTCCATTCAACCGGCAGGCGCACGGAAAAATCGCCCTTTTTGAGAGCGATGAGAACCTTCAGTAATTGCTTTGCCTCGAGAGAATCCGCAGTCATCTGTTGAGTTTGCATCGTCCTCTCCCTCAGGACTTTGCTGCATAGCGTGGAGGCTCGCTCCGGAAGGTCGTGCCCCACCGCCTGGCAATCCTCTTCTCACCTCCTCGTTATTATTCCATTGACAATGGCAAAAAAACCCACTATACGCAAGATGCTCTTATACCTCCTCAGTCTACAAACCCAATCGCCGCGCCCCTTTACGATGCAGCTGCACTATGAGCGCTACGGAGAGGGCCAACCACTCATCATCCTGCATGGCCTGTTCGGCTCCCTCGATAACTGGCGGACCCTGAGCAAAACTTTTAGCCGGTCTTTGCAAGTTTTTGCGCTCGACCAACGCAACCATGGTCATTCACCACACAGCGAGACTTTCACTGCTCAGGCGCTGGTGGAGGACCTGCAGGAGTTCATGCAACAGCAAGGCCTCTCCTCCGCCCACCTGCTGGGACACTCGATGGGCGGGAAGACGGCTATGCAGTTTGCCGTCACCTACCCGCAAATGGTCGATAAACTCATCGTAGTGGACATTGCCCCGAAGGCGTACCCGCCGGAGCACGAGGATATATTCGATGCTCTGTATGCCCTGGATGTGCAAACCCTCCGCACCCGTCAGGAGGCCGAGGCTGCACTCGCCAGGAAAATCCAGGAACTTTCACTACGGCAGTTCTTGCTCAAAAACCTGGAACGAGACCCAGCCGGAGCGTTCAGGTGGAGGATCAACCTGGCTGCCATCCACAACAACTACGAGGAGATTCTCAAAGGACTGGAAACGAACCGTACGTTTGAGAAGCCTACGTTGTTCATCAAGGGTGGCAGTTCAGGCTATATCCAAGAAGGGGATACGGCTCTAATCAGGGAGATCT
>WNGH01013645.1_pt1 | contig 12382 bp, 8 predicted proteins | sample 5400631 | NCBI WGS metagenome assembly WNGH01 (sample SAMN13153373, study PRJNA577476) | soil metagenome | isolation source: 115 cm soil or saprolite under Garry oak tree replicate 1 | place: USA:California | collected 2016-06-15 | reverse complement strand
AGCAGCGACCTGACCTCCTCGGTGTCCCGGGTGCCGGCCACCTTGACCTCGGTGCGCAGCTCCTCGACCAGCTGGCGGGCCGGGGTGACCCCCATATCGGCCGTGATCAGTGTCTCCTCGATCTCGTCCCACGTCTCGTCGTCGAGGTGATCGCGGGAGAGCAGGCCGAGCAGGACGCCGCCCAGCGCCGACTGCGACCGCGCCAGCCTGCCGCGCAGCCGGACCAGCCGCCCGGCCGACGGCGGCGGCTTCTCGGCCTCGCGGGCCGGCGGGGCGCCGGGGGCAGGGCCCGGCGGAGCGGTCACGCCCGGCGGCGCCGCAGTCCCGGGGCCGGCCAGCCCGGTCCCGGCGCTGCCCGCGGCCCCGGGCGCCTCCGCGGTGGATACGCCCCCGCCCTGGCCGGGGCCTTGGGCCAGATCCGGCGGGGGTGGCGCATGGCGGCGGGACCGCAGCAGGACCGTCGCGCCGCCGCCGCCGGCCACCACGACCACCGCGGCGATGATGATTATGACCTGTTCCATGACCGCCCCAGTCTCGCAGACGCCGGGCCTGCCCGCGCCACCTTGCCCGCGGCAATCTGCGCCCGCGCCGCTGTGGCCGCCAAATCCGGGGTCTCTAGCCCGGTCAGGCGCTCTCCGGCTCCCGCAGCCGCTGGCTGACCACCGTGGACACGCCGTCGCCCCGCATGCTGATCCCGTACAGCGTGTCCGCGACCTCCATGGTCCGCTGCTGGTGGGTGACGATGATCAGCTGCGAGTTGTCCCTGAGCTCGGCGAAGATCTGCAGCAGCCGCTGAAGGTTGGTGTCGTCCAGCGCGGCCTCGACCTCGTCCAGGACGTAGAACGGTGACGGCCGGGCCTTGAAGATCGCCAACACGAAGGCGATCGCGGTCAGCGCGCGCTCGCCGCCGGACAGCAGCGACAGCCGCCTGACTTTCTTCCCCGGCGGCCTGGCCTCGATCTCGATCCCGGTGACCAGCAGGTCGTCGGGCTCGGTGAGGATCAGCCTGCCCTCCCCGCCGGGGAACAGCCGGCCGATGATGTTCTCGAACTCCCTGGCGGTGTCCTCGTAGGCCGAGGCGAACACCTGCTGCACCCGGTCGTCGACTTCCTTGATCACGGTGAGCAGGTCGCGCCTGGTCTTCTTCAGGTCCTCCAGCTGTGTGGAGAGGAACGCGTGCCGTTCCTCGAGCGCCGAGAATTCCTCCAGTGCCAGCGGGTTCACCTTGCCGAGCTGATCAAGCTGGCGCTGCGCGACCTGGGCCCGCCGTTCCTGCACGGCCCGGTCGTAGCGGGCCGGCGGCTGGCCCTCCTCCGCGGCCGGGATGCCGGCCTGCGGGCCGTACTCCGCGATCAGCGTGTCGGGGTCGATGGCGAACTCCTCGGCCGCCCGCTCGGCGGCCTGGTCCAGCTTCATCCGCCGGGCCGCGCGCTCCATTTCGGCGCCGTGCGCGCTGCTCACCGCCGTGTCGAGGTCGGCGGCCAGCTCGCGGATCCTGGCCCTGACGCTCTTCAGCTCGCTGTCGCGGCCCTGGCTGGCCTGCTCGGCGGCCTGCCGCTCGGCGCCTGGACGTTCTTGTCGGCAACGCCGGGGCCTTCGCCCGCCTCGCTGCCTTCCTCCGCCCAGCCCTCACCTTCCGCCCCGGACCCCCGGCCGGACCCAGCCGGGCCCTCCGCCTCCTGGACCGCCAGCCTCCCCTGCAGGTCCGCGAGCTGGGCCAGGTCCTTCTCCCGCGCACGCTCCGCCGACGCGATCGCGGCGGCCAGCCGCCCGGCCTCGTCCTGCGCGGCTCGTGCGGCGCCGGCCAGCGTGCCCAGCCTGCCGGAGGTCTCAGCTGCGGCGGCGTCGGCCTCCTGCAGCCCGGCGAGCGCTTCCGCGAGCACCTGCCGGGCCGCGTCCTCGTCCTCGGCCGCCTCGGCCAGCTCCCGCTCGGCCCGCTGGCAGCGGCGCTCCGCCTCATCAAGCCGGCCGGCCGCCTCGTCGGCGGCGGCGCTCAGCCCGAGCACGCTCGGCGCCCCCGCCGATCCCCCCCGCGCCCAGTGCGCACCGAGCAGGTCACCGTCCCTGGTGACCACGCGCAGCCGCGGATCGGCCCGCACCAGCTCCAGGCCCTGGGGCAGATCCTCGGCCACCAGCACCCCGTCCAGCAGCTGCTCGACCGCGCCAGCCAGCTCGCCCGGCGCTTTGACCAGGTCAAGAGCATGCGGAACGTTATTGAACCCGGGCATCTCCCCGCCAGCCGTGGGCGCGCCGCGCGCCGATGCCCGGTGCCCTGGCTCCGGCTGGTCATCCGGCCACGGCTCCTGCCGCGGCCGCTCCGCCGCGATCATCAGCGCAGCCTGCCCGGCATCCTCGCTCTTCAGCGCGGCGAGTATGGCCACGGCCGCGTCGAGGCCGGACACGGCCACCGCGCCCGCAGCGGCGCCCAGCGCGGCGGCGATCGCGTCGGCCGCCCCGTCCTGCACGGTCAGCAGCTCGGCCACGGAACCGAGCACGCCGGTGAACCGGCCCGGCTCGGCCAGCAGCGCGCCGGAGGCATCGGCGCCCTGGCGGACCGCCTCCTGCAGCGCCTCGGTGCGCGCCCGCAGCCCGGCCCGGGCGCCGCTGGCCTCGTGCTCGGCGGTGCGCAGCCGGGCCACCCGGCCGGCCGCCTGCGCCAGCACGGCTGCCGCGCGCTCGTGCCCGGCCGCCAGATCGGCCCGGCCCTGTTCCCGGCCCGATACCACGTCCTGGAGCTGGCCGTATTCGTGCTGCGCCTGCTCGGCGCGCGAGCGCGCCTGCTCGTGGGCCGAGGCCAGCCTGGCCGCCTCCTCCTGGGCCGCGGCCAGCCTGCTGCGGGCGGCCCCGACCTGGCTGCGCAGCCGGGCCAGCCGCTCCGCCCGCTGGGCGGCGGCCCGCGATTCCGCCGCGAGCCGCCGCTCGGTCTCGGCCAGCGCGGTCTCGGCGGCTGTCCGCCCGGCCACCACGACGCCGAGCTGTTCCCGCGCGGCGGCCAGCCGCCGGCGCAGCGCGGCCTCCTCCTCGCGCAGGCTGGCCGCCTCGGCGTCGAGCTCGTCGGGATCCCGGCCGGGCCGCTGCGGCTCCGGGGGGGCGGCCAGGTGCCGGTGCCGCTCGGTGGCGAGACTATGCACCCCTCGTAGCCGTTCCGCCAGGCTGGAGAGCCCGAAGAAAGCCTCCTGCGCCGCGGCCAGGCGCGGGGCGTGCTGCTGCTCGTCGGCCTCCAGCCCGGCCTCGGCCTCGCGGGCCTGGGCCAGGCCGGTCTCGAGCGCGGCACGCCGCGCCGCCGTGGCCGCCTCGTCGCTGGAGTCCCGCTCAAGCTCCGCGGCCAGCGTGGCGTAGTCGTCGGCGAGCAGCCGCAGCCGCGCGTCGCGCAGGTCCGCCTGGATCACCGCCGCCTTGCGGGCGATCTCTGCCTGCCTGCCGAGCGGCTTGAGGCGGCGGCCGAGCTCCGCGGTGAGGTCAACCAGCCGGGTCAGGTTGGCCTGCATCGCCTCCAGCTTGCGCAGCGCCTTTTCCTTGCGCCTGCGGTGCTTGAGGACCCCGGCGGCCTCCTCGATCAGCGCCCGCCGCGCGTCAGGCCCGGCGTTCAGCACCTGATCGAGCTGGCCCTGGCCCACGATCACGTGCATCTCCCGGCCGAGGCCGGTGTCGGAGAGCAGTTCCTGGACGTCGAGCAGGCGGCACTGATCGCCGTTGATCGCGTACTCGCTCTGGCCGGACCGGAACAGCAGCCGGCTGATCGTGACCTCGGCGTAGTCGATCGGCAGCGCGCCGTCGCTGTTGTCGATCGTCAGCGTGACCTCGGCCCGGCCGAGCGGCGGCCGCCCCGCCGTGCCGGCGAACACGACGTCCTCCATCTTGCCGCCGCGCAGCGGCTTGACGCCCTGCTCGCCCATGACCCAGGAGAACGCGTCGACCACGTTCGACTTGCCCGACCCGTTCGGTCCGACCACGCACGTGATCCCCTGCTCGAACCGCAGTGAGGTGGTCGAGGCGAACGACTTGAACCCACGCAGAGTGAGCGCTTTCAGGTACACCCGTCGGCTCTCCTCCTCTGGGGACCGCGCCGCCCGCGGGCCGCTCTTCCCACCCCGGCCTCCCCGGCAGCGCTGCCGATCCGGCCTGCCTGTCCGGCGGCTCCGCTCGTCCGCACCTTACCGTGCGCCAGTGTCAGTCCCGTGGATTCAAGCGGCGGGCCGCCGAAGATGATGCGGTTATGTTCCAGTCTGCGGGCAAAAGCGGCATGCTCGCGACCGGGCCGGGCATGAGTGCACCCCCGGCCGGGCACGTACGCGCCCCAGTGGGGATGCGCCTGAGAGACGAGAGGACAAAGAGGGACGCCTGGGTTCAGGCGCCCCTCCGTCCGTGCGGCCTGCCGGCGCTCGTCAGGTGAGCGCTGGCTCGCGAACCGGGATCAGCAGGTCGTGGCCTGCCTCCGCGGCGAGCACGTCGTTCTCTTCGTGCAGCCTGGCAAGCTCGGCTTCGAGATCGCGTACTCGCTGTTGCAGGCGGCGCATCTCTGAGACCATGCGGGGATCCGGCCCGCCGACGTGGCCATATAGAGCCTTCGCCATTTTGTGAGGTCCTCCACACTGAGTGACCAGAGTGGGCGCGCATGCGTAGACGCGGAAGAAGCGCAGCCTTGCGCGCGGGTAACTATCCACCATGGTCCCACTGGGACGGGTATCCGGTCAAGTTGGCATGTCCGCAGGTCACGTGGCGTGTCTGCGCCCTCCAGCAGGGCGAGCAGCTGCCCGCAGGCGGTCGCCGCACCTTCTGCGATCACCCGCACCCTGCCGTCTTCCAGGTTCTCCGCCCAGCCCGAGAGGCCGAGCTCGAGGGCCCGCGCCCGCGCCCACCACCGGAAGCCGACGCCCTGAACCCGGCCCTCCACCCACGCGGTAAGCCGAGCCTGCTCACCCGGGGTCACAGCTGGGCCCGCGGGCGCAGCTGGCACTTCGGGCAGCTGTAGGCGGACCTGTTCATGAAGGGATCGCGCCGAACCGGCGTCCCGCATCTGGGGCACGGCCGGCCGGCCCGCCCGTACACGGCCAGTGACCGCTCAAAGTATCCGCTCTGCCCGTTCACGTTGACGTACAGGCTGTCGAACGTGGTGCCGCCGGCGCTGAGCGCCTCGGCGAATACCTCCCGGACCGACGCGAACAGCCTGCTGACCGCGGCGGGCCTCAGCAGCTGGGCCTGGCGCGCCCAGTGCAACTGCGCCCGCCACAGGGCCTCGTCGGCGTAGATGTTGCCGATGCCGCTGACCAGCGACTGGTCGAGCAGGGCGCGCTTGATCCCGGACCGGCGGACCCGGAGCCTGGCCTGCACGGCCGCCAGGTCGAAGGAAGGCTCCAGCGGATCGGGGGCGATATGCGCGATGGCGGCCGGCAGTGCCGCCCCGCCGACCGCGAGCGACAGGTGGCCAAATGTCCGCTGATCGCTGAAGCGCAGGTCGGGCCCGGAGTCGGTAAAGGTGAGACGGACCCGGACATGCGGTGACAGCGGGCGGGACGCGTCCGTGACCAGCAGTTGGCCGCTCATGCCGAGGTGGGCGAGCAGCGCGTCCTCGCCCACAGGAAGCCACAAGTATTTCCCGCGCCGCAGCGCGCCGGTGATCTGGCGTCCGCGCACCGCAGCGGCGAAGTCGTCGGGGCCGGCCAGATGGCGGCGCAGCGCCCGGGGATGCAGCATCTGCACCGAGTCGATGGTCCGGCCGACGACATACCGCTCAAGCCCCCGCCGTACGATCTCGACTTCGGGGAGCTCGGGCATGTTAGCCCCGCCGCTGAGGCCCGGGGCCGCCCGTGGCCCGCCCGGCAGGATCACCGGGCATGGCAGCGCCAGCCGGAGCCCCGCCGCCCCCCGCAGCCCCGCCGCCCGCAGCGCTGTCCGCAGCGCTGTCCGCAGCCCCGTTGCCAGCAGCACCTGCCGCCATCGCGCCATCCGAGCCGCCGCCTGCCGCGGCCGCGGAAATGCCCTCAGTGATCGCGGTCCACGCCGCCTCCGCGGCTTGCTGCTCGGCTTCCTTCTTCGAGCGCCCTTCGCCTTCGCCGTGGGTGCGCCCGCCGATCATGACCGAGGCATGGAAGGATTTCTGGTGATCTGGCCCGCTCTCGTCCACGTGATACTCGGGCACGCCCAGCATCTCGGCCGCGGTCAGTTCCTGCAGCGATGTCTTCCAGTCCAGGCCCGCGCCCAGCCGGGCCGAGCGGGCGATCACCGGGTCGAACAGGCGGTGCACGAGCGCGTCGGCCTCGCTCAGGCCGCGGTCAATGTAGACGGCACCGAGCACGGCCTCGAGCGTGTCGGCGAGTATCGACGACTTGTCCCGGCCCCCGGTGCCCTCTTCCCCCTTCCCGAGCCGGACATAAGCGCCAAGGCGCAGCCCCCGCGCGACGCCGGCCAGCGCGCGCATGTTCACCACCGCCGCTCGCAGCTTGGCCAGCTGCCCCTCGGGCAAATCGGGATATTCGCGGAAGAGCGTGTCAGTGACAATCAGGCCGAGCACCGAATCGCCGAGGAACTCCAGCCGCTCGTTGGTCGGCAGACCGCCGTTCTCATACGCGAACGAGCGGTGAGTCAGGGCCCGCTCCAGCAGCTCGGGACCGAGCGGCACCTCAAGGGCATGCAGCAGCTCGGCGGCCCCGGCTCTCTGGGCGTCAGGAACGGCCGCGCCGTCCTCGCCTGATACGCCGATCACGCTCCCTCCTTTCCGCGGCTCGCGTGTTACCGCGCCGCGCGCCCCCGACGATGCGGGTCAGGAGGGGGTGATCACCTGGCGGCGGTTGTACGTACCGCACGTCGGGCAGGCCGTATGCGGCAGCTTGGGGTCACGGCACTGCGGGCAGGTCACGAGCTGAGGCGCCGTGGCCTTCCATTGCGACCTGCGTGACCTGGTATTGCTGCGCGACATTCTCCGCTTGGGGACCGCCACCTCAGCGCTCCTTCCTTGTCTCCGGCACGGGAGTCCCGTCCGGTGTTCGATCTGTGCCTGCATCGGCGTGGCCATGTCCAGCTCCGGCGTCCGCGAGCCGCACGCCGCACTCGGAGCACAGCCCCGGGCAGTCGTCGGCGCACAGCGGCGCGAGCGGCAGCTCGAGCACGAGCGCGTCGCGCAGGGCCGGCTCGAGATCGAGCAGGTCCCCGTCCAGAAGATACCCGTCCACGTCGTCGCCGCTCGCGTCGTAGGCGAACAGCTCAGTGAACCGGACCTCCGTCGCGGAAGCGAACAAATCCAGGCAGCGCGCACACTCGCCGACCAGCGGCGCCCGCACGGTGGCGGTCACCAGTACGCCCTCGGCGACTCCCTCGAGCTGAACATCCAGCTCGAGCTCGGCCCCTTCCGGAACGTTAACCAGCTCGACACCAAGATTAGCCGGAGCCGGGGCCGTACGGGTGAGGGACGCCGCGACACCCGGGCCCAGGGTCCGGGTATCGAAGACGAGCGGCATATGCAGGTTCAGCCGCTTGGAATTCCTGGGGTTCGCGTGTGGCATGGCAGACAAAGATGCTGACGGGTATCGGGCGGTCAGCATACCTGGCTGCCTGCGAGAATCCCAAGTCGACCGGGCCGGATGCGGGGCCGGCCTACGCCAGCCGCGACGGCCGGCTTGCCGGCCGTGAAGGGGGAATGGGGAGGCGGGTGGGGGCGCGCGGGGGGGTCCTGGGGGGTCGCCCCCCCGGGCTAACACAGCCGCTACGAATCGGCCGAACGGGCGGTAAGCCGGCCAAGCACTGATTCCGGTACCAGGCTCGTGACATCACCGCCGTACTTGGCAAACTCCTTGACCAGGCTCGAGGACAAGAACGCCCAGAGCGGGTTCGTGGATATGAACAGCGTCTCCACCCCGGCCTGGTTGTAATTCATCTGGGCCATCTGCAGCTCGTAGTCGAAGTCGCTGACGGCGCGCAGGCCCTTCACGATCGCCGAGATGTCGTTGGCCTTGCAGAAGTCGACGATCAGGCCGTCGAACTTGGCCACCCGGACGTTGTCAATCCCCTTGGTGACCTCGCGCAGCATCTCCACCCGCTCGTCCACGGTGAACAGCGCTGTCTTGGACAGGTTACGCAGAACGGCCACGACGACCTCGTCAGCCAGGCGCGCGGCGCGGGTGACGATGTCGAGGTGCCCGTTCGTGACCGGGTCGAACGATCCCGGATAGACCACACGCCGCACGCGGACTCACCCTCCTGCCGATGACATTGCCGCAGGCCCGTCGCCTGCGGCGAGACCGTACCAGAGCGTGGCTTCACCGTAACCGCGGGACCGGTCGGGCAGATACCCGGCCGGCCAGGTGACCGGGCCTGACCGGGTGCCTCGCTCCACCACCACGAGGGCGCCAGGCGCGAGCCAGCCTCGATTGCGCAGCGCGGCGAGCATCCGCTGCACCTCCTCGGCCGGCACCGCATAGGGCGGGTCGGCGAAGACCAGATCGCGCGGCAGGCAGTCACCGGGGCCCCGGGCCAGCACCCGCTCGACCCGGTCCGCGATGAGCCGCGCTCCCGGCAGCCGCACCGCCTCGATGTTGCCGCGGATCACGCCGGCGGCACGGGTGTCGGATTCGACGAGGAGCACGTCGGACGCGCCCCGGGACAGGGCCTCCAGGCCCACCGCCCCCGAACCCGCGTACAGGTCGAGAACTCTCGCCCCGCCCAGCGGGCCGAGGATGGCCAGCACGGTCGCGAACAGGCCCTCCCGCGCGCGGTCCGCAGTCGGGCGGGTGCCCCGGCCGGCGGGCACGGAGAGCCGCCTGCCTCGCGCGGCGCCTGCGACAATCCGCGTCATCGGTTCGGCTCAGGCCTTCTCAAGGAACTCCGCCCGTTCCCGATCGAGCAGAACGCTGATCTCGGCGGCCAGGGCAGGCTGCCCGGCCAGGGCAGGATCGGCCGCAACGAGCTCCGTGGCGTCATGCCGCGCGCGGCCGATCAGCTCCTCGTCGGCGAGCAGGGTCAGCAGCCTCAGGCTCGACCTGCGGCCCGCCTGTGCGGCGCCGAGCACGTCGCCCTCCCGGCGCTGCTCGAGATCAAGCCGGGACAGCTTGAACCCGTCCAGCGTCGCGGCCACCGCGTCCAGCCGCTGCCGCGACTTGCTGTCGGCCTCGGTTTCTGTGACCAGCAGGCACAACCCCTCGTGGCGGCCCCGGCCGACCCGGCCGCGCAGCTGGTGCAGCTGGGAGACGCCGAACCGGTCGGCATCCATGATCACCATGGCGGTGGCGTTCGGCACGTCCACGCCGACCTCCACCACGGTGGTTGTCACCAGCACGTCCACCGAGCCGTCCGCGAACGCGAGCATCGCCCGGTCCTTCTCGTCGGGCGGCAGCCTGCCGTGCAGAACCGCGAGGCGCAGCCCGGCCAGCGGCCCCTGCTCCAGCTCGGCCGCGAGATCAAGAACGGCGATCGCGGGCCGGCCGGTCTCGTCGTCGCCGCGGCCGTCGTCCGGCCCGCCGCCCTGGCCGGCGCTCAGGGTGCCGTCCGCATCACCCGTGTCCCCGCCGATCCGCGGGCACACCACATAGGACTGGCGGCCCTGAGCGGTCTCCTCCCGCAGCCGCTCCCAGACCCGCTCCAGGTAATGCGGTTTCTCTGCCGCGGGCACCACGTGCGTGGCGATCGGCGAGCGCCCGGCAGGCAGCTCGGTCAGCGTGGACATCTCCAGGTCGCCGAAGACCGTCATCGCCACGGTGCGCGGAATCGGGGTGGCGGTCATGACCAGCACGTGCGGCCGGCCTTCTCCCGCCTTCTCCCGCAGCGCGTCGCGCTGTTCAACGCCGAACCGGTGCTGCTCGTCGATCACCACCAGGCCCAGGTCGGCGAACTGCACCTTCTCTTCGAGCAGCGCGTGGGTACCGATCACGATCCCCGCCGTCCCCGACGCCGCCTCCAGCAGGGCACGTCGGCGCGCCGCCGCGCCGAGGGAGCCGGTGAGCAGCGCCACGCGGGTGGCATGCTCCGCGCCGCCGAGCTGCCCGGCCTGGGCCAGCGGCCCGAGCTGCTCAGTGATCGAGCGGTAATGCTGCTGCGCGAGCACCTCAGTCGGGGCGAGCAGCACTGCCTGCCCACCGCCGTCCACAACCTGCAGCATCGCCCGCACCGCGATCACGGTCTTGCCAGAGCCGACTTCGCCCTGCAGCAGCCGGTGCATTGGGTGATCAAGAGCCAGCTCGTCACCGATCTGCGAGCCGGCCAGATCCTGCCCGACGGTCAGCTGGAACGGCAGCCTGGCGTCGTAGGCGTCGAGCAGCCCGCCGGACACACGCGGGCGCGGCGTAGCCGAGTACGCGGTCGCGGCGAGCCGCCGCTGCGCGAGCACAGCCTGCAGCAGGAACGCCTCGTCCCACTTCAGCCTGGCCGTTGCGCGCTCCCTGTCGCCCCAGTCGATCGGCCGGTGAATGCCGCGCAGCGCGTCGGCGAGACCGCACAGGCCGTGGGACTCCCTGAGCGCGCGCGGCATCGGGTCCTCGATGTCCAGGACGTCAAGGATGATCCGTACCGAATCGGCGATCTGCCAGGAGGTGATCTCCTTCGCGGCCGGGTACACCGGAATGATCTGGGCGGCGTACTCGGCGGCCCTGACTGCGCCGTCGCCGGCTCCCAGCAGCTCATAGTCGGGATGGGCGAGCTGGCGCTTGCCGCGGAACGTGGACACCTGGCCGGAGAACAGGCCGTGCAGCCCAGGGGCGAGCTGCCTCTCGCGCCAGTCCTGCCGCCCGCGGGAGAAGAAAGTGAGGGCCAGCAGCCCGTGCCCGTCGGTCACCGTCGCCTCGAAGATCGACCCCCGCCTGTTGCGCATCGGGCGGCTCGTCACCTTGGCGATCTTGGCCTGCACCGTCACGTACTCGCCGTCGTGCAGCGAGGCCAGATCGGTCAGCTCGCCCCTGGTCTCGTACCGGCGCGGATAGTGCCGCAGCAGGTCACCCACGGTCCGCAGCTCCAGCGCGCTGTCCAGCCGCTTGGCCGCCTTATCCCCGATCACCAGGCGAAGCGGGTCTTCCAGGGTCGCCATCGCCGGCTACTCCACGCCGATCAGCAACGGGACCGGGCCGCCGTCGTAGCACACGACCTCCACCCCCGGTCTGGCCTGGCCGACCTGGTCTGCCACACGCCGCGCCAGGCCTGGTTCCGCGCCGGGGCCCTCCATCAGCGTCACCAGCTCCCCGCCGGCCTCCAGGAGCCTGGCCGCGAGGGCGGTCGCCACGTCACCCTGCGCCTGCGCGGTCACGCTCACCTCATCGCCGTCGAGCCCGGCGAAGCCGCCTGCCGGGCCGGCGCCGACCACGCTACCGCAACGCATCCCGGCTGCGGCCAGGCTCATGGCCGCCACGTCGGCTTCGAAGCCGCGCAGCGGGTCATGCACCGCCAGGGCCGCGACCCCCTGCAGCGGGAAGCGCGCCGGGATCACCGACACCTCGATCCCCTCACGCCGGAGCCGGCCCGCGGCCGTCTCGGCGAGGCTGGCCACGCGGTCCGCGTTCGGGATGACGATGACATGCCTCCCAGCCTGCCTGATCGCCTCGACCAGGGCCGGGGCCGCGGGGCCGGCGCCGTCCCGCGCCCGCAGGACCAGCGCCCCGGCTGCGCGCAGCAGCGACGCCAGGCCGTCGCCGTCAGCGACCGCGACCACCCCGCGTGCCCCTTCGCCGTGAGCACCGTCTGACGGCGCGCCAAGCCAGGTCACGGTGATCCGGCGCGGGCGCCCCGCGCGCAGCCCCTCCTCGATTGCCGCCCCCGCGTCGGCGACGTGCACGTGCACGTTCCACAGGGCCTCGTCGCCGACGATGACCAGCGAGTCGCCCAGCGAGTCAAGCCGTTCCCGCAGCAGGCTGACGGGTTCCCGCCGAGCCTCGAGCAGGTAGGTGACCTCGTATCCGTATGACGCGGGCGGGGCCGCGGCGGCAGCCCGGGCCGGCCGGGCCCATGAAGGGGGCAGGGGAGGAGGGTGGGCAGCCGGCGCCACCGGAACCACGAAGACCCCGGGGTCCGCGCCGGTGACCGTCGCGGCGAGCGCGTCGAGCAGCACACAGAGGCCGGCCGCCCCGGCGTCGACCACGCCGCTGGCGGCCAGCACGTCAAGCTGGTCGCGGGTGCCGGCCAGCGCCTCGCGGGCGGCTGCGGCGGCGGCGGTCACCACACTGGCCAGGTTGCCGGCGCCGGGTGCACCACCGCGGCCGGCCTCGCCGCCGGGCACCGGGGTTTCCCGGCCCGCGGCACCGGCTACGGCCCGTGCCGCGGCGTCGGCCACGGTCAGCACGGTCCCCTCGGCAGGCCGGCTCACGGCGGCCCTGGCACTGGCCGCGGCGTGGCTGAGAGCCCGGGCCACCACCGCGCCGTCGCACCGGGATTCGGGCGCGCACACGTCGGCTAGTCCCCGGAGCAGCTG
>WNGH01013930.1_pt1 | contig 12385 bp, 12 predicted proteins | sample 5400631 | NCBI WGS metagenome assembly WNGH01 (sample SAMN13153373, study PRJNA577476) | soil metagenome | isolation source: 115 cm soil or saprolite under Garry oak tree replicate 1 | place: USA:California | collected 2016-06-15 | reverse complement strand
GATGACTACGGTTCAAAATTGTTCGTCACCAGCCTGATGACGGCTGAGCTTATCGGTGAAGCGCCCGCCAATCCGGTGAAGCCAAAGCGGCGTCGCAAGTCGTCTGCTACGGCAAAGGCTGCCAAGAAAGCCGCTGCGGCAGCTAGCCGCTGACTCCTGTTCCTTTCTTAGTTTGAGCTCCCGCGCGCCACGATGGCGCCATGGTGTGCCCGCCGCCCCTTGCGCCGCTACGGCTGGAATTGTGCTAAGGTCTGCGGCATGAAGAAGTGGCTGATTGTTCTCGGAGTGGTGCTTCTCATCCTCGGAGTGGCGGCAATCGTCCACCCGGACATCAACTACAGCAAGAAAGAGGAAGTGCTGAAGGTCGGACCAGTCCAGGCCAACGTGGAAAGAGAAGATACGTTTCACGTACCGGCCGGCGTTTCCGTGCTGCTGCTCGTCGCAGGACTCGGCCTCGTGGTGATTGGCGCGCAAGTGAAGATGTAACTTCTGCGTTGCCCCTCGTCCGCAGAGCCGGAGGAAAAACTCCGAAGCTGCCTAGCCGCGCAAAAGGTTCAATCTACCCGTTTCTATCATGCGCGATTCGCGAAAAGGTTGTTCAACTCCTCATAGCTAGCTGCATTTTGAAAGATGCTCTCGGAGTTCGCAGAGGCCTTGATTCCGATGAGCAGCCCGCGCAGGTATCCCAGGCAGGCGCGCATCAGTCCCGATCCGAAACTTACGCGCCGAACGCCGAGCCGCTCCAGCTCGGCGAGTGGCGGCACGCCGGGTCCCGCCAGGACATTCAGCGGCGCGGCGACTTCGCGGACGAGCGCGGCAATCGTTTGTGCATCGCGCAGCCCGGGCACAAAGAGGCAGTCGGCTCCGGCGTCACGATAAGCGACACAGCGTTTCACGGTGTCCGAGAAGCGCTCTTCGGGTGTTCCCTTTCCTTCCCAGTAGACATCCGTGCGCGCGTTGATGACCACCGCGACGCCGGCCTTGCTTCCCGCCTCACGGATGGTTTGAATCTCTTCGACTTGCTGACCAATTTCCTTGAAGGGCCGCGCTCCATGGCCCGTTCCGTCCTCGAGGTTCAGTCCGATCGCTCCCGCCGCGATTAATTCACGGGCCAGGTTGGCGGCGTTCTTCGCGCCGTCGCCGTAACCGTGCTCGAGGTCGGCACTCACTGGGAGATGGGTGGCCCGCGCGATGCGCTCGACTGCCGCGAACATTTCCGCGCGGGAAATGCGTTCCCCATCGGGATAGCCAAGCGCGAAGGCGACGCCAGCACTCGAGGTGGCGATGGCGCGGAAGCCGGCTGCTTCGACAAGTTTGGCACTCACGGCATCCCACGCATTGGGCAGGACGAGCAGCTCGGGCCCGTGATGCAAGTCACGAAAAGCAGCGGCTTTGGCCGCGAGCGAGGAGTGGCCTGTCATGTGATCAAGCCCGCACAGACTGGGTCTGTTCAAAGGCGTGGTAGGAGGAGCGGACGAGCGGGCCGGACTCGACGTGCTTGAAGCCCATCGCTTCGCCCAGCGCTTTGAATTCGGCGAATTCGTCCGGATGCACGTAGCGGACGATGGGGAGATGCTCGCGTGTGGGTTGGAGATACTGGCCGAGCGTAAGGATGTCCGCGCCCTGCGCGACGAGGTCGTGCATTGTGGCGAGAACCTCTTCTTTTTCTTCCCCGAGACCCAGCATCAAACCGGTTTTCGTGGGAATCGCGGGTTCGTATTCCTTGGAGCGGCGGAGCAGCTCGAGCGAGCGCTCGTACTTGGCACCTTTGCGCACCTGGCGGTAGAGCCGCGGCACGGTTTCCGTATTGTGATTGAGCACATCGGGCCGCGCGGCAAGGACGGTTTCGAGCGCGTTCCAATCGCCACGGAAATCGGGGATCAAGACTTCCACCTTGCAGCCCGGAACGCGGCGGCGAATCTCCTCGATGGTGCGGGCGAAGATGTGGGCGCCGCCGTCGGGCTGGTCGTCGCGATTAACGGAGGTCACTACCGCGTAGCGCAGGCCCATGCGCTCGACCGCCTCGGCCACGCGCAACGGCTCGTCCTCGTCGGGCGGACCGACGGGCTTGCCAGAAGGCACGGCGCAGAAACCGCAGGCGCGCGTGCAGATATCGCCCAGAATCATGAACGTGGCGGTGCGATGCTCCCAGCATTCGCCCATGTTCGGGCAACGCGCACTTTCGCACACGGTGTGTAAATCGAGCGTGCGCATGATGCGTTTCAGGTCCTGATAGTTCTCGCCGCCGAAGAATTTGACGCGCAGCCACTCCGGACGGGGGTGCGCCGCGGGCGGAGGGACGGGCGGCGGCGAATTGGCCAGGATGTTGAAGGGAGAGTTCATGACCATTTCATCCGCGACCGCATAGCGGTCGACGCGCGCGAAGCTCCTATTTTAGGGGGAAGGCTGGGGGACGACAAGTTCCTGAAGGCCGGATTCTCGAAGCGGAAGCTACTCAGCGCTCTTACCAGGCGGAGGCGAAGTCACAGATTGTGGATCGCCAGTGTGGTGGTCGCGGATTTGGAAGAGCAGGAATTCGTGGACGGCTTTGAGAGCTTCGGCGTTTTTCGTGACGATGCGGATTTGCGCGCCACGGGCGAGGTCAGAGTACAGGTAGCGAATTTCGCCGCGGAGGCGCTTCATCACGTCCGCGCCGGGAGGATTTTGCGCATGGATGAGCATGGGCGCGGCGAAATTGCCTTCGGAAAACATCTCCGCGATGTGACGGAGATGCATGCGGATTTGGTCGCGGCTGGCGGCGTCCTGATTTGCGACCGCTGAGCGGTCAGCGGGATCGTTGGCGGTAACTTCGATGGCTCCGCCGTCGGCGTAGAGCCGGAAGTGGTGTGTGGTCTTCTCGTGGGAAAAGCCCATGACGTGATCGCCGCGCGATTGAACCCCTTTGTCGCGGTCGGCAGGCGCGGGCTGCTGGGCGCGAGCTGCAAGAGCAAGCGAGAAAGCCAGGAACACAACTCGGGGGATAAGCATGCGCGTGGGCTCCTTGCATAGTTAAGACGCACGCGATGCGATTCGGGAAGCACAAGCTCAGGGCGCGGCCTCGTCTCCGATAACGAAAAGCGACTCACTCCTTTTGAGTTTGTGTACCTCCCCAAACCGTTGCTGGAGATCATCGAGGACTCTTGATTTGGGGGGATTCGCCATTGCCTGAGGATTCTATATCAACAGTAGTTTGCTTGAGTGGGACACAGTGCGATCGTGCAGAGAAAGAGCCGGGCTAAAGCCCGGCCTCTACAAGATCAACGCGCGGGTCAAGCGCGCTAGGTGATCCTTAGGCCTTGTTCCATTTGCAAGCTTGGCGTTTGGCCTAGCCGACGGGAGAATTTCACGAGACAAGCTCGGATTTTACTCAGTTGGGTAGTTGGCAAGCAGCCGAGGTTTTGTAGAGGCCGGGCTTTAGCCCGGCGTTTTTGCTTTCCAAGGAGGCATCCAGTCTGTCTGGGAAGAACTGTACTTCATCCAGTCGATGGTTTGTGAACCGGACAGAGGATGAAGATGGGGGTCGCGGCAGAGGCCTTTCCGCACTGGATTCCACCAGATGTAGCAGGCGGCGTCTTCGATAACCTCTTTCGGCCGTAGGATGTGATCGTAATACCGCATTTGCCAGAGCCGTGAGCCATGCTTTTTGCGGAATTCATAGGCCGTGCGCTGTTTGAAGGCGTTGAGGAACGTAATCAGATCGGATGAGCCAAAAAGTCCCTCACAAAGGAAATGAATGTGGTCAGGCATTACGCAATAAGCGTGGAGCGAAAAGTTTTGCTGAGCGGCAACCACCAAGAGCTGATTGAGTAGCCATCGCCCCGTCGGTGGATCAGCAAGAAACGGGGCGCGCCTCTCTGTCCCTATGGTTACGAAATAAATTCGGCAACCGCGATAATCATCTGCCGGGAGGCGCAGGCGCTTTTGAAAAGAGGGCATGCCGCAAGGCTAGCACGTACAAAGGCCCCTACTTGATTTTGGCGATGCGGCCGACGGTGGGGAAGCGCTGGAATTGCAGAGCGTCGTGGCCGGGAATGACGCGGTCGGCGGAGCCGGCGAGCTGGACCATGCGCTCCTGATTTTTGATGTTCGCAGGCTGATCGGCTTCGCTGAAGGTGGCGCTGGCCTTGTGCTCGGCGAGATTGCGGTAGAGATAGCAGTTGTCCGAAGCGAGCACAAAGGGCGGATTGCCGTCCACGCGGATGTATTGCGAAGCGAAGGTGTGGCGCGCGCCAGTGTAAGCGCGGATGCCAGGGAAAATCTCCACGTCATCTCCATCCACGAGGCGCAGGCGGCCTTCGGTGTTCAGTTGAACAAGCGCTTTGACGTCGTCGGGATCAATGCCGCCGTGCTTGCCACCGGGTTGCCAGGCGTCTCCAGTGTAGTAGGCGAACTCCCGCTTCTGGATCCAGACGGTCGCTTTGGGGAAGAGATCGATGCCGCCCATGTGGTCCCAATGGGCGTGGCTGATGATGACGTCGGTGACGTCCTCGGGCTGGACGCCGGCGAGCTTGACGGCTTCGTCGGGGCGCATGTACTCGGTGGTGTTGGGGAAATATTTGAACCAGACCTCACGGTGGAAAGACCATGGCGATTTCGATCTTTTCGTCCTTGGGTGCACCCATGACCAGAGCGGCAACGGGCTCGTTTACAGCGGAAGCGTAGCGAATGGCCTGGATGGAATAGTCGGGCGGAGAGGGAGAGACGGAAAAGAGTCCGAAGATTACGGCGAGAAGAAGGCGCGTCGCGTGCATGTTCACACCCGGTTAGGGGCGTTATGCTACCACTGAAGGGGGGTTGGCAAGGTAACATCCTTCGTCACTGCGTTCCTCAGGATGACCATGGGTTCGGCTACGCTCACCACAGGTCCTCATCGGATGGTCAGGTGGGGCGGCGGGCGGCGGTGACGAAATCGCGCAACGCGGAAACGTTCGGGCCGTAGGCGCCAATGCGGCCGGCGTCCACGGGCAAACCCAACTGCTCGGCAACATCGATATTGATGCCCGCGTCGTCCAGCTCGGACAGGCTGAAACCCGCGGCGGGCTGGACGCGGTTCAATCCAGTCGGATACACGGGCCGCGGCGGCCGTAGCCGCTGCCAAGGACGGCGCGCAATCTCGTAATACTGCTGCCAATCGCGTTTGTGCCAGAACGTCATGCTTTTCTTTCGGCTCTTCACTACGCCCATCCTTGCCGATTGGATGCCGCTGCGGCCCGGAAGGTTCTCCGGGGGAGCCAATGGCCGCCTCCGGCGCGGCGCCGAGCCATCCAAGCTCAGGGTGCCCCCGACCGGGTCGGGGTCAACATACGATACATTCGGCGCGGTGAAGCATTTTCCTCGCCTATTGTTTCAAACCCGTTACGGCCTCGGGAGTTTCGGCCTTTGACGGGTCTTGTAACCTGAGCGGTACCCTGTTCTGTGCGCCGCCCCGATTTAATCCCGACCGGGCCGGGACAGGTCGGCGTAAACGCCGCAAGCGGGTATTTTCCTGTGCGCCCGCTGAGCGGGCGACGCGGATGGGGGCCGGGCCGGCCAACCAATCAGGACCGGGCCCTGATAGATCGGGGTGGGGCCGCCGACTGTACATATATAATGGGTGCCTAGGCTCACGATAAATATATGGCCGGAACACACATCGTCGTGCATTACCACGAGCTCTGGCTAAAAGGGCGCAACCGGGATTTCTTCTTGCACAAGCTACGCCTGGCGATCAAGCGAGCTCTCGAGGGATTGGCAGTCAGGCGCATCACGCAGCCGGGCGACCGCATGGTCATCGAGCTAGCGCCGGAAGCCGACTCGACAGCGGCACTGACTCGGCTCGAGCGCGTCTCCGGCATCTCCTCTTTCGGGATCGCGCGCGCGGTTGACTGGCGCGTCGCCGCGGGGAGCGCTGCGGAGAACAACGCCGCGGCAAGCGCGTCGAAGGATGAACTGCTTGGTCCAATCCGCGACGCCGCGTGGGAAGAAATTCGCAGCGAAGAATTCGCGACGTTTGCCGTACGCGCCAAGCGCAGCTACAAAGGCTTTCCCGTAAACGCGATGGCCATCGAGCGCGAAGTGGGCGGCTACCTGTTCGATAAATTGCGCGCCGAGGGCCGGGAAATCCGCGTGCGACTGAACCATCCCGAACTGACGTGCCGGATCGAAGTCACGCCCGGGCCGGCGCTCATCTACGCGCGGCGCCATCCCGGCGCAGGCGGCTTGCCCGCAAACACAGCGGGGCGCCTCATTTGCTTACTCTCGGGCGGATTCGACAGCGCGGTGGCGGCGTTCAAGATGATGAAGCGCGGCGCACACGTCTCGTTCGTGCATTTCTGGGGAGGCGGCGCGCGGGCCGGCGAGTCGTCAGTGCATGTGGCGCGCGAGTTGGTGAAGCGGCTCGTGCCCTGGGAGTTCACGACAAAGCTTTACGTGGTGCCGTTCGAGCCGCTGCAGCGCGAAATTGTGCGCCGCGCGCCGGAAAAGTTTCGCATCCTGCTCTACCGCCGACTGATGCTGCGGATTGCGGAACGCGTTGCCGGCATGGACCAGGCCAAGGGGCTGATTACCGGCGACAGCCTCGGGCAAGTTGCCTCGCAGACGATTCAAAATATGGCCGCGGTCGGCGCCGCGACGAAGCTGCCGATCTATCGGCCGCTCGTCGGCGATGACAAGCTCGAGATTCTCGAAATTGCGAGGAAGATCGGCACGCACGACATTTCCGCCGAGCCGTTCCACGACTGCTGCCCGATGTTTCTGCCGAAAGCGCCGGCGCTGTTCGCCTCGCCGGAAGAACTCGACGAAGCGGAAGCAAGTCTTGGCGTCGAAGAACTCGCAGAGCGTGGGATTGAGTCGCTCACCCTTGAGCGCTACCACTATGCGCAGGGAATCGCCGAGCAGGTCGAGTCTTTTTTGCCGGTGACTGCGAAGCGATCAACTTTACCGGTGACCGCCAAGCGATCAACCCGCAGAGCGACCGCGTGAGGTTCGCCACTGCGTACACGGATTCTCTTGTGAATCTTGAAAAAAGGAAAATGTGAGGTTTACCAGCGGTTGCCGCGATCACCCCGATCACCCCGTCCGCGTCCGCCGCCCTGGCCGCCGCGCCCGCCGTAGCCGCCGCGGCCGCCGCCGCCGCCACCACCGGGGCCATCGCGCTGCGGGCGCGCTTCGTTGACCACCAGATTGCGTCCACCGAAGTTCTGCCCGTTCAGCGACTGAATGGCGCGGTCGGCTTCCTCGTCATTCGCAATTTCCACAAACGCGAAGCCGCGCGACTGCCCGGTGAATCGATCACGAATCAGATTGACGCCCGAGGGATTCACACCCGCCTGCGAGAAAAACTCGTGTAGCGTATCTTCCGTGGCGGAAAACGGAAGATTCCCGACGTAGAGCTTCTTCACCTGCGCACTCCTTCTGCCCAGAACCAAACCACGAACCGAGGCACCCACTGAAGAAACAGGAAGCGGTCACGGGCAGTCCGGAGAGCCGGGCCAGCACGGGCGCGAAACTGACACTTCAGCAGTCACCTGCATGGTCTCCAAAAATGAATGAGTTTGCAACCAGAAAGAAGTTCCGCGAGCCGGCAAATGGCCCGCTTATGTATTTGGTGATAGGATGCGTGCAATTGCGTTCCCCAGCGAGGATTCCATGCGCGGCACAATGATGGATTTTCCGCTCACGCTCCCCGCGGTGCTCGAGCGCGCCGGAAAGTTTTTCTCCCGCGTGGAGATTGTATCGCGCAAGCCGGACCGCTCGATCGTGCGCACCTGCTACGGCGAGTTCTACCGCCGCGCGCGCCGGCTCGCTGCGGCGCTCACAAACCTCGGACTCCGGAGGGGCGACCGCGTCGCTTCGATGATGTGGAATCATTCCGGTCATCTCGAAGCGTTCCTCGGGGTCCCTTGCGCGGGCGGCATACTACACACTTTGAACCTCCGCCTGCACGCGCACGAAATCGCCGCCATCGCAAATCACGCGCGGGATCGCTTCTTGATCATTGATGACGTTCTTCTCCCGATTTATGAGAAGTTCCGCGAAAAAGTGAACTTCGAGCGCGTGATCGTCGCGCCGTACGGCTGCGGCAGCGTGCCGCACGGCTTTCTCAATTACGAAGAGCTGCTCTCGAAAGCGGGCGACGATTTCGTCTATCCCGATCTGGACGAGAACGAAGGCGCGGCGATGTGTTTCACGTCCGGCACGACGGGCAATTCGAAAGGTGTGATCTATTCCCACCGGGCCATCGTGCTGCACTCCTTTGCCGAAGGTCTGGTGGATACGTTCGGCGTCGGCCAACACGATACAGTGCTGGCGATCTCGCCGATGTTCCATGCAAACGCCTGGGGAGTGCCGTACACCTGCACGATGATCGGCGCGCGGCTGGTGCTGCCCGGGCCGAACGTGGAACCGGAGAGCATCCTCGACTTGATCGTGCAGGAGCGCGTGACGATGGCCTGCGGCGTTCCAACGGTTTGGATCGGAGTGCTCGACGCGCTCGAAAGAAACCCGGGCCGCTGGAAGATTCCCGAAACCGTGCGCATCGCCAGCGGCGGCACGGCGCCGCCGCCCAGCCTGATCCGCGGCCTGGACCGCTATGGCCTGCGCATCATTCACCTGTGGGGCATGACGGAAACGACTCCGCTGGCGACCACCGGCCGGCTGAAACGCCACATGCTCGATTGGCCGGAAGAAAAACAATACGAAGTGCGCGCGAAGCAGGGCTGGCCCGCGCCGTTCGTTGAGCTGCGCGTCATGCGCCCGGAAGGCGAAGCTCCGTGGGACGGCGAAACTCCGGGCGAGCTGGAAGTCCGCGGGCCGTGGGTCGCGGGAAATTATTACGAATCGCCCGACCAGGCGCATCGCTGGACTGAAGACGGGTGGTTCCGCACCGGCGATGTCGCGACGATGGACGCGGAAGGCTACGTGAAGATCGTGGACCGCGCCAAGGACCTGGTGAAATCCGGCGGTGAATGGATCAGCTCCGTGGACCTGGAGAACACGCTGATGGGCCATCCGGCGGTGAAAGAGGCCTGCGTGGTCGGCGTCCCGCATCCAAAGTGGCAGGAGCGGCCGCTTGCCGTCGTGGTGTTGAAAGACGGCGCGCAGGTAAGCGGGGACGAATTGCGCGCATTCCTCGGAAAATCCTTTGCGAAATGGCAGTTGCCCGATGCCGTCGTGTTTGTCGAGGCGATCCCGCGCACCTCGGTGGGCAAATTCAAAAAAATCGCCCTGCGCGAGCAATTCGCCGACTGGAAATGGGAGTAGCGCACTGCGGGAGTGAGCAAAGGGCAACGGAGAGGTCAGGACTTTCCTCCGCCTGCTATCCGGATACGGAATGTCCGGTCGAGTTGCATTGACTGGCTCACTGAATTAGCGTATATACACAAATATGTTCTCCTGGGACGCCCGCAAGGCCCTGAAGAACTATGAGAAGCACGGCGTCCCGTTCGAGGAAGCCTGCACGGCGCTCGCCGACCCCGATGCCTTGGACTGGGAGGATCTGGAGCACTCAGATGTCGAGGGCCGTTCGAAGAGGCTTGGGCGATCCTCGGAGGGACGCATCCTGCTTGTGGTTTACACGGTTCGGAGGTTGAAGGATGGAAACCAAACGATTCGCATCATCAGCGCGCGCCAAGCGAGCCGCAAGGAGCGCAAAGCCTATGCCGGATAGCCGCATCGATTTCAGTGACATTCCGGAATCCACCGATGAGGAGCTGAAACGCGCGCGGCGCGTCGGCCGCCCGAGGTCGGACAACGCCAAGCAGCTCATCGCAATTCGCATAGCGCCGCAGCTTCTTATGCGGCTGCGGCGGATGGCGGCCAAGCAGTCGAAGCCCTACCAAACGCTGATCCACGAGCTGCTCGAGCGCGCTGCGAAAAAAAGAGTGGCATAGTCTGTCTGAGAATGGAGCTTACACGGCCTGCGCGCTGTGCGCACGCACAGAAAGCCGCGTCAAGCTCCGGTTTCGGGAGTCCGATGGACTCCACCGGAGTCCAGAAATTGGACCGCCCCAGTCCCAAAGCCAGTACTGTAAAGTCCGGTCGCGGTTAGGTGCGGTAACTGGCGTTGATGCGGACGTATTCGGCAGTGAAGTCGCAGGTCCAGACGCGCGCCTTCGCGTAACCTTCCTTCAAATCCACGACGACGGGGACCGTGTCGGCCAGCATGCGGCGGTGCGCGGCGTTTTCGTCGAACGGCAACGCGCGCCCGCGGCGATACACGGGGATCTTCGCCATCTCAATATAAGTTTCGTCCGGATCGAATTTCACGCCCGCGCGGCCGGCGGCCGCCAGGATACGTCCCCAGTTCGGATCGCCGCCGGCAAAGGCGGTTTTCACCAGCGGCGAGGTCGCGATGGTTTCGGCGATGCGCCGAGCGGCGGCTTCCGTTCCCGCGCCCCGAACTTCGATTTCGATTACGCGCTGCGCGCCCTCGCCGTCGGCGACGATCTGCAGCGCCAGTGAATGACAAACTTTCTCGAGCGCAGCCGCGAATCCGCGGTGCGCGGCGCTATCCCGGGCGATCTTGCGCGCTCCGGACGCTCCATTCGCCAGGATGATCACCGTGTCGTTGGTCGAGGAGTCGCCGTCCACGGTGATCGTGTTGAACGTGCGCTTGCTCACGTCCGCAAGCGTGCGTTGCAGCAGCCCGGCGGCAATGGCCGCGTCGGTGGCCAGAAACGCGAGCATGGTGGCCATTCGCGGATGAATCATGCCCGCGCCCTTGGTGCAACCCGCGATGCGCACCGTCTTACCGCCGACGCGGCAGGTGGCCGCGGCCCATTTCGGCCGCGTGTCCGTGGTCAGGATCGCGTGCGCAAATTCGAGAAACGAACGCGTCGAACCGCGACCCGCTCGCGCCAGGCGCGGCATCGCCGCGAGAATTCTCTCGGCCGGCAAGGGCACGCCGATCACACCCGTGGAACACACAAAGACCTCCTGCGGCGTAATGCCGAGCTCTGCCGCAGCGCGCACGGCGGTGGCGCGCGCCGCCGTCATCCCCGCGGGGCCGACGGAGCAGTTTGCATTGCCGGAGTTCACGACGACGGCGCGCAGGCGGCCTTTTGCCTTTCGCAGATGCTCGCGGCAGAGCACGACCGGCGCAGCCTGCACCAGATTCGTCGTGAAAACGGCGGCGGCCGAAGCCGGCTCGTCGCTCACCAGCATGCCGAGATCGAGCGCACCCGTCTTTTTCAATCCGCATGCCGTGGCAGCGAAGCGGAATCCGCGGGGCAACACCGCCGGCGGCTGCGGCGGCCTCATGCCGAGGCTCCCAATTGCTCGAGCCTAGCCTTCCATTGCGAAATGGCAGCGCGCACGGAATCGAGCGAGGTCCCTCCCGGGATAGAGCGCGCCGCGAGCGCGGATTCAACAGAAGACCCTTCCAAAAAATCTCTTTCAAAAACAGGTGAGATTTTCTTGAGCTCGTCCAGAGTGAGTCGCGTCCACTGCTTTCCCTGGCGTTCGGCTTCCCGCAGCACCTGGCCTACCAAGTCGTGCGCCTGCCGGAAAGGCACGCCGCGCCGGACAAGCCAATCCGCCGCTTCCGTGGCCAACAGCGCCGGATCGGACGCGGCGGCGCGCAATCGCTCTGCGTTGAACTCCATCGCAGCTGCCGCCCCGGCCGCCACGCGCAGCATCCCGTTCGCCTGATCGTGCGCGGCGAACAGAGTTTCCTTGTCCTCCTGCAAATCGCGCTGGTAACTCGACGGCAAACCCTTCAGCGTCGTCAACAGGCCGAAGAGGGCCGCGCTGATTCGCCCAGTTTTGCCGCGGATCAATTCCCATGCGTCGGGATTCTTCTTTTGCGGCATCAGGCTGCTCCCCGTGGAGTATTCGTCCGGAAGAATGGCGTACCCGAATTCCTGCGACGCAAACAGGACGAAATCCTCCGCCAGCCGCGAGAGATGTGTGGCGATGCCGGCGAGCGCGAACAGATAGTCAAGCGCGAAGTCCCGGTCGCTGACCGCATCGAGGCTGTTTGCCGTGATGCGGGAAAAGCCCAGCTCGCGCGCAATGGCCATGCGGTCTACGGGAAAGGCGCATCCCGCAAGCGCCCCCGAGCCCATCGGACAAGCGTCAGCGCCCGCGGCGGCCGCTCGGAGGCGTGTAACGTCCCGCGCAAACGCCTCGACATGCGCGAGCAGAAAGTGAGACAGCAAAATCGGCTGCGCGCGCTGCATGTGGGTCATGCCAGCCATCGGCACACCGAGCTTTGCTTCCGCCTTTTCGAGTAGGGCCTTCGCCAGCGCGACGACCTCGCGTTGCGTTTCCACAGCCGCGTCCATGACAAACAGTCGAAAATCCGTGGCAATCAACTCGTTCCGGCTGCGCCCCGTATGCACCTTCCAGCCGAGCGGGCCGAGCTCTTCGACGAGCGCCTTCTCCGAGAAATGGTGCAGGTCCTCCG
>WNGH01012162.1_pt1 | contig 12388 bp, 10 predicted proteins | sample 5400631 | NCBI WGS metagenome assembly WNGH01 (sample SAMN13153373, study PRJNA577476) | soil metagenome | isolation source: 115 cm soil or saprolite under Garry oak tree replicate 1 | place: USA:California | collected 2016-06-15 | reverse complement strand
CGCGGAGAACCCCGGCTGCTGGCTGCACCACTCCGCCACCGCGAGCCCGGTCGCATTCTGCCGCTCCACCCGCACCGCCAGGGTCTTCATGCCGCGCTCGATCAGCCAGGCGGCCATCGGGTCGAGCGCCTGCCCCCACACCTGCATCAGCTTCCGGACCTCCTCGATCACGGACTCGGTGCCCGCCACGGCGCCCGCGATCACGTCGGAGTGACCGTTCAGGTACTTGGTGGCGCTGTGGATCACCACGTCCGCGCCGTGCTCGATTGGCCGGAAGTTGATCGGCGTCGCGAACGTCGCATCGACGATCAGCGCCAGCCCCTCCGCCTTGCACAACGTCGCGACCGGCTCGAGATCCACCACGCGCAGCAGGGGGTTGGTCGGCGTCTCGAGGAAGATCGCCCGGGTGTTCTTCCGCAGCCCCCGCTTCCAGGTCCGCGACTCGATCGGGTTGACGAACGTCACCTCGATCCCCAGCCGACCGAACTCCTGGGCGAACAGGCGGTGCACCCCGCCGTAGATCCACTCGCTCGAGAGCAGGTGGTCCCCCGGCCGCAGCACCGCGAGGTGCGCCAGGGCGGCCGCGCCCATGCCGCTCGCCACGAAGATGGCCGCCTCCGCTCCCTCGAGCAGGGCGAGGCGCCTGGCGATCGTGAGCTGATTGGGATTGTTGCCGTAGCGGGTGTAACGGACTTCCGCGGTCGACCCGATCGGGTTCGTGAAGGTGCTGCTCTGGTACAGCGGCATGGCGACCGGCGCCCACTCGGGTCGAGCCACGGGATCGCCGTGCACGGCCCGCGTCGACAGGCCGAGGCGTTGCTTCACACGCGGCTCACGAGGCGAGCAGCGCGAAACTGCCTCCCGGGAGGCGATCGGCGAGGCGCTGCGCCACGAGCTGTTCCAGCAGCTCGGCCGCGGCGGCCGGCGGCCCCAGCGCGTCCAGCGTGCCGTCGGGCTGCTCGAGCAACACCGCGAGACCGGCACCCGCGAGGACCGGCTCGATCGCTTCGCGGTGCGCGTCGGTGATCCCCCGCAGCAGGAGCGCGGCCCCGGCGCGCAACAGGTTCGCGACGATCTCGTCGGCGCAGGAGTAATCCATGCACCCGACGCCGCTGAAGTCCATGCGCGCGATCCCGGGGGCCGCCGCCATCACTTGGGAGATCCGCTCGCGCACCAGGCGGCCCGTCGGCCGCGTGACCAGATCGGTGTATTCACCGGAGCAGGATTCCCGCAGGACGGCGTGAACGTCGATGTACTGGATCACCGCGCTTCAAGACCCCTGTTCCGGTATGATGATGAGCACCTGGGCGCCTGGAAAGGCCGGCAGCCCGTCCTTCAGCGGCACGTCGTCGTCCCAACTCGGCACGATCGCGATGCGCGCGGTGCCGCTCCGGATCGCGATCTTCCCGTCCCACCGGGCGAGATACCGCCGGATGCCCGCGAGCCCCTGGCCCCGCCCCGGGTCGCGGAACCGGCTCACCCCCTGGACCAGCGCCGCCTCGAGCGCCGCGGCGTCGCCCCAGCGCTCTCCGAAGCGCTTCGCTTGCGTCGGCTCTAACGAGTGCCGGAAGCCCACGCCCGCGTCCGCCACCGCGATCACCACGACTTGCCGCGCCAGCCGGCGCCGCCAGTGATAGCTCTGCACCGCGACCCAGCCACCCGTGCCGGCGTGCTCTACAATATTCTGACACGCCTCCGAAAGCGCCATAGCGAAGCCCATCGTCGCCTTCGGATCGAGTTGCAGTTCCGACGCCAGAATGGCGGACGCCCGCTCCTGAATCTTGCTCACGACGTCGTGGACGTCCTCGGCCGCCCGCACCGGGGTGACGGGCAGCAGCACGTCACTCTCTTCGACCGGCTTGCCCTTGGGCACCCGGCCGTGAATCTCGAACAGAGCGGCAGCCTCGCGGAAGAATCCGGCGCGCCCCCAGTAGCTCAGCACGTCGGCGTGCGTCGGTGCGGTGAGCAACGGCAGGCCGCGGCCGCCGCTCCCACGGGCGGCCTGGCCCGCCGCCAGCAGGGCCACGAGGCCGAAGGGGGAAGCCCACTCGGCGGCGTGCGCGTCGAACAACAGCCGCTCGCCGTCCTTCGTGGCCTCCGCGAACGCGGCGGCGAACTGATCGAACGAGCGGTCGTCGAACTGGGCGGGGACCTCGACCAGACGCGTCATACCGCGGTGAGGCGGCCGAGCAGGTGGTCGCGCAAGCCGGTGGCGCCGCGGTAGGTCACGTTGCGGGCACCCATGCGCGTCCCGAGCTCGAGCGCCTGCTCGAGGCTCGCCCCCGAGAGCAGCGCCGCGACCACGCTGGCGCCGAACACGTCGCCGCACCCCGTCGGGTCGCCGCCTACGAGCGGCGGCCCGCCGGCAAGGGGGGGGGGGATCCGGGCCGTGCGCACCGGCCGCCCGGTGAAATAGGCGGCGCCCTGGGCGCCGAGCGTGACCACCAGCGTCTGGCACCCCTGCGCCAGCGCGGCGGCGGCCACCGCGAGCGGGTCGCTGCCCAGCTGGCGCAGCTCGTCTTCGTTCAGCTGCACCGTGTCGAAGCAGCCGAACCACGCGGGCGCGTTGGGCAGGCCCTGCGGCACGCGCGTGCCGTCGGGCTCCTTGCCCAGGAAGAGGCTGTGCAGGTCGGCGTACAGGAAGCGGGGGAAGCCCCGGCGCAGCAATTGCGCCGTGCCGAGGTCCAACTCGTACCCGGAGATGAAGTTCAGGTACAGGGCATCGAGGTCGGCGACCATCGGGCCGAGCTCCGTCCAGGTCCAGGGAGGCACGCCCCCGCTGAGCTGCTCGCAGCGGCGCTCCGATTCGTAGTAGCGCAGCACCACGCGATTGTTCGGCTCCGGGACTTCGATGAAGCGGGCGGCCGGGGCGACGTGCGAGAGCGAGCGCAGGAAGGCGCCGGCCCGCGGGGCGAGGTCGCGCCCCACCTTCACCAGCGGTACGATCTCCCATTCCGCCGGCAGCGTGGCGTCGAGCGCCGCCAGCGAGTACGAGATGCCGCCCCACTCTTCGACCGCATGTTGCGCCGGCTCCCGGTCGTAGATCGTGTCCCACACCATCGAGCCGACGACGCCGAGCCGCTTCACGGCTGCCCCCACGTGTGGCGCATGAACACCGCCGCTGCGCCGTACACCCCGGCGGTGCCCGTGAGCTCGCCCGGGACGATGCGGCAGGCGTTCGCCGCCGGCTTGAAAGCGCGCCGCTTGACCTCGCTCCGGAGCGGCACGAACAGCTGGTCGCCGGCGAGCGTCACGCCGCCGCAGATGACGACGACTTGGGGATTGAAGATGTTGATGATGTTCGCGACGCCGGCCCCCAATACCTTGGCGGTGTCGTGCACCACCTCGCGCGCATAGCCGTCGCCGTCGTGCGCCGCTTCGTACACCACCTGCGCGGTGATCTTCGACATGTCGTTCTGGACGTAGGCGGGCAGGGAGGTGTCCGCCCCGGCCTCGATCCCCTCGACGGCGCGCGCGGCGATCGCCGGCCCGGACGCGTACGCCTCGAGGCAGCCGTAGTTGCCGCATTTGCAGCGCCGCCCGGTCGAGTCGATCGTCATGTGGCCAAGCTCGCCCGCGATGTCGGAAGCGCCGTGGTAGATCTCGCCGTCCAGGACGATGCCGCCGCCGATGCCCGTCCCGATCGTGAGACCGACGACGTGGTTCGCGCCGCGCGCCGCGCCCCGCCACCACTCGCCGAAAATCGCGCAGTTGGCGTCGTTGTCGAGCGTCGCGGGGAGGTCGAGCGCGTTCGACAGGCGATCCCGCAGGGGGAAGTTGGTCCACCCGAGGTTGGGCGTGAGCAGCACGATGCCGCGCGCCGTGTCGAGGGGTCCGGGCGCCCCGATCCCCACGCCGGCCGCGGAGTTCCCGGCGGCCGCAGCCACCGAGGAGCGCACCAGCTTCGCGATGCGCTCGAGCACCGCGTCTGCCCCGCGCTCGGCGAGCGTGGGCTCCGACACGAGCCCGAGGATCTCCGATCCGTCCTCGGCCACCGTGCCGACGACGAGATTCGTGCCCCCGATGTCAACCCCGATGACGTAGCGCACCGGCCTCCTCGAGCGCGGCGAGCACCGTCGCCACACTCAGCTCCCGCATGCAGCGGTGATGCCCCAGCGGGCACGCCGGCGGCCCGTGGTCCGAGCAGGGCCGGCACACGAGGCCGGTCACGCCCAGCGTCTCGTCGCCCGCCCCGATGGGTCCGAAGCCGAACTCCGGGATCGTCGGCCCGAACAGGCCGACGACGGGCGTCCCCACCGCCGACGCAAAATGTAACGGCGCGCTGTCGTTAGTCACGAGCAGCCGCGCCCGCCCAATCAACGCGGCCGACTGCCGCAGCGTAAGACGGCCGCACCCATCGACCGCCCGGCCGCCCGACCGCCTGACCGCTGTGACGATGGCCAGGCCGAGCGACGCGTCCTCCGGCCCGCCCACGACGACGACCGCGTCCCGTGGGGCCACGCGGGCGGCCAATTCCTCATAATAGGGCCACCGCTTGCTGCCCCAGATCGAGCCGGGCGCGAGCGCCACGAACTCGTCCGCCACTCCCGCGGCGGCGAGGAACCGTTCCACCACGAGCTCGTCTTGCGGCGTCGGGTAGAGGCGTGGCGCGAACGAACCGGGCGCGGCCCCGGCGAGCGCCAGCAGCCGGTCGATCTCGTGACCCGCGGTCGGCCGCGGCCGGGCTTCGGTATAGAGCAGCGCCCAGCCGTCCGCGAACCCCACGCGTCGCGGCACGCGCGCGAGCAGCGCCAGCGCGGCCGTGCGGAGCGAGCGGTGAGGGAGGTAAGCCACACCGTACTGCGCCGCGGCGAGCCGCCGCGCCAGGCGGAGGAGTCCCCCCAGCCCGCGCTCGCCACCGCGCTTGTCGTACGGGATAACCTGACGGACGGCGGGATGCGTCTCGACCAGGGGCGCGGCGGCGGGCGTCGTGACGACGTCCACCGGTCCCTCACGCTCGGCGAGCGCCGCGAGCAGGGGCGTCGTGAGCACGACGTCGCCCAGGAAGGCCGTCTGGATGACGAGGCTAGTCAACCTGCAGCACCGCCAGGAACGCTTCCTGCGGGATCTCCACGGTCCCCACCTGCTTCATCCGTTTTTTCCCTTCGCGCTGCTTCTCCAACAGCTTGCGCTTGCGCGTGACGTCGCCGCCGTAGCACTTGGCGGTCACGTTCTTGCGCAGCGGGCGGATCGACTCCCGCGCGATCACCTTCGTGCCGATCGCCGCCTGGATCACGACCTCGAAGAGCTGCCGCGGGATCAGCTCCTTCAGCTTCTCCGCGATCTTCTTGCCCCATTCGTAGGCCTTGTCCCGGTGAATGATCACGCTGAACGCGTCCACCGCCTCGCCGTTCAGCAGCATGTCGAGGCGGACCAGATCCGAGGGGCGATACTCCAGGAATTCGTAGTCGAGCGACGCGTAGCCGCGGCTGATCGTCTTCAGCTTGTCGTAGAAGTCCAGGATGATCTCGGCGAGGGGGAACTCCCACCCGAACTCGACGCGCCGAGGATCCACGTAGTGCATGCCGCCGTACACGCCCCGGCGCTCCTGGCCGAGCTTCATCATCGCGCCGATGTACTCGGCCGGTGCCAGGATCCGCGCCTTCACGAACGGCTCCTCGATCCGGTCCACCATCGAGCCGTGCGGCATCAGGCTGGGGTTCTCGACGACCTCCACGGTGCCGTCCGTCTTGTGCACGTGATACTCCACGTTCGGCACTGTGCTGATCAAGTCCAGGTTGAACTCGCGCTGCAGACGCTCCCGCACGATCTCCATGTGCAGCAGCCCTAGAAACCCGCAGCGGAAGCCGAACCCCAGCGCCACCGACGACTCCGGCTCGTAGTGCAGGGAGGCGTCGTTGAGCTGCAGCTTGGCCAGGGCATCGCGCAGCTCCTCGAACTGACCCGCGTCAGTGGGATAGAGGCCCGCGAACACCATCGACTTGATGTCCCGATAACCCGGCAACAAGGCCACGTCGCGGTGCTGCGCGTCGAGCACGGTGTCGCCCGGACGGGTGTCGCGGACGCCGCGGACGTTGGCGACGAAGTAGCCGACCTCTCCCGCCTCGAGCTGCTCGGCCGGCTTGTGGCCCAGCTGCAGGTAGCCCACTTCGTCCACCCCGAACGCGTCCTCGTTGTGGGCCCCGAACGCCACCTGCATCCCCGGCGTGAGGACGCCGTCCACCACGCGGATGCTGGGGATCGCGCCGCGATAGCGGTCGAAATAGGAGTCGAAGATGAGCGCCCGCAGGGGGGCCGTTCGGTCGCCACGGGGCGGCGGGACGCGCTTGACCACGACCTCCAGCAGCTCGGCGACGTTGGTGCCCTCCTTTGCCGAGATCCGCAGGATCTCCTCGGGCCGCACGCCCGTGAGGTCGTGGATCTCCTGGGCGCGCCGGTCGGGCTCGGCCCCGGGGAGGTCGATCTTGTTCAGTACGGGGATGATCTCGAGCTCCGCCTCCATGGCGAGCAGCAGGTTCGAGATCGTCTGCGCCTGCACGCCCTGCGAGGCGTCCACCACGAGGATCGCGCCCTCGCAGGCGTTGAGCGAGCGGGAGACCTCGTAGGTGAAGTCCACGTGACCGGGCGTGTCGATCAGGTTCAGCTCGTAGACGCGCCCGTCGCGAGCCCGATACTGCATGCGGACCGCGTTCAGCTTGATCGTGATCCCGCGCTCGCGCTCCAAGTCCATCGTGTCGAGCACCTGCTCGCGCATCAGGCGCTTGTCGAGCGTGCCGGTGAGCTCGATCAGCCGGTCGGCCAGCGTGGACTTGCCGTGGTCGATGTGGGCGATGATGCAGAAGTTGCGGATCTGGTCCTGACGCATGGGCGAGAATATAGCTGTCAGCTATCAGCTATCAGCCTTCAGCAGGCTGACGGCTGACGGCTGACGGCTGATAGCTATCTTACATATTCACCCATCTCGCATGGCCACCATCACTGGCTGGTTCGACCCCGCCTCCAAAGGCGGCTTCCTGCGCCTCGCGGCCAACGGCTACCTGGCGGCGAAAGGCGACGTAGCCGTGCGGCAGCCCGGACTGCGGCGCGGCGATCTCGTCGTGCTCGAAGGCGCTCGGGTCGCCAGCGTGAACGGCGCTCCACCGGGGCCGCTGCTTGCCGACCGCCCGGAGTTCGCCAAGCTCGGCGCGGTGCACCCGTCGCGGCCGCTCGCCCTCGAGACGGCCCGGCCGTCGAGCCCCAGGACGGCGGACCTGCAGCGCACCGTGGACCTCGTTTGCCCCTTCGGATTCGGGCAGCGGGCGCTCATCGTCTCGCCACCCCAGGCGGGCAAGACCGTGATGCTCCAGGCCGTCGCCGAGGCGGTGGCGCTCAACCATCCGGCGGCGACCCTCTTGATCCTGCTCGTGGACGAGCGGCCCGAGGAGGTCAGCGAGATGATCGACTGGGGCCGCGGAGAGGTCATCGCCTCGAGCTTCGATCTGCCGCAGGAGCGGCATGTCGCCGTGGCGGACATGGTGTTCGAGCACGCGCGGCGCCAGGTCGAGCTCGGGCGGGACGTCGTGATCGTGCTCGACTCCCTCACGCGCCTCGCGCGCTCCCACAACACCGCGGGGCGGGGGAGCGGTCGCACGATGTCGGGAGGGCTCGACGCCAACGCACTCGCCAAGCCGAAGGCGCTCTTCGGCGCCGCCCGGGCGGTCCCCGACGGCGGGTCGCTCACCGTCATCGCCACCGCGCTCGTCGAGACGGAAAGCCGGATGGACGACGTGATCTTCGAGGAGTTCAAAGGCACCGGGAACGCGGAGCTGCGGCTCGCGCGGGAGCTCGCGGATCGCCGCATCTACCCAGCCGTCGACATCGCGGCGAGCGGCACGCGGCGCGAGGAGCTGTTGGCCGAGCCGGCGGTCGTCTCCGCGCGGCAGGCGCTGCGGCGCAGCCTGGTCGGACTCCCCCCGGAGCAGGCGATGTCCGCCCTCATCACCCAGCTGCGCCGCACCCCGACGAACGCCGAGCTGTTGCGTCAGTTCGCCCCGTCCACCACCCGCCTGTAGCTCGCCGGATCCCAGCGTGGCCGCGCCGTTGCGTCGGCGATTGGTAGTCGGCGTGCGTGCCGTTGAAGAAGAACAGGATGGGGACGCCCCGGCGCGCGAAGTTGTAGTGATCGGAGCGGTCGTAGAAGCCCTCGGCCGGCCAGATGTCCCCGATCGGCGTGAGGTGGAGCTCGGGATGCGCCGCGGCGACGCCGTCGAGCGTCGTCCCCAGGTCCGACTGCTCCTTGCCGATGGCCGCGATCGTGTCCCGCCAGTTCCGACCTAGCATGTCGTTGTGGAGGTCCGCCACTACCGCACTCAGGGGGACGGTGGGGTGCGCGGTGAAGTACGCGCTGCCCCGCAGTCCGTGCTCTTCGCCGCTCGTCGCCATGAAGACGAGCGAGCGCCGGGGGGGCGGCTCGAGCAACGCGAACGCGCGAGCGCACGCGAGCACCGCCGCGGTCCCCGACGCATCGTCATCGGCGCCGTTGCAGATCGAGTCCCCGCCCAAGGCCCGGCAGGCCGGGTTCGCTGGGGACGCGACGCCGAGATGGTCCATGTGCGCCGTCAAGAACACGTATTCGGTGCGCAGGCGCGGGTCGCTCCCGTCCAGTATGCCAATCACGTTCGGCACCGTGACCGACGCGGCCCGCGCGGTGCCGCTCTCCCTCCGCGGGATCGGGTAGCGCTGCACGTAGGTGCCGTGGTCCCCCCCGGGCCTCAGTCCGAAGCGCCGGAACTCCGTCGCGATCCAGCCCGCGACCTTCTCGAGCTCGGGACTGGGTGTGTCGCGGCCGCGCATGGAATCGTGCGCCAGGATGGCGATATCGCGACGGATGTCGGCTGCCGTGATCGAGCTGGCGGCGCGCTCGATCGAGGCTGGGGCTCGAGTCTGCGCCGCTAACACCCAGGGGAGCAGCAGCAGCGAAACCGGGCGCGTGGTGATCAGAGTCTCGAATTACGACTTGCGACGGCGCAGCTCGGGGTCACGTGACTTGGGCGACTCGCGCGGGGCGTCGCGCCTAGGTTCGGCGCGCGGCTCTCCCCGGGATGGCGGCTGCGCTTCGCGGCGCGGCTCCACGCGACGGGGCTCCGGTGCAGGTCCCGCGCCTCCGCCGCGCCGATCGGGACTGACGGGCCGGTTGGGGCGGTCCGGATGGTCCGGGTGATCCGGGTGATCCGGGTGATCCGGGTGATCGGGGTGATCGGGGTGATCCGGGTGATCGGAATGATCGGGATGATCGGGTCGCCCACGCTGATCGGGCCGGTCTGGGGCGGGGCGTGCCGGCCGCTCCGGCCGCTCCGGCCGGTCGCGCAGCCAGCCGCGGTCGCTCGGAAGGTCCGGCCGGAACGAGCGGTCGCGCGGCGTTACGATATTGGGGGGCGGCACCACGCCGCGGCCTCCCAAGTCGCGGCCGCGCACGCCGACGTCGTGGCGCCGGCCGTCGTTCAGCGGGCGCTGGGCCACCCGGGTAATGAAAGCCTCTGAGCTGGTGCGATCCCTGAAGATGAACCGGGGCTCGGGCCGATACGGCCGGGTGAAGACCACCCGGGTGCCGCCGTAGTAGCGGTATGGGTAGTAGTAGGGGTCGTCGTACACGACGATGCGGAACCGGACGCAGGAGTACGCGTACGGGTCCCAGATCCGATAGCTCACGTAGGTGTGGCAGTCGTAGCAGAGGAACCGGGGGTACTGATAGTGTTGCTGCACGTAGTAGGGCGCGATGTCGTAATCCCAGTCGCTGTAATCCGGAGCGAGCATCCGCTGCGCCAGGTCCGTCAGCGCCACGTAGGGGTCGCCCTGAATCCGGCCGTCGTCGGCGATGGAGCGGTAGTCCCAGTGCTGAGCGTTTTCGATCGGGTCGTAGGTGAAGGGATCGGCGGAGGCGACGGCAAAGAGGTAGCCCTCGCCCGGGTAATCGTCGACGTCGAAGGCTTCGCGCGTCGCCACACCCTGCACTTCGTAGACGCGACCGCTGCGCGCGACGTTGTCCTCCCACGGCTCGCGCGGGAACAGCATGCGCACGCGGCCGTCGGTATCGACGCGCAGCACCGTGACGTAAGCATCCTGGCTGGCCTGGAAGTAGACGCGGACGGCCCGTCCGGTCGTGAAAGGATCGTCGCCCCGATTGGTCCACACTTGGACCTTGGGACGATCGCTGGTCCCGGTAGCCGCGAGGCTGATCAACGCGAGCTGTGCGAACATGAGTCCTGGTCCCGGTAGCCGCGAGGCTGATCAACGCGAGCTGTGCGAACATGAGTCCTCCCAGCCAGGTGAGGGGAGCAGGTCGCGTGCCACCCCCGGCCGGTCGCGGTGCAGGATCTAAGAGGCACTCGGGCAACCGGTTAGCCAGGCTATGATGGGACGCATGAAACGGCAACTGTCCTCTACCGGGGACAAACACTGGGCCATTAGGTTGAGGCATCGGTAATGGTCGCCACTCGCGTCGATCTCCTGGATCCCGCCGAAGTCGCCGGGCTCGGCGGTATCGAGATCGTGGCCCAGGGGGTGGTGGAGGGCTTCCTCGCCGGCCTGCATCGCTCTCCCTTCCGTGGCTTTTCCGTCGAATTCACCGAGCATCGTGCCTACCAGCCGGGCGACGAGCCCCGCTACCTCGATTGGAAAATGCTCGCGCGCTCGGATCGGCTGTTCGTGAAGCAGTTCGAGGAGGAGACGAACCTGCGGGCCATGATTCTCGTCGACGCCAGCCGCTCGATGGCGTGGCGCGGCGCCGCGGACCGGCTTACCAAGCGGGCCTACGCCGATCGGCTGGCGGCGGCGCTTGCCCTGATCCTGCTGCGGCAGCGGGACGCGACCGGCCTCGTCACGTTCGACGACCGGGTGCGCCAGGTCGTCCCCGCTCGCGTGAAGAGCGGGCAGTGGACGCGCGTGGTTCGCGGGCTGCTCGAGACGCCGGACGGATACGGCACGGCGGCGGAGGGCGCGCTCCGGCACGTGACCACCCTCCTCGCGCGCCGGGGACTCGTGGTGTTGATCTCGGACCTGCTGCTGGACCGGGAGCTCACCCTGACCGCGCTGCGGTATCTGCGGCACCGGGGTCACCAGGTGATCGTCTTCCATATCATGGATAGGGCGGAGCTGGAGCTCGCGGGGCCGCCCGAGGTGCGGTTCCGCGATCCCGAGTCGACGGCGAGCGTCGTGGTGCGCCCCCGCGAGCTGGCGCGCGCCTACGCCGCCACGGTCCAGCGAGAGATCGCCGCGTGGCGCAGCACCTGCCGGCGCCACGGCGTTGGGTATCACCACGTGCCCACCGACATGCCCTTCGGTCTGGCGTTGCGCTCGCTCGCGTGACTTTCCTTCATCCGCTGGTGCTGCTCGGGCTCGCCGCCGCAGCGATCCCGGTGCTGCTGCATCTGCTGGAGCGTCGCCAGCCGCCCGAAGCCGAGTTCCCCGCGCTGCGCTACCTGAGCGAAGCCGAGCGGCAGAGCGCGCGACGGCTGAAGCTGCGGCACCTGCTGCTGCTGTTGCTGCGCACCGCGCTGATCGCGCTGGTCGTGGTCGCCGCCGCGCGCCCCCTCGTGCCAACGAGGGGCGGCGCGGCCCACGAGCCGACGGCGCTCGTGGTCATCCTCGACAATTCACCGTCGTCCGGCGTCGTGGTGGACGGGAGGCCGCTGCTCGAGCGCCTCCGAGCGGTCGCGCGCGCGTCGCTGTCGGCCGCTCGATCGGAGGATCAGTCGTGGCTGATGCTCGCCGACGGCGTGGCGCGGCGGGGAGCGCGGCCCGCACTCCTCGCCGCCGTCGACAGTGCGACGCTGTCTTCCCGGCGACTCGATCTGAGCGCGGCGGTCCAGCAGGCCGCGCACATCGTGGACGCGGAGCCGGTCGCAGTGCGGGAGGTGCATCTCGTGAGCGACCTGCAGCGCACCGCCTTGGGAGGTCGGAGCGTCGCCCTGCCGCACGGCGTGCGGGTGCTGGCGCTCGCGCCGCTCGACGTGCCGCCGGCGAACCGCGGAATCGGAGCGGTGCAGGTGGCCAGTGGCGCGGTGACGGTGAGCGTAGTGGGAACGCCCGGCGCAGGCCCAGGCGCGCTCACTTTTCGCCTGCACGGTCGTACGATCGGTCATGCGCTCGCGGCGCCGGGGTCGGCGGTGACGCTGCCGCTGCCGCGGCTCGGTGCGGGCTGGTGGGTGGGCGATGCGACCCTCGACCCCGACGAGCTGCGGGCGGACGACCGGCGCAGCTTCGTCTGGCACGTCGCGCCGCCGGCGCGAGTGCGGGCGGCACCCGACGCGGGGCCGTTCGTGGGCGCCGCATTGGCGGTCTTGCGGGAGAGCAAGCGCGTGGCGGACGGGGCCGACGTCGCGATCGGGAGTCGCCCCGGACCGATCGCGAGCGTGGTGCTTCCGCCGGCGGACCCCGCGCTCCTGGGCGA
>WNGH01005212.1_pt1 | contig 12388 bp, 9 predicted proteins | sample 5400631 | NCBI WGS metagenome assembly WNGH01 (sample SAMN13153373, study PRJNA577476) | soil metagenome | isolation source: 115 cm soil or saprolite under Garry oak tree replicate 1 | place: USA:California | collected 2016-06-15 | reverse complement strand
AGCCCGAGGATCTTGGGGATGTCGGTGGTCGGGTTGCAGTCGCCGAACAGGCTGCCCTTGATCGTCTTGCGGAACAGCGTCATGATCGACCCCGACACGGTGACGGTCGGTATCTCCAGCTTGTTCAGCCCGGTCACCACGACGGTGCCGCCCTTGCCGATGGCGTCGAACCCGGCGGACACGACCTCGGCCGTCATGAGGTCGACGGTGAGGATGGCCGAGTCGGCCATCTGCCCCCTGGTCATATCGGCGATGGCGGCCTGCGCCTCTTCGGCCGTGGCGAACGCGTGGGTCGCGCCGAGCTCCATCGCCTTCTCGCGCTTGTTCTCCAGCGGGTCGATGGCGATGACGTTCTTCGCGCCGGCGTAGCGGGCGCCCTGCACCGCGTTGATGCCGATGCCGCCGATGCCGTAGATCGCCACGGTGTCGCCGGGAGCGACGTTCGCGGTGTTCACGGCGGAGCCCCACCCGGTCGGCACGCCGCAGCCGACCAGCACGGCCTTGTCCAGCGGCAGGTCGTCGTCGACCTTGACGGCCGAGGTCTGGCTGATCACGCCGTACTGGCTGAAGGTCCCGATCATGCACATGGCGCCGTACTGGCCGCGGGGCCCGGTGAGGGGGAACCGCTCGCCGGGCAGGTAGCCCTCGAGGATCGTCGCGCCCATGTCGCAGATGGACTGGCGGCCGGTGGCGCAGTAGCGGCAGACGCCGCAGTTCGGGATGAAGGACAGGACCACGTGGTCGCCGGGCTTTACCCGGGTCACGCCCGCCCCGATCTCCTCGATGATCCCGGCGCCCTCGTGGCCGAGCACCATGGGCAGCCGCGCCGGGAGATCGCCGTGCGCGATGTGGATGTCGGAATGGCACAGGCCCGCGTGGGTGTAGCGGATGAGGACCTCGCCTTCCCGCGGCCCGTCCAGGTCGAGCTCTTCGATTTCGATGCGCTTGCCGGGCTCGTAGACGACAGCGGCCTTGGTCTTCATCGACGCTCCTTCGGATTCAGGTGACGGTCCTCACTCTTCCCCGGCTTCGGGACGTTGAGTGTTTTAAATCTTGACATGACCAGGAGTCCTAGGGACATGCCTGGTGGTGCCTGATGTCGTGCGGCGGCTCGTAGAACGTGGTCTGCCTGAGCTGGTCATGGCAGGTGCGGCAGGACACCCAGACGTGGCCCATGCCGCGGCCGCGTTCGGCTCCCTCCCGGGCAGCCGTGCAGATGCAGGGCTTCCAGCTGACCTGGGCCCGGCCGGGCCATAGCTGATGACCGAACGGGCAGAACTGGGGCTTGTGTTCGAAAATAGATACTGGCACGAAAATGATCATGCCCAGGCGCGCGGCATCTCAGTCCTGCCTGTTCGAGCGGTCCTGGCCTGCCCCGGCGCCGCCGCGTCAGCCTAGGTAACGTCTGATTACGGCCAGGAGCTGGTGAACGTCGAACGGCTTGGCCAGGAAGTCCGCGGCACCGGCCGCCAGGAGCTCGCTGACGGTCACCCGGCCGGAGTCGCCGCTGAGGATGACGACCGGGATCGCGGCGGTGACCGGGGTGGCGGCGAGCTGGCGCAGGACCTGCTCGCCGTTGGTGTCGGGCAGGCGGTTGTCGAGCAGGATGAGGGCCGGCTGGTCGTCGATCGCCGCCCTGATGCCGTCGCGGCCAGTCGCGGCCGTGCGCAGCTCGATGTCAGAGGTGCGCTTGAGCAAGCGCTGGACGACCAGGATGTTGTCCTGGTTGTCGTCGATGTACAGCACGACGCCGTTCATGGTGCCGGTGCCGTCCGGGAGGCCGGGCCGGCCTGGTGGTCGTACTGGGCCGTGAAGGAGTCGAGTAGCTCGCCCAGCTCGGTCAGGTCGAGCGGCTTGGTGAGGTAGGCGATGACGCCGCTGGCGCGCATGTGGCGGATGACGGCGGGTGAGGCCTCGGCGGACAGGATGGCGACGGGAATGCCGGCCGTGGCCGGGCTGGCCTTGAGCCGCCTCAGCACCTCGTCGCCGTGCAGGCCGGGCAGGTGCAGGTCGAGGAGTATAAGGTCGGGAACCTCCGCGGCCGCGATCGCGAGGCCGGCCTGGCCGGACGTGACCGACTGCAGCCGGACGCCGGGCCTGGGCTTCAGGAACCGGGAAACCACTTCGATGTTCGCGGGGTTGTCCTCGATGTACAGGATGCGGATGTCCGTTCCGCCGTGGCCATCTGTCCCGGCCCGCGGGACCGGGACCGGGACCGTGTCGTCGTCCCCGGCGGCGTGAACTATGTCCGCTGTCCGCGGCAGTGTGACGGTGAAGGTCGTCCCTTCGTCCGGGATGCTGGCGACGATGAGGCGCCCTCCCATCGCCTCGGCGAAGGCCCGGGCCAGCGGCAGGCCGATCCCCGTGCCCTCGATCGCGGTCCGCTCGGCGCCGAGCCGCTCGAACGGGTCGAAGATGCGGCCCAGGTCAGCGTCCGGTATTCCGGGCCCGCTGTCGGTCACCGCCAGGCTGGCCTGGCCGGGGCTCGCCGCCTGGCAGGTGATGGTGACGGTCCCGCCGTCGCGGTTGTACTTGATCGCGTTGGAAATCAGGTTGACCAGGATCTGGCGGAGCCGCTGCCGGTCGGCGTTAACCGCCAGGCCGGGCCACCGGCAGTGCCGGCTGACCGTGATCGAGCGGTCGGCGGCCAGGGGCGCCATGAGCTGGCAGGTTTCCTCGACCACCGGCTGCACGGCCACCGGTTCCACCGACAGGCTGAACTCGCCCGACTCGATCCTGGCGATATCGATCAGCTCGTTGATCAGCGCGAGCAGGTGGTGCCCGGCGGCGAGAATGCGCTCGACGGCGTCCCGGTCCTCCGCGCTGAGGTCGGACAGCTGCAGCAGCTGAGTGAAGCCGAGGACCGCGTTCAGCGGGGTGCGCAGCTCATGGCTGGTGCTGGACAGGAACGCGTTCTTGGCCTGTGACGCCGTCACCGCCTCATCCCGGGCGGTAATCAGCTCTGTGGTCCGGCTGACCAGGAGCTTTTCCGCGCGCCTGTGGGCGTCTGCCAGCCGGCCGAGTTCATCGCTGGCGCTGACCCCGGGCTGCAGCGGCTGTCCTTCCCCTAGCCGGTCGGCGTTCGCCACCGCCGTCGCTATGCGGCGGGAAATGCCCGACGTGGACAGCGCGATGCCGATCACGCCGGCCAGGACGCCGAGGGCCAGGCCAGCGATGGTGACCGTACCGATGGTGGATTCCATCCGGGTGATATCGGCCCGCCGGACCGCGACGATCGCGGTTGCGTCCTGAGCCAGCTCAGCGATCCGGCTCCGGAGCGTGCTCATGGTGTTGTTCTCGTTCACCAGCGCCGGCTTCAGTGCCGCGGCTGCGGCGCCCGCGCTGATCGCGGAGCGCAGCTGGGCCAGCTCTGCCATCTCCTTGGTCGTGGCCGCTTCCACGGCCCGCTCGTCACGGCTTTCCCTCTCGGCGACGGCCCCGGCGCGAACCGCGGCGCGGTCCTTGGCGATACGCGTCAGGGTGCGGTCGTACGGCTCGAGGAACAGCGGATCGCCCGTCGCCGCGTAGCCCCGCAGGGCCGTCTCGGCGTTCACCGCGTCGGCCATGACCTGCTGGGCGGCGGAGCTCAGGACTGAGGCGACCCGGCCCACCTGGCGCTCCTGCCCCTCGTTGTACTGCCGCACCAGGCTCGCCGAGGAAATGCCGATGAGGGCGATCAGCGGGACCGCCACCACGATCGTCCCCTTGGCCCGCACCGACCGGTCCAGCCACCATCGCTGCAGTCGGCCAGGACGAACCGCCGCAGGCGGCGATGAGTGCATCTCGTCTGTTCTCACTGATCCGTTCTCACTGATCCCCCGGAGGCAGCGGCACGTCAAGCACTTAGAGTAATCGATACCTTGCAATACGTTACCTCCCCGGTAGCGTCTCCGGTAAGTTCGGCCCTCAAGAAACTTCGCCGGCGAGGCTCGGACCTTCGCTGATGCACCGCATGGCCAGTGCGCGGGGCCCGTAAGGGAGACTGACCAGATGGTTCCCACGCGCATCGACTGGGTCCGCGAGCACTGCCAGCTGCTGCGGGCCATCTCGGCGGAGTTCAGGCAGACGCGCCCGTTCCACGGCCTGACCATCGGCACCGGCATCCACCTGGAGGCCAAGACGGTGGCGCTGCTGCTGACGCTGCGCGACGGAGGGGCCAGGCTCGTCTCGACCGGCAACCTCAACACCACCCAGCCCGACGCCGTGGCCGCGCTGCGGGCCGAGGGCATCGCCGTCATCGGCGGGCCGACCAGGGACGGCGCGGTCCACGCCTCCTACCTGGACGAGGTGCTGGCCGCGCGGCCGGACCTGATCCTCGACAACGGCGGGGACCTTTTCGCCAGGTTCCTCGACCGCCCCTACGAAGGGCTGCTGGGCGGAACCGAGGAAACGACGTCGGGCCGGATGCGGCTCGAGCCGCTCCGGGGCCAGCTCCGGCGCCCGATCCTGGTCATCAACGACAGCCCCATCAAGCAGTTCGCGGAGAACGAGCACGCCGTCGGCCAGAGCTCACTCGAGTCCTTCCTGCGGATGACGAACCGGATCACGAACGGCGAGGAGGTGACCGTGTTCGGCTACGGGGCCTGCGGACGCGGCGTGGCGGCTAGCTTCCGCGCCGCCCGCGCCCGGGTGTCCGTCGTCGACGTCAACCCGGTGACCAGGCTCCGGGCGCACCTGGACGGGTTCGGCACCCCGCCGCGCGACATCGCCGTGGCGAACGCGGACGTCATCATCACCGTGACCGGGGCCAGGGACGTGCTGACCGCCGCCGATCTTCCGCTGCTGCGCGACGGCGTGATCCTGGCCAACGCCGGGCACTTCCCGGCCGAGATCGACGCTGCGGGCCTGTCCGGCGCGGCGGCGGTGACGAGCCAGCGCGAGTACGCGGACGACCTGCTCACGCTGGAGCTCAACGACGGGCGGCGCGTCCACCTGCTCGCCCGCGGGCACATGTTCAACCTGGCCGGCCCGCGGCCGCTCGGCAACTCCATCGAGTCGATGGACCTGGGATTCGCGCTGCAGGCCCGCTGCCTGGAGGCGGTCGCCACGGGCCGCGTCGACGCCGCGAGCTGCGTCGTCCCCGTCCCCAGGTCCATCGACGCGGCCATCGCTAGCAGCTACCTGGACCGGAAGTACCCGCCGGCGCCCCGTTGACCACCCGGCCGACGCAGGCGCGGAGTTCGGCCAGGAAGGCGACGGGCTGCATCAGCACGGCACAGTGGCCTCCGCCGGGGAGCAGCACGAGATTCTTGGCCGGGGCCTGGAGCATCTGGTAGTACTCCTCGACCAGGCTGGTGAGCGTGTGCTGGTCGTCGTCGCCGTGCAGCAGGTGGACGGGGACACCGAACGCCCGCGGGGAGGTCCAGGACATCGTCTCGTCGTACAGCGGCTGCGGGTAGAACATGATCGCGGAGTTGAAGCGGTAGATATCGGCGAGGCTCATGCCCGGTGCGGTCAGCACCATGCGGAGCGCCTCCTTCGACCAGACCTGCAGCTCGGGATCGGTGTCGAAGCTCCACCTCTGCTTGGTGATCCAGGTCTGCGGCTGGGGATAAGGCGGAGCGCCGGCCCTGGCCAGTTCCCTGGCCGCCTTCCTGTGGCCGCTTGCCTGCGCCCGCGCCACGGCGAGCTGGTAGGAGACCGGCTCGCTCCGGGCGAGGTCGACGACCTGCCCGGTGCCCACGTAGGCGCGGAACAGGTCGGGCCGGCGCACCGCCATAACCGTGCCGACGATGCTTCCCTGCGAGTGCCCGAGCACGATCACCTGGTCCTGGCCCAGGTGGCGGCGCAGGTACTCGGCGACCTCGATGCCGTCGTCCGCCTGGAGGCCGAACGTCCACTGGTCGCTGCCTGCCCGGCCATTGCGGCGCAGCGTCTTGCCGACACCGCGGCGATCCCACTGGACGACGGTGAAGTGCTTCTCCCAGGACCGGGCTGGCCTGCGCGAGCAGGTGGACAAGTTCGACGCCGCCGCCCCGGGCACTCCGCCGCCGCTCAGCCGGCTGGTCGCGGAGTTCGGCCTGCGCTCCTACCAGACGATGCGGGAATGGGCGCAGTGGGCCCTGGACAACATCGACGAGACGCCGCCGGCACCGTAGACCGGCGCGGGTGAGGGCGCCCCGAAGTTGTTGGCGATCCGGGGACGGCCGGCTCATATCAGTGAGCGGCCACGGGCGGGCTCAAAGCCAGGCCCGACACCAGGAGAGCGACCATGCGGACCCCGAAGACCAGGGCAGGCCGGGCGGAGCACGATATCAGCCAGGCGGTGACCACCGTCTACCGGCTGCACTACCGGTCACTGGTCCGGCTGGCCGCCCTGCTGGTGTCAGACCTGGCCACCGCGGAGGACATCGTGCAGGAATCCTTCACCGCGTGGCACGGCATGCGGCGCACGCTGCCCGACGCCGACGCTGCGCTGTGCTACCTGCGCCGGTCGGTGGTCCGTCGTTCCCGGTCAGCGCCGCGGCTCCAGCTGACCGGGGGCCCGCCCGGCCGGCCAGGTGACGCCCCCGAGGCCAGCCTTTCCCTGCCGGGCTCCGCCGTCGTCTCGGCGCTGCGAGCTCTTCCCGTCCGCCAGCGTGAGGTACTGGTTCTGAGGTATTTCGCTGACCTGCCCGAGGCCCAGATCGCCGCGGCGACGGGGATCAGCACTGCTGCCGTGAGGAGCCACGCCGTCCGTGCGCTGTCCGCCCTTCACGCCGGACTCCGCCCGGGTAGCTGCACTGGGTCACCGGACGGGACCCGGCCCGCGGAGAGTACCGGGCAGAGCTGGTGACGGTGGCGCCGGGCACCCGGACTGCGGCCGGGAAGAGGTCGCCCCGCCCCGCCTGTGCTGTCCGCCGGCCGGACTGGGGCTGCGGCCCTCAGCCAACGGGCTGATGCCCGTTGGGCTGGCTCATCTGCTGGTGATAGAACTCCTGGAAGGCTGCGAACGCCCTGGCGCCGTAGACGGTGGCGGGACCCCCGTTCATCAGGAACGTGACGCCGATCGCCTCGGCGGCCTCCTCCGGGCTGGCGCCGTGCAGGACCGCCGCGTGGGCGTGCGCGGCTATGCACCCGTCGCATTCCTTGCTGACGGCGATGGCCAGGGCAATGAGCTCCTTGGTCCTGGCGTCCAGCGCACCCGGGGCCAGCGCGGCGTCATGAAGCTCCTTGTAGCCGGCGTACACCTGCGGAATGGCATGCCGTAGCTCGCGCGTGGGCACCCGCAGCTCGTCGCGAACTGCCTTCCCGTAACTCATTTCCTGCTCCTCCCGACGATCAGTTCATACCACTGGGAGTATGTGATGCCGGGACGGTCCGACACGGCCTTAAGTCCCCAGGCGGTGAGCCGCTGGTCCTCCCCCGGCTGGCCGCGGCGTGACGGAGTTACGCCCGGACGGTTTCCGGGCCGTACAGGTCGAGCAGCCTGACCCGGGCAGACTCCAGGCGCTCGTACATCACGGTGGTGACCCGCTTCAGCAGCTGATAGCCGAGCTCGGTGTCGGCTTCGCACTTGCCGCGCAGGCAGGTGCCATCCAGTGCGATCGCGCTGACCGGCGTCACCGCCCGGGCGTCCCCGAAGTGGCGGTAGGGCGGGACGAGCCAGGACCACCCGAGCACCTCTCCCTCGTCCATCGTGTCGATGACGAGAGGTCCCCGGGTCGGCGAGTGGACTTCCAGGGCGACCCGGCCGTGCCGGATCACGTAAAACCGGCTGGCCGCCTCGCCCGCGCTGAAGATGTAGTCGGCCGCGGCGAAATGCACGTTGGACGCGCACCCCGCGATGAGCTGGGCCGCGCTGGCGCCGAGCCCGGCGAAGAACGGGTGGCCGGCCAGCAGTTCCTCCATGGTCGTCATCTCTGCCTCCTTGCCGTAGATGCCGGGACCCGGAGCAGCGTGACGACGTCCGCCCCAGAGCTGATGGGTCGACACTGGCGTTGCCGGTACGGCGTCAATAGGGCCGTCCAGCCCCCGGGCCCGGGACCTTGGTACCTACCCAGGGGACACCAGGGTCGAAGGGCCCGCGGTCCGGTGCCTTCCCGCCCTGTGCCCTGACCGTCGCAGTCGCCGAGCCTGGGACCATGACCATCACCATGGCCCGCGGGGTGCGGGCGTGGCTGGTTCGCCGGTCCGCGCCGCTGTTGCTTGCCGTGACGGCAGCCGGGATGATCGCGGGCGGGGCGGCCTGGCTGGCCGGAGCCCGCGGGGCCGCCGACGCGGCGTGGCTGGCCACGGCGGCGTGCGGGCTCGGCTACGCCCTGTGGGTCGCGGTCGCCAGCATCGCGCATGGCAGGGTCAGCGTGGACGTGATCGCGCTGCTCGCGCTGGCCGGCGCGATAGCGGTGCACGAACTGCCGGCCGCGGCGGTGATCAGCGTCATGCTGACCAGCGGACGCACCCTGGAGGCCTGGGCGGCCTACCGCGCCAGGCACGACCTGAGCGCCCTGCTGGAGCGGGCGCCGCGGACCGGGCGGCGCTACCGGGACGGGTCGCTCGAGACCGTGCCGCTTGATCAGATCGCGGCCGGCGACCTGCTGCTCGTCGCGGCAGGCGACGTCGTCCCCGTGGACGGCACGCTGGCCGCGGGCGTCGCCGTACTCGATGAATCCGCGCTCACCGGCGAGGCCCTGCCTATCGAGCACGTCCAGGGCGACACGCTGCGCAGCGGCACCCTCAACGCGGCCGGGCCGTTCGACCTGCGGGCCGGCGCCAGCGCGGCGGACAGTACCTATGCGGGCATCGTCCGGCTGGTCGGCGAGGCGGAAAGCACGCAGGCGCCGTTCGTCCGGCTCGCCGACCGGTACGCCATGTGGTTCCTGCCGCTGAGCCTGGCCGTGGCCGCAGCGGGGTGGGCGCTGGGCGGGGCCGCCCGGGCGGTGGCTGTCCTGGTCGTCGCCACGCCGTGCCCGCTCATCCTCGCCGCGCCGGTCGCCCTGGTCTCCGGCCTGTCGGCGGCGGCGCGCCGCGGGATCGTGGTGAAGAACGGCGGAGTGCTCGAACGCCTCGCCCGGTGCAGCACGGTGCTGCTCGACAAGACGGGAACGCTCACCGCAGGGCAGCCCGCCGTGACGGCCATCGTGCCCGCGGGGGCGCTGCCGCCGGAGGAGATCCTGGCCCTCGCGGCCTCGCTCGACCAGGCCTCCGGCCATGTCCTGGCGACCGCGGTCGTCCGCGCGGCGGCCGAGCGCGGCTGCCTGCTTGACCAGCCCGCGGGCGTGACCGAGCGCCCCGGTCAGGGCATCGAGGGAACGGTGGCGGGCCGCCAGGTCAGGCTCGGGCGCGCCGAGTGGGCCGGGGTGACAGGCACCCCGCCGTGGGTCAGGGCCGTGCGCCGGCGTGCCTGGCTGGACGGCGCGCTCACGGTGTTCGTCGCCATCAGCGGCAAGCCCGCTGGCGCGCTCCTGCTGGAGGACCGGATCCGGCCGGACGCCCGGCGGACGATCAGGGCGCTGCGCCGCGGCGGCATCACGCGGATCGTGCTCGCGACCGGCGATCGCGCCGAGGCGGCTGGCGTCGTCGGCGCGCTGACCGGGGTCGACGAGGTGCTTGCGGAACTGACGCCAGCCGCCAAGCTGGCCGCGGTGCGCCGGGAACAGCGGCGGGCCGGCGTCATCATGACGGGCGACGGGATCAACGACGCGCCCGCCCTGGCCCTCGCCGACGTCGGGGTGGCCATGGGGGCCCGGGGGGCCACCGCCTCGTCGGAGGCGGCCGACGCGGTCCTGACCGTCGATCACCTCGGCCGCCTGGGTGAGGCGACGGCGCTGGCCCGCCGGACCAGGCGGATCGCGCTGCAGAGCGTGCTGGCCGGGATGGGCATGTCGCTGGCCGCGATGGGCGTGGCCGCGGCCGGGCTGCTGCCCGCGGTGTGGGGCGCGCTGCTGCAGGAGGGCATCGACGTGGCGGTCATCCTCAACGCGCTGCGCGCCCTGCGGCCAGCTGCCTCCGCCGGGCGGCTGACCGACGCCGACGCCGCCCTCACCCGGCGGTTCCGGGCCGAGCACCGGATCATCCGCGCGGACATCGAGCAACTGCGGATCGCCGCCGACGCGCTCACCACGGACGCGCTCGCCGCGCCGGCCGCGATGGCCCGGGTCCGCCAGGCGCACACCCTGCTCACCGGCGAGATCTGGCCGCATGAGAACGCCGAGGAGGCGGACCTGTACCCGGCCCTGAACCGGCTGCTCGGCGGGACTGACCCGACCGCCGCCATGAGCCGGGCCCACGCCGAGATCGCCTACCAGATCGCCCGGCTCGGACGGCTCATCGCCGACATCGGTGACCGTGCTCCGGACGAGGCGGACGTCGCCGATCTCCGCGGCGCCCTGTACGGGCTGTACGCCATCTTGCGACTGCACACCGTTCAGGAGGACGAGGCTTATCTGTCGCTCGGCGAGGATGCCGAAACGGTCCTGCCGAGCGTCGCCCAAGGAGGCAAACCATGAGCAAGCGCACGCGAGCCACCGCGTTCGGGGCCGCCCTGGCCGCCGGGCTGGGGTCGCTGGCCTATCCCCTCTTCTTCCGGCGCTGGTGCCTCACCTGGGGCGCCCGGCCGGAGGAGGTATCGAGGAAGCTGCCCGGCGACGAACTGCTGGCCGGCGCCGGGATCGTGTCCACTCGGGTGATCACGGTCGATGCGCCGCCCGCCGCGGTCTGGCCGTGGCTGGTGCAGATGGGCAGCGGGCGCGGCGGCGTGTACACCTACGACTGGATAGAGAACCTGTTCGGCCTGAACATGCACAGCGCGCGCCGGATCCTGCCGCAGTTCCAGGACGTCAAGGCCGGCGACGAGTTCCCGCTGGGCCCCGGCCGGCCGGCCATGCGGGTGGCCGTCTTCGACCCGGAGCGGACGTTCACGATCCGGTTCGCCGACGGGAACTGGGTATGGATCTTCGCGCTCTTCGCGGAGGACGGGCGGACCAGGCTGGTCAGCCGGAACCGGATCGCCGCGCCAGGCGCGCTGCCTGCCCGGCTGTTCAGCATGCTCGTCATGGAGCCCGGCAGCCTGATCATGGAGCGCAAGATGCTGCTCGGCATCAAGCAGCGCGCCGAGGACCTGGCCCGAAGCGGCGCCACAGGCTGAGCGCGGCGATGGCGGCCAGCACCACGGCGGCCTCGGCGGCGATGGCCCCCGCCGGCGGCAGCTGCAGCGCCAGGATCCGGCGGGCTGGCGGGATGGCGAACAGCGGCACCAGGCCCGCGGCCATGGCCGCCACCAGGAGGATCCGGCTCACTGCCGGGCGGCCGGCGGCGAGTCCGAGGACCCACAGGCCCATGGTGAACACGGCCAGCATGGCCGCGGTGCGGGCCGCGTCGCCGGTGCCGCCGGGCCCGGCGGCACCGGTGCCCGGCATGGCCCGGACGATGGCGTAGCTCGCCAGCGCCGCCGCGGCGACCGCGCCCCCGGCCGGGATCGTGAACGTCAGCACCCGCCGGGTGAAACCCGGCCTGGCTCGCGGCGCCCCCGCCGCCAGGGCGAGGAAGAACCCGGGAATCCCGATGGTGAGCGTGCTGATGATGGTCAGGTGCCGCGGGTAGAAGGGGTAGGTGATCCCGGCCGCTCCCACCGCCACCGCGATGATCGCCGCGTACACGGTCTTGGTGACGAAGAGGCCGGCGACCCGCTCGATGTTGGCGACGACCCGGCGTCCCTCCGCCAGCATCGGCGGGATGGCCGCGAAGGTCCCGTCGAGCAGCACCACCCTGGCCACCGAACGGCTGGCCTGGCTGCCCGAGCCCATCGCGATGCCCAGGTCCGCCTGCTTGAGGGCCTGCACGTCGTTGACGCCGTCACCGGCCATGGCCACGACATGGCCGGCCGCCTGCAGCGCCCGGACGGCGGCGAGCTTCTGCTCGGGCCGGACCCGGCCCAGGACGTTCGCCGACGCCACCGCGTCGCCGATCTCCTCCTCGCGCAGCGCGGAGGCGTCACGGGGCGGGCCGCCGACCGGGATCCCGGCCCGTTCGGCGATCGCCGCCACCGCGCGCGGCGCGTCGCCGGACAGCACCTTGATCGTGATCCCCTGGTCCAGCAGGTAGCGCACCGACGCGGCGGTGTCCTCGCGCAGTTCCTCGGCCAGGACGAGCAGCGCGGCCGGCTCCGCCGCCGTGGGCGGGCGGTCGCCGTCCAGCGGCTGCGCCGTGCCGGCCAGCAGCAGCACGCGCTGGCCGGCCGCCTCGTGACCCCGGACCGACGCCGCCACGTCGCCCGGCAGGCTGTCCAGGCCGCCGGCGACGACCGAGGGTGCGCCGAGCAGCCAGGTGCCGTGGCCGTCGAAGGTGACCCCGCTCCACTTGCGCGCCGAGGAGAACGGGATCCGCTGCTTGATCGTCCACCCAGGAGCAGCGGGATAGCGGGCGGCAAGGGACCGGCCGGTCTCGTTCGGGGCCTCGTCGGCGGCGGCGA